>ENA-UOXR01001758-UOXR01001758.1-bioreactor-metagenome-genome-assembly--contig:-NODE-1758-length-21715-cov-6.442936_pt1 | contig 21715 bp, 11 predicted proteins | sample MGYA00238164_ERZ764825 | MGnify/ENA primary metagenome ERZ764825 (study PRJEB28920, sample SAMN05720171) | bioreactor metagenome | isolation source: Anaerobic biogas reactor | place: USA:Washington...
CCGCCCGATCACAAGGGCCAGTTCGACCTCGGCATCCACGCGGTCCATGCCCGGCCGCAGGCGAATGGCGTCGCCCGCGCCGCAGAGCGATCCGGGGCTTTTGGCAAAATAGACCGGATGTTCCGGCACCTGCGCGTCGAATTCCTCGGCGTGATCGCGGTAGTTCTTGCCCAGGCAGATGATCTGGCGCGGCGCCGCCACGGGCGGCCCCAGCCGCACGCCGTCCGCCGGCACGGTTTTCACGTTTGTTTCCTCCAGCAGCGCCCGCAGGCGCTCCACGCCGAACGTCTGCCAGAACCGCGCGTCGTAGTCCGCGATGTCAAACGCCATGCCGCGCACGTCCACGATGCGCGCGGACCGCTCTCCATCCGCCTCCAGCCAGATGCCCGGCCGTTCGGCGCCAGGCGCGCCATAGCGCACGAGCTTCATTTCTGCCCCTTCCTTTTGGGGGGCTTATGATACGGTCCTAGAAACCGACTGCCGTTCAGATGAATCATGTGGTCGGGATGTTCCGCCACCCACACCTCGGTTTCCCATGCCAGTTCATTCCAGTACCTGTTCATGATGCTGCGTGTCGGAAAGGCTGTCACAAATACCAGCCCGGCCTTGGATTTGACAAACTGCGCTTTCAACTCCGCATGGCGCTTCGGATTGACCGGCCCATGACTTGTGACTACTTCAACCAGCAGCAGCCAGTTGCGCCTCGTGTCGTGCAGCACGACATCCGGCATCTTTCCGTGATCATCCAGCTTGATCCCAAGCTTCTTGAACCCCGCTTCATCCCGAACCGCCCACTTTTTGCCTGTGTCGCCCAGGCTGAGGATATCCGCACCGGGAGTAAAGTGCGGAGCGAACTGCTCAACGACATCTCGGATCAACAGGCTATGCTTCCCCGGCGTCAGAAGGACATCCCCTCCCGCCATCCGGACGGGAATCAGTTTCATTCTTCGGGCATTGGCATAGCGCGCCGCCAGGGATGTGTGGTTCTTATTATATGCCGCCAGCAATCGATTCCAATTACGAGTTCCGTGCTTCCGCACAAGGTCCAGGACCGCCGGAGCCACTTGATAAACCGTCTTGGGGCTGTTGACCGGCCGCGTGGGATTGTCCGGATTCGACAGCACCAGCCCGGCCTGTACCATTTGATGAATCGAAAAGCGTCGGAAGGTCTCCCGCGTATTCGGAGCATACTTCATTCCGTAGTGGCTGCGGGCATACTCCATCATGGGCGTAATGCCGACCAATGGGGCTTCTGCTTCGCTCCACTTCTTCTCCGGCGTGAGATTCAACAACGACAACAGGCAGAGCGCCGTCCGGTCATTCTGCTGCTCCCGCGGCATGCCCAGTTCCTTCAGCACCTGAAGCGCGTCCTGTATCCGGGTCTTAGCGCTCATTCAGTTCCTCCACCATGGAATCGATCTGAGCCTGGGCAGGCCGCTTGATCTTGGCGGCCTGCCGTCCAAGCTGCCGCAATTGATCCGGTGAGGGATAAGGCAGCTTGCGCAAGTCCATCGCGTTGACCTGGGTATGGCCATTGAAAAGCCGGAAGAAGCGGTCCACGCGCGTGGAGTTCAGATAGGTGCAGAGCCCCCTGGCCAACTCTTCTTCCATGCCGTTTTTGGCGGTATGAAACACATTCAGATGGTTTTCGAACCCGATCCATTCATGTCCCGGGAAATCACCCCTAACCACCATATGGGCAATGATCCTTCGGGATTCTTCCTTCGAGGACAGGCGGCGGGTTACGACATAGCATCCCGTTGGATAGAGCCAGCGATGCGTTTCCGGCACGTCCTGAATGGCGGTTTTCTTTTTCGTAGATCCTTCGGGCCAGCGCGACCTTCCATCGACGAAATGACAGGCATAGATCAGCGGTACCGCCTGCCCTTCGATCTCGTCCAGGAGGTATTCCTTCAGGCGATAATCCACCACGGGACCTGTCGAGACCTGCAATCCCAAATCATGCAGATTATGAGAAAAGGTCAGGTATTTTTCCCCGGCGGGTTCGGATTGCGGAATTCGGATGAAGCCGTCGTCGTCATCCGACCGGACAACCTCTTCAAACGGCACTTTTCGGCATTCAATATCCTGAAAAGAGTCGTCCCGGCTGGTGCTAATCACCACGGACCCCTGTTTTCCACCGCGGACGATCTTGATAATGATGTTTTCCTGCAAAACGCCATCCGCCTGGAATGCCTTGGTCCGCGATTCAAACAAATGAATCCGCTCAATGGCGGCATTTCTCAACAGCATTTTGCGGAAGGGCCGATAATAGGGCCCGTTGCAGAAACTCCGGGGGATGATCGCCACCAGTTGTCCGCCGGGGCCGAGCAGTTGCAGGGCTACGGCAACAAAGCCCGAATACAGATTCACGGTTTCAATACCCAGATCCCGCAACCAGACCCGATGCATGGAGTGGCTGTTGATTTTTTTGTAGGGGGGGTTCAGGATCGCATGGGAAAAAACACCTGGATTGGCATATTCAAAGGGATTGGCCACGGCCTCGATGAAATCCACTGGTCGAATATCCACATCAATGGATTGCCCTTCCCGTTGCTGGCCCAGCACGAACTCCCGCAACGCGGGCCGCAACTGTTTCAGCATGTCAGGATCGACTTCATACGCCGTGAGATGAAGGGACGACTTTCGGGTCGCCACTCTACCCCATTCGGCAATCAAGGCGCAGGAAAGAGACCCTTGGCCGGCTCCCGCATCCAGGATTTGCACATCGGCTGTACGCTTGAATGAAAACAGCGACGCCATGAATTTCGCTATCCCGGGCGGCGTCATCACCTGCCCCAACTCCGATTTCCGCTCGGACCGCGCATCGACATTCAATAGCCGCGAACGCCTTCCTCTCCGCTTGGTCGCAATTTCAATCATGGCCTTCTACGCACTGGAAGATGACTTGCGTACGAATACTTTCTTTACGGGCGCGGGCGGGAGGTTTTCGCTTTTGCGCGTCTTGCCGAGCGGGCCGAGCACGTCGTCGGTGGTCTTGAAATGGCACTTGGCGGTTTCGAGCAGGACGGCGCCGCCTTTTTTCCCTACCAGCTCGCCGGCGACGGCCCGCACCTTGTCGGATGCGCCCTTGGGCAGGGCCACGCCGTGGGCCTGCCCCAGCTTGTCCATCGCCGTCAGGAACGCCGACCGCGCCAAAATGGACGCCGCGGCCACGGCAATGTCGCTTTCCGCCTTGTGGCGCTGCTCGAGCTTGATCTTGCGGCCTTTCTGCTGGAGCGCGCGCTGGATCTGCTGTTCGGGACCGAACTGGTCGCTGAGAGCCCGCGGACAGTGCGGCACCTTCTCCAGGAGGTTTTCGATGGCCTTGGCATGGCCCCAGGCGAGGATGCGGTTGACGCTGCCCATCTTGTCGTAGAGCCGGTTGTAGGCGGCGGGGCCGATCGCCACCACGGCAAACCGGTCGCCCAGCCGCGTGCGGATCTTCCGGGCCAGGTCCTGCATGGCTTTGTCGGTGGTGACGGTCTTGCTGTCGCGGACGTTGATGGCCTTGAGGTCCTTGGCGATGGCTTCGTCCACGTAGGCCGCCGCAATCACCAGCGGTCCGAAGAAATCGCCTTTGCCGCTTTCGTCCACGCCCATGTGCGGGGCGTTGGCCTCGGGATTCAGCACGTCCTCGTAGCCCAGCCGCGCCTCGTGCAGCACCTGCGGCTCCAGGGTGAAGGTGATCCAGTCCGCCGCCCCCTTGCCCTGCACCAGGCACTTGCCGCTCTTGTAGAGCACGATCTGGCAGTTTTCCCCGACCGCCGCCGCCACGGCATGCTCCACCGTGCGCCGCCGGTAGTTGCCTTCGCGAAGAATCCGGGCGGTCTCGTCCATCTGCTCCGGCGTCAGCTTGATGGTGTAGGACATCTTGTTTTCCATGCCGCGAACCCTAGCACTTCGCCCAACCGCTGGCAATCGCCCGGCCATGAATGCCGCGCCGGGGCGGATGCCGCAGCGGTTCGGAATCCGCCCCCTTCCCCTCCTCCCCGCCCGTTATGGAGGTGCACAACGGGCAAACAGATCGGCATAGCCCCCCCCCGCCCGGATCAGGCGGTCGTGCGGTCCGGATTCCGTAACGCGCCCCCCCGACAGCACCAGGATGCGGTCCGCCGCCTGCACGGTGGACAGGCGATGGCTGACCACCAGCAAGATCCGGTCGCGGGTTTCCTGCACGACGGTGTCGAGCAGCTGCCGTTCGGCGCGCGGGTCCAGCGCGCTGGTCGGCTCGTCCAGCAGCATCACGGCGGACGGCCGGAGGAGGGCGCGGGCCAGGGCGATGCGCTGCCATTGGCCCTCGCTGGGTTCGGTTCCCCCGCCGAACAGGCGCCCCAGCCGCGTGTCATAGCCCGCCGGCAGGCCCTCGATCATCTGGTCCGCTCCCGCGCGCCGGGCGGCGGCCGCCAGCCGGGCGTCGCCGGGCGGGACACGGACATCCCCCAGGCGGATGTTCTCGGCCGCCGTCATCTGGTAGCGTGCGAAATCCTGAAACAGCACCGTGCAGGCCGAGCGGAGTTCTTCCGGATCGAACTCGCGCAGATCGGTTCCGTCCAGCAGAATCCGGCCTTCCACGGGGTCGTAGAACCGGCAGAGCAGCTTGACCAGCGTGGTCTTGCCGGAACCGTTTTCGCCCACCAGCGCGACGTGTTCGCCGGGGCGGATCTCCAGATCCAGGCCGCGTAGCACGTCGCGATCGGTGCCGGGATAGCGGAAGGACACGCCTTCGCAGCGCATGCCGCGGGCCACGCGCTTGGGAACCGGAACCGGTCGGGCGGGCGGCAGGATGCGGCGCGGCAGTTCCATAAAACGGTGGAAGTGGGCGATGAACAGCGAATCCTCCACGAGCCCGGCCAGGCTGCCCAGCACGCCGGTAAACGCCCCCCGCCCCTTCTGGTAGCCGCCGTAGAGCAGGGCCAGGTCGCCCAGCGTCGCCCCGCCCGCCTGCATCCGCGCATACACCAGGCCCAGCCCCGCCAGCAGCACCGCCGCGGACAGCGCGTCGGCCCCGATCTCCGCCGCGGCGCGGCGGCGCATCAGCGCCAGCCGGCTTTGACGCAGGCGGTCGCGCAGGCGGCGGGACTGCCCGCGCAGTTCCCCGCCGAGCCCGAACAGGCGGATTTCCTTGGCGAACGGCAGGCCGGTCAGCAGCAGGTGCAGATAGCCGGCATAGCGCGCGGGCGCATTCTGCTGGATGCGCCAGCGGTTCCAGCGGCGGGCGTTGAGCAGCCGCACGGCGGCCCCGGGCAGCGCCGCCAGCAGCAGCAGGGGCAGCAGCAGCCCCTGCGTCGCCGCCAGCACCCCCGCCACCGAAATCAGCACCAGGCCGCCGCCCAGCAGCTGCACGAGATTGCGGACAATGCTGGTGGACCGGCCGGTCGCCTCCGCCTGCGCCAGCCGCATCTGATCGTGATAGGACGACGTCTCGTAGTAGGCCAGGTCCACGTCCGCCGCCTTGGTCTGCAGGGCGTCCTGGACGGCATCCGACACCACCTCGACCTGCGCCGAGGCCACGAGGGCGGACAACGCCCGGCACAGCCAGCCGGCGACCGTCACCGCCGCCACCCACGGCGCCAGGGCCAGCAGCGGCCAGGGATCGCGTGCGCCGGCCGTCTGGCCCAGGAAAACAGTCACCGCATCCACCAGCCGCCGCGTCAGAAACAGCGTGGCGACCGGCAGTGCGCCCTGCGCCAGCACCAGCGCGCCTTGTCCAACCGTCCAGCCGGGCGCGCTGGTCCAGACCAGGCGGACCGCCTGGCGGATGTGCTGAAAGCGGGCTGTTTTCATGGCGAAGAGGCCTCTGCCGGCTGAGGAATGCGGCGGGAACGACCCCGCAGCGCATCCCAGGCCAGGCGGACAGGCCGCAGGCAGGCATACAGCGGATCGAGTGGGGGCGGCAAGGCAAAAGCCGCCAGATCGGCCGCGCCCGGCACGCACAGCACCCGCCGTAGATAACGAAACCGCGCGCGTCCATCATCGCGGGTCCGCCAGGCAAAGCGCACGGCGCGCCAGCCGTCGTCCCGGGGCAGGCGGCCGGCGGCCAGCGGACGGGCGGCGATCTCCGCCAGCCGGCGGGAGAGCGGATCGCGCCGCAGGGCGTCCGCCAGCGGCGCCGGAAGCGGGCAGGCCAGCAGACGTTCCGCCAGCGCCGCGCCGGTCAACACGCTGCGCCGCTGCCCCAGGCGCCCGGCATCGGTCAGCAGCCCGGCCCAGTCGGCCCCCGCCTGATTCGCCAGCAGGGCCGCGACATCCGCCACGGCCGAGAGCTTGGGCCAGCCTTCGTTGGCTCCGTCCACGCAGACCGCCAGCAGCATCGCCTCCGGTCCCGGGGCCTCGAGGGTCCCCCCGTCGCCCGTCGCCACCGGCCGGCTCGCACGCAACAGCCAGTCCGCGGACTCGAAACCGCACAGCGTGTGGGAAATCAGCACCGGCTTGAGATCCAGATGGGGCGGCTTCCCCGGCCGTTCCATGGACCAGTCCTGGCCGGTGGCCAGATAGCGCCTTCGATCGGCTCCGGGAGGCAGCTCTCGCAGCCGGTAGCCTTCCGCCTCCAGCATGTCCACGGCCCGCAGCAGGTCTTCTCTGCGAACGACGAGATCCAGGTCCTCGAACTGCCGCAGGGCGATGTCGCCATACGCCCATGCGGCCAATGCCGGGCCCTTGACCGGGATCAGGCGCAGATCCCGCTCCCGGGCCAGGCGCTGCAGACGGCGCAGGATGCCCGCGGCGCGCAGATTGAAAGCGGAAATCCGCTCGGCCTGCCGCTGGAAATAACCCAGCCATTCCCCCGGCACCCGCGCGCCGGCGTCCGCGACAGCGTATAACCGACGGGCGACCAGCGGCAGCAGATGGTGATGGGTCGCCAGGGCCAGAAACCGCGGCCAGTCGAGGACCGGCACCTCCGCCGGTTCCGCCCCGCGAGCGGCGCACCGCAGCAGCAGCGCCATTTCCGGCGAGGGGGGCTTGAACGGGTCCGGCGGGCTCATGACAACGGCGGGAAGAGGATCAGATCATAGGGCCGGCGGCAGGTCCAGCCGCGGGACACGTCATGCCAGCATGCCACCGTTTGCCCCCGGTGGATGTATTTGGTCCGCCGGCCGTCGGCGGCGACAAACCGCACGGTCAGGATGTCCGGACGCCAGAAGCGGGCGGCCAGCCGGCTCCTGCCTGCCAGGCGGTACAGCGGGGCCAGCAGCGAAAGAAATGCCCAGCGGACAAAGGCAACGGCATGCCGTCCGACGGCCCGCCGCCGGCCCTGCGCACCGCCGGCCACGGTTCGAGTCCCCGCCGGGCCCACGACTTCATCCACCCGCCCGATGAACTCTTCCGGATCCAGCGGTTCCGCATCGCGCCGCCAGTTGCCGTCGCCCTGCGTCCACCAGCGGCCGTTGCGAATGGCCGCCACGCGATGAACCCGGACGCGCCCGCCCCGGCGAAACGCCACGACATCGCCCGTCTCCACCTCGCGCAGTTCCACCGCCCGTACACGCAACCGCTCGCCGGGGGCGATGGCTCCGCGCATGCTCCCGCCTTCGGCCGGCGCCGTCATCGCGGGACAGCGGATCATCCATTCCCTGGCTGCCTCGGCACGCATTTTCATCGCGGCTCCGCGGGTTCCCGTTCCATGGCGATCCCGGTACACACCTGATGCAACCGCAAGCCGCCGGGCCCTTGACCGGACCGGGACGCCGACACGCCTTAAAACGCGCCGGGCGTCGTGATCCCGCCGGAGTCCGGCTCTCCGCCCGGCAGACTGGTCGGTTCGGTTCCGCCCAGAGAATCCGTTTCTCCGTCCAGAGAATCCAGGCCGCCGCCCAGGGTGGAGGGCACGTCGCTGTCATAGCCTGACGACTGGACACTGCCGAATCCGCTGCCGGCCAGGCAAAAGACCGCCGCCCCGGACCCGGTCGGCCAGCAGAACGTTCCGGCACTCGATCCCACCCGGCAATCGTTGTCGGCACCCGACCCCGACGGGTCGCAGACCGCCACCATGGCATTGTTCATGCCGGCCGGGCAGTCGGCCGCCCCGTTGCCGACGCTGCACGTGTCGCCCAGGATCGGAGCCACCCGGCCCAGATCGATGCTCATCGGTTTTTCATATTTCAAACGCTTGTCAGACATAGAGGGCTCCTTGCGATCCGTAGATTAACATCCATTCATTCGCCTGGCAATCTAAGGCTGTTTCAGCAACACCTTGATGGTGCCGTACCATTCGCCGGACACATTGGTGGAAAGCGATCCCGTCCCCCCCCACCCCAAATCGCGCACCAGGCGCGGGCCGAACAGATTGGTGGAATAGTGCAACTGGTAGAAGCGGTTGCTGCTGACCGGGAACTCGAACTGCAGCGTGCCGTTTTCAATCCGGCTGTCGATCACCAGCATCTGGCCGTCATCCAGCGGATCGGTATCGGCGATGTACTCGTCCCACGTGGTGCAGAAATCGCCGTCCTCGTCCGCGTTTTCGGCAAAGCGGACGTCCAGGGGATTCAGGTTGCGCGTTTCGAGCCAGATTTCGAACGAATCGACGAGCTTCCAGATCGTCAGCGTGCCGCTGGCGGCGCCCGTGAAATTGACATCTTCGACGGTGGCCTCGACCGCATACCGGCCCGGTTCCGCGGGCAGGGAATGAAGACCGTTGTAGGTCAACTGCACGTTCAGGCCGGCGGGCGTTGTCGCAGCAGTCGCGGCCTTGGGCTGGCCGTCGTAGATCTGCAGCAAGTGACCCAGGGTGATGCCCGCCGTTCCCTTGGTCACCATGAGCGTGCCTGCTGCAGAGCCGGCGTAGTTGGGATCGGCAACGGTGGCGACCACGGCATATTGGCCTGCGGTCGCCGGTGCCGACGGAGATCCATCGTAGGTGAAATCCACTGCCAGGTTGGGCGGGTCGGTTGTCGCCGTCGCATGGATTTTTCCGCCGGTGCACGGCTGGAGCAAGCTGCCGAGTTCGATGCCGGCCGGCCGCCGCTCGATTTCGAGCGTTCCGACGGCCGCGCCGTCATGGTTTTCATCGGCGACGGCGGCGACAACCTCGTAGCGGCCGGCGGCAACCGGCGGCGAGCTGGAGCCATCGTAGGTGAGCTGGACGTCCAGGCCGGCGGGGTCGGACTGCGCAGCGACGTCCTGCGGCGCGCCGTCATACATCCGCGTCAAGCCGGCCAGCGTCACGACGACAGGCGCCTTGGCGATCGTCAGGAGACCCGTGGCGGCGCCCGCGTAGTTGGCGTCGGCAACCGTCGCGACGACTTCATATTCGCCCGCCGCCGTCGGCGGTTCGGTGCCGCCGGCATAGCTCCACTCCACCGCAAGGCCGGCCGGCCGGGTGGTGGCGGTTGCCGCCTTGGGCGTGCCGTCGTAGGTATGCGCCAAATCACCGAGCGCCACGGAGGCCGCCGCCCTGGCCACCACGAGCATCCCGGTCGCGAACCCTTCGTAGCCGACGGTCGCGACCGAAGCGACCACCTCGCAGGTGCCGGCATTCACCGGGGGCTGCCATTGGCCGTCGTAGGCGATGCGCACCGCCAGGCCCGCCGGCACGGTCGCGGCGGACACGGCGCGCGGCGCGCCGTCGTAGGTTTGGGCCAGGTTCGACAAGCTGATTTCGGCCGGCGTCACGGGATCGTTTGCCGGATCGTTGCCCGCGATTTTCAGCGCCGGATCGCCGAGCAGGTTGTAAACCGCGATGGTGTCTTTCGCGAACAAAGAGGCCGGCAGCGAACGGCGCGCCTGGAGAAACGCGGGGCCGAGTTCGCCGGCGCCATCCTGGAGAATCGTGCGATAGAACGCCTCGCCCATTTCGAGGGCGGGCGCGTTCTGCGACAGGCCCGAAGGGCCGATGACCGCGACCGCGCCGCCGGCATCCCTCATCAGGCGTTCGCCGAGGCTGGCCAGGTTGGGCACTTCGTAGCGCGCCGCGAGACAGGTCAGCGTCGCCACCACGGGCGGCCGCGCTGCGTTGGTCAACGCGGCCACGTCGGTATCCCGCAGCAGGTTGGCCGTCGCGTTGTCCGGAAGCGTTTCCAGCGACAGGAAGCGGATGTCGCCGTGCCCGATGTAATTGACAAAACCAACGCCGGAGTTGACCCACCGTTGCAGATTGGTGCGCGCCTGGCCGATCTCCATCGTTTCCAACTCGATCCGTTCGGCCACGGAATACGGCGCGAGAACCAGATCCGCCAAGCGTCCGTTGGCCTCGGTGAACGCGCCGGCGGCATCGGGATTGTCGGCCGCCAGCACGATTTGGTTCTGCCATTCGGCGCCGAACCCGGCCTCGTAGGCTTTGATTTTGGCAATCATCGCGGTCAGTTCCGCCGCATGCAGCGCCGGCAAACGGCCGATGGCGACATCGGGAGCGTCGTCGCCGCCCGTGTCCGCCAGCAAGCTGTCCGAGGCGCACACGCCGGCCGGCATCTGGATCATCAGCGGCGGCAGGTGGTTGGCTTCGGCATAGGTGATGCCCTGATAGTCGTAATGGCCATTGCCGGCCAGCACGACCATCCGCGGCGCCACCGCCCAGGTCGCCGCGGCGTGCCGCAGCAGGGCGGGAACGGCCTCCGGCGTGCGCACGCCGCCGGTCAGCAGATCGCAGGCATCCTCGAAGGTCGCCAGACCGGCGCGCAACCCCTGCCCCGCGCGATAATCCACGAGTTCCTGCGCGGCCCCGGCCAAGTCGCGGGACGCGATCACGAGATAGTCGATTTGGCTGGTCGCCGAGAGGAACCACGCGTCCGCCGCGGCCGGCTCGGGCGCCAGCAGCGGAACCGCATCCGCCTCGACCACCGCATAGCGCTCGTTCGGATCGGCAACCGCCCAGGCCCTGGCCGGCAGTTTGCCGTTCTCATCGGCCAGCCACGCGGGTTCTCCCGTTTCGTCCACCGCCACGGCCAGCGGCTCGGTGAAAGCCGCAGCGGAAACCGCGGACGCCCCGGCCGGTCCGAACATCGCCGGAATCGGCCACGGCGCGAGCGTACGGTTGAAGGCGGCTTCGACCGCATCCACGAAGAAGAAGCTTTGCGCGACGCCTTCCTGCTGGACGCCTTCGATCGTCAGTACGTTGGATTCGGCCGCCACGAGGGACGCGGGCACGGTCAGTTCGGCCTCGGCGACGTCCTGGCCATCGAACGCGACGGAGCCCACCTCGACGCCGTTGAACGCGAAGCGCGCCAGATGGTCGGGAGAATCCGGGGAACTGGATGATCCGACCAGGCGGACCTTCAGCATCACGTCGCCGCCCGCATAGCCGCTCAAATCCAGCGGCACGGGATTCACCGACAGCTCCCCTGCACCGCTCATCACCGGGATCCAGAAATAGAAGTCGTCCGGCATCCGGTTCAGGTTCACCAAAAAGCGGTTTTCCTCGAACCGAAGCCTGGTCGGAAAGACCGAGGTCCCGGATGCGGCGGCGGGGTCGCGGCGCGCCATCGCGACGCCCTCGCCGGCGGAAATCAGGTAGGTATCGCGATGCACGTACCACGAGCGCACCGGCTGCCGGGCGTGGAAAAGCAGCCGTTCACGCGCCGGGTCCGCCAGCACCGGCACCGGCTGGCCCTGCCGCGACATCCGGAGTTCACCCGCCTGCGCCAGGGACTGCACGTCCGCCAGCGAGAGCCCCATGCCGTCCGCAATGGCCTGCCAGGTCACGCCGTAAAGCCCCTCCCGCTCCACCTGCACCTTGAGCACCGGCGAGGGGCCTGTCAGCCCTTTGGACCGGACGGATTTCACCGCCGGTTTGGCGGCCAGCGCCGAGCGCGAAACGACGGCGGGCGCGGTTGGCGCATCAAAGCGGATTTCATGCGTGCCCAGATCGAGACGTTCGCCGGACAGTTCGACCTCGACCACCCGGTAGTTCCCCGTTTCGCCCTCTCCGGCGGCGGGTTCGGCCAGCGCATAGGTGGCGCCGCCTTCGTTGAAAGCCGAACTCACGAGCCGGTCGTTCAGACGCGTTTCGACGCCGGTTTCCGGGTCGGTGCGGTAAACGACGAATCCGGCGGTGCCGAATTCCGAATCCGTGCGCCAGACCACGCGGGCCGCGCCGTCCACCCACTCGCCCCAGACCTCCGCAAGAGCGGCGCGCGTGGGCGAACGCGTGGCAATGCCCAGATCAACGTTCAGGTTCGTCTCGCCGCCGGAGACGGAAAACAGCGTCGTCCAGGCGTAATCGGCCGTGTTTCCCGAAGCCCAGTCGTTGTCCAGGGCATCGTCCTCGCCCGCCTTGGACGGGCTGAGCATTTCATTCGTGGTGAAGCCCGACAGATCGTACCGGACCAGGTAGGTCCCCGTCGGCATGTGGGTGAACAGATAGCCGCCCTCGTCATCGGTGACGGTTTCGGCCACGACTTTCCCGTCGGCATCCAGCAGCGCCACGGAAACCCCCGGCAATCCATTGGTTTCACCGGGGTTCTGGATGCCGTCGCGATTCTCGTCGAACCACATCCGGTCGCCGATGGTGACCGGGGGGGCATAGCCGAAATCGACGGTGGAAACAAACTGGTCCAGAACCGCAAGTTCGACCGAGGCCGCGTGGGGCGTGCCGATGCCGTCCAGGTCGTAGGTCGGCGTGACGCCGGCCACCAGCGTACCGGTATCCACCACGATGGAATACGTCCCGGGGATCAGCCCGCCGATGCCGTAGCGCCCGTTTTCGTCGGTGGTCGCAGCCGGTTCGGCGGTCTGCCAGATGCCGTCGTCGTTGAGGTCCGCGAACACGCGCACGCCGGGGATCGGCGGCTCGCCGGCATCCTGGACGCCGTCGCCGTTGTGGTCGTACCAGACCGTGTCGCCAAGGCCCGCCAGATGCCAGAGATAATCCTCGACCTCGCCGTTGGCGGCGGTGCCGGCATAGGCCAGTTCGGGGAACAGCGGCGGTTCGGGAAACAGGCGGAACCGCGCATAGAGCGGCGTGGAGCTGGTCGTCGAAAACGTTCCGGCGGGAACGGTGAAGACGTTGGTATAGACCCCGCTGCCGTTGCCGCCGGTGCTCGACACGGCCGTGTCGATCACCAGCTCGCCCGCATCCGTGAAGTTGCCGTCGCCGTTGAAGTCAATGTAGCCCGTCAGCCAGCCGCTGCCCGCGCCGACGGTCACTTCGACGGAGCCGCCGCCGGTGCCGATCCGCCAGACGGAATCGACGATCTGGATCACGCCGTCTTCGTCATCCGTTCCGGCCAGATCGTCGCCGTCGGCGCCGGCGGAAGGCACGCCGTTTTGCTCGGCATCCACGCCCTGGCCCAGGACAAGAGTCGGCGTCAGGGGCACGATATGCCGCGCGCCGTCGGCCAGCAGCGTCTGATAGCTGTCCGGCAGGTCGCCGTAGTCGTAGGCCTTCTGGGAGGCATACGCGAAATCCATGTTGGTGATGTCCGCCGCGACCGCCACCGTGAGATAGGCCGAATCGGTGTAGCCCTGCGCATTGGATGCCGCGGACACCGTCACGCCCGCGATGGAGCCGTTGGTGGTGGTCAGCTTCAGATACGCTTCGGGCGCGGCGCTGGACACGATATAGCGGTCGCTGCCGTCGCCGCTGGGCAGATTGGTGAACGCATAGTCGCCGGTGGCGCCGGTCCGGGTGGTGCCGAGCAGGACGTATTCCCCGGCCTCCACCGCGCCGTCGCCGTCATCGTCCCACAGATAGGCGGAAACGGTAACGCCCCCGTAGGGCGCCTCGCCGGCGCCGGGGCCGGATGGATTCAGGCTGTTCATCAGGCCGTCGTACGGCGTGGCGTCCTGGCCGATCGTACCGCTCAGGCGGTTGCCGCCCTCGTAGCGGTAGCCGAAATCGACGTTCAAATCGCACCCGGTGCAGGGATAGCCGCCAATGGACGTCACGGCGCCGCCGGACATCACGATGTTGGCGGCGTAGCTGTCGAACGTGAGGTCGGCGGCATAGGTGTTCGCCAGGCCCGCCGGGAAATCAGGGTCGCCGGTGTCCACCCCCACGCCGTACGTGCCGTCGGCCAGGCCGCTGAACCCGTAGTTGCCGTTGGCATCCGTTTCATTGGTGGCGATCGCCACGCCGTTGGAATACAGGATGACGGACACATAGGGAATGCCCGGCTCGCCGGCATCCGGCATGCCGTTGTTGTTCGTGTCCACCCACAGCAAGTCGCCGATGACGCCGCTGGGCGCATAGCCGAAGTCCGCGCCCAGGAAAATCTGCCCGGGAGTGAGCGCCCAGCCGCACTGGTCGTCGCAGGGAATGGTCAGTTCAGGATCGTCGCAGGTCAGGCCGTCCGACTGAGGATCGGCGGTCTGGCCGGCGCCGGCGAGCGGCCCGCTGTCCGCCGCCACCACCACCGCATAGCGGCCCGGCAGCAGCTGGTCGAAGAGATACTGCCCGTCCGCATCGGTGGTCCGGGTGGCCAGCAGCGTCTCGCCGGCATCATAGAGGCCGTTGGCGTTCCCGTCCGCATAGAGCCGGACTTCCACGCCGGGCACCCCCGGCTCGGTATAGTCCTGGTCTCCGTTGCGGTTGACGTCCCAGAACACCGTGTCGCCGATCGCGCCGTAGGGGGCAAACCCGAAATCGGCGTCCGGATACGTGCTGCCGCCGCTGATCGTTGCGTCGTGATACGTGGCCGTCGTGGGATGCCAGACGTTTCCGAAGACATCGACGGGCAGGCCGGCATCCGCGTCGTCCACGACGACGCGGTACTGTCCGTCCGGCAGGGAACCGAACAGGTAGGTGCCCGCGGCGCTCGTGTTCGTAGTCCGCAGCGGCCACCAGGTTCAGTTGGCCTGGCAGTAGAGGGTGACGAGCACGTTGGAGATGCCCGTCTCCTGATAGCCGGACTGGATCCCGTCGGCGTTCACGTCTTTCCACACCGTGTCGCCGATCGCTCCGTTTCCGTAGGGCCAGAATCCGAAGTCCTGGTCGAAGTTGTCGGCGTTGACGATCGTCACGACGCTGCGGCCGTCCTTGGCACCCCAGGGATCCGCCGTCACGATGGAATTGGCCGGCAGGTCGGGGTCGTCCCGGTCCACCATGACCAGGTACGTGTTCGTCGCGAACAGGTTCGTGAAGACGTAATACCCGTTGGTGGCGGTGACCGTCGAGGCGATGAAGGCATCCGTGTTGGTGTTCACCACCCCGTCGCCGTTGGCGTCTTCGTAGAGCCGGACCGTGACGTTGGAGATCCCTCCCTCGGATTCGACGTTCTGGACGCCGTTGCTGTTCCAATCGTAGAACAGCGTGTCGCCGATCCGGTACGCCCCCGAGCGGGCGTAGCTGAAGTCTGTCCGCCCCACCCCGCCGAGCGGAACCGTCACCGCGGAATAGTTCGCGGTGTTGGTTCCGTCCGTATCCCACGACGCTGCCCACGCCCCGCTGCCCAGCGTTCCGGAGTTGGTCGCGACATAGACCGTGTAGGTGCCGCTGAAATTGCCGGTGAAGCGGAAATAACCGTTGGAGGTCGTGACGTTGGTGGCGATGGAGGCGCCGGGGCCGCAGGGCGACGGGCCGGCGCACAGATAGACCGTCACGTTGGTCATCCAGTTTTCGCCGTCCTCGCGATAGGTCTCCTGGCCCCCGTCGGCGTCGTGCCAGATTGTGCCCTCGATGGTGCTGGCCAGCGTGTAGCCGAAGTCGGTGGTCAGGTGGGTGTTGTTGGTGCCGTTGGTATAGACGTTCAGGTAGATGGCCGCGGTGCTGTCGTACGCGCCGCGTTCGTCGTAGGTGTTGACGCCGGTGCCGCCGGGCAGCGTGGCGGTGACCACGCGCACCGTGTAAACGCCGGTCGCCGGGATGGACTCGAATAGATACCTGCCGGTCTCGTCCGTCCAGTTGGTGACGGCGAGGCCCGCGCCCCGACCCAAATCGATGCCGGCCGGCGGCGTGATGGAGACGGCCACGTTGGGCACGCCCGGCTCGCCGGCGTCCTGCACGCCGTCGCCGTCGAGATCGCGCCAGACGTAATCCCCCAGCGTCGCCGCGGGCAGCAAAACGTTGACGACCTGGGCGGTCTGGTCGTTGGCCGGCAGGCCGCTGGTGAACATCGCGTTGGTCGTCCAGCAGATGTTGGTGACGGTCGCGTTGGTATTGTTGGGCGGTTCAAGCAGCTTGAAGGTGACGGCCACCGACGACGTGCCGCCGGGATACACCGGTCCGACGTTGTCCCAATAGAGCTGCCCCACCGTCAGCGGCGGCGTTCCGCTGGTCGAAACGCCGGTGATGGGCGGCTCGGCGCCGATGAACTGGAACAAATCGGCGTCGTAGCGGTCGGCCAGCGGCACGGGGTCCAGCGTGGTGGTCGGGCCGGCTTCGCCCACGGTGGCGTCGGTTTCGATTTTAAACCCGATGGCATCCAGCAGCATCCAGCCGGCCGTCGCGCCGCCGGCGTTCTTGCGCGCGGTCAGGGTCACGGTGCAGTTGGTCGAGAAATCGGCCCACGACCACGCGTAGGTGCCCGTCATCGGGATCGTCCAGACGCCGGTGACGTTGTTCGTCACCAGGAACGTCTGGTTGTAGCGCGTGGTGGCCGGCACGCCGGTTGCGACATCGATCGTCAGCGAATCGTCGTCGCCCATCGGGGGAACCACCACGATGGGCATCACCAGCGAGACGCCGGACACGGCGCCCATCTGCGCGTCGAAATAAAAATTCGACACGGTCATCACTTTCGAGGCGGCCGCGAAGTTGTTCGAGGCGTAGCGCCCGTCGGGCCCCGGCGGAATCCAAACGTTCGTCGCCGTGAACCACTCGTCCTGCTTTTCGTTGAAGCCGGATTCCGCCCAGGAATAGAACGTGGCCGGCGAACCGCTGCCCGAGCCGTCGCCGGGCAGGCTGTTGGAAACGACGAGGTGATAGGTCGCCAACTGGCCCTCGCGGAAGGCGTTGGTGCTGATCAATTCCTTCGTCAGCGTCAGCGCCGGGGCGAAACCGAAGTCGGCGGTCCAGTCCACGACGGGATTGACGTTGGTCCGGGCGGGATCCAGCGCGATGGGATACGTGGCCGGCGTTGTGGGCGTGTAGCCGAACGGCACGTCCGGGTCGGAGAGTTCGACTTCCACGATGAAATTTCCGTCGGGCAGATTGGTGAAGGCGTAATATCCGCTGGTCCCCGTATTGGTCGTGGCGAACAGATAGTCGGCCGCCCCGTCGCCGGTGGTGTCGTAGTACAGCCGGACCGTCACCCCCGTGATGCCCGCTTCGGCGCCGTCCCGGAGCTGGTTGCCCAGCATGCCGCCGCCCGCGCCGTCGTCCCGCCAGACCGTGTCGCCCAGCGCATTGTTGCCCAGCAGCAGGGTCTGGGCGTCCGCCGTCAGAAACGGCGCCGTGTTGCCCATGCTCAAGCCCGCCGTGTTGGGCACAATCGGGGACGGGAAAGGCCAGGGCGTGTTGACCGTCACCGAAAACCGCACCATCCCCGCCGCGCCGGATTCCAGCGGATCGCTCAGCCACCACTGGAGGTCCGTCACCGTCGCGGCGGCGGCCGGCTCGTTCAGCAGCCAGGTCGCCCCGCTGTTGGTCGAATAATAGACGGTGTACGCCGAGACGCCGGACGGAAGCTCGTTGGCGCCCGCGGCGCTGCCCGGCACGTACACCGTGCCGGCCGGAATGGCATCCTGCACCACCAGCGGCAGGCCCAGTTCCGGCCGGCCGACGCTCGCCGCGCCGGAATTGGTGAACGACACCGTGTAGGCGATGTTGCTCCCGGGGCGGGTTGCGGGCGGATCGGCCGACTTGGCCAGCGCCACGGCCGACGTCGTGCTGTAGAGGCTTTGCCCCGGCGCGCCGTAGTCGCCGTTGAATTTTTCGTTGTCGTAGCCCGAGGCGACCTCCTGGTAGGGCGTCAGCGTGCTGACGCACCCCGAGCCGATCCCCATGAACTCGTACATCACGTAGCCCACCGCGCCCCGGTTGTCCTCGGGAATCTGGGTGAAGTAGAGCTGGTCTTCCGCAAGAATCACCTGTTCGGTCCCGTCGTTGAGTTTGACAATGACCATGGCATAGGTGCGGATCAGCCGGTGGCAGGAGGGATCGAACAGGCCCGGATCCCCCACGGGCTGGAGCCAGGCGTTGCGATCGGGCACCAGGTCGTTGTCATTGTCGAACCCCGCCCCCACGTTGCCCAGGTCGTACCAGATGCCCTCGGTTCGCAGGATCCCCCCCGGCTCGGCATAGCTCGAGGTATTCGTCCACATCGGCGCGTACTGCTGCAGCAGATCCTGGTACTCCTGCGGCACCTTGTTGGCGCCGTTGGGCCAGATCTTGTTGGCCATGGCCGAAATCTCGTTGCGGCACGTCAGGGTGCGGGTGTCGTCCGCCTGGAGATAGGCGGCGCCGGCCTGCGCCGTGGCCCAGATGTCGGCCTCCATCCACAGGTCGTCTTCCGGCTTGACGCTCGTGCCCCACGTGGGAACGCCGTTTTCATCGAGTTGCGGATAGCTCACGAGCCAGTAGGCCGTGACGCATTCGCCTGGCTGGATCGTGCCGATGTAGCGCGTGGCATCGTCCGTCCCCATCGCCCCGCCCTCGTGGGTCAGCGCAAAGGCTCCGCCCGGCAGCGGCCCCGTCAGCCCCGGGTGCACCCGGCTCGGATAGATCCCCGGCGTCCCCGCCCCCAGATCGCCGATGTACGCCCAGACATTCGTCAGCGCCGTGTCCCCGTCATTGCAGAACTTCGCCCCGATGTAGGCCGATTCCGGCGCATAGGACGACGGGGTGCCGCATTGGAATCCACCACCAGGTTATAGGCCGTGATGATCTCCACCCGCAACGCCCCGTCCGGATTCGCCGCCATGACCTCCAACGGCCAACAAGCCAGCAACAGGCCTATCGTGGCGGCCAGGCCATAGGATGTAAACGGATAACGTTTGCGCATTGCATGCATGAAAAAATATTGAAGCCCGCAACCCATCGTGTTTCTCAATGATACACAACGGGCCGATGCCTCCTTATCCCTTTCAATACAATGCACCGTGTCGTTTTGTTTGGCGAACGTTATAGTGTTAATTTATTGTTAAAGGATAGCCAGTTATGGCTATTTCTATGTGTTGTCAAACCATCCCCTTGTTCCAGAACTCCTGCCCAACTTTTCCAAACCAGAGCCTTAAAAATGACCGGATCATCTGGAATCCGGCCATATCGTCGGCACATCCGCCTGTCTGACAGGCGCATCTTAATCTGCCGCATCTAGTTCTGAATTTCCGCGCCTCTGATTGCCTCTTCCATGCGGTGAAGAATCCGCCCGGCTTCCGTCTGTTTATCGAACCACAAATGCCAGCCCGGCACCTGCCGGGCGATCTCCGCCACCTCGCCGAACCAGCGTTTCCGCATCTGCAGGACAGTGGCCTGAACGGCCCCGGCACCCTCGCCGGCACCCTGCCCCCGTCCGGCCTTCCGCTGCAGATCCATCTCCATCACGGCATCCAGTAAATGCCGGGCCAGTTCGATCGGCTCCATGGGTTCCACCCGAAGCTCCGGCGCTTTGTGCAGACGGCAGCAGGCCTTCAGCCGAACCGCCCCCGCGCCCGCCCGGCGGCTCAATTCCCGCGGCCACTCTTCCGGACGGCAATCGTTTTCGTACCGGAAACTGCCGTCCACCACGCGCCATTCGCTCCGGCCGCACCGGGTGACATGCACCGCATCATCCGCCAGCACCGGGCATTTCGTCCCCAGCAGACGGGCCAGGGTGCTTTTCCCCGCCGTCGAATGCCCCAGAAACAGCACCGCCCCGCCATCCACCACCACGGAGGACGCGTGAAGGAAGAGGCCGGTTTCAGGAGGAAGGAGACAGGAGACAGTAGACATTTTAAAGCCCTGGTTTTATCGGAAATGTCGTTATAATCTATTGCCCCCTGCTCCCTGTCCCCTGCCCCCTGTCCCCTGTCTCCTGCGCGTAGCGGGGAAAACGCCCCGCCGCACGGCCTCGGCGCAGAGCGGCGACGGGGCGACAAGCGTGCCGCAGGCTTCGTAGTTCTGGGCCAGGCAGTGGGTCATGCAGCGGCCGGCGTGCAGGCAATCGCCGCACACGCCGGGAAACGGCCCCTTCAGTTCCTCGCGCATCCGCACCAGCACCGGATGGGTCATCCAGACCTCGCGCAGGCGGTCTTGCCCCAGCCGCCCGAAACAGAGTTCCGGAATGCTGCGCCCGATGCCGCACAACGCCATTTCGCCCGTGCCCAGGATGCCGAGAATGTGCCGCACATGGCAGCCCGCGCCCTCCCCGCCGTAGCGGAGCAGTTCCTTCACCGTGGACATCGCCGGCGGCACCATCGCCCCCAGATGGATCGGATACCGGTCCTGCAGCGGTCCGCGGATGCGGCGGATCAGCGCCAGATGCCCATCGAAATCCAGCCCCAGCCCCTGGCGATGGATCTCCTCCCCGCGACCCGAATGCGTCACCGGATTGAACTTCACCGAAGACGCCCCCAGCTTCATCGCCAGTTCGATCAACCCCTCGATCCGATCCAGGTTGCCGCGATACACCGACATGATGATCTGGGGCGGCAGTCCGGCCTCCGCCAGGAACCGAATGCCCCGCACCGCCTCCCGGAAGGCCCCGGGCCTGCCCCGGAACCGGTCATGCTCCTGCTCCTCCGGGCTGTCCAGGCTCACCGCCACCCGTTTCAGCGTGGTGTGCCGGACCAGATGCACGGCCAGGTCGCGATCCAGCAGCGTCCCATTGGTCTCCAGCGACAGCTCCAGCCCTTCGGAGGACAAATAGTCGGCGATCTCCCGGAACTGCGGATGGAGCATGGGCTCCCCGCCCGTCAGCTTGGCGGCCGACAATCCCATCGGTTTGCCTTCGGCCACCGCCCCCTTCAACCGGCCAAGATCGAGGCATTCGGCCGGAACGGGCTTGCCCTGCACGAACGTGGGCGTGATCCAGCAGTGCCGGCAGTGCAGATTGCAGCCGGCGGTGAGATACAGATAAAACACTTTCAGGGCCGGCACGTCCGGCGGCATGTCCGGCGCGGGAGCGGACGCGGCCGGCTCGTCCAACCCGTCGCAGGTGTCGGCGGGATCCGTCACGCGGGCTCCTCCACCACGCCGATGAAGCCCTTTTGAACCATGCCGTCCAGGAATTCCGCCACGTCCCGCTCCACCTGCTCCGGCGCCGCGCCTTCGCACACCTCGGCCAGATGCGCCGCCACCTCCGCCCGGGTATGCGGCGCCGACAGATGCTTCCAGATTTCCACCGCCACGGGATTGATGACCTCCAGCGTGTCCGTTTCGGCGTTGTACAGCAGCCCGCCGTCGTCGCCTTCCGTCCGGAACGACACATCCGGATCCGCCAGGTATCTCGCTTCGCTCATGGGTTCACGCCTTTCCTTGCTCCAGTTCACCACCCGCCGCACCACGCCCTGCTGTTCCATCTCCAGCAGGGCCGCGGCCACCGAACCAACCGGCATCCCCGTTTCCGCGGCAATATCCGCCACCGTCCGCTTTCCGTCAAGAAGCCCCGCCAGGCGGCGCGCCGCCGCATTGATCTCCCGCAGTTCCAGCGCCCCGGCCAGCAGCACCAGCGACCGCCCGCCGAAGTCCTCGATGGCCACGTCGTTTCGCAGGCGAAACGTCAGGAGACAGGAGACAGGGGACAGGGGGTCGGGAGATGCCGTCATGGGATCAGGAACGGAGCGGGGGTTTTAATCATCGAACCGATCATTTTCCCAACCTCGCGATTCAGTTCGAGCAGCTCCCGATGCTTGTCCTCGCTGATATAACCGCAGTCCCGTGCAAAATCGAGCGATGAGTCTGTCTCGTTGTTCTCCCCATCGC
>ENA-UOXR01001767-UOXR01001767.1-bioreactor-metagenome-genome-assembly--contig:-NODE-1767-length-21673-cov-5.892312_pt1 | contig 21673 bp, 15 predicted proteins | sample MGYA00238164_ERZ764825 | MGnify/ENA primary metagenome ERZ764825 (study PRJEB28920, sample SAMN05720171) | bioreactor metagenome | isolation source: Anaerobic biogas reactor | place: USA:Washington...
CGAGAAAAGTCGGGCACGACAAAGCCCTCTCCCTGGCCAGGGCCAGTGTGGTTAAACGGTCGCACCCGCACCACATCCAGACTCGCGCTGAGGTGGTACTGAAGGCCGAGCATATCCTGGGCCACCTTGCTGACCGCGTAAGGGTTGGCCGGCCGAAGCGGAGTCTCCTCGTCGCACGGCAGATCCTCAGGCCTCACCATGCCGTACACTTCGCTAGAGCTCACCACCAAGACGCGAGGTGATCCACCTTTTGCCACCAGCGCTTCGAGCACGTTGAGCTGCATCCGAACGTTGGCCTCGATGGTTCGCCAGGGATCGCGAAAGGACGCCCCCGCCTGCGCCAGCGCGGCCAGGTGAAAGACCAGGTCCGGGCCGAACGCGTCGATCACGCGACGCGCTTCGTCGGGGTCCCGCAGATCGGCCGTCTGCACCCAGACCCGCCCCTGCAGGTCATCGGCCAGCCGCTCTCCACCGTAGGCCACTCCCCCCACCGTCCAGGAGCTTTCGTCGAGCAGCAACCTGGCTAGATGCTGGCCAACGAAACCCGTCAGCCCCGTGATGAACGCCCGCATGTCGCCCCCCTTGCGCCAAGCCGTCTACTCGCCCCGCGCAGCCGCCAACAGCTCAACGGCCTCGGCGCGAAGCGCCGTATCGGGCGTGAGTGGCACCTCCCAGAGCCGTCCCACCAGCTCGCTGCGCGGCACCGTGCCTGCCGCCAGAGGCACATCCAATCGCGCGGGATACAGCCCCGCCTGGTACCACGGCTCATAGCCGCCACGGCCTGTTTCATCGCCCATCAGCCAGAGAAGCCCCAGCTTGGCACCGTCCGCGTTCGCAGCATCCGCTGCAGGCGCCACAAAGGTCCGCCAGCGCACGCCCGCGGTCGGCATCGCATCCTGAACCAGCCGCAACCGCAGGTCGCCCCGTGACACCCTCTCCCAGTGCACCGAGCTACAGATCCCCGCGCGCCCTTCCTCGGCGGCCAGGTCGCCGACCCAGCGTGCTACCTCGGCGTCGCTGGGCAGGATCCGCAGGTCGTTGGCAGCCACGCCACGCAACCACACCGCCCAAGCGGGCGCATCTGCCAAGGCCTCGTCGCCCATCTGACCTCGGTAGCTGGCACGCAGCTCTGGCTCATGGGCGATCAAAGCATCCAAAAAGCCTTGAGCGTGCTCATCGACCAAGGGATCCGCCAACGCAATGGCGCCGCGCCACGCGGGGGTGACCAGATCCCACCACGACAGGAGCACCTGCTCCTCGCCCAGTCGGTTGTTCTGGTGGAGTCCCAGCACCTCCCAATGATGCGTCAACACGGGCTCCAGCATGTCTTCGGATAGCGTGGGCAACAGCGTAGCAGGGAGATAGGGAGTCAGCTCGCCCGCGTTCACCAACGCCTGAAGGCAGGCGGCTCCCGATGTCAGCACCAGATCGGCTTGGCGTTGATGCGTAGCTCCTCCTTCGGCGACGGCCGCGCAGAGCTCGGGCCCGCTCATCACGCGCCCTGTCGCATCGAGGCCAGGATAGGCCACGGCCATGTTGGCCAAGGACGTCAGTGCTCGCGCCGAGTCACTATAGACGAACAGATTCTGAGCCTGGAGCGCCCGCTTGACCAACGACTCCCAGTCATCATTATCGCCTGCAACCATCGTCTCGGGAAGCGGCGTCATGGTTTCCGTCATCACATCGGCTGCTGTCGGGGATACCGTGGGCGAGGGCGCGACGATCTCGGCGCTGGTCGCGGTGGGTAGCACGTACTCTGGCATGCCCGAGCCCCGCGGGGGCTCGCAAGCCACCAGGAGCGCGGCGGCCACCACGCAGCCCACGAGCCAAAGCCTTGCGATCAACCGTGCTGCCCTCTATCATGTTCGTACCGTGGGAAAGGAGCCAGATCCATGATCCGCCTAGCGTTCATCGGAGCATCGGGGCATTTCGGCTATATCCTGGCTGACCTGGAGCGGTTCCCCCAGGTACGAGCCATCGGCTATGCCCCTTCCTTTGAGGGCGAGGATACCACACCCTACCGCGATCTGCCAGATTGTGCGGCGCACCCAACCTGGCAGGCCCTGCTGGCGGATGCGCAGCCCGACGTGGTGGTCGTCTGCGGGCGGAACGATGTCAACGCCGCTATCGCTGCCTCGGCGGCGCGGCAGGGCTGTCATGTCATCTCGGAAAAGCCTGCCGCCATCACCATGGACGACCTGGATGCGCTCCAGGCCGCCGTGAGAAGCGGCGGGGGCCTCTATACGCTGCTTCTTGGCATGCGCTACGAGCACGCCTGGCACACTGCCCATGCCTTGGTTCGCCAGGGTGCCATCGGCGAGCCACTGCTCATCTCGGGGCAGAAATCCTACCGCTGGGGACAGCGCCCGCACTGGTACGGCGACGCCAGCACGTATGGCAGCACCATGGCCTGGGTGGGCATTCACATCTTTGACCTGGCCCGCTGGATCGGCGGCGTGGCTTTTACGGCGGTGGCCGCACGCCACGCCAATCTGGCCCATCCCGACCGCCCCGCGGCCCAAGATGCCTGCGCCGTGCTGGCGGCCTTGGGTAATGGCGGTAGCGCCAGCTTCACGCTGGACTATATGCGGCCCAACGCCGCCCCGACGCATGGCGATGATCGCCTACGCATCGCGGGAGCGGATGGGGTCCTCGAGATCTGCGACGGAGGGCAACGTGTGTCGGTCCTGACGTCCAAGCGCTACGAACCCGCATGGCCACTCGAGCCTTCGGGACGGGGATTCCTCGGCGACCTGGTGGCAGCGCTGGAGGGACGTGGCAGCCTGCTGGTCTCTGCCGAGCAATCCTGGGACATGACCCGCCTCAGCCTGCTGGCGGCCGCCTCCGCCGATGCTGGCCGTTGGCTCCCGTTCGCCGAGCAGGCGCCCTGGTAGCGTGGCCTCATCCCTCTGCCGAGACCATGGTTGGCCCTCAACCGAGCGCCAGCTCCATCGCCTCGGCCGCTTGGGCCTCCTTGGCTCGTGCCTCCAAGATGATCTCCGCCATGGCGTGGCGGACCCCCTGGTCAGCCATGCGCAGGTGCGCCTCGGGGAAGCCGTTGCCGCCCGCCAGATCCCACACCTGCCACATGAGATCGTGTTGGCTGGCATAGCAGGCCGCCGCGCGGTAGGCGTGCTCTGACGTGCCGAGGCGGCCAGGACCGCCTGCCAGGCTCTCTGCCGCCATCGCCAGGAACTGCCCGCCGTACCAACGCGCCTCGGCCACCACGCCCACGGCTGCATTGTGGGGCTCATGCAGCTGGTGGAGCGTCGCCTCATCCTCGCTCCAGGCCGCGTCATCGCGCAGGTATGCTGCCCAGGCGTCGTAGGCTGCCAGCCCATTGTACCGGCCTCGATATCCCTCGGACGCATCGGGCTCGGGCCGCACCATGGGCGTGCGGATTACCTCTAGCATCCACGCCAACGACTGCCGATAGATCACGGGCCAGGGCTGGCGCTCGCGTTTCTCTCCAATGATCAGCAGGCGCTCCGTGGCATCGAACCAGTCTCGCTTGCGGAAGCAACCCTTGCCATCGTTGGTAGCCGGCTCGTAGCGCAGGCCCTCGGAGAAAGGTGGGATCTCCTGGAAAAAGCTCCAGCCGATGACCACATCGCCACCCTCGTCATACCCCGTGATGATGCTGGGCTCGGGAGGGCCGACCACGCCGTACCCCAGCACGGGCACCCCACGCTGGATGCTCGCCCGCACCTGATCGGCGAACTCTGCTCGGTTGTCTCGGCCTGGCTCCTTGGTCACCCAGGCATAGTCATACCCGATGGCCTGAAAGAGGTGCCGCTCCGCCGCGCCAGGCTCGGCGCCCATGTAGGCGAGATCGCCAGGATATCCACCTTGCTTCCAGGATAGGAACGCCGCCGCGCCAGAGACGCCCATCAGGTAGGCATAGGTGCAAAAGATTTGACAGTGAGGCAACTTGGCCAGGCGGTGACGGCAGCCATAGTCGCCCTCGCCCAAGAACTCGAGAACGGAGCGCATCACCGATGGTAGGATCAAATCCTCTGGGCAGAGCGGCCCACCCTCCCAGAAGTGGACCCGGGGAACTCCAGAAAGAACCACGCGCTTGGGATAGCCGGCCTCTGCGCTCGCCATCGCACACCCCCTGCTTGACCTAGACACCCCGATGATGGGCTTGATGGGACCGAGCTGTCAAGCGCTAGAGAAGGTGGTCAGTGGCAGGCATAGCAAAACGGCGAGGCCTATAGACCTCGCCGTGGGCGGAGACGCCCCAAATGGACTGGGGCGATGGTTCTCCCGCCTGTGTTGCCAGGCGGAAGCGACGGGATTCGAACCCGCGATCTCCGGCTTGACAGGCCGGCATGTTAAACCGCTACACTACGCCTCCGCGACCGCCGATATGGTACCACAGCTCTTTCGGGCGTGCAAATCGCGCGCCCAGCGGCCACTGGGCCCCTCGGCTTGACCCGATGGTGCGGCGCTCCTACAATCCTGAACAACCCTGGACAGCGTAGGAGACCGGCATGCGCGTTCGCACACCATTCCTTGTCCTTCTTGTCGTGCTTCTGGTAGGCCTGCCGGGCCTGGCAGGTTGCTCCCGAACGCCGGAACCGGTGGCCGCTGCGCCCACCGACCCGCCCGCTACGGCAACGTCGGCGCCCACGGCCACCCCCACCCTGCCGTCGACAGCGACGCCCCTGCCGAGCGCTACGCCCACCGTCACGCCTACGCCGCCTCCACCGCCGCAGGTGGTGGCCAGCTATCCCGTCAGCGACGACTATGCCGTGGATCCATCCCATCCGGTGCGGCTGGTCTTTGACCAAGAGATGGACATGGCCAGCGTGGCCGCCGCCTTGAGCATCGAGCCTGGCGTAGAAGGCGAGTTGCGCATCGTCAGCCCCAACGAGCTGATGATCGTGCCCCAGGGGGGATGGACGGCCGAGGCCTACCAGCTAGTCGTGTCCACCACGGCGACCGACCCTTGGGGCCAACCCTTGCGCCAGCCCTTTACCCTCACGTTTGAGACCACCGGATCGAGCATGGTGCTGCCGATCCTGATGTACCACCGTCTGGCCGAACTGGAACCGGGCGCCACCGAGGCCCAACGAACCTGGACCGTGCATCCCGACGACTTTGCGGAGCAGATGCGCTACTTGGCACGGGAGGGCTACCATAGCATCGCCCCGAGTGCCCTTTACGCCTACTGGACCGACCAAACGCCACTGCCTCCGCGGCCTGTGATGATCACCATGGACGACGGCTATGCCGATCTACACAGCGTCGCCATGCCCGTCTACCAGGAAACCGGGCTGCGTCCCGTGCTGTTCATCTTTCCCAAGGTGCTGGGATACGGGCTCTATATCGATTGGGATCACCTTCAGGAGCTGGTCGACCAGGGCTGCATCATCGGATCTCATTCCTACGACCACGATAACCTGCGTGAGCTCGATGATGAGAACCTCCGATACCAGATCGTCGACTCGCGCGAGATCCTGGAGGAACGCCTGGGAACCACCGTGGACAGCTTTTGCTACCCCTATGGCAGCTATGACCAGCGCACGCTCGATCTGCTAGCCGGCGAAGGCTACCAGACGGGCTTTACCCTCAACCCCACCCACTACCAGCGTGCCGAATCGCCCCTGCTCTTGAGTCGTCTCCGTGTCGACTATGACATGTCGTTCGATGATTTTGTGGAACTATTGCCCTAGCCCAAGCGTCCTCTAGACGAGGGCATGCCTCGTCCTGTGTTTGTCATGCTCGCACCCAAGATCGGTGAGGGTAAACGTGCGCACACTCGCAATCCAGCGGTGGTTCCGGGCCATCCTGCTCGTTGGCCTAGCCGCCGTATGTTACGCCTGCACCTCCGCTCCAGAGCCCAGCGCGACGCTATCGGCGCCGGCGAATACGCCTGTGCCTTCTCCCAGCGCCACGACCACGACCGCGCCGCTTCCCTCGCCCACCACGCAGCCGACAGATGCGCCCGCGCCATCGACGCCCAACCTGACGCCAACGGGACGTCCCACCGTCACGCCGACAGCCACGCCAGTCGCGCCTCAGCATCTGGCCATGGCCCGTGACGGCAACATCCTGGTCGGCGACCTGCGAGGCGAGGAGGCCACATCGGTGGCCCAGATCGAGCTGGCCGACGCCTGGGATCTCAACCGAGGTCGACTCGCCATGGCGCAAGGCGGCCTGGTCCAGATGGTCGACCTCGTGCACGGCAATCACTGGGAGACGAGCCTGGACCAAGGCGTGGCCGCCGTCCAGCTCGACGTGCTCTGGGGCCAGACCGGTCGAGATCTACTGCTGATAGTGACAGTCGAGGATGGCGAGACGCCTCGCACCATGCTTCAGACCGTCGACGGCGACACAGGGGCGACCCTCTCCACCTATCACCTGCCAGATGCCACCCGGGCGACTGTGCTGGGCTTTTTCGACGACAGAGACACCGTGTGGGCCGCCGTCCATACAGGAGAGAACGACTTGGCGAATCTGCAGGTCATCTCGCTGGCGGACGGCACGGCAGACCGCAGCTATGCCCTGGCGGGCCGTCAGCCAATGGCTCTGCACTCGGCGACCGGCCAACTGGCCTACCTGGCGGCCGATCAGGACGCGCTCTGCGTCGGCACGCCAAACCAGGCCGACATCCCGTGTCTACCCTTGCCAGAGGGGCAGCTTCCCACCAGCTATGCTTGGTCCGAAGACGGCCAAGGGCTCGCCATCATGCTGCAGCCACAATCGGGCGATGACCAGATCGTCAGCAGCGATGCAGGGCTGTGGCTCTATACGGTGAGCGATGGCGAGCTGCGCCAAGTCATCGCGGACCAGGGATCCATGTCGCGCGTGCTAGGGTGGGCGCCGGACGCGGAGATGATCCTCGCCCGCCACAGCGGGGGGACTATTCCGGACCACGTCTACCTCATTAGAACAGACGGCGGCGATCGCCGCATCCTGGCGGGTTCCGATCGGATCATTCCGCTCGGATGGATCCCGCCGCGCGCCCCCGATGCGTCCGACATCACGCTAGATACGTGGTTGAGCAGCTTTTCCGCCCAAGCCGCCGACGCCCGCACCCTGGCCGATACCGCCGCTCGCTGGCTCGCAGTTGCCGAGGAGCGAGACGATGAGGCGCTCACCAGACAGCTTCGCGCCTATGTGCAGGCATCTGGGCAGCCCCTCGATCTGGCTGGCCCGCAGGTGCATACGGTGGCCGAGGGCGTGCATCTGGTGCAACTGCCCCCGCTGACCATCTATGTCTGCGATCACGGTAGCGCCTTCCCCATCGCCTCTGGGCATCGCATCCAGCAAGCGCGCCTTGCGGGAGACCTCTTGGCGGTGGTGCATGCCACCATTGGCGCCAGCTCGGTGAACCCGGACTTTGTGCTGGCCCAGCGCGCCGACGACGGATGGCAGGTGGCCTGGACTCCGCAAGGGCAACGCCACTGGATCGCCACCGACGGCGAGATCGGCTTTGCCGATGGGACCATCGACCGTCTGTCGGTACGCGGCTCATCGTTCACGCTAGAGCCTGCGCCCAGCGACCCCTTCCGGCAGTGCCACGCCTGTCTGCACCGCTGGTTTGAGGCCACCTGGGTGCGCTCCGGGACAAGCTATGCGCTGTCAGGGGGCGAAGCAGACGACGCCCTGCTATGGACGCTGACCCAGCGCACACCCTATGCTGTCCTCCACCAGGCGCTGGTGCGTCTGCGCAGCGGCCAGAGCGACACACCCCTGGTGACGGCCGATGCCCGGCGCCAGGCGGAGGCCCTGGGCCTGCTCGAGCCGGAGCTGATCCTCACGGCCGAGGAAGAGACGGGCGAGACCGTGGTGTTTGCCGATCTGGACGCAGGAACGCGTTACCGCGCCACCGTTCGCAACGAGCAAGTGGTCTCGGTAAGCGCGTTGGGGAGGTAGCCTTTGTATAACGCAGCTTTTCTTTGTTGAGGCTATTGTCGCCTCTATATCTCCATGGTATAATGCCGTTGTTGCATGATCAACTTATGTGAACCCGTATCCGTCCGCAAGCCTCCGACTGCATCGCGAGGCGAATCCCGGCGCCCGGGAAAAGGAGACAGAGGGTGATGAACAGCAAAAGAGGTAGATGGCGGCGAGTGACCATCCATGCGACCCTGCTGATGGTGGTTCTTCTCGCAGGCGTCCTGGTCGCCACGCCGGTCTCGGCCAATGCGATCAACTGGCGCGGCGAGTACTATGGGAACATGAACCTGGTAGGCGCGCCGGTGGTGCGCGATGACCTCAGCATCAACTTTGACTGGGGGTCCGGTGTCCCGGCATCGGGAGTGCCAGCTGACGGCTTTTCAGTACGCTGGACCGCATGGTCGCATTTCGGCGCGGGGGACTATACCTTTTCCGTCCGTGTCGATGATGGCGTGCGTATGTGGATCGACGATCAACTGGTGCTGGATCAGTGGAAGGACCAGGCGGCCACCACATACACGTTTACCCGCTACATGTCCGAGGGCAGCCACGCGCTGAGGGTCGAGTACTATGAGCACCTAGGCGATGCACTCTGCCAGGTCTCGTGGCAATCGGGTACCACACCGACGACCGGTTGGCGCGGTGAATACTATAACAACAACTATCTCGGCGGCAATCCGGCCCTGGTGCGCACCGATGCCTCCATCAACTTTGATTGGGGCGCGGGCTCGCCGGCCACGGGCATAAACGCCGACAACTTTTCCGTGCGGTGGACGCGCGACATCCAGTTCCCGGCCACGGGTACCTACACCTTCTCGGCCAGGGTCGACGACGGTGTGCGCGTATGGGTGGACGGGAACCTGATCATCGACAAATGGATCCAGCAATCGCCGACCACACACACGGGCTCCGTCTATCTCGGGGCAGGCACCCATGCGGTCCGTGTCGAGTACTTTGAGGCCGCTGGTTCTGCCCTATGCCAGGTAAGCTGGAGCCTCTCCGGAGCGCCTCCCAGCGGAGGCACCGAGATCATCGTCGATGACCTCGACTCGGGGTTCATCTGGGGTGGGCCCACCAGTAGCTTTTACCGGCGAAGCGTGGGCTTCCGCAACCAGCTGCGCTGGACGTGGAACAGCCGCACCCAGCAGTACAACTGGGCCAAGTGGTTCCCGAACCTGCCATCGGCTGGCAACTGGGAAGTCTATGTCTATGTCGCCAGCAACTATTTCGGGACCAAGAGCGCTCGCTACTCGATCTATCACGCTGGCACTTGGAGCTCCAAGTACCTCAACCAGAACAACTATTACAACCAGTGGGTTAGCCTGGGCTCCTACTATTTCAACGGCGGCTCTTCCGAGTACGTCTTCCTGAACGACGTCACCGGCGAGACCTATGCCACCCGCTATGTGGGGTTCGACGCGATCAAGTTTGTGCGGCGTGATGGCGGCTCGACGACGCCACCGCCCAGCACCAGCTGTTCGATTACGCCCATCCTGGGCTTTGGGCAAATCTGGAACGGCAATGCCACGGTGCGCGCCAAGCTGGGCTGCGCTCAGGCCGTCGAGTCCAGCGTCTGGGGCGCGGAGCAGATCTTTGAGCGCGGACTCATGTTCTGGCGCTCGGACACCAACAAGATCTATGTGGTGCGCAACGACCAGACCTGGCAGCTCTATGACGATACCTGGCGCGAGGGCGACCAAGAGTGGGATCCGAACATCCTGGTGCCCACGGGGCTGTATCAGCCCAAGCGCGGCTTTGGCAAGGTCTGGCGCGATCAGTCCGGGGTCCGGAGTGCGCTGGGCTGGGCCACAACCGAGGAACGGGGCTTTACCATGGCCGTGCAACCGTTCGACGGCGGCACGATGCTCTGGAGCAACGTTCGCGGCACGTACGTCCTCTATAGTGACGGCACGTGGGCGCGCTACTAGCCCGTTAGCAGCAAAAGGCGGCGAGAGGAGCACTCCTCTCGCCGCCTTGCTTTCTCTGGCGTCCCCGCCTCAGCCCACGCAGGCGCTACTCTCGCGTCTCGCCGGCCGCCTTTTCCAGCACGGCCGCGATCCGCTCCCCAAAGACAGCTTGGTCGAACCTTTGCGCATGCTCAATGAGACGCCGTCCGTCAAAGCTGATCCCCTCAAAGCGTTGGACGGCTTTCTTGAGAGACTCGATCGTTGGCTCGTCGAAAAAGACCCCCGTCGCGCCGTCGACCAACGTGTCCCTCGACCCGCCTCGGCCATAGGCGATGACTGGACGGCCCAATGCCATGGCCTCCACCGGCGTCAAGCCGAAATCTTCCTCGCCCGGAAAGACCAGCGCCCGACAGTGCCGCATCAGGTCACGTTTGGTAGCCTCGTCCACATACCCCCGAAAGGTCACGCTGCTGCCGGCAACCTGCTCAAGAGCACGCCGGTCGCGCCCATCACCAACCACCACCAGAGGCTTGCCCAACTCGGTAAAGGCGCGCACCGCCAGGTCGATCCGCTTGTAGGGGACCAGCCGTGAAACCACCAGGTAATAGTCAGCCGGCTCAGCGGGCTGGACGTCGGCATCCACCGCCACCGGTGGGTAGATGATGTCAGAGTCCCGGCGATAGTACTTGGCGATGCGCTCTTGCACCGTTCGCGAAATGGCCACAAAGCGATCGACGCGGCCAGCCGCCAGTTGGTCCCACTGCCGCAACCTGACCAAGCGGGGGGCCAGCAAGGTTCGCGCCACCTTGCCGAGCCGTTCGCGTTCCACATAGCCGTGATAATCCCACAGAAAACGCGTAGGAGTGAGGCAGTAGCACACGTGGCGCGCCCGAGCCGAAGTGATCACGCCGTGCGCAAAGGCGCTGGTGACGCTCAAGATCACATCGAATCCCCGCAGGTCCATGCTCTCAAAGGCTTGAGGGAAGCTCCCTAGGAACAGGCCCGGATGCTGCCGCGCCAGGGGCACCCGATCCAGCGGTGACACGCGAATGTCCCACTGGCGGAAATGCGCCGGCAGGCGCTCGGGGCGATAGATCGACGTGTAGAACGGGGCATCGGGAAAGAGCCCGTGCAACACTTCCAGCACCCTCTCGGCGCCGCCATACTGGTTCAGCCACGAACATACGATCGCCAGTCTCACAGTCACCCGCCGTTCATTTGCCGATGCAGAACTGCCCAAAGATCGAATCCAGCATCTCTTCGCTGGCCGTCTCCCCAGTCACCTGCCCTAGCAGAAAGACTGCGTCCTCCAAGTCCACCGCGAGCAGGTCCGGTGTGGCCCCTGCACTCCAGCTCGCCTCGGCACGCAACACGGCTTGGAGGGCCTGGTCGAACAGGGCACGGTGGCGCACCCCAGCGGCCGATGCGTGCGCGCCCATGGCGGCGCCATCGCGCTCGACCATGGTCGCCAACTGCGCCTCCAGCTCCACAATGCCCTCACCGGTCAGGCATGATACTCGCACAAAAGCCGCCTCCGGTAGCAGCTCTTGCGGTTTCGACGCCTCCGCCAGGTCCACCTTGTTGACCACCACCAGGGTGCGGTGCGGATCCAGCCGAGCGGCCAACTGGCGATCCTCATCGGTCAACGGAGCGGCGGCGTCGGCCACCCACAGCACCAGCTCGGCGCGCTCCAGAGACCGCAGCGAACGTTCGATGCCCAGCGCCTCGACCGGATCCTGCGGTTCGGCGATGCCGGCCGTATCCACCAGTACCAGCGGATAGCCCTGGATATCCAGCGTCTCCTCAAGGGTATCTCGCGTCGTCCCCGGATAGGGCGTGACGATGGCCCGATCGGCGCGCAAGAGGCAGTTCAACAGACTGCTCTTGCCGACGTTGGGCTTGCCCACGATGGCCGCCCGCACGCCTTCGCGGAGGATGATACCCCTGGCCGCCTCATTCACCAAGCCCGTCAGGTCGTGAGTCGCCTCCGCCAGCGCAGCACCAAGCGCCAACTCAGGGATCTCATCCTCAGGGAAATCCATCTGCGCCTGCAGATGCGCCACGAGGGAGACCAGGCGCCGCCTCACCTGGCTGACCTGCTGAGACAGCCCTCCGTCCAGCTGGCTCAAAGCCGCCGTCAGCGCGCGATCGGTTTTGGCGCGAATCAAGTCCAGCACCGCCTCGGCCTGCGCCAGATCAACGCGCCCTAGTAGAAAAGCACGCAGGGTGAACTCGCCTGGCTCCGCCAGACGCGCGCCCTGGGCGAGGCACAATGCCAGGATGGCCCGCAACGCCACCATGCCACCATGGGCGTGGATCTCGGCCACGTCCTGCCGGGTATAGGTCGCCGGAGCCACCATGACGGTGGCCAAAACCTCGTCCACCCGTCGCCCATCGGCGGGATCGATGACATACCCATAGACCAACCGGCGATGAGCGAGCGGAGAGCCATCGGCGCTCACAAAGCAGGCACGCAGGATGTCGTGCGCCCGAGGCCCCGATAGCCGCACGATGCCGATTCCCCCCACACCCAGAGGCGTGGCAATGGCGGCGATGGTGTCATCCAGAGAGTAGCTGTGCATCTCCGCCCTAAACCTCGCCCGAGCTATCGGCGAGCTGGTCGCGCGGGATGAGTCGCTTGACGCTGCGGTTGAACACTCGCCGCGTCAGCATCACCCGATGGCCGCACCCCAGACACTTTAGGCCGATGTCGGCGCCGATGCGCATGACCTCCCACTCGAGCGAACCACAGGGATGTGGCTTGCGCAGCACTGCACGATCGCCCACGCGTACATCAGCCGGCTGCATCGGATGCCTCCGAGGGCTTGAAAAAGATCAGCAACGTACTGCCGTAGCGGCGCTCATGGGTGCGATCGAGGCGGGTCAGCGTCACGGGGTGATCCTCTTTGGGGTGGATCTGCACCACCACCAGGCCCCGCGGAGCCAGGACGTCGCCTTCGTCCACAGCCAAGAGGGCATCAGCCCACAGGTCCTGGTATTGCGGAGGGGCGATATACACCAGATCATAGGGCTCGCCAGCATGGTGTCGCACGTGGGCAAAGGCATCGCCGTGGATGACCCAGGCACGATCGTCCAGACCGGTCTCGCGTAGATTGCGCTCGACCGCTCTCACCGCTGCGCGAGCCTTGTCGACAAAGGTCGCATGTGCGGCGCCGCGGCTGAGCGCCTCGATGCCCACGGCGCCGGTGCCAGCGAATAGGTCCAGCACGCGCACGCCCACGATGCTCGACCCAATCAGGTTGAACAACGACTCTTTGACACGGTCGGTGACGGGCCTCGTCCCCTCACCGGGCACCGGGACCAGCCGTCTGCCCTTGGCGGTTCCCGCGATGACACGCATGGCTACCTCCCAGAGCGAGTCTAGGCACAGTAGAGGACACGGTCAATTGACCAGAGTCGCCGATTGACCCAGACCGCCTGCGCGGCTACCATAGAGTGACACAACGCTTGGAGGCAGGGTACTGATGGATGTTGGTTCGCGAGTGGCCGGGTGGCGTGCGCTAGCGCTGCTGCCCATCATCGGCGTCGCCTTTTGGGCGCTTGTGGCCTGGGGAGACTCTCCTCTGGCCGAGGCCCCCACGCCGACGGCCACAGCGCTGCCAAGCTACACCGCCACGCATACGGTGACCCCGACGCACAGTCCCACGGCGACTGCGACGCCATCGCCAACGCCGACGGCCACGCAGACGGAACCGCCCGCGCCAACGTTGATGCCCACGCCCAGCCCGACGCCCACGGCAACCCCCACGCCAGAGCCTCAACCCACGCCCGATGGCGTGGACCGGAGCCTGAGCGTGCCCATCCTGATGTACCACTATGTGTCCGAGGCGCCGGATCCGTCCGATGCCGTCCGCGTGGATCTCTCGGTACCGCCCGCGGCCTTTCGCGAGCACCTACAAGCCCTCCATGAGGCCGGTTATGAGACGATCACGATGCGTGACCTAACCATGGCCTTGCAGACCGGCGCCGAGCTCCCAGTAAAGCCCATCCTCTTGACCTTTGATGATGGCTATCGCGATGCCTACGCAGAGGCCTTCCCGGCGCTGCGTGATGCTGGGTACGTCGGCACCTTTTTCCTGCTCACCGAGCCTATTGACGCTGGGAACCCTGCCTATGTCACCTGGGATCAGGTGATTGAAATGCACGCAGCCGGCATGGAAATGCAGGCCCACGGCTATACCCATGTGGACCTACGCGGCCGCAGCGTGGACTATCTCGTATGGCAGATGCTCGGGTCCAAAGAAGCGATCGAGGAACGTACCGGCGAGACGGTCCGCTTCTTCTGTTACCCCTCAGGCCACTATGACGAGGTAGCCATTCAGGTGCTCCGCTCGGCCCACTATTGGGCCGCCGTCACCACACACCAGGGCGTCGATCACGCCTCCAACCGCCTGTTCGAGCTGCAGCGGCTGCGCGTCCACGGCCATTACACCGGGCAGAATCTCCTGACGTTGCTGGAGCAGTACGCAGCTGTGAGTGCCGCCGTGCCCGCACCCGCGGAGCCACGCCCCGCGACACCGCCACCAGCCACCCCTGTGCCGACCGAGCCGGTAGCCCGCCCGCCCATCTTGGCGGGCCGTACGGCGCCACTCGCCGAGTACTAGAGAGCATCATGTACCTCGACTTTATCACGTTGGCAGCCGTGCGAGAGGCTCTGGAAAGCCACCTGATCAGCGCGCGCGTCCAGAGCGTGGTCCAGCCCAGCCCCGAATCGGTCGTGCTCGAGGTATATAGCGGCGAGCGACAGTACCTATACCTATCTTCAGAGGCTCAGAACCCGGCCGTGGCCTTGCTGCCCCAACCCCTCCGGCGGGGCGTCGAGCAGCCCTCGCCGTTGTTGCTGCTCCTGCGCAAGCATGTGCGCGGCGGGCGATTGGTTGGCGTCGAGCAGCCCCCGTTCGAGCGGATCCTCAGCCTGACCTTTGCCCAGGGCGATCAGCGCGTGACCTTGGTTGCCGAGCTGATGGGCCGCCTCAGCAACCTGGTCCTGCTGGATGAAAGCGCCATGATCCTGGATGCCACGCGACGGGTGCCGGCCTCGGTCAACCGTTATCGAACGGTCCTGCCCCAAAGGGTGTACGAGCCTCCGCCCGCCCAAAGCAAACACCCACCCGCGGCCGTCACAGCCGAAATGCTTCTGGAGCTTTCTGGGAAAGAGCCAGAGAGGCGCACGGAAAGGCTCCTGGTCGAGACGTTCGCGGGGATGAGCCCAGTCCTGGCACGGGAGATCGCACACCGAGCCCAGGCGCCAGCCTTGGCCCACGATCTCGCCCTCGGCGAGGCCCAGGCGCTACTGGCATCCACCCACGAGCTCTATGCGTTGATCGAGACGCGCAATTGGGAGCCTACCGTCGTCTACAAAGGCAACGGCGATCGACGACGCCCAGAGATGGCTCTACCCTTTGCGCCCTCACACCGCGACGACTGGGAACGCTGCGACGGGATTTTGAAAGGCATCGAGCGGGTCCTCTTTGCCTTCGGATCGCTCGACCCCTATGGCCAGGTGCGTGCGAGACTCCATAGCATCATCGGCCGAGCGCGAGAGCGCCTGGAGCGACGTCTGAACAAGCTGAACCAGTCGCTGGATGACCAGCCCGACGACGCGCTACTCCTGGCCAAAGGCAATGCGCTCCTGGCGCTCCAGCATAGCATCCGCCCCCGCCAAGGGAGCCTGCTGGTGCCAGCCGAGATGATGGCAGGCCTGACCGGAGAGCCGTGCGATGCGCCGCTAGAGATCCAGCTCGATCCCAACCTCTCACCGGTCGCCAACGCCCAGCGCTTTTTCCGGCGCCACCAGAAGCTGCAGGCAGCCAGCGAGCGTATACCACCTCTCATCCGGCAGGTCGAGCTAGAGTTGTCCTTCTTGGAGCAGGCCGATGCCGACGTGCAGATGGCTGGATCCCGCCCTGAGTTGGACGAGGTGGCCGCCGCTCTGCAGGAGGCCGGCCATCTACGCCGTCGCTCGCTCAAGCGTGGTGCCTTTCCGGCCAGTCAGCCCCTCCGCCTGGACGCAGCCGATGGCGGGCTGATCCTGGTAGGCAGAAACAGCCGCCAGAACGCACTGGTGACCTTTCGCCTTGGGCACCCGGATGACCTATGGCTGCACGCCCATGGCGTGGCTGGCGCGCATGTCATCTATCGCCCGGGCGGCGCAGAGCCCGATCTCCCCAGCCTGGAGGCTGCAGCGGCCTTGGCGGCTTTCCATTCGGTCGCCGGCGACCAGAAGCAGGTGCAGGTTGACTATACCCAGCGCAAGCATGTCCGAGCCATCCGCGGCGCCGGGCCCGGCATGGTGACCTACCGGCAGGAGAGCACCCTGGTTGTCGAGCCGCTTTCGCCGGTCGACTATGCCCGAGGAGCCGATGATGGACGCACCTAGTGCGGCCGACTTTGCCGCCATCGTCGCCGAGGCGCTCGAGGCGTTGCCGGATTGGGTTCGCGACCGCCTGGATAACGTGGCCGTCCTCACGGCCGACTGGCCCACGCCCGAGCAGAGGCGCAAGGCTCAACTCCCAGCCGATCAGCTGCTCCTGGGCCTGTACGAGGGCATCCCGACCATCCACCGCGGGCGCGGCTATAACATGGCCCTGCCCGACCGGGTGACTCTCTTTCGCGGCTCAATGCTCCAGATCACCAAAAGCAAAGCCGAGCTCATCGCTCAGGTGCAACGCACCTTGCTTCATGAGCTCGGCCACCATCTCGGCCTGAGCGAGCAGGACCTGCAGCAACTAGGGCACTAGCCGCGGTCAGCTAGCCGCCGGCATCCGCCTGCTCAGTCGCCGGCACAACCCCGTCCCGCTCCTCAGGGATGACGTGCACGCGCACGGACTCACTCTTGGTCTGGTTGCCCGCACTGTCGTATGCGATGACATGGATGACATGCGTCTCGGTGTAGCCACCAACCTGAGAGACGCGCTGCCCCGTCGACCACACATAGCCCGAGCCGTCTTCAGAACGCGTCGCCTCGGTAACGGTGACCTCGTCGCCTTCTGTCACAGTCTCGCGGTAGATCTGCCGCCCGTCCTCCACCACCACCTCGCGACGAATGGTGCGATCGCCGTCCTCCTCGATGATCGGTTCGGGTAGATCAAAGCTCACGCTCGGTCGCACGAGCCGCAACGTCCAGCGCCAAGTGTATGGCGCCACCGTCGAGAATCCCAGCAACTGACCATTCAGGTAGAACTCGACCCGATCCATCGCCTGGTCATCCTCCACCAGGAGCTGGATGTTGATCCACTCGTCCTTGTCTAGCGCATACACCGCGTTAGCGGCGGGCTGGATGATGGCAACGGCGGGGGGCCGGTTATCCACCCGCACCGGAACCGTGAACTCGCGCACCCCAGCGCCCCCCACGGAGGTCACCTTGATGGTGTAGAGACCGTTGAGCCCGCTAGTGTCCCACATCTCCAGCAGGCCGTTCTCCACCGCCTGCCCATGCTCAGGCCCAACGGGCAGCCACTGCGAGGGGCTCATGCCTTGGCCAACCTGAACCGAGTAACTGCTTTGGCCGCCCACGCGGGCGTTACCCTCGATGGCCACGACGCCGCTCACGCCACCAAAGTGGCGCGGCGAGGTGATGGACAAGTCGGCGGTCGCCAGGCTGGCACCATGCACGTCGCAATACTCGGTGGGGGGCTGGGCGATCTCTTGATCACGCACCCAGTCGGCCGCTTCCGGTGAATACACCGAAAAGACCACCTGGTCGACCTCTTCGGCCGGGCAATCCACCGTCGCCAGCTTGCCGCTCACACGACAGATGCGATAGGCTCGATGAACATCATCGTGCTCCGTCGGCACCGTCCCGTCGATAAAGATCTCCTGCTTGCGCCAAGATGAGGCCGACGTCGGAAGCTTGCCCGAGACGCCATCGACCACGGCGGTCACCAAGCCATCCGGCCGCTCAAACGCCTCCACTGGCAGATCGGCATGCAGGTTCGTCATCACCCGCTGCCAGATCGGGGCCGCCGTTCGTGCCCCAGGTGCGTTCTCCATCTTTTGGTAATCAGTGTTGCCCACCCACACGCCGGTGACATACTGCGGCGTGTAGCCGACCGCCCACCCATCATGATAGTCATTGGTCGTCCCCGTCTTGGCGCCGGCCGGGCGCCCATCGAGAGTCAGGGCGCTATTGGCGCCAAAGCCAGGGATCCGGGCCTGATCGTCAGACAAGATGTCGGTGATCAGGTAGGCCACCTCTGGCTGGATGACCTGCTGGCGGTAGGGCTGTGAGTACTCGTAGAGCGCCTGGCCGTCAGGACTGGTGACCTGCAGAATCGCCACGGGGTCCAGCTTGCGGAACCCGGGCTCCTGCTGGTCCATAGGCACCGGCGTGCCGCGCATCTGCCCATTGTTGGCGAACACGGAAAAGGCATAGGCCATATCCAGCAGCCGGACTTCGCCACCGCCCAGCGTCAGCGAGAGCCCATAGCCGGACCCACGAAGGGTGCTGATCCCCATAGAGTGGGCCGTATCCAGCACACTCTGGATGCCAACCTTGTGCATCATGGCCACTGCCGGCACATTCAGCGAGCGCGCCAGGGCATCGCGGAGCAGGATCGGCCCGTTGAACCGTCGCGAATAGTTCTCGGGGACGTACGGCGCTGGGTTGGGCCAGTCCGGGAAGCTGGTACGCACGTCCATCAACATGGTAGCCGGTGTATAGCCCTGCATGAACCCGGTGGCATAGGTGAACGGCTTGAAGCTAGAGCCAGGCTGCCGCGGCGAGAGGGCCATGTTGATCTGCCCATTGATCGAGCGATCGTTATAGTCCAGGCTCCCCACCATGGCCAGGATCTCGCCCGTCTTGGTATCCAGAACCACCACGGCCGCATTGTTGGCATTCATCGACTCGTTGAACCCGGCCACCATCTCGCGCGCCACGTCCTCGGCCATGGCCTGCTTTTCGAGGTCGATGGTCGTGATCACCTGCAAGCCGCCGCCATACACCGCCTCGCTGCCGAACTGGGCGATGAGGCGATCCCGCACATAAAACACCCAATGCGGCACCAGCATGCCCTTGACATCCGGCGCGATGATCAGCGGCTCCTGCTTGGCGGCGTAGGCCTCCTCGGCGGTGATATAGCCCTGGAGGTACATCAGGTCCAGCACGATCTCCTGGCGACGCTTGGCATCCTCCGGCGCGTCGATCGGGTTCAGCGCCGGGCTGTTCCCCACCGGCACCAGCATGGCCGATTCTGCCAGGCTCAACTCGGAGACCGACTTGCCGAAATAGGTCTGAGCAGCCGCCTCGACGCCAAAAGCCATGTTGCCATAGGTGATATTGTTGAGATACCACTCGAGGATCTGGTTACGACCCTCGATGCCGGGGTACTGGCGTGTCAGCTCGATCGCCAACACGACCTCTTTGATCTTGCGGACCTGGCTACGATCCACGCGCTCGTCAAAGGGCATCAGCACGTTACGCACCAACTGCTGCGCAATAGAGCTGCCGCCGCCAGCGTCCTGGCCGGTGATCTCGCCTACAACCGCTCGGGCGAGGCCCCGCCAGTTCACACCGCCCCAGTTGGCCAGATTGTCGTAAAAGGTCTTGTCCTCCGAGGCGATGGTCGCGTTCCTCAAGCTGTCGGGGATATCGCCAAGCGGCACATAGGTGCGCCAGCCCGTATCCGGCGGCACGATCTCATAGAGCAGCACTTGGCCGGTACGGTCGTACAGCCTGGTGGTCTCAAAGGACACCGTGCTGCGCATTCGAATCTCTTCAGGAGAGGGGAGGTCACGCGCAAAGGTCGAGTAGAGGACCAGGCCAGCGGCCAAGCCACCCACCACCACCAAAACCCCAGAGAAGAAAAGCATCCCGACGCCAAGAAGCAGCAAGCGGAAGGCGGGGAGCCCTCCGCTTGTCTTGTGTCGCCTCTGACGTCGAATCAGAGAGACGTGCATCGTTACTCTTCGGCCTCCGTCGTCAGCTCTGTATCAGCCTCGGGCCCACGCAAGGCGCCCAAGTCGCCACCCTTGGCCAGGAAGGCTGCGCTGAGGGCATCCAGCTCCTCTGCGGCATCCATCCCGAGGAGATGGTCCTCAAAGGCCTGGGAAGCCGCCGCCTCCCCGAGCAGATCGGCCTCTTCAGCCGGCTCTTCTGGCTCCACCGCAAAGCCGGTCCCCGCCGGGATGAGCTTGCCGATGATGACGCTCTCTTTGAGGCCGCGCAGGTTATCCACCTTGCCCTCGATCGCGGCCTCGGCCAACACGCTAATGGTATGCTGGAATGAAGCCGCTGACAAAAAGCTATCCGTATTCAGGGCCGCCTTGGTGATGCCGAGCAGCACCGGCTCCGAGGTGGCGGGCTTGCCGTCGCGTTCCTCGGTTTCACGGTTGATCTGCTCAAGCTCACGGACACCCACCAGCTCGCCGGGCAGCAACTCGGTGTCGCCGCTACCGAGCACACGCGCCCTACCAAGCATCTGGCGGACGATGACCTCGATGTGCTTGTCATGGATGATCACACCCTGAGAGCGGTAGACTTTTTGGATCTCGATCACCAAATAGTCCTCAACCGCCTCACGGCCTAGGATCTTGAGGATCTCGTGAGGGTTCTTGGCGCCCTCCGTGATCATCTCGCCGGCCTTGACGCGATCGCCCGGGGCCACGCGCAGACGCGCCGTGGCAGGAATCTCGTACTCGCGCTCGCGCGTTTCCTCAAAGACCACGCCGATGCGGCGCTCGCCTAGGATGATCCGCCCATCCACCTTGGCGAGAATGTCCTCCTGGCCCTTGCGAGAGGCCAGCACTTGGCCCTTTTCGACGACCTCGCCCTCTTCGACCAGGATGGCATAGTTGCCCGGCACGTCGTGGCGAACGCGATGCACCCGCGTGTCCGACACGCGCACGACGCGCTGATCGCTTTCCTCGCGGAACTCGATCAAACCGCCGATCTCGGCGATGACGGCCTCGCCCTTCGGGTTGCGAGCCTCAAAGAGCTCTTGCACGCGCGGCAGACCCTGGGTGATATCGCCAGCGCCAGCCACACCGCCCGTGTGGAACGTCCGCAGCGTGAGCTGGGTGCCAGGCTCGCCAATCGACTGGGCGGCGATGATGCCCACCGCCTCGCCAACCTTGACCATGCCGCCGCGCCCCAGGTCGCGCCCGTAGCAGTGCACACAGAGGCCAAAGGGCAGGTCACAGGTCAGCGGCGAGCGCACCTCTACCGCCTCTAGCCCAGCGGCGTCGATCAGCTCGGCCAGATCGTCGTCGATGAAGGCGTTAGCATCGGCCAACACCTCACCCGTCTTGGGATCGACCACCTCCTTGGAGGTGTAGCGACCCACGATCCGCTCGGCGATGCTCTCGCCAGCCTCGGCGGCGCTCTCGGCCGTGATCGTGATCCCACGCTCGGTGCCGCAATCCTCAGACTGGATCATGGCATGTTGCGCCACGTCGACCAGACGACGGGTTAGGTAGCCCGCGTCGGCCGTACGCAACGCCGTATCGGCCAGACCCTTGCGCTGACCATGCGTCGAGATAAAGTACTCGAGCGAGGTCAGACCCTCGCGAAAGTTTGATTGGATCGGTAGCGGGATGATGCGCCCCGAGGCGTCAGCCATCAGGCCGCGCATGCCAGCCAGCTGTCGGATCGGCTGGATACCGCCCTTGGTCGCGCCCGAGTTGGCCATCAAGCCCAGTGAACCAAAGGGATCGAGGCTATCCACCACCTCTTGGGTGATCTCTTCCGTTGCCTCGGTCCACAGCTCGACGGTCTTGACATAGCGTTCGTTCTCGGTGATCAGGCCGCGGCGGTACTGCTCCTCAACCTGCGCCACGCGGGCGTTCACGGCCTCGAGCTTTTCTTCCTTGGCCGCAGGCACATTGATGTCATC
>ENA-UOXR01001770-UOXR01001770.1-bioreactor-metagenome-genome-assembly--contig:-NODE-1770-length-21661-cov-8.357354_pt1 | contig 21661 bp, 19 predicted proteins | sample MGYA00238164_ERZ764825 | MGnify/ENA primary metagenome ERZ764825 (study PRJEB28920, sample SAMN05720171) | bioreactor metagenome | isolation source: Anaerobic biogas reactor | place: USA:Washington...
GTTTTGCCCCCGGCCTTCGACAGGGCATGGCTTTGTATGGGAATGCAGTCCTGAGCCGCCATCCTATAATATATTGGGAATCCCAAACTATGAGGAGTCTGCGCGAGAGGCGGGTTTTACTTCGAACGGTGATTGAAATTAAAGGCCGGCGGATCAATTTCTTCACTACTCATTTGGGTTTAAACCATAAGGAGCGCCTGCGCCATATTAATAAAATTATTATTCCAATGATCAAAGGAAATCGGAATACGATCCTTACCGGAGATTTCAATGCTTATCCGGATTCACCGGAGCTTCAGTCATTGCAGGAAGTGTTGCGCGACTCCTGTAATTCCCATGAGGAACTAACCTTTCCCAGTGATTCCCCCCGGGTCAGGATCGATTATGTGATGCATTCTCCCGGTTTTCAAGTCAGCTCCACTGAGGTTATCTCCCAGGATGCCTCTGATCATAATCCTCTGATAGTTTCCTTTTAACCTGGAAGCTTTCCCCTCTATTTTCCCTGCAGGGCTTCTATGGTGGCGGAATCCACTTCCCCGGTTACGGGCAGGAGGTAAAGGGCCTGGAGGTATTTTACTGCCCAGGCAGTCATTTTACCGAAACGGCCATCACTGGAAATAGGGATGCCGTGGTCCTTTAGAATCCACTGCAGATAGACAACCTCCTGGTTGCTCATGCCTTCGCGCAGGGTTTTTCCTGACAGCCGGGGGGCGGACTGACGGGTGTCGATGATTTTTACCGGAGTTCCTACTTTGGTCAGGGGGTATATTTCTTCCACACTGTTATTAAACATGCGTATACAGCCGTGGGAGGCATATGATCCGATGGAATGGGGCTTGTTGGTGCCATGTATACCGTATATGCCCCAGGGAACATTGAGACCCATCCAGCGGGTGCCGAATCCCGATCCCCAATTAAGGCTGCGGTGGACTATGCGCCAATCCCCCAAAGGGGTGGGGGTTTCGGGTTTGCCTACTGCTACCTGATATTGTTTATGAAATTTTCCGCCTACCAGTATGGTGAGGGTACGGGTTCCCCGGTCAATGATAATGCTGGTGGCCGCTTCAGGATCCACATCTTCCAGATCGGTTTCTCCCATAGCCCGATAAAGCTCATCCCATGTTTTCTCATCAACGATTCCCGTTGGTTCAAGTCCTCGCACCACCTGAAAGATTTTGACGGCGCTCTGGGTTCCGGGGCCAAAGGTGCCGTCGGCTGAACCTGGATTTAGCCCCAAGCGGAGCAGGTTTTCCTGCAGGGCTAATACCAGCGGATCATTTTGGCTCGAATCTTCAATACTCAATTGGGGCAGATCGGGCGAACAGGAGCATACAATTAACTCTTGATCCTCTTGGGTTTGGGCTTGGCAGACAGGTACGACACCACAGGTGATCAGAAGTATTAACAGAGTAGTGGTCAGACTTGCTCTGAAGGTGATATTAATGGCAATTCCTCCTCGATAACATCCTTTCATAAGGGTGTCCCATTTTACTGCTTACATTAGAGGAAATTGTCCCCAGCAGCAGAACTTAGGTATTAGGGCATGGTCGGGAGCAACTGGGATTACCGGCTCTCTCCGGGCCGGAGTCTGTTCGAGAAAGGGGAAGAATGATACAATGACAGATATTCCATGGTTTGTTCAAGAGTTTCAAAGGATTGATGAGCCCTGGTTTGATAAGGTAAAGACGGTTATTGACTTGACATTGGAACCGGGGGCATTGGATGCCAAAACGAAAATATTGATTGTTTTGGCCCTGGATATTCTTAAAGGTGCTCCGGAAGGGGTTAAGGTCCTGGCCGGTCAGGCCAGGGAACTGGGTGCCTCTGAGGAGGAGCTGGCGGAAGTGGTTCGTCTGGCTTATTATGTGGCCGGGATGGATGTTTTAAAGACAGGACTTAATGCTTTCCGGTAACGGAAAATATTTTGTGTGGAGGGAATTTTCTTTGTTTAAAGCGGTTTTACTCGATTTGGAAAAGTCAATAATAATACGGTGTTACTTCAAGTTTGAATATTGATATAATAAGGATAATGATACAAATAAGGCGGTGAATCAAGTGAATACAGCAAGAAAAGATTTACTTGAATTAGTCAATCGAATATCTGAATCTGAAGCAAAAGCAATCCTGGATTTTGCGTTGTTTCTTGAAATGAAAAGAAATGCAACTGCGTTTAAGGATTTGGAAATCGCCAGTCAAACAAGCTGCGATTTTTGGGAAAATGATATAGACGATGAGGTTTGGAACAATGCCTGAACAAGGGGAAATAGTTTTAATACCGATACCTTTTAGCAACTTGCAATCTGTAAAAAAGAGGCCGGTTTTAGTAATATCCAATGATAATTATAACGAAGTGACCCGGGATATTGTTGTAGTAGCAATTACTTCAAACCTCAGTGAGAAGAAATATGCAATAGATATAAATAATGATAATTTAGTTGAAGGGCAGCTAAAAGTTAAATCTTGCATCCGTTGTGACAAAATCTATACGTTGTCACAGGATATTATAGTAAAAAGGTTTGGCAAAGTATCGGAGGATGTAATAGAAAAAGTGCGTTTTAAACTTACTGAGCTTATAAAATGATATTTTGAGAATTACTCAGAAGCATCTGCTGAGAGGCGGGTGCTTTTTTGCATGGGGTGGGAATAGGGGTCTTATCCTTTCTCTTTTAACTAGAATGAGGTAAGATGATGCTGTGGTAAATTATGAGAAAAAGAGTGTGTTGTGGGGGATTGTTTGTGCATAATGATTTAACTTTCTTTAGCGGATATTTATCTCCCCAAGCAGCTTCAAATTGGTTTAGCTCTTCGCAAGTATAAGATTCAAAAAGATGCTTTCCGATGACGGAAAAATATTTTGTATGGAGGGAATTTTCTTTGTTTAAAGCGGTTTTATTCGATTTGGATGGGACTTTGCTGGATATTGATATGGATTTGTTTATTCCCACCTATTTCAAAAAGATGTATGCAATGGCCCGGGAACGGGGGTTGGAGTCAGAGAAGCTCATCGAACGGATGTGGAAGTCTACTGAGGCCATGATCAATTGTCTGGACCCGATACTGACAAATCAGCAGACTTTCGAAAAAAGCTTCTTTTCGGAACCCACCTATCTATCGGAGGATTTTCTTCCGTTCTTTGATGATTTTTATGAACAGGCTTTTGAACAGTTGCAGGGCCCCGCCTGCTCTTTTCCTGAATCCCGTCAGATAGTGGACGAGGTTTTGGCCCGCGGGTGCCAGGTAGCTATTGCAACCCAGTCGGTTTTCCCGGAGGTGGCTATTCGCAAAAGACTTGGCTGGGCAGGTATAGGAGATGTTGATTTCCATCTGATCACATCTTATGAGGTGATGCATTATACCAAGCCTCATACTGAGTATTATCTGGAAATTGCGGATTTGTTAGGGGTAGCTCCGGAGGAATGCCTGATGGTGGGCAATGATGTGGGGGAGGACCTGACTGCGGCTCAGGCGGGAATGAAGACTTATCTGGTTAAAAATCGCATGATCAACAGGAACAATCTTCCCATCAAGGTGAACTGGCAGGGCTATCACTCTGATTTTCTGAGGTTTGTCAGGGAGTATCCCTCTATTGGGTAGGGGAGAAAATTTGGAGCAGGTAGTAAAATTCAGGTGGAGTATTGACTCTATCTGAATCTTAGCCGCCCTTGGGCACCCGCCGCCAATAGAGGCGGGGGTCTTAGGGCGGGTTAGTCATCGGATAAAGTAAGATTTGATTCAGGTGGAGTATTGACTCCAACTGAATCTTAGTCGCACGGATCCAGGGACTTAGCCGCCCTTGGGCACCCGCCGCCAATAGAGGCGGGGGTCTTAGGGCGGGTTAGTCATCGGATAAAGACCGGTGGTGAAAAATAACAGGAGTGAGAAAATGTCAACAGCAAAAATACAAGCTTATTTGGATGAAATAGGATCAGGTTTACAGGTGATAGAATTTGAAGAGGATACCAGCACTTCCCAATTGGCGGCTGACGCTCTGGGAGTGGAAGTGGGGCAGATTGCTAAATCTCTGGTTTATAAAAACAAGGATTCGTTTTTCATGGTGGTGGCGGCCGGTGATGTCCGCCTGGATTCTAAATTATTGAAAAAGCTGGCGGGGGGCAAGGTGCGTATGGCTACTCCGGAGGAGACACTGGAGGTTAGTGGATATCCGGTAGGTGGTGTGTGCCCTTTCCTGTTGGCTACCCCTATCCCCATCTATATTGATGAGAGTTTAAAGAGGTTCACTGTGGTTTATTCGGCGGCGGGAACGTCAAATTCGGCGCTGCCCATCAGTTATCAGGAGCTTCTGGAGAGAACCGGAGGCCTGAGCTGTGCGGTGGCCATGGCGGCAGGAGAATAATTATGAGTTCTTTTGTTCATCTCCATACCCATTCTGAATTCAGCCTTCTGGACGGCGCGGCCCGGGTCAAGGATATGGTAAGGAAGGCGGCGGACCAGGGTATGCCGGCTCTGGCGGTAACTGACCATGGTGTATTATATGGGACCATGGACTTTTACAAGGAGGCTAAAAAACAAAATATAAAGCCGATCCTGGGTTTTGAGGCTTATATGGCGCGGCGCAGCCGCTTGGACCGGACGCCTCGCCTGGATGATTCTCAGAATCATTTGGTATTGCTGGCCCGCAATGACAAGGGTTACCGGAATCTGTTGCAGCTTAGCAGCCGGGGCTTTTTGGAGGGCTTCTACTACAAGCCCCGCATCGACCGGGAATTGCTGGAGAAATATCATGAAGGCCTGATTGGACTCAGTGCTTGTATGGCAGGAGAGATTCCGGAGCTGATCATGTCCGGTAAGTTATCTGAAGCGGAAGGGGCAGCCGGTTATTATTCGGAGTTGTTGGGCAAGGATAATTTCTACCTGGAGATTCAGGATCATGGCTTGCCGGAACAGCAATTAATTAACCGGGAGATGCTGAATATTGCCCGGAAGATGCAGCTTCCGGTGGTGGCCACTAATGATGTTCACTACCTTGAGAAGGATGATGCTTTCATTCATGATGTTCTTCTGTGTATTCAGACGGGCAAGAATATAAATGACAATGATCGTATGCGCTTTTCCGGTGCGGAGTTTTATTTCAAGACGGCGGAGGAGATGGCAATGCTGTTCCGGGAAGTCCCGGAGGCTTTGACCAATACCCTGGAGATAGCTGAACGGTGTAATCTGGAATTTAGCTTTGATAAATTCTATCTGCCGGCTTTTGATATTCCTTCCGGTGATACTCCGGAGAATTTTTTGCGGATCCTGAGTTATCAATTTCTGCCCTTAAAATATCCGAATTATGATGAGAAGGTGGTCGAGAGACTGGATTATGAACTGGGGGTCATTAATAGCATGGGATTTGCCGGCTATTTTTTGATTGTCCATGATCTGGTGAGCTGGGCCAAGAAACGGGGAATTGCCGTTGGTCCGGGCCGGGGCTCGGCGGCGGGGAGCCTGGTTTCGTATCTGTTGTCCATTACTACTATTGACCCGTTGGCCTATGGTCTGATTTTTGAGAGGTTTCTTAATCCGGAGAGGGTTTCTATGCCGGATATAGATATTGATTTTTGTTTTGAGCGGCGTGATGAGGTAATAGATTATATTGTGGGCCGTTACGGCCACGACCGGGTTGCCCAGATTATTACGTTTGGGACTATGGCGGCCCGGGCCGCCATTCGTGATGTGGGAAGGGTACTGGAATATTCTTATGCGGAAACTGATCGGATAGTCAAAATGATCCCCACTGAGTTGGGGATCACTTTGGATCGGAGCCTGCAAATCTCTCCTGATTTGATTAACCTTTATGAACAGGACTATCAGGTGCGTAAGCTGGTGGATACGGCCCGGGCTTTGGAGGGAATGCCCCGTCATCATTCGGTTCATGCGGCGGGAGTGGTGATTGGTAATGATGAGCTAACCAACCTTTTGCCTTTGCAGAAAACTACCGACGGCCATGTGGTAACCCAGTTTACCAAGGAAACGGTTGAGGAAATCGGGCTTTTGAAAATGGATATCTTAGGTCTTCGCACCCTGACTGTTATCCAGCGCACGGTGGAGATTCTGGAAAAAACCCGGGGGATCAGGGTAGTCCCGGAGGAGTTGCCTCTGGATGACCCGGGAGTCTATGAATTGCTTTCCAATGGTGATTCAATTGGCATATTCCAACTGGAAAGTGATGGATTAAGACGTCTTTTGACAGATATGAAGCCGGACCGGTTTGAAGATTTGATTGCGGTAATCGCTCTGTATCGTCCCGGTCCTTTGGGGAGCGGGATGGTAGAAGATTTTATCAAATGCAAAAATGGGCGGCAGGAGATCTCCTATGTGGACCCTATGCTGCAGCCGGTATTAGAGGAGACTTATGGGGTTATTCTGTATCAGGAGCAGGTTATGCAGGTGGCCAGTGAGCTGGCGGCTTTTTCCATGGGGGAAGCCGATGGCCTGCGCCGGGCTATGGGCAAGAAGAAACCCCAGGAAATTGAAAAACAGAGGGATAAGTTTGTTAATGGGGCTATAATAAATGGTCTTCTCCAAGACAAAGCTTCCTATATTTTTGATTTGATGGAGCATTTTGCGGGTTATGGCTTTAACAAGAGCCATAGTGCGGCCTATGCCATGATTTCGTACCAGACGGCCTATCTGAAGTATCATTATCCGGTAGAATATATGACGGCTTTCCTGTCCAGTGTAATCGATAACCAGGACCGGGTGGTCTTCTATATCCGGGAATGTCAGCGTATGGGGATCAAGATTTTGCCCCCTGATATTAATGAGAGTTTTGAAAATTTTACGGTGGCAGGGGACCGGATCAGGTTTGGGCTGGGGGCAATAAAAGGTGTGGGTGAGGCTGCTTATCGTTCTATTATAGCGGCCAGAAAAGAGGCGCCTTTTGTTAGTCTTTTCGACTTCTGCCGGAGGGTGGATCTGCATCAGGTCAATAAACGAGTGATGGAGAACCTGGCCTTGGCAGGGTGTTTTGATAGTCTGGGCACCTGCCGGCGGGAAGCTCTGCAGGTTATGGATGAGATGCTGGAAATAGCGGCGGGTATGAGGGCTGCTGAGGAGAGTAACCAGCTTTCTCTTTTCGAAGTGGGAGAGCAGGAGCCGGAAGAACCTAAGCCTCGTCTCAAAGGAGAATTTCCGGTATCAGAGCTTTTGACCCGGGAAAAAGAGGTTCTGGGTTTCTACGTTTCCGGAAACCCTTTGGAAGAATATCGGCAGCTCATCCCCTTTTATTCATCCCATCAGATTGAAGAGACGGCGTCTTTAAGAGATGGAACCTATGTCAGGTTAGTTGGTATGGTTAGTGAGCTTAGCAGAAAGATCAGCCGGAAAGGTGAACCATGGGCCAGCTTTACCCTTGAGGATTTGACCGGTAAAGTTGAAGCTGTAATCTTCTCGGCGGCTTACCGGCAATATGGACCTGATCTGACTCCGGATTCGGTTATTTCCTTAGAGGGCAAGCTGACAAAACAAGATGAGCTGCCGAAAGTCATATCCCGTGCGGTTACGGCTTTGACCACCGGGAAACCTGATGTACATGTGCGCTTGAATGGGAAAAAGGATAACGGTCTGAAAGATCAATTGCTGGAGATCCTGGCTCATCATCCGGGTGAGGCCCCGGTGTATCTTCATTTGGGAGAGGGACGAACTATCGAGCTGGATCATCGATATTGGGTTACGGTCAATTCACAGCTGCGCAGCCAATTAGAAAGAGTATTTGGGAAGAGTCAGGTGGTTGTCAATGAAGGCCGATAAGGGCTAATTGAGTTATGGTAAATCAAGGCAGGCGGATTAACAAGGTGGAAGAGTGCGCATTATATAGTGGGAGGGATTCGAGTGAATGAGGATCGAAAAGCCGGGGAAGATTATATCGTTATAAAGGCGTTGGAAAACGGAGTCACCATCATCGGATTGACCCGGGGAAAAGAAACGAAGTTTCATCACACCGAGAAATTAGACCGGGGGGAAATAATGATCGCTCAGTTTACTGAACACACCTCCGCGGTTAAAATCCGGGGTCGCGCGGAGCTTCTGACCCGGCATGGCCGTGTCTCCAACGCAGAATGAAGCCGGGTAGTCAGGCTGGACACCGGCTTGACTCAGGGAGGTCTGAGAATGAAGCGAATCGCGATTCTCACCAGCGGGGGAGATGCTCCGGGGATGAATGCGGCTATTCGAGCGGTGGTCAGGACCGGGACTTTTCATGGACTGACTATGTTTGGTGTCAACCGGGGTTTTCACGGTCTTATGTACCACGATTTCATTAAATTGACCGTAAATTCTGTCGGAGATATTATTCATCGCGGCGGTACTATATTGCGAACCTCCCGTAGCAAGGAATTTCGCAATGCACATATGCGGATGCGGGCTAAAGAGGCCCTTGATTATTTCGGAATCGATGTCCTTTTTGTTATTGGAGGCAATGGCTCCCTGAGGGGAGGATATGAGCTGGCCGCAACCGGGGTTAACATAATAGGGATACCGGCCAGTATAGATAATGACATTCCGGGTACTGATAAAGCCATAGGGTTTGATACGGCGGTCAATACTGTTTTAGAGGCCATTAATAGAATTAGGGATACGGCTACTTCTCATGAACGCATTTTTATTATTGAGGTGATGGGACGGGAGTCGGGGCAGATTGCTCTTGCGGCAGGATTGGCCGGGGGGGCCGAATCCATTCTGGTGCCGGAGCTGCCTTTCGATATAGATGATGTGGTGAAGCGGATCAATTCCGGCATCGCCCGGGGCAAGCTCCACAGTATTATTTTGGTGGCCGAGGGATGCTGCAGTGCCATACAATTAGGCAAGAAAATCGAAAAAATGAGCCGGCAGGAGACCCGGGTTACAGTGCTTGGACATACCCAGAGAGGTGGGACCCCGACGGCGGCTGACCGGATTCTGGCCTCGCGTATGGGAAGTTATGCGGTGGAAATGTTTCTGGCCGGGCATACTAACCAAATGATTGGAGCGGCAGGTCCTGAGCTGGTGATGGTAGACCTGCAGGATGTGGTAGATGGTAGTTGTGAGTTTGACCGGGAGATATACCAGTTGGCCCGGATATTGTCCATTTAGGAGGGGGAACAATGCGTAAAACCAAGATAGTATGCACTTTGGGACCGTCAACTGATGAGCCGGGAGTGGTAGCCGACCTAATCAGGAAAGGTATGGATGTTGTGCGGCTGAACTTCTCCCATGGCAGTCATGAGGGGCATCTGGCCCGAATGGATATGGTCCGTAAGGCAGCCGGCGAATTGGGGCGGCATATTCCAATAATGCTGGATACCCGGGGGCCGGATATTAGAACCGGTCAGCTCGGTAAGGGCACAGTTCAGTTGGTGAACGGACAACCGTTTGTATTGACGACTCGACCCGTCCCGGGGGATGAAAAAGAGGTGCAAGTCAGTTATGCTGGTTTTCCCAAGGAGGTAAAGCCGGGGGATCGGGTCTTGCTGTCCGATGGTTTTATTCAGTTGGTGGTGGAAAAGGTTGTGAATACTGATGTCATTTGTAAGGTTGTTTACGGGGGCGAACTGGGCGAACGCAAAGGAATCACCATTCCCGGAGTCAGAACCGCCCTGCCCTTTCTAAGTGAGCAGGATGTGGCCGATCTGAATTTTGGTCTGGAAAACGGAATCGATATTATTGCGGCTTCATTTGTAAACTGTCAGGAAGACGTTTTGCAGATTCGACGGATAGTAGAAGAGCATAATGCTGTGGTTTACATAATTGCCAAAATAGAGAACCAGGCAGGGGTTACGAACCTGGATGATATCATCCGGGTAGCGGATGGCATCATGGTGGCCCGGGGTGATCTGGGAGTGGAGATCCCCACTGAAGAAGTGCCTCTGGTGCAGAAAACCATAATTGATAAGTGCAACCGGGTAGGCAAACCGGTTATTATAGCAACTCAAATGTTGGAATCAATGATTCACAGCCCCCGGCCCACCCGAGCCGAGGCTTCTGATGTGGCTAATGCAATTTTCGATGGAGCCGATGCCATTATGTTGTCTGGAGAGACAGCGGCAGGTCGTTATCCCCTGGTAGTCGTGGAAACTATGGCTCGCATAGCGGGTCGAACCGAGGAGGTTCTTCCCTACCCGGAACTTCTGGCGCGACGGGCATTTCAGGGCAATTTGTCCGTTACTGACGCCATTAGCTATTCTACTTGTGCCGCGGCTGAGGATCTGGGGATATCCACCATAATTACTTCCACCCAATCAGGCTCCACAGCGCGAATGGTGTCCAAATACCGGCCCAGGGCAGATATTGTGGCGGCCACCCCCATAGAACAGGTGGCACGTCAGCTGAACCTGGTTTGGGGAGTTGCACCTTTGGTGGTAAAGGAGACCACAGGAACTGACCAGATGATTGAGGAATCAGTAAATTCCGCCTTGGAGGCCGGTATGGTCAAAGAGGGGGAAATGGTAGTTATTACAGCAGGAGTCCCTGCAGGAGTAGCGGGGACTACTAACTTGCTCAAGGTTCACGTAGTGGCTGAGGTTCTGCTTCAGGGAATCGGAATTGGTCAGGGTGCAGTTTACGGAAAGGTTCGGCTGGTCAGGGATCCACTGAAGATAACCGATTTTGAACCGGGTGACATCCTGGCAGCTTCAGAAACGAATCTTGATTATATGCCTCTTTTCCAAATTGCCGGGGCGGTTCTGGTTGAGGAAGGTGGTCTAACCTCCCATAGTGCTATTGTGGGGCTAAACCTGAATATACCGGTGGTGGTAGGAGTAGAGGGGGTAATGGAGAAGCTGGAAGAAGGAAGCATTGTCACGGTGGATACCGCCCGTGGTCAAATATATAAAGGGGTAACCAGGGTGCTTTGATACTCATTTAGCGGCTCTTCTGGAGAAAACGCAATAAAAACCAGGCATATTCTTTCGGCCTTCGGGCCAGGAAAATCGCCTGGTTTTTTTTATTAGTTTTGCGTCAGGTCATTGCAACGATCCAAAGGCCTGGGCTCTTTGGAGAGACAGCTGGCTTATTATTGATTCCAGAACCGCATTATCCAGTAAGCATTGGTAGGAAACAATCAAATTTTCTTCCCGGAAAGCTGTCAAAGATTCGGCAAGGCTTGCCTTCCCAAACCCTAGCTCAGTCAGCATGGTTTGAACTTCTTTGGTCTCCTGAGGAGAGAGCACTGAAGAAAGGGTCGTTTCATAATTTTGTTCTGTGTTTTGATTTGAAGCCTCCTGGGCCTGGGATTCACCATCGGAACTTTCGGAGGCGGTAATAGCTTGGCCATCAATCTGAGCTAGTTGGAGGGAATAATCTGAGACAAGGTTGATTAGAGCAAAGCTTAAGCCCATTATAATACCGCTGCTGATCACGGCTAACATTAAAAGTTTTTTAAAGTCCATATTAGCATCCCCTTCCACCTGAATCAAGTCTTACTTTAATAATACATGGTGATTATAATTGTAGCAAGACAATTCGTTCTATTTGTGACTATAGTCCGGGTTAATTGTGGGGGCGAATATTAGCTGCTGTGGGTCGCGCCCGGCAATCCAGTGAAATAAACAACCAGACAGTGATCCAATCTGACGATTATATATCATGACAAGAAAATTCGACCATTTATTCAGTGGGTTCGCCAAAACCAAGATTATGTTATAATCAACTTGGACCAGAGGACAATGATTAAGGGGGGAGCCTATTGTCTCAGGGGAGATCTTTTAAGGAGTTTTGCGATAGTATTCGTGAATTATCGCTCTCAAAGAGGAGTCCGGAAGACTTAGTGATAGAAGGTCAGTTGCTGGTTTCTGAGTTTTTGGAGAACCCCGATTTGATGCTGGACAATCTCATCACTATTCAAGAGAGTATGCTGGATGAAGATTTTTGGCCCATTGATGTGAACGATATAGTCACTTATCGTGATCCTAATCGCAATTTTTCGGTGCGCTTGTTTGTGTGGGAACCGAATTTCCCCTACCATATCCACGATCACGGTTCTTGGGGAATTATGGGGTGTTTGGCCAACCAGATCCGGGAAACCAAATACCGGTTGATTGGAACCCAAGATGATTGCGAAGATGCGGAATTAAAGGTTATGAATGAGGCAATCCTTCAACCGGGGCATACCACCTTTGTCTTGCCGTTAGATAGAGGTATTCATCGTATGCAGGCTTTTGGCAACAAACCGGCTTTAAGTGTCCATGTTTATGGTAAGCCCAGCCGGGTCGGCTTTATTCGCGGGTTTACTCCGGAAACCAACTCGGCCTATAAAATGTATCCGGTGATTATTCAGAGAAGAGTTATGGCCGCCAAAGCTCTGGAGCTGATCGGCACTGATTGGGCTCAGGAGATTTTGAAAATGAGATGTCGGGATAATAATGAGATGGTCAGCAGAATAAGTCGTGAAGCCTTGGAAAGATTAGAGCATCGTAAGGATGAAGGAGAACTGTAAGACCACACCCTGCAACTGTATACGTTTTTAACAGTGATAGTTTATAGAAAAAACCGGGCAACCGGTTTTTTCTAAATATGTGGTTATTATGCGCGGATTTATGGAACTAATCCGCGCAGCTGAAATCACGACAAATTGCCACAATCTCACAAATGGGAACGTAGCAGATATCGCATCCGGAAATAGTGATGAAATCGCAATTTACATCGGTCAGAATACCCCGTATCCATTCTTTGTCACCTTCGGTTAAAACTTTAACTCTAAAGTTTAGAAGGCTGCAGAGCAACTGCTGAAAATTACGTCTACAACCAATTCCCAACCCACTGGCCATTATACCCCTCCTTTTGTATTGAAATACTCGCCGTATTGGGCCAGTTATGGTTTATATTATTCTAGGCCATTTCCATATGTTACACTCCATTTTGAAGATGTAAGTTATGAATCCGACACTATAACTGCAGAAATCATGTGTAAAGGGATGAAAGCAATATTACATGGAGGTTCCGTCTGAGATATTGTAATGAATTCTGAATCAGCTGCGATTAAGATTCCGGCGAATCCGATAGAATCAGAGGCATATACCGTAATATGGTGGTTGATTAGTGAGGCCACTTGATTGGCAAATGAGGATGGGATACTCTTCGAAGATGAATGGGCTTTGCTGTTCAGCATTAGTGCCAAAGCTAATAATGTCAGGTTGTTTTCCATAGCAATCCTTTCTTGTGGTTAGCATTTACTAAAGTATATTGCGGAGAGCTGCAGAAAAAACTTGAGGCGGGAGGAGTGAGGGGTGAGGGGTGAGGGGAAAGGCGGGAGGAGAGAGGCGTGAGGAGAGAGGCGAAAGGCGTGAGGAGTGAGGCGTGAGGAGAGAGGCGAAAGGCGGGAGGAGTGAGGCGTGAGGAGAGAGGCGAAAGGCGTGAGGAGTGAGGGGTGAGGAGAGAGGCGAAAGGCGGGAGGAGTGAGGCGTGAGGAGAGAGGCGAAAGGCGTGAGGAGAGAGGCGGGAGGAGTGAGGCGTGAGGGGACGGGGAATCGCAGCACGAGGTTAGTTCCAATGCGGCCAGGCGGGAGCCAAATCTTGTTAAGAGATTTGTGCTTCCCGCTTGGTTCAGCGTGGAGCGCTGAACTTCCTCTCTTGGGAGATTCGGCTCCCGCTGCCTCCCTCCTCACGCTTGTAAGCTGATGCCTTCGTCAGTAGCACTCATCTGCACTTGGCTGTTTTCTTTTATCTCTCCGCTGATTATCCGGCGGGACAGCAGTGTTTCCACTTCCTGCTGAATCAGACGCTTCAAAGGCCGGGCTCCGTAGGCGGGGTCATAGCCTTTTTTGGCCAGATAGTGCAAGGCCTGGTCATCCCACTGGAGATGCCCGCCCAAATTCTGCTCGAAACGTTCTGCCAGCTTTTGGAGCAGCAGGTCGGTGATCCGTTTAATCTGCTCAGGATCCAAAGCTTGGAAGACGATGATTTCGTCCAGCCGATTCAGGAACTCGGGCCGGAAATACTGCTTGAGAATGTTCATCACCGCATCCTTCATCACCTCATAGCTGCCACCCTGTTCCTGAAAACGCAGGATTTCCTGACTGCCCAGGTTAGAAGTCATAATGATAATGGTATTGCGAAAATCCACTGTCTTGCCCTGACCGTCGGTCAGGCGTCCATCATCCAGAATCTGCAGCAGGATATTGAATACATCGTTATGAGCCTTTTCGATCTCATCAAACAGCACCACTGAATAAGGGCGGCGTCTTACTGCTTCGGTCAGCTGTCCTCCTTCGTCATATCCTACGTATCCTGGAGGTGATCCGATTAAGCGAGCTACGCTGTGTTTTTCCATATACTCGGACATATCCATGCGGATTATGGCCCGCTCATCATCAAACAATGATTCGGCCAGGGCCTTGGCCAGTTCAGTTTTGCCCACTCCGGTGGGGCCCAAGAAGATAAAACTACCTACTGGACGATTGGGATCCTTCAGACCACTGCGGGAACGCAGAACCGCATCGGCCACCACTTGCACCGCCTCATCCTGACCGATCACCCGCTGGTGCAATATTTCGTCCAGGTGCATGAGCTTTTGCCGCTCACCCTCCAGTAGTCGGCTTACGTTGATGCCGGTCCAGCGGCTGACCACCTTGGCGATATCCTCTTCCCCGACTTCCTCCTGCAGGAGCATCTGCTGGCCCTGTTTGTCCGCTAAAGTTGCTTCTTCGGCCTGCAGCTTCCTTTCCAGTTCATTCATCCGGCCATATCTTAGTTCGGCGGCCCGGTTCAAATCATAATCCCGCTCCGCTTTTTCTATTTCCATGCGGCAGTCTTCAATTTCCCGTTTGAGCTGGCTTACCCGGGAGATGGCCTGTTTTTCCGATTGCCACTTGGCCTGCATGGCATCGGCATCGGTCTGCAGTTCCTGTTTCTCCTTCAGGATATGAGCCAGTCGCTCGCGAGAAGCATCATCGTTTTCCTTTTCCAGGGCGGTGGCTTCGATTTCCAGCTGCATTATCCGCCGGGTGATTTCATCCAGCTCCGAAGGCATGCTATCCATTTCGGTGCGCAGCCGGGCTGCGGCTTCATCCATCAAATCAATGGCCTTGTCCGGCAGGAAGCGGTCAGAAATATAACGGTCCGACAGGACGGCGGCCGCTACCAGGGCAGCATCCTTGATCCGCACCCCATGATGAACTTCATAACGTTCCTTTAAACCGCGCAGAATGGAGATGGTATCCTCCACTGAAGGAGGATTGACCATGACCGGCTGAAAACGCCTTTCCAGGGCCGCATCTTTTTCAATATGTTTACGATACTCATCCAAGGTCGTAGCACCAATGGCCCGCAGTTCGCCCCGGGCCAGCATCGGCTTCAGCAGATTACTGGCGTCCATGGCCCCTTCCGCAGCCCCGGCTCCGACTACCGTATGCAGCTCATCAATAAAGAGAATGATTCGGCCATCGGATTGTTCCACTTCCTTGAGGACAGCTTTCAAACGTTCTTCAAATTCACCCCGGTATTTTGCACCGGCCACCAGGGACCCCATGTCAAGAGCAATCACGGTTTTGTTCTTCAGGCCTTCGGGTACGTCCCGGGCCACGATGCGCCGGGCCAGACCTTCCGCAATAGCGGTTTTGCCCACTCCTGGCTCCCCAATCAAGACTGGATTGTTCTTGGTGCGCCGGGAAAGAATCTCAATTATCCGACGAATTTCTTCATCCCGGCCAATGACCGGATCAAGCTCGCCTCGCCGGGCCATTTCATTCAAATCCCGTCCGTATCGCTGTAAGGCTTCATACGTATCTTCAGGATTATCACTGCTTATCCGCTGAGAGCCGCGAAGGTCTTTAAGAGCCGCCAGCAGCGAATTGCGATTGATGCCCATTCGGGACAGCAGATCACGCAAATCGTTTTCACCCTCCTGGATCAGACCCAGTAAAAGGTGCTCGACACTTAAATATTCATCTTTAAGGGCAGATGCTTCCAGCTCGGCCTGGTTCAAAACCCGGGCCAGGCTGCCGCTCAAATACACCTGTCCCTCGTAACCGTGGACGGAAGGAATCTTATCCAACAGGTTTTGCAGCTCCCGGCGCAGGGCCGGCAGCTGAACACTCATTTTTTCAAATAGATGAGGAGTCATACCCCCATCCTGCTGCAACAAAGCCTGCAGCAGATGCCGGCCACTCACTTCCTGATGATGCTGAGAAGCAGCCAGCTGCTGGGCCAGTCCCAGGGCTTCCTGTGATTTTTTAGTAAAGCGTTCTATATTCATATTTTCACCTCCGTTTTAACGCGTGGACCTCAGCTTCCAGGGCCTCGATACGGTCCAGCAGATCAATAATGATGGCGGCGCCGGCTGTATTTACTCCCAGCATACCCTTCAGCCGCAGGAGACGTTTAACCTTTCTCAGTTCGCCGGAGCTAATATAATCATTGTGCAGGGTTATGACCCCTATTTCCGCCAGAGCTTTTAGAAAATCAGGGCTGTACTCCACGCTGGAAAGGTGACACATCTCCTCGCTGGTTTCACAATATATTCTTATCAGTGTCATCATTTATCCCTACTTTCCCTGGCTTCTTTCAGTTTGCGGTAGAGTGCGGTTTCTTCCTCGGTCAAATCCCGGGGAATGTCGATTTCAATCACCACATACTGATGACCTCGGCCGCTTTTCTTAAGCGGCAGGCCTTTATCCTTCAGACGCAGGCGGGAGCCATGGCGGCTGTCAGGAGGGATGGTTACGGTAACACTCCCATCCATGGTGGGAACGATTACCTTGTCACCCAATACTGCTTGTTCCGGACGCAGGGTTATCTTAGCCTCCAGATCATGCCCCTTGACCTTGAATTTGGGATGTGGCAGCAGAACCACCTTGAGGTAAAGATCACCCGGCCGTCCGCCTCCCAGCCCTAGTCCACCCTGGCCTTTCAGGCGGATGGTGCTGCCTTCGTGGACCCCGACGGGGATTTTAACATCCAGGGTTTTTTCATCCGGCAGACTGCCCGTACCACCGCAACGGCTGCAGAAACTGTGTCCCTGCGTACCCTGACCCTGACATTCCGGGCAAATCTGTCGGGATGACAGGCGAATCGATTTGCTGCCACCCCTGAACAGTTCTTCCAGACTTAGCTCCAGATTGGTTTCCACATCCTGACCCGGGCGGGCATAATCAGTAAATGGTGAGCTGTGCCCCCTGGCCTGACCGCCGAATATGCTGTTGAAGAAATCGCTGAAGCCTCCCAGATCCTCCGGATTAATACTATCGCTCTGGTAAAATTGAACCCCGTCACCGTAAGATGAAAAGCCGGGTCCGGTCTGCTGCCAGTTTTTGCCCAGTTGGTCATACTTGGCCCGTTTTTCGCTGTCTTTCAGCACCTCATAGGCTTCATTGATACGCTTGAGCTTTTCTTCCGCTTCAGCTTTCTTTTTCCCCGTGTGCAGGTCCGGATGCCATTTACGGGCCAACTGGCGATAGGCAGCCTTGATATCCTTGGCACTGGCATCACGGGGAACACCTAATATTTCATAATAATCTTGGTATGATACTGCCATAACTCACCCGCTCCGTTCTGTTTTCTGAATAATCAATTCTCTTCGTAATCGGCATCCACCACATCCGGATCCTGATTAGCGCCGCCCACATCAGCACCATCGGACGAGCCACCGGCCTGATAGGCAGCTTCATTCAGGCGTTGGGCCGCCTGTTCCAGATCATTTTTCAGTTTAGTGACAGTATCCGGCGAAGCTTTGGCTTCGATCGCCTTTTTTATCTCCTGGATCAGATTTTCCGCGGCTGCTTTCTCGGTTACCGGTACCTGCTCACCCAGATCCTGCAGCTGGCGTTCCACACTGTAGCAGAGGCTGTCGGCTTCGTTATAGGCTTCCGCCGCCGCCCGCTGTTTCCGGTCCTCTTCACTGAATTTCCGCGCTTCATCCAGCATCCGGTCAATTTCATTCTTATCCAGATTGGAGGAATTGCTTATAGTTACCGTCTGCTCTTTGCCGGTGTTCTGGTCCCGGGCACTGACTTTTAAAATCCCGCTGGCATCGATATCAAAGGTGACTTCGATCTGAGGGATGCCTCGCGGAGCGGCACCAATCCCATCCAGCTTAAATTTTCCCAGGGAGCGGTTGTCACGGGCCATTTTTCTTTCTCCCTGCAGTACATTAATATCGACGGCCGGCTGATTATCCTCAGCAGTGGAAAAAATCTCACTGCGCCGCACTGGAATAGTGGTGTTGCGTTCAATCAGTTTAGTCATCAAGCCGCCCATGGTTTCAACTCCCAAAGAGAGGGGAGTCACATCCAGCAGGACCACATCCTTAACCTCTCCCCTCAGAACTCCGGCCTGGATGGCGGCGCCGATGGCCACCACTTCATCAGGATTGACACCCATGTTGGGTTCCTTGCCGATAAGCTCCCGCACCAGCTTCTGCACCAAGGGTACCCGGGTCGAACCGCCGACCAGGATGACTTCATCAATATCAGCCGCAGTCAGACGTGCATCCGCCAGGGCATTCGAGACCGGCTGCCGACATCTTTCCACCAGCCCATGAATCATATTTTCAAAATTGGCCCGGGTCAGCTTCATATCCAGATGACGGGGCCCTTCAGCATCAGCAGTGATAAAAGGCAGGCTGATCTGGGTCTCACTGACACCGGACAGCTCCACCTTGGCTTTCTCTGCTGCTTCCGTAAGCCGCTGCAGAGCCTGCTTGTCTTTACGCAGATCGATGCCGTAATCTTTTTTAAACTCCTCCGCCAGCCAGTCAACTACTGCCTTGTCAAAATTGTCGCCACCCAGATGAGTATCACCGTTGGTGGATCGGACCTCAAAGATTCCGTCACCAACATCCAGGATGGAGACATCAAAGGTCCCGCCGCCCAGGTCAAAAACGAGAATAGTTTCATTGGCCTTTTTATCAAGTCCATAAGCCAGTGAGGCTGCGGTCGGCTCGTTGATTATCCGCAGTACATTCAGCCCGGCAATTTTGCCCGCATCCTTGGTGGCCTGGCGCTGGGCATCATTAAAATAAGCCGGCACGGTTATGACAGCATCGGTGATGGTTTCCCCCAGATACTGAGAAGCATCATCAACCAGCTTTTGCAGAATCATGGCCGAAATCTCCTCCGGTGCATACTGTTTGTCCCCGACTTTAAAACGCACGGCATCATTGGGGCCTGCGACTACTTCGTACGGCACCAGTGTGCGCTCATCTTCTACCTCTGAAAAACGTCGCCCCATAAAACGTTTGACCGAATAAAAGGTCTGCTGGGGATTCATAGCAGCCTGGCGGCGGGCAATCTGCCCGGCCAATCTTTCGTTGTTGCTTTTAAAACCCACAACAGAAGGGGTCGTGCGTGCTCCCTCAGCGTTAACAATAACTGTGGGGCTTCCGGATTCCATAATTGCAATGCTGGAATTGGTGGTTCCCAGATCAATACCAACAGCTCTTTTCATTTTTTTCCCTCCTTAAAATATAGGATTGATTATAGTATGAACCATTGCCGACAGGATACTTTAGGGTGTAATGGGAATATTAATGTTCATTCAATTCGAAAATTGTTCACATATCTTGCCTCTAGGAAAATTATAACTAGCGTTTTTGTGAAAGTCAATAAAGGTCAAAGAAAAATATTTAAGCAGTCAAAGCCCGCTTAATGGGGAAGAGGAGGTTGGTGCGATAAATGCGGGGTTGGGGGTTTTCGGTTATGCCAGAAGAAGTTTTTGGTGTTATTGGAGCACTGAACGGCTTATTTGCGGCAAACAAAGGACAGATAAGGTCAGACAAAACAAACAGGGCGCCGTTGTTTTCAGGAGGCGAAAGGCGAGAGGCGAGAGGCGAAAGGCGAGAGGCGAAAGGCGGGAGGCGGGAGGCGAAAGGCGAGAGGCGAAAGGCGGGAGGGGAACGGGAGAACGGGGGAACGGGAGAACGGGAGAACGGGGGGCGAGAGGAGAAAGGCGAGAGGAGTGAGGCGGGAGGGGAACGGGGGAACTTCATTACGGTTTTTCTCGCAGAGCTTTTTTTCCAACAAACCGGTCATCCGAACGTTTATTGCCTACTTCGCCGCGAGTTGCTGTCATCCAGCCGGAAGAAGCGTTGGCCGGGCAGTCAAAGGCGGCAATATAGGGTTTAATATCAATGAGAGGACTGCCATCCAGCATATCTGCCCCACGTACTGTCAAGCGATTCTCCTCCACCTTCAGCAATTCTACTATTGACAAACCTAACCGCGAAGGGCGGACCGGAGATCGGGTTGCAAAAACACCATGGGGTGTCTTATCCATGAAGGGTATTACGGTCAGGCGGGTATCAACCACTTTATGCAGGTGATAGATCAAATAGATATGGCTGAAGCCATCCAGATCCCGCAAACCTTCAGTCAGTTCAGGATGGACGATGACTTCGCCCAGAACTTCCCGGGCGCCGGCAGGTTGGATAGGCATACCCTGCAGTTCGGTAAACGGAGTTTTGATGATTCCTATATAGTCAGTGGTGTAGTGTTTCATTACAGTCTATCCTTTTTTAATAGCATCTCGAATCAAGCCCCTGGTCTAAGATAAACATACAGAGTCGGTTAGCAAAAGTGTAATGGATGCCTTATTGAATATCAATACCGCACGTCATAGCGGTGGATATCAAAAAGCGGGAAACCCCCGGAGAGAAGGGGAAAGCATCGGGCAAATCGGACGGTAAAGGTTGCCGAACTTTAGAGGGGACGGCTTCTGGTCAGAAATTCGTCCCCTCGGTTTTTTTGTTATTTAATTTACATTTTCAGGACCAGCTTAGTGGCGTTAAGGCCGGCGATCTGGCCTTGTCCCGCCGCTTTGGAAAGTTGGTAGGGTGGGCCTGTGCAATCTCCGGCCGCAAATATTCCAGGAAGGTTGGTCTCCATTTGACTATTTACTTTAATAAAGTTTTCTGCCAGCTCCAAGCCGGGGACTAGCCGATCGGGGGCGATTTCGGCGCCAACGACAAATACTCCGTGGACGGTAAGCTGTTGGGTTTTAGTAGTCAAGGTTTTGACGGTGGTATCTCCTTCTACTGAAACCGGCCGCTCGCGAATTACTTCTACTTCAGACCTGACCTGGGGATCTTCTTTGTATAGAGGCAGATAATATACTTTGTTGCATATCTCCGCCAGGTAATTGGCTTCCGGTTCCGCTTCTGCGCTGTAACCAACGATAGCTACATCTTTTCCTTTGTAAAGGGGGCCGTCACAGGTGGCACAGTATCCCAGGCCTTTGCCCAGAAAGTCGGCCTCGTTTTTAAGGGTCTGCCGGTAGGGAGTTCCGATACACAAAATAACGGTTTTGGCCCTTAGCATTTCCTCTCCGGACATAACAATGTACCCGTTTTCATCTGGGAAAACGTTTTCTGCTTTTGATTTGATTATGTTGACTCCCATCAGAGAAGCATGGCCTAAAAATGACTGGCGCAGCTCCTCTCCGGTGATGGAGGGGAAGCCCAGATAATTGTTTATCATGGGGGCTTTATGCATAGGGGGACTGCATAGTTCTGAGCCGAGTACTACGATATCCCGATTTTTATTCTTTGCGTTGACGGCCGCTGAGAGTGCAGCGGGACCGCATCCGATTATGGCTATATCGAATTGATGTTCTGACAAAGATATCAACCTCCCAATCATTCTTATTCTCTGTTAACACCTCGAAATTATGCTATCCTCCAAGCGGCTAACAGTATGGATATTATACCATAGAAGCTTTGCTTCGATGGTATAATCGACGCATGTGCGTTTGGCCG
>ENA-UOXR01001772-UOXR01001772.1-bioreactor-metagenome-genome-assembly--contig:-NODE-1772-length-21652-cov-214.988332_pt1 | contig 21652 bp, 20 predicted proteins | sample MGYA00238164_ERZ764825 | MGnify/ENA primary metagenome ERZ764825 (study PRJEB28920, sample SAMN05720171) | bioreactor metagenome | isolation source: Anaerobic biogas reactor | place...
AGGTATGAAGGCTTTTCTGGAAAAGAGAAGGCCTCAGTATACTGGTAAATAGATCCCCTGAACCAACAGAGACACCACGGGGCGATGTGTATCGCCCCGTTTGAATCTTCCCCTCATACATCCTCATTCCACATTATTTGTCTAGGCCAGGGCTCCTCCGTCCACCACTATGGTTGCACCAGTCGTGTACGAGGACGCATCTGAAGCCAGGTACAGTACCGCACCGCACATTTCGTCCGGCTGTGCCGCCCGACGTAGCGGTATCTGCGGCAGCAGGACTTGCTCCATCAAATCTTCGTTTTTGACCATTACCGAAGCGAATTTGGTATCCGTGAGCCCGGGAAGCAGCGCGTTGACCCTAATCTTTTCATGGGCTAGCTCTTTAGCAAAGGATTTTGTCATGGCAATAACCCCCGCCTTGGTGATTGAGTAAACTCCCTGCATCTGTGCAGGTCTTATGCCATTGATGGATGCCACATTGATTATTGAGCCGCCGCCGTTTTTCATCATCAGTCTGGCTCCGTGCTGGCACATGAAAAAGCTGCCTTTCAGGTTTACATCCATAGTCTTGTTCCATACGTCCTCAGACGCGTCGATAACTCCTCCGAAGTAGAAGTTCATAGCCGCGTTGTTCACCAGAATATCAAGCCGGCCAAAGGTTGACTCAACAAATTTGAACAGGTCTTCGATCTCGGCCAGTACTCCATTGTGACAGGCCTTGGAAACGGCCTTACCACCCGCGGCCTTGATCGCTTCCTCGACTTCCATCAGACCCTCCATGGTCTTGTTGGTGATGACCACCTCAGCTCCATACTCAGCCAGAGCCTTGGCTAGGCTTGCTCCAATACCGCGGCTCGCACCTGTCACTATCGCCACTTTTCCTTTTAAGCTGAAATCTACTATCATGCCACTCCCCCCTCTTTTATTCTACACCTAGAGAAATTCCGGCTCGGTAAAAGCAGGCTACGTATAATCATAGAACCCTTTTTTAGTCTTTTTGCCAAGATGACCCTTTTCTACGTAACTGCGGATGAATTGCGCATGCTTACGCGCGTGTTTGTCGTTGTTCTTCTCAGCCAGATATTCGGTCACACTGAGCATCGTGTCCAGACCTATTCCATCCATTAGAGCGAACGGTCCGGCCTTCATATGCGTTACTCCCATCCATGCCCTGTCAATGTCCTCTATTGAAGCGACGTTTTTGGTCTTCAGCGCCAGCGCGGCGCTCAGCAAAGCCCCCAGCATATAGTTGAACACATAGCCCGAATGCTCCTTCTCCATCATGATGGGTAGCTGGCCGGTTTTAAGTGCGAAATCTTTGATCAGCTGTATGGATTCCTTGGAGGTGCCGGGGTGAGGCATGACATCTACTATGTTGGTCACATTTACGTCGTGATAATGTAGGGCTAGAAACCTGTCAGGCCGACCGGTGGCCTCGGCAAACATTGAAGGCATAAAAGTCGATGTGTTGGTGGTGAATATCGTGCGTTGCGGACAAAGCTGATTGAACTGTGAATATACCTTCACTTTAAGATCCAGCTTTTCCGGTACCGATTCGCTGATAATGTCAGCCTCTTGAGCTGCGTATTCAGGATCGGTAGTAATCGATATGCGTTGTAGGGCTGCATCAGCCTGTTCCTGCGTGCATTTTTCCATCAGGACAAACCCACTTAGAATCTTCTGAATCCTCTCCACCGCTTTTGTAAGCGCATCTTCATTGATGTCATAGATAACCACATCATAACCTGCAAGGGAACACGGAACACTGATCTGCTGCCCCATTGTGCCTGCGCCAAGCAGCAGTACCTTTCTCACGTCATCGATGTTCATACTAGTCCTCCTTGTTATACTCTAGAGGTCTGATTTTTCAATGACCTGTAGTGCAGTGGCTTCTAATACCCTGATTGCAGCTATCAGCATCCCAAACCTCTCATCCTTGGTCTGCCCATGATAGAATCGGTAGTATATCTGCTGCGCAATAACTGCCAGCCTAAACAGTCCGAAACAATAGTAAAAATCGAAGTTGTCTGTCTTTATGCCCCTCAGTTCACTGTAGAGAGCGAATTGTTCCTTCCTGGTAAGCATGCCTTCAAGATGGGTCGGCATCTGGCGGATCGCCTGCATCATTTCCGGGTCATCTTTCTCCACCCAGTATCCCAATGAAGAACCCAGATCCATCAGCGGGTCACCGAGGGTGGCCATCTCCCAGTCCAGAATGCCGATGATCTCCGTGGGATTGGATGGATCAAGCACTGCGTTGTCGAACTTGAAATCGTTATGTATAATGCCCACTATTCCTGATTCCCCAGGCATCTTGTCGTACAGCCACTGCATCACCTTTTCAAAATCCGGGGCATCAGGAGTCCTGGCGTCTCTGTACCTCTTGCTCCAGCCCTCTACCTGACGTCTCACATAGCCCTCTGGTCTGCCGAAATCCCCCAGCCCCGCCTGCACGTAGTCCACCGTATGTAGTTGGCACTGTACCTTGATCAGATTTTCACTTAGGGTGCGGGCCTCTTGGGGGCTTAGTTCCATTCCTTTGGGTAGGTCTCTTCGCAGTATAACACCCGGAATTCGTTCCATCACATAAAACGGGCATCCCATAACAGCCTCGTCCTCGGTATATACCAGTGGCTGTGGGCAATAGGGAAACACCGGCTTCAGCGAACTAAGCACCCTATACTCGCGCCCCATGTCGTGCGCGGTCTTGGCCTTCCTGCCAAATGGCGGGCGACGCAATACCATTTCCCGCTCCCCGACCTTTACCAAATAGGTCAGATTGGAGAACCCACTGGGGAACTGCTTTATCTCCACCTCCCCTTTGAGACCGGGTACACTATCTCGCAGAAAATCCAGAACCTTTTTGGCGTCAAGTTCCTCGCCGCTTCTTATAGACGTCGCGCGATCATTCACTACATTCATCCCCCCTTACTTGGATTTAAATAAGCAGTATGGACTCCGCCACATGGATCACAAAGTCAGCATAATCATCCACAGACACTTTGCGGTTCCTGTACTTCCAACTTTTCAGGTACCAGTCCTGTAGCATCGCTTTGATCACCGATGCAACCAGCACCACGTTCTCATCCCTGAAGACCTTTTCCTCAATGCCTCCATTAATTATGTCAATGAATAACTTTTCGGTCTGAAGCTCGCTCTCGATCGCCAGCTTCTGCTCATTTTTGGGGAGGTTCCGGGCCTCGATGTAGGTAAAATAGAACCAATTGCGCATGGCTTCGGAAAGATAAATATGTGACTTGATCGCTATCCTCAGCTTCTCAACCGGATCGCTGGACTTTACGACCTGATCAACCAACACCCGGTTGGCGATTTCCCTGCCCTGCGTCTGGATCAGAACCAGTAGTTCTTCCTTGCTAGAAAAGTAAGAGTATAGGGCCCCGCCACTCAGGCCTGATTCAGCAGAAAGATCCCTAATGCTCATGGCCTGGAAACTCTTTTTGCTGCAGATCTTAAGAGTCGCATCGATAATCCTTATTAGGTTTTCGATCACCTTTTCTTCCTTCTTGACCTTGATGGAGTCACGGTTCCTCTCCAGTATCTGACCCGAGATCTCTTCCTTGGATATTTTTACTATTTTTTTAAATTCGTTGTACGTCATTTCTATGGCACTCGTTTCCTAGTTTTTCTCTTCGTATTCTCTCAGTATCCCCTTGGCTGCGTTCATCTTGTGCACTTCATCAGCACCATCATATATCCGGGCCGCCCGCTCATGCCTGAAGAAATATGCCAGTATGGTATCATCAGTCATACCCAGACCACCGTGCACCTGCAAAGCCCTATCCACAACCTTCTGCATTACGTTGGCCACGTAAAACTTGATCAGCGATATATCGACCTTGGCGGCCTTCTGTCCCAGATTATCAATCCTCCAGGCTGCATGCAGGGTCATGAGCTTGGCCGCCTGGATCTCCGCTGCCGACTCAGCGACCATAGCCTGGATGATCTGCTTGGTAGCCAGAGTCTTACCGTCAGGCGTGATCATGCGCCGATTGACCCGGTGGCACATCAACTCAAAAGCCCGATTACACACACCGATCCACCTCATGCAGTGGTGGATGCGTCCCGGCCCCAGCCTCTCCTGGGCAATGGCAAATCCCTGGCCTTCCTGCCCCAGCAGGTTGCTCTGCGGAACCCGGCAGGACTGAAACAACACTTCGCCATGGCTGGGGTAACCGCTTCCCGCATGTCCCATTACCGGTATGTTCCTCACTAAATTGAAACCCGGATTGTCAGTAGGGACGATGATCATGCTGGCCCGCTGGTGACGAGGCGCATCGGGATCAGTTACAGCCATACATATGGTGAAATGAGCGCCATCAGCAGCGGTCGTGTACCACTTTTGGCCATTGATTACATAGTCGTCGCCGTCTTTTACGGCCGTGGTATCCATCATTACGGGATTGGAACCAGGCATCTCCACCTCGGTCATGGAAAAGCAACTGCGTATCTTGCCTTCGACAAGCGGTAGCAGGTACTTCTCCTTCTGTTCTTCTGTCCCGAACATGTGCAGGATCTCCATGTTGCCTGCATCCGGCGCCTGGCAGTTGAACACATAATGGCCGAGGGGGCTTCTGCCCAGAGCCTCTGACACCAGCCCATGCTCCACCAGGTTAAGCCCCATACCGCCGTATTCCTTACTCTGGTTGGGTGCCCACAGCTCCATTTGTTTGACCATATTTCGTTTCTCTTCCAATATCGGCTCCAGTAATGTAAAATCCTTGATGAGAAACTCGTGTTCCAAAGGTATCAATTCTTTGTCAATAAACTCATTTATCATGCCAGTAATCGTCTTCATCTTGTCAGATACTGTGAAATCCATCTGTTCTCCTCCTTATCGGTAAGTTATAAGTTCACCCGCTCGGTAACCTTCCAGGTGCGGGTAATTGTTAAACGAATGTAAAATGAGGCCTGAGCTGCCGAACCGGAATTTCGTCATCGAAGTATTGACAAGTCCCCAGCCTATGCGTATAGCTTCATAGGGTGACATGCCAGTAGCTATATGTAATGCAGTCGATATTACCCCTCCCGAAGAAAAGACAATTACCCGGCTGTTCTGTTCCATTGTACTGGTGATCTGATAAATGCCCTGCTCGATCCTCTCTTTAAACCTGATCCAGCCCTCCACTTTTTCCAGACTGGAGTCATCACCAAGCCACCTGGTCATGACCCGGTCAAAAACCAGTTGAAACGCTCTCTTATCCGTTAACAGCTCCTCGACAAGAGGTTGCAGAGACGCGTCCTCTTGGGCTACCAGTGGAACATAGTGGCTCATTATCCTCTCAAACTGATACTCATTCAATTCCTTGATTTGCCTGAGTGGTGGAGTGCTGACAGTGTTCGCCCGCAGGTGATCCAGGACGACCTCAGCTGTCCCTACCTGACGCTGTAGAGTTCCAGAGTAGGCTCGGTCAAACAACACGCCGGTGTTCAACAAATATTGGGCAACCAGAAAAGCCTGCTCCCGTCCTCGCTCAGAAAGGATATCGTAATCCCCTCGGCCGAAAGAGGCCTGCCCATGACGAATGAATATCAACTCACGCATATAATTCTCCTTCTTCTTGCGTCTAGGATAGTTAATATTTGTAAGAATGTCAAGTAAAAAAATACGAACGTTCATTTTTTTCTTGACCTTTTATAGGGAATGATATTTACTATAATTAAATCGTATGCCAAGAACTCACCAAGTAATCCGTAGTGTGAAAACAAAGAGCAAAGGGAGACCGCTGAAAAGTATCATGTGAGGCGTAGCCGAAGCATCTTTACTGGTAGCAGTGGGAAAGATCATTTGGTCGTTCTTCCCTCAGGATGACAATTACAAAAAGCAGCGTTAGTTTGGGGACTTTTTCAGTAATCTCGGACAGAGGACGGATATGAGAATACTCACATGTATAAAACAGGTTCCTGACCCGGAATCGAGACCCATGATCAACCAGGAGAAGACTTGGGCAGAATACGGTGAATATACTTCTTACTGGATCAACCGTTACGATGAACATGCCGTGGAAGAGGCCTTACGTATCCGGGAAATGATCCCCGGAACCACGGTAGACATCGTGTCGATCGGCCCCGAGCGGATCAAGTCCGCCATAAGAAGATGCCTAGAAATGGGAGCAGATAGGGGTTTTCACCTTTTTATCGACAGCGAAGACTACCTCAGCCCTTCTATAAAATCACGCCTTATCGCTGAATTCTGCCATGACATGAAATACGATCTGATTTTAACGGGAGTGATGTCAGAGGACATGATGTCTGGTCAGACCGGACCTATGCTGGCCGCCCGGTTGGGCATCCCCTCTGCCACTTCGGTTATGAAGCTATCCGTCAATGGATTAGAAGGCTCCATTCAAGTAGAGAGAGAGCTTGATTCAGGCCACAGGTGTTCCATGGACTTAACCTTGCCTGCCCTGGTTGGCGTGCAGTCCGGAATCAATCGGCCCCGTTACCCTTCACTTTCCAACGTCATGCGGGCCAAGAACACCGAAATTATTCAAATTCGTCTTGAAAATAGTCTGCTTAAAGTAGTAAGCTGCGAAACCGTTGAGAAGATCCAGGAGGCCGGCTCGGATCGGGCCGGAATAAGACTGGCAGGAACAACTGCCGAAAAGGCGGCGGTGCTATGGCGAATGCTCCGTGAAAAATCCCTGCTGTAAAGGAGAACCGTATGAGTCACTCCATCATGATAATGTGCGAACAGAGCGAAGGTCGGATACTCGCGGTTACAGATGAGCTAATTGCTTGTGCGACCCAGATTGCCGACCACTACGATTCCCGCCTAACCGCTGTTCTGCCAGGTCTTATCACTGAGCCATGTTCTATATCCGGTGCAGATCTACTGGTAATTAACAGCCCCGGCCTGGCTCAATACACCTGCGAGGGATGGGAAAAAGCTGCCCTCTTGGCAACAGAACAGATAAAGCCTAAAATCATCATTATCGCCCACACATCCACCGGATACGATTACGCTCCCCGCCTAGCCGCTCTGCTCGAAGGCTGTTGCCTAACCTCAGTGAGCGGAATAGAAATTACCGGAGACAGCATATCCTACCGCCGGAGCGGCTTTCATGGCAAACTCGATCTGCTGTATGGAGTAGGTAAGGCCCCCCTGGTCATAACCGTTCTCCCGGGTGCTTTCCCCGCCCCTGATTGGCAGGCAGAACCCGGCATTACCAGGATTATTGATGCCGACATCAAGCCAAAGCTTACCTCCCATGTTCAGTTCAGCATTCCGGATCAGTCCAACACCGAGCTCGATCACGCCGAAGTGATCGTTGCCGCCGGCAAAGGTATCGGCCAAGCCGAAAACCTATTGATGATACGAGACATGGCTTCCTGCTTTAAGCGGTCGGCCATTGCCGGATCTAGGGTGGCCTGTGATAACGGATGGATAGAGTATAATGCCCAAGTAGGTCTAACTGGCAAAAAAGTTTCACCACTGCTTTACGTGGCCTGCGGTATATCTGGTTCCGCACAGCACATCTCTGGCATGAAAGACTCCAAAACCGTGGTATCCATCAACCGCGACCCTGAAGCTGCAATTTTCCGCTACTCCGACATCTGCATAGTGGAAGACCTGGAAAAATTCATTCCCGCATTCCTCCAAGAAGCGAAAAAACACCAGTCCTAAGCTCCTTGCCCCAACAAGGGGGCGATGTCCATATCGCCCCGTGTTCTCATTTATGAATAATTGTCAAGGGAACATTTTTAAGCTGCTGCATCCAGTCCGATCAGGGCTGCACCCAGTGCACCGGTAAACTGACAAACCTCCGGCACCAGTACTTTACATCCTAATTCTTGCTCCAACGATCTCTTTACACCTTGGTTCATGGCCACTCCTCCGGTGAAGGCTACTTGGCCAGCAATTCCTAGACGCCTGGCCATAGCGGCTACCCGCTTACCAACCGAAAGATGCAAGCCTGCTATGATGCTACCTTTGTCAACTCCCTGAGCCAGCAACCCAATGATTTCCGATTCCGCAAAAACGGTACACATGCTGTTTATGGTCGCAGCTTGCTCCGGATCTTCATAAGCAGCCAGTTCACTGACGTCCAGCCCCAGGGCATTGGCCATAACCTGCAAAAACCGTCCTGTACCAGCCGCGCACTTGTCATTCATGGCAAAATCAACTACCCGGCCTTGGCTGTCGATCTGAATGACTTTGCTATCCTGCCCTCCAATATCGATAATGGTACGAATCTGTGGGTATAGTTCAGCCACACCGCGGGCATGACATTTTATTTCCGTAACAGTTCGGGAAGCCTCCATAACAGCTACCCGTCCATATCCGGTCACAACGATACTATGCACGTCATGGGGTCGATGACCGGAGCTTTGCAGTAAATCATCAATAAGCTGTTCCCCCGCAGTACGAGGGCTCCAACCAGTGGGAACCATCATCTGGTATTGTCGCCCCCCCTGGATCAACACTCCTTTGGCGGCTACTGAGCCAATATCCAGTCCAATAGAGATCATTGCTCAACCATCTCCAATAATGCTTCGATCCGGACTTTAATACTTTCCAGATCCGAGTTGGAATAATCACTTTCCAGGTGCAAGTGAGGAATACCTTTACTTTTCACCAGTTTACTTACTTCATAGGCTTCCACATTATAAGTATGACAAGCCTGCCAGGTAAGATCTATGACCGCATCCACCTTAAAATCATTCATCATCCGCTCCAGTAGTTCCATACGGTAGGGGTTAGGGCTCATGCAGGAACAGGGAATGGATATATATTTATGGGCTAAGGCAACCAAAGGATCATCATATTCAGTATCAGTCTGCAGCTCCAAAGTCTTATAGCCAGAGCAGTTTTCCATAGCTACTACATTGCCACCCACCTCATCAACCAGGCGAATGACCTTTTCCGTACCCAAGCCAACTGGGCAACCAGTCAGCAGGACTCTAGGCTTACGGGGCGTTGACTCCTTATCTGTAGAGCTATATTCTTTTTGCAGACCATCCAGCATGGCAATAACTTCTTCTTTGTTAGAGTTGAATCCCCGTGACCAAGTAACAGTCAACAGATCCAAACCATTTAACGGAGGCGGCTCTACCTGATTGAGATCACATATAGCTTTAGCCGCAGCAGTTTCCCGGTTGACTACATCAATAGCCTGCCAAATAGCCTCATCGGTTATCTCAGTTGCCAGCTTTTCTTCCAGGAAACCCTTCAAACGACGCATTTCATCTATCCACATATCCATAGAAGCCTGGGTCTGATTCAAATGGGGCAGCTGCATAACAAACACCGGTTTGATCTCCTGCATCAGTTCAAACATTTTCTTCTTGCCATCGCAAGTAGTCTCGCCGATGATCAGATCTGAGAAATGGAAAAATGGGCAGGTATCGCTAACCGCAAAACCATAAGACGATTTGATCAATGGACAGAGATTGCGCGGCAGGTGTTCCTCGGCTTTAGCAATAGGATCCTCTTTGGTTCCGCATAGACTCACCGGAATGGCTCCGGCCGCCAGAACCAGTTCCTGAGGGCAATAAGTACAGTAGATGCCCACCACTTTCTGTCCGGTTTCCTTAGCTTCCTTTATCAATAAAATGTTTACTTCTCTAATCTTCGCGAAATCCTCCACCGAAGACATCTTCTCCATAACACTGACCCCTCTCCCTTATTTATCTTTCAGCATATCATGATTGCGGTTATACAACAAATTACTTTTGGTTATAGATAGAGGAGGGGGGTGGGTGAAGCAAATCAATGCGGACGGAATTAGTCAAGACGGAATATCAAGGGAGGCTTCTCTTATCTTAGAATTCAGCGTTCTTCCATGCAGAAAATGGTACAAGAACAAGCATGCCAGCAGAATCACAGCTACCACGGCATACATCCCCCGGTAGCTAAGGTAAGGTATAAGAATTCCAACCAACAAGGGGCCGGTTCCCATTCCTAGATCCGAAAACGTAAAGTAGGTTGAATTGGCTAGTCCCAGACGATGGGACGGGGTTATTTTGACCGCGATAGCCAGAGCACTGGATTGAATAGCCCCAAATCCAATACCGACAAAAACTGCCGCAAATAATAGTTGATAACCAATATTGCTTTGGCTAAATAGGAGCATTCCCGTCGCAAAAATCAAAATTGCCGGGTACATTATGGTGTTCTCGCCCCGGGCATCAAAGACCCGTCCGATAATAGGCCTTGAAATCAGCACTACCAGAGCATAGACCATAAAAAAGAAGCTGGCGGCTTCCACCAAATTTATTTCTTGGGCATACACGGCCAGGAAAGAAATGATACTTGAGTAGCACATGAAAACAATTAAACATATGACAGCAATCGGGATGACCGGCAACTCGATCAGATTACTCAGTTTCAAACCGCGCATTTCTTGCATTTGTCCAGCGGTGAGTTCTTTTTTGCGCAGGGATAAGAAAGGCAGCATGAAAATACTGATAGCGGAAGCTATGGCACACACAGTAAACATCATATTGTAACTGCCATGCTGGCTAATGAACATACCTAAGAAAGGCCCAATGGCAGTTGCCAGTATCTGACTTAAAGAGTAATAGGCAATACCTTCGCCGCTTCTATTTCTGGGCACGATATCGGCCACTATGGTCGCGGATGCTGTAGTTGTTATCCCAAATGATGCCCCATGCCAAAAGCGGACAACATAAAGAAGAAAAACATTATCGACTCCGTAATAGAAGAGTGTCATCACCAAACCAGTGATAACTCCCAGGGCAAGGGTCTCTTTATAGCCTATGTGCACCAGTAATTTTCCGGCAAAAAGACGCACAACAAGTGCGCCAATAATGAATATACTCGCCGCAAAGCCGGCTTCACTGGGAGCGGACCCAAACTCTTTTATGGCATAATCTGAAACAATGACCATTAATAAGTAAAAGTTCACCGCAACGAAAAAATTTATAAGAGCGTTAATAACGAACTCTTTCGTCCATAATCTTGACTGTTCCAAAATCCATTACCTCTATTTATACTTATTCTACTCATGCGAGGATTACCCTCCCCTCTTCGGCTGCGCCTCAGCATGACATGCTACTCTTATAGTGGTCTCAAACCGTCCTATGTTCGATCAGCTGATCTTTTTTCATGTTTTAGTTGACTATCTCCCGGGCCGCGCTATATGCTTCTTTTTAAGGCGTGGTAGTGAGGACGCTACCAGAACGTCCCCGCGCTTCTAATGGAGGTTAATACAATGGTAAGAAAAATATTGCTATTGGGAGACGAACAATTATATGAAGTATCTGCTGAAGTTGATAAGAAGGAAATCAGCCAGATTAGGAACACTATTACCGACTTACACGATACATTAATGGATTATCGAAACCGGTATGGTGCTGGACGAGCCATTGCTGCTCCTCAAATCGGAATCCAAAAAAGGATCATCTATATGTTTTTGGATCATCCCGTTGTATTTATTAATCCGGTTTTGAAGTTTCCAGATGAAGAAATGATGGAGGTCTTAGACGATTGCATGTCTTTCCCCGATTTGTATGTTCGTGTGCTGAGGCACAAAAGATGTACCATCGAATTCATGGATCTAGATTGGAAGCCATGTTCCTGGGAGTTAGAGGGGGATTTAGCTGAATTATTACAGCACGAATGCGATCATTTGGACGGGATATTGGCTACCATGCGGGCAATAGATAATAAATCCTTTGTTTTTAAAGATATATAAAGATGAGAATTAGCTGGCTGGTATGATTCAATACGAAAAAGGGTTTTAAACCTAAAACGGCTTAAAACCCTTGGTAATTGGCTAGTATGGTGTCGGAGGCGGGACTTGAACCCGCACCCGGTTAAGGATACGCCCCTCAAACGTACGTGTCTGCCCGTTCCACCACTCCGACACAAATAATAAATATGAAGTTGATCGAGTGAGTCCTCACCCGACAACGAGTATTATACAACAGCCTGTAATTAGTGTCAATGAAGGGTTTCAGCGTCTATTGGCTTGATTTCGCAAACCTCAATTTATATTCTTTTCTGTTTCGGCTGCGGTAGGTGGTGGTGAGAGACAAAATAAGCCCGGGCTTTGCGGCACGGGCTGAAGGGATCTGAATCAATTTATCTGTTTACACTTGTTCCTCGGAAGGGCTGCTTCCTCCTCCGTCGGCGGATGGCTTTAAGAGCTCGGCTTTGAACCAGTCGACCATCCCCAGGCCATCCATCTCCAGATGACGGACATTTTCCCCGCTCAAGGCAGCAGCTTTCTTTTGGAAAAGCCATAGCATCGGGGCATCATCCACGATTATCTCTTCGGCACGCTGCAGCAGTTTCAAGCGTTCTTCATTGCTTTTGGTTTCCGCCCGGGCGGCATCGAGGATCTTATCGACCTGAGGATTGTTGTAAGCGGAGTAGTTGCTTATTCCCACCTTGGAGCTATGAAACATTCCAAACAGAAAGTTGTCGGCATCAGCATAATCAGCATGCCAGCCCACTCTAAACAGGGTAAGATCCATGGCATTAAGTTGTTTCTTATAATAATCCCATTCCATATCCTGCAACTGTACATCGATACCCAGTTGGTTTAACTGCTGGGCGATGGCTTCGGCTACAGCCCGATGGCCTTGGTCGCTATTAAAACTGAGCAACAATGGTTTTAGTCCTTCTCCGCCCGGATATCCAGCTTCGGCCAGTAATTCTTTGGCTCTTTCGGGATCATAAGCATAGCCACGCAGCTGTTTGTTGTAGCCAGGCATGCCCATCGGGATCACTCCTTTGGCAGCGCGATATGATCCGGCCAATACCGTCTCGATGATGGCATTGCGATCAATGGCATAATTAAGAGCGCGCCGCAGCAGATAGTTGCCAGCATAAGGTGCGCGGTTCATGTTGAATCCCAAACTGTAGGTCTCCCACAGGTAGCGTTCCACCAACCTTTCCTTATAATCAGGGTTGTTCTTGATGTTTTTTATCTCGGTGAGGGGTACCTGGTTAAGGTAATCCAGTTTATTGATTTTGAAATCGCCGAAAGCCTGGTAGGGTTCGGCATATAGGGCAAACTGCAAGGCACTGAGACGGGGCGGGCCTTGATGATACTTTTCATTTCTAGTCATAACAATGGTATGATCTTCGGTGGATGCTTGCAGTATAAAGGGTCCGATCCCCGGGGAGGGATCGGTAGTCTCAGCTTCATCATACACCCAAAAAATTGGATTGGTAAGCATATGTAAGAAAGCAGAGTTGGGCTTTTCCAGGCGAATACGCAGGGTATTGCTATCTACTGCTTCCAACCCAGCAATAGTGGGAGTGCGTCCTTCCAAACGAGCCTGGCTGCCTTCAATAGGTAGAAACAGACTAATATTAGCCCAATCCTTGGTGGTGGAAAAACTCTTTTCCCAAGCGGCTTTGACCTTTTCAGCCGTTAAGGGCTGGCCATTGCTAAAGTTAACTTTCTTTAGCTCCACAACTAAAGTTTTATGATCGGCTGAATACTTCCAACTGCGGGCCAAGCGCGGCTTGATGCTACTGGTTCGTTCGTCATAAGCTACTAGCCCTTCGTATAGTGCTGAAGCAAGCAGTCGTTCTTCTGGACTGTCCAGCTGGGTAGGCTGCAGAGTATCTATTTCGCCTACTATGCCAACCTTAAGTGGACGCGTATCCAAACTAGCCGTATAAATAGCTTGCTGATACCAGTAAAAAGCTCCGCCTGCCGCTAGGGCAAGTCCCATAAGAACAGTTAACACCGCCACTTTTCGGTAGGACAGGTACATAAAAAATGCCCCCTTCGCACGGAAATGCTTCTGAGGACATTGTATTTGACGCACCCCTGTTTTATTCCTTTTTTTCCTATTATTAACATCAGGCGATCTCTTATCAATTCTACGGATCGGAATAAATGACCTGGTAGGCCTGGTAGTTTTTCAATACATTGTGAACATAATTGCGGGTTTCCTCAAATGGTACGTTTTCCAACTGTTCAAGATCCCCATTCCAGATTTCACCGGCTATCCATTGTTGCACGGTTCCTCTTCCAGCATTGTAAGCGGCTACCACCAGCGTGATCTGTCCGTCAAATTCTGCACTTAAGCTAGCCAGATACCAGCATCCGAAGTCTATGTTGATCTGGGGATCCTGCAAATGGCTGGGGTCAAATTCTTCGATCCCCTGTTGTTCGGCGATCCATTGACCGGTGGCGGGCATTATTTGCATCAACCCAATCGCCCCTACCGGAGAGCGGGCTTGTGATTGATACTTACTCTCGGATCTGATGATTCCGAACACCAAATAAGGATCTACCTGGTGTTCTAGAGAAGCATTGAATACTAGGTCACGATGTGGCTGCGGATAAAAAACAGTGATCCATTTAGGAAAGGTCAATATCACTGCCAGAAACATTAGTATTACCAGCCAGAGCACGATGGAAAAACGTCTTCTGGTTTTTGGTTTCAATAGATTAAACCCCCAGCCAACTAGTTATGATTAATAGTATTTAGGAATTGGCTAAAATATTGTTGTAATATTTGGTGGCACTCGCTATTGTTTCCTCAATACTGTAACGGTTGTCAATAACGAAATCAGCTCGACGCGCCTTCTCATCCAAAGACATCTGGGCATCTATGCGCTTGAGGGCATCTTCGCGCGATAGCCCGTCCCGCTTCATCAATCGCTGTATCTGCGTCTCTTCATCCACCCATACTACCCATACTTCGTCACAGATTCTCTCCATATGGGTCTCATATAAGAGAGGCACCTCCATGAACAAAACAGCGTCTGATTTTTCAGCTCTAAGTGTTGTGATGATCTGTTTGAATTGTTCCCCTACCCGGGGATGAGTGATTTGATTAAGAACCTGCAATCGTTCCGGATTATTAAACACAATGGCTCCCAGCTTTTCACGGTCAATGGTCTGATCAGCATTGAGAACGCCCGATCCGAAGTGTTCTATGATGTCCTCCCAGGCCGGTTTGCCCGGTTCCATGATAGTATGGGCTACTTCATCGGCGTCAATAACTATGGCTCCTAGTTCCCGCAAGGCTCGCGATACCGTGCTCTTGCCGCTGGCGATACCCCCCGTAAGGCCAATAATTTTCATGTTATCACCGACTTTACATAAATTCCATCAGGCCAATGACCACCAGAATGAGACCTGACAGCAGGGACGCTGCCCCGGTCACTCTGTTGCCCTTGCAGTATCGACCTACCCACATTCCAAAGTTCACTAATATAAATTTTACCATACCCACACATAGGGCGGTAAACAAAATGTTCATTCCGGTCAGAGCGATACCGATCCCCGCCCCCAGGGCGTCCAAAGCCAAAGCTAAACCCAGAAATGCAGCTTCGCGAACACTTATGTCTCCGGATGAATCAAAATCGGCGGTAGACGGTTCTTTGAGAATATGGACAATTATACCCAGTGTCTTGATACTAAAGCTCAACAGCGGTTCTTGCGGATCAGTGTTCATATTGCTGATGGTTTCCCGAAAAGCCCCCAGCAAGAAATAGCCACCAATCGCTAGTAACAGCAGCGCACCTATATGTGAAGCCCACCTGGGATCAAGTACAGAGGCCAATCCAGTTCCAAAAACCATGGACAGCGTAACCGCTGCGGCCGATGACACCGAAATAACCAGCAGAGGTATCACCGGAATACGGATCTTTCTTACACCATAAGCAACCCCGGCACCAAAACCATCGGCACTTACCGCCAGAGCAAACAGCATAGCGGCCAGATATTCCATGTGGTGCTACTCCTATCCATTATTAATTGTTTTACCTTCACTATATGGATAGAAACAGCAAAGTGTGATTACCAGTAGACCCTTAAGACTGACAATGCCGACAGTAGTGACTGCTGCGCCCACCAATACGCTCCCTGGCTAAGGGGCGTCCGCACAGGCGGCAGGGTTCGTTTATACGACCGTATACCTGCAGATGATGCTGGAAACCTCCCGATTTATTGTACCCATCGCGAAAATCACGAAAGGTGGTACCACGTTGTTCGATGCTTTCGTTCAACACCTGCTTTATGGCTTGAGTTAACCTTTCCACTTCCACTGTGGTCAATGACCCAGCCGGCCGCTGCGGCAGTATCCCGGCAGCAAACAAGGCCTCGTCTGCATAAATATTACCGATCCCGGCAATTAGGTTCTGATTTAACATTAGAGTTTTGATCGCTACCTTCCGGTCTTTCACCAGTTTAGCCAAAAGATCAGCGTTGAATTCATCTTCCAGTGGTTCACAACCCATGCGACAGAAAAAATCCTCAATATCGATGACAAACCTTAAGCCTCCGAAACGGCGCGCATCTTGGTAAACCAGGCGACGGCCATTATCCAGATGCAAGACCGCATGGATGTGCTTACCCGACAGCTCCTGCTCTTTTTCAATCATATAAAAACGCCCGCTCATACCCAGATGTACGATGATATGGCGTTCTTCCTGCATAAAGAAAACCAAGAACTTGCCTCGGCGGGCGATCCTTCTGATGGGCTGTCCGTATAATTCAGCCGGGTCGAAGTCCTGCCTTCTCAGGATGCCGGGATGGAAGATGTCGATCTTGACCAGGATGGCATTTTCATTGCCTAATATTGAGCGACGAATAGTTTCAACTTCTGGCAGTTCCGGCATGACGGAACCTCCTTCCTGCTATACATCGACTGACTCCATATCATACCAGTTGGGGCCGACTTTGACTGAGACTTCCAAAGGCACTTTCAGAGTGCAGGCGTGCTCCATTTTGTCCTTGAGCAGCAATACTACTTCATCCACCTCATCACAGGGTACTTCCAGGATCAGGTCATCATGCACCTGCAACAGGATGCGGGCACGTAGCTCGCGGGTTTCGAGTTCCTGATAGATATTGATCATAGCTAGTTTGATGATATCGGCCGAAGAGCCTTGGATAGGAGTATTCAGAGCCATCCGTCGGGCAAATGACTGCACCATTTTGTTGCGGGCCTTTAAGTCCGGCAGATAACGGCGGCGCTTCAATATAGTCTCTACATAGCCATGCTCGATACCGTAGGTGACGATGTCTTCCATATAGCGGCGTACTCCGGGATAGCTGTCCAAATATTTTTCTATATATTGTTTGGCTTCCTTGCGGCTCACCCCGGTATCCCGGGCCAGACCAAAGTCGCTGATACCATAAATGATGCCGAAGTTTACGGCTTTGGCTCGGTAGCGCAGGTCAGCCGTAACTTGATCCAAGGGTACCTGGAATATCTCCGCTGCCGTGCGGGTATGGATATCGATGCCTCGCTTAAAGGTATCGATCAGTATATTATCTTCACTGATATGAGCCAGGGAGCGCAGATCGATCTGGGAATAGTCGGCGGAAACGATGCACCAATCTTCTCCAGGCGCCACAAAAGCCTTGCGAATGCGGCGGCCTTCTTCGACCCTTATGGGGATGTTTTGCAGATTGGGCTCCACACTGGATAGACGACCGGTAGCGGTCTGCGCCTGTTTGAATATGGTGTGCACCCGTCCGGTTTCAGGATGGATCATTTCCTGCAGAGCGTCCACATAGGTGGATTTCAGCTTGGTCAGCTGGCGATAATCTAGGATCTGCGAAATGATAGGATGTTCATCCTGCAGCTGTTCTAATACTTCTGCTCCAGTCCCATAGCCGGTCTTGGTCTTTTTGATCACCCGCAGGCCCAGATCTTCAAACAGAACTTTGCCCAATTGCTTAGGTGAATTGATGTTAAACTCCTGTCCGGCCAGGGCAAAGATCCCTGCTTCGCTGCGTTCGATGCCAGTCGCTAGTTCGGCCGAAATGGCTTCCAGAGTGGGCTTTTCCACTTTGACTCCGGCAAACTCCATGTCTGCCAGCACGGTGGACATCGGCATTTCCACCTTGAGCAGCAGATCCAACTGTTCTTCGCTCAGTTGTGCTTGGATGGCCTGCCATAAAGGTAATAACTGACTGGCCAGCAAGAGATGATTGTGGCGAGCAATGGTGCGATTCAAAAACTTCTGCACGGTCAAGGCGAGTTCCTCACCGTCGAAGACCGGATCAAAGACGTAAGCCCCCAGGAGAGTATCACCTTGGATCCCCTGTAGTTTGATACCATATCTTTTTAACAGAACCTGGGCGTATTTAGCATTATGAAAAACCTTAGGCAAATAGGACGCTTCTAAAAAAGGCCGCAGCCATTCCAGTTTGTAAGTCGATTTTTCACCTACCTCCAGATGATAAACGGCATCTTCGGTGGCTAGATAGAACTCCTGCACCTTGGCCCACATAGGGTGGTGATAATCAGTTGCCAGTATTACTGCGGTTAGTTGGTTTTCCTCCCGGCTGGCAATAAAACGGGCTACCTGAGCCTCGTCGGTCAATTCCTGCACAGTCAGGTCATCATCCTCATAGGCCTGTGGCTCGCTGGCCTTTTCTTCCAACGACTGCAAAAGACTGTTGAACTCCAACTTGTGGTAAAGTTCCCGGGTATTTTTCAAATCGGGATCTTTGCGAAGATAATCTCTCAGATCACACTCCATATCGATATCCCGGATGATACGCCCCAGTTCCCGACTCATAAAAGCCTGTTCCCGGTGTTCGCCCAGTCGCTCTACTACCTTTTTACCCTTGACAGCTCCCAGGTTGTCATAGAGGTTTTCCAGGCTATCGAATTCCTGGATCAGCTTGATAGCCGTCTTTTCGCCTATTCCCGGTACCCCAGGGATATTATCCGATGTATCGCCCATCAATCCTTTGACATCGATCAACTGTTTCGGCTCCACACCCCAGCGTTCTTTTACTTTGGCGGGGTCATATGTTTCCATTTCGGTAATACCTCTTTTGGTCATCAAAACCGTGACCTTGTCTGATACCAGCTGCAAAGAATCCCGATCCCCAGTCAAAATCAGGGTGTCAATGCCAGCTTCCTCAGCCATCCGGCTCAAAGTGCCAATGATATCATCGGCTTCATAGCCTTGGATTTCAGTAAAATCGAGGTTCAAGGCTGTCAGAACCTCCCGCAGCAGTCCAAACTGCCCGCTTAATTCATCCGGAGCAGCTGAGCGATTAGCTTTATAATCGGTATAGATTTCATTACGAAAAGTATGGCGATCTTTATCAAAGGCCACCAGCACATGAGTAGGCTGCTGTTCCTCCAAGACTCGATTGACCATGGTCAGAAAGCCATAAATACCATTGGTATAGATCCCTTCCCGGGTATGTAATAAAGGAAGCGCAAAAAAAGCCCGGTATAACAGGCTATTCCCATCGATCAACATTAATTTGGCCTGTGGCACGATCTCCCCTACTTTCTAAACCTTAGTGGTTTCGTCGCTTACTACTTTAAAATTCAATAGGCAGGGATCATTTCCCTGCCCATATTATTCATATACTGGTCTTTTCTTATCCAGCTTACGGTTGGACTGTTTCTTCCACCAGATAGACCTTTATGGTTACCAGATTAGCATCGCTCTCGATCTGGGCTTTCTTCTCGCCCCAGATCTTAGATTGCTTTTTCAAATCCTCTATGCGGGGGAGATCTTCTTCGCGGCCCTGGTCTTGCAATCTTTCTATCTCTTGGTCAATGGCCTCTATGGTAATGACGGCTTCACGGTATTGTTCAGTTAACTCCACCTGCTCCGCTATTGGTGCGCTAGCACTGCCCAGGTCTGCCAACTGGTCTAATATCGCACCTACTTGATCACGAGGAGCTTTGATACTGATCTCCCTGGCAGCTTGAGCATCCATGGCCTGCATGGTGGTTCCCAAAGACCGGGAAGATTCTGCTCCATTGGCCTGAGCGATCTCCATCACCTTATCTATTGATCCAGCCAGGCTGTCTACCTTTATTAGTGATTTGACCACATCAGCTATCTGAGGATCCACCTCAGCTATTTGTACAGGCTGATCGCCGTTTCCTTCATCAATTACCTGAGCCGGTGTCTCTGCCCCAGGTTGTTCCTGTTGCTGAGGTATTTCTTCAGTTTGGCCAGGTTCATTAGTCACTTCGCCAGGAGATTCCTCCTCATTGGCTCTCCACTGCTGGAAGCGCTGGATTATATCCTCTACTGCTACCGTTGTGGTTTGATTGGTTTTGGCTTTATCGTCCAGCCAAAGATTAGCAATACTTCCCACCGGCAACAAGGAACTACCAGCAATACCTACCACCAGAGCCAGACCTGCAACAGCAGCTGCGATCCAGCCTTTCTGGCGCGGACGTTTCATGCTGGGCTGCTGTAACAGTATGGGCCTTGCCTCTAACAAACGCCCATGAAGGTCTTCAGCAAACCCATCAGGAATCTGCGGTTCATCCAAATTAGCCAAAAGAGCATGAAGCAGCTGAAGCTGTTCTAATTCCTGACGGCAAGTCGCACATTCGGTCAGGTGAGCTTCAATAAGCTGGTTTTCATGCCTACTGGTCATTTGATCCATATAAGCAGATAAATTTTCTTTTATTTGCTCACATCTCATGAACCGTTCCTCCTCGCATTTTTAGACGAGGCCTCTAAGGCAAAAGTTCCCTCTCCACCAACTTTTTTCGTAGAGCTTCACGGGCTCTACTCAGCCGCGACTTAACTGTTCCCATAGAACAGTTCAGAACCTCTGCTATTTCTTCATAACTGAGCTCCATTATATCCCGCAGGACTATAGCACTCTTATGTTCGGGTTTCATCTCGTCGAGAAGGCTTTGTATGTATTGGGAGAATTCCTTTTGTTCATATAATATGTCGGCGGTAGGAGATGTGTCGGCAAACTCCTTTTCCACCTCATCCCCTTCCTTGGTCGCTAATGGTTCGTCCAGGGATAAGGTCGATACTCTTCTTTTGCGGCGCCGAAGCTCATCCAGGCACACATTGGTCGCCACCCGGTACATCCAGGTTCCGAAGCTCGAATCGCCCTTAAAAGATCGTATTGAGCGGAAAGCCTTGATAAAAGCCTCCTGGCTCATGTCATAAGCGTCTTCCTCATTTCCCATGTATCTAAATGCCAGCGCATAAATCTTACCCTGGTACTGGGCGACTAGTTCTTCAAAAGCCATTGTGTCCCCTTGAAGGCTTTTCTTCACCAGTTGCTCTTCGATCGTCATTCATACTTCTCCTTAACTTGAAAGTACAGATCAAATATCGCTTTGTAAAAGAACTCTTACTTTAACAACTATTTTATCATAACAAGTTTTTCGCCATTAAGGGCACAATTCCTTTCTTCAACCTGTTCCTTCTTCTGTCATAAATCCTATTAGCTACCTATCAAAGTACTTCTTTGGCAATTATTCAGGCCCATGGCAAGCCCGCCCCTGGCTTGACAAGAGGATTTCCCGCCAGTATAATTTAGTTTGCATTGACAATCTATTAGCCAGAGTGTCGGAATTGGCAGACGAGCGCGACTCAAAATCGTGTGCCGCGAGGCGTGTGGGTTCGAGTCCCACCTCTGGCACCATAAGAAAAATAGAGGCTCCGAGGCCTCTTTATTTTTTTCTTGTTTGTTTAGCCCACCTATCATCATTACCTTATAATGTGAAGCAGGGCAAAACTCATGTTAAGGTGAAAATTTCTTTAGATTCTGTCGTCCTGACATATCATCAATCTCTGGTAATATTATGGAGAGAATTCACCAACTGTGTTAGGGAGATAAGACTTTGCTTAGCACTACTACGCTTCTTTTGGTTACTGCCATTATATTTTTGGCATCCTTTATATTAGGTATCACCAGCTTTGGGTTCGCTCTGGTGGCGGTACCTTTGC
>ENA-UOXR01001776-UOXR01001776.1-bioreactor-metagenome-genome-assembly--contig:-NODE-1776-length-21617-cov-6.087886_pt1 | contig 21617 bp, 15 predicted proteins | sample MGYA00238164_ERZ764825 | MGnify/ENA primary metagenome ERZ764825 (study PRJEB28920, sample SAMN05720171) | bioreactor metagenome | isolation source: Anaerobic biogas reactor | place: USA:Washington...
CATCTCCGAGATCCTCCGCCTGGAGCTGCGGCCATGGGGCATCCCGGTCAGCGTGATCCATCCGGGCTTGGTGGATACGGGGGCGCCGGGGCGGTTCCTGGAGGTGGCAGAGGAGTTGCTTCTGGAGGCCGACCCCGCGGTGCGGCGCCTATACAGTCCCTACATCACTCGGATGCGGGCGCTGGCCCATGGACGGGTGGAGGGCGGGATGCCGCCGGAGCGAGTGGCTCAGGTGGTTGCGCGAGCTTTGCTGGCGCCTCGACCCCATCGCGTCTATCGGGTGGGGCTAGAGGCCCATGTCTTGGCGTGCGTGAGTCGCTGGGTGCCGGGCTGGCTGCAGGAATGGCTACTTGCCAAGGCATTGATCGGGCCAAGCGACTAGACGGCCGCCCTGCGCGCCTTTCGGGCCGCCAGGCCGTAGCGTGCTAGATGGTTTAGCGAGATGCCGACGGTGGTTCCTGCCGCCAACGCTGTGGTGGCCAGGCCCGCGACGAGCCAGCTCGACGGCGCCAACCAGGCCAGGGCCTGGGTCAACGCGAGCGAGATGCCCCAGAAGAGCAGGTGCAGCGCCGAGCGCCGCACGTATACGGTGCCCCCCTCGGCGCGAAAGCGCGATGCCTGTCCCCACACTAGCCCAAAGATTGCACCCAGCCCAAAGCCGATGATCTCGGGCAATCCACGTATGGCGCGTCGCAGGAGCAACAGGTTGATGGCTAGAAACACGAGGCTGGCTCCCAGGCCGAGAAGCAGGCTGCTGGCAGAGATGGGGAGCTCTTTGCGTAGCTGCCGCCCCAGGGCGAAGAGCGCTGCTACGGCCAAGAGCACCGACGCTAGGGTGATGATGGTCGTTGTCACTGGTTGCCCTTTCTACGCGAGCGGGGCGCCGCACTTGCCACAGAAACGGTCCGTCGGTTTCGCGGGCGAGCCACAACGAGGGCAGTGACGTTTCTGCTCGCGCGGCAATGACTGGCCACACCATGGGCAAAAGGATCCTGCCGGGATAGACTCGCGCCCGCAATGCGGACAAGCCGGCCAGACCGGTGGGGTCGCATCCGGCGGCTCCCAAGGATCGGTCAGCGGTTCGGGGAGCGCGTCCGCGCCCGACCAGAGGGCAGAGCCGAACGCCTCTGCCAGGTGCTCGTCCATGTCACCGTCTGTCGATTCGCTGTTCGCCCAGGCCACCAGATCGGAGCGGCCCAACAGCGCCTCATCGGTTGGGGGTTCCAGCTGACTGGCCCAGTCACCATCCTCAAAGGTGTACCACTCGCCCGAGCGGGCCCCTCGCCGCCAGAGCCGTCCTTGGCGGTCGATCAGCGTGATGCGCCCCAATAGCTCGCCGGCCTGTTCACTGGAGAGGCGACCAGCACGGTATGCGGTAGCCAACCGCTCGGTGAGCTCGGTGGCGACCGCCGCAGCGCTCGTCGGCGTCTTGGGCTCGTCCTCTACCACTGGTATCTCGGCGAGATCGGATCCGGGCACATCCAGCGAGGCCAGGCCCTCGAGAGAGCCACCTGGGGCCGCGGCGGCCTGCCACGCGCTCTCGTGCCACCGATACCAGCGCTGGGCTAGCGGATCGGCAGCCCAGTAGCTGCCGCCGCTGTCCCGGAACAAGAGTTGGGCCAGAAGCAGAGCCAGCTCGCTCGGGCGTGCGTCGGTAGATTGCAGACAGGCCCGTGTCATATCAAGGGCCCGGGCCACCTGATCGGGCTCGTAGGTGCGGAGATCGGTCATGACGAGGCTCCTTTCGGCGTGCGAGTGGCGTCGCGGGCCCGTTCCATGGCCGAACGCTTTTCGGCCAGCTCGGTGAGGCTGTCGGCAAAGAGGCGGTTGCGCCGCCGGAGCTGTTGATCCACGACGACGATGCGCTGACGGAGGCGTGCGGCTTCTTCTGCCTTGGACGTGGCGTCGTGCACTCCCGTGACCACCGACTCGACAGGGCCGACCGCGTCGCCGAGCCTCTGGATCGGGCCGGAAGGCATCCTCTGCAGCCGTCTGGCGTAGGCCTGTTTGAGCGCGCCACGGGGCGCCAGGTCGTAGCCGATGCGATCCCAGCTCCTCTTGGCGGCCGTGTCCGCTGGGGCGCGGGCATAGTCGGGGGGCAGGCCGGCGGCCGATAGGACCTCGTCCAATGGACGATAGTCAGATGATCGTCCGTCGACCAACTCGCCCAGCTTTTGCCGGGCCGCCCCCTTGGCTAGCCCCTTGGCCCAGTCCTTGGCGCCGGCTCCGGCAGGTTTGCTCAGCCATCCAGGGGCCTTGCCGGCCGCCGAAAGCCCTACGTCGATGGTCAGGTCGACGATGTCGATGATGCCATCGCTTACCGCGGTGTAGCGGGTATAGTCATAGTCAGCGTGGAGCTTTTGGAGCTGGCGCGTCAGATCGGCGGCCTCTCGCGCCAGCTGGTGCGAGAGCGAGGCGGCCTGTTGGTAGTCGCTCTCAGCATCATGCAGGGCGGCAGCCGCCTCGCGCTCGTGTCGCCGCTCGCGCTCCACGTCATTCTGCTGCACCTGCGCGTCGTACCAAGCTTGGCGGTCCTGGGCCAGGGCGGCATCGGCGGCCTCTTGGGTCCGAGTGGCTTCAGCGGCCATAGCTGCCGCTTGGCGGGCTCGACGCCACTCAAGCCAGAGCCATCCTGCCACCGTGCCCGCCGATCCAACAGCGGCGGCCGCCCTGGCCGAGACTGGGATCTGGGCGTTGTGCCCGGGAATCACCTGCACTGTAGTCGTTCGGGCGGCCTGGGCATCACTGGAGGGATCGGTGACAAGCACCTGGATGCTATGCTCGCCGGGGGCTGGCTGGGCCAGCGAAAAGGTGGCGCTCTGACCAACGCTGTTTTCCTGGCTGGCGGGCGCACCATCCACGTACCACTGAACCAAGAGATCTCCCAAACCGGTGTCTTCGTCGCGGCTCCAGGAAGCGGAGCAGGTGAGGATGTCGTCACTGGTGAGGCCATCGGCGCAGGTGAGTGATCCCATGGCAAAGCTGGCGTCCGTGGCGGTGTCTGCATCACCGAGTGGCGGCGGCGGCGCCACTACGAACCCTAACGACGCCGTTGCCGTGCGCTCGGGGGCATCGGCGCTCTGGATCTGTAGGGTCACGACGTGCTCGCCCGGCGTGGCTGTCCATTGGGCTACCTGCTCGGTTCCGAGAGGCTCTCCGTCCAGGTGCCAGCTGTAGCGCAGACCCTCGCCGGTGCCGCTCCCCTGCACCTCCGGGCTGAACGTCACCGCCTTATCAGGGATGGGCGGCTCCGGATAGATGGCGATGCTTGCGCTCAGGGCTTCGCGGGGCTCCTCGGTGTCCTCGGATGTTTGCGCGGCGTCCGCGGGAAAGGCATCCATGCTGCCGGAAGCCGCAACCGCTTCACAGATGCCCGTAGCCGGGCTGGGCGAGGGCGGCGCACTGGGCACGTCGCCGCGTGTTAGGGTAAAGATGCCCCCGTTGCCGCCAAAAGAGGGACCGGTATCGTCTTCACCTGCCGTGGAAGCAGCCAGTTCCTTGTTCATGAGCAGCAGGTATGGTGTGGTGTAGCGATCTCCATCGGGCTGGTAGAGGGTGCCAGTGAAGAGCTGGCGAAAGCTGCCGGCGGCCTGGCGCGCGAGTTCGACGCGTTCGTTGGGCTCTTGCGAGGTTCCATCGTCGGCCAAGCCTTGCTGCCAGGGTCGCACAAAGTGTGACATCTGATAGGCGAGGTCGATCGAGCCCTCTACCACAAAGCAGATGCGCCACTGGCCATCGCCACCGCGGGGTTCAACGTGGCCCTCAACGACGGTGCCTGTGAAGGTGGCGCTGCCCGCGCACTCCCCGGCGTGCGACGCCCAGCAGCTAGTATAGAGCTGCGAAATCGGGTCGCCATGGCTCGCGCTACCGGTCATGGTGCCGCCAAGGTGGCCTGTGTTCCAGTCGACGTCCAGCAACAGGATCCACTCGTCGATGGAGAGGCCGGCCTCGTGTTCCTGGACGATCGCTCCACCGTCATAGTCGACGGCCTGGTCTGCGGTCAGGAACGCCGGCCAGCGAACACTGCTCGAGGCCATAGAGTTCCGGGCATCGTACACGGCCTCGATGCTGCTGTTGGTTTGGGCGCCGACCAGATGGGGCACGAGGAGGGAGGCTAGTAGGAGCATCGTAAGGCACCGTCGGAGAGGGTAAAGTGGTGCGCGTGTGACCCGGGGCAGAGGGTGGGGCGGCATGTCTACTCCTTGCTCCGCTGGCCTGAATGTGACGTATTCTACGGTGTACAAGCTGGGCGTCAAGGCTACGTTGCGCTTTGGACTGGTCCTCTGGCCGCGCCTATCGTAGGTTCGCAGAACGCCCCATCAAGGGAAGCTGCACCCGTTGGTTCGCCGTTGGGGCCAGTAGCCAAGCCAACAGCCGATCGATGGTGTCGGCGCGGGCCGCGGTGGGGCCGATGCCCTCGAGGCCGAAGGACAACAGCACCGCGGCGGCGTCGGGCAAGCGGCAACCGATGGCGACGACGTCTGTCTCCATGCGCGCCAGGGGGCGCGCCCAGCCGTCGGCGGGCAGCAGACTGAGGATTGTTCCCTGGTTGGCAGCGCTATCCGGATGGTTCAGCGTGGCGTTGAGCCCGTCCAGCGGGCCAGGCACCTCGCCCAGGATCCCGCTTGCGGCTATGGTCGAGCCTGAGCGAGCGTGCAGGACGCGCGCCAAGGGGCCGGTTGGGTCGTCGCCGTCCAGGGCGACGACGTTCTGCCCGCTAAGGAGGAGGCGCCCGCCGGCGTCCAGATAGGCCTCCAGCGTCCCCCAGGCGTCGATGGAGCCCGGCGCCAGAGATGGATGACTCCAGACGACGGCGTCGTAGACGTTGAGCGCCTCTACGGTGGGGGTGTCCTGCGGTGGATCGCTGATGGCGAGCTGGTCGTAGCCCCAGAGGCTGGCAACCAGTGCGGCTCCATAGTAGGCCGCGGTGCCGTCCCCAGCCCACGCGTCACCATGCACCAGGAGCACGCGAGGGGCCTCGGGGAGGATAATATCGAGGGTGGTTGTCAGCTCTGACGCGATGCTGATCTCGTCGTGCATCGCTCCCCGCAGCCCGGCGCAGCGAGGCAGAGCTGTCGCCGTGTATGTCGCGGGGGGCGCGCTGAGCGTGTAGGCGCCGTTCAGGTCCGTGGTCGCCGTGTAGGCGGTGCCCGCAAGCGTGACCACCGCGCCGGGCACCGGCTCGGACGAGTCACCACGCCGAACCGTCCCTTGCAGGGTGCCGTCGGGCACTGGCTCTAGCGTCAGCGTAATGGTGGTGGTGACGTCGCGCTGCAGATCGAGCGGGCCGGCGGTGGCCGTCAGGTATCCGGCGTGGGAGATGGCCAAGGTGTAGGCGCCGGGCGGGGCGATCAGGGCGAACGCGCCGGCGGCATCGGTCAGGCACTGGAGGTCAAGATTGCGCCCGATGGCCTGCATCCTGACGTGAGATGCCGCCAAGTTCTGTCCCGTGGCCCCGCAGCGTACCTGACCGGTGAGCGCGCCGGTGCCCACCAGCTCCTGCATGGCGGCCAGCGCGTCCACCCGCCCCCAACCGTAGCTGGTGTCGGGACCAGGATCGCCGAGATCCACCGAGGTCGCGATCAGCAGCTCTTTGGTGCTGGTGATGGTCAACGCCGGGTTGCTGCCGCTGGCTCCTGGCGAAAGGTCGCTGTGGTAGGAGCGATCAGCCGACCAGAGTAGGGCTGCCAACCCGGCCACATGGGGCGCCGCCATGGAGGTGCCGTTCATCACGCCATAGCGCGCTCCAGGGAGCGTCGAATACACGGCGTGACCGGGCGCGCTCAGGTCGGGTTTGAGCCCGCCGTCATAGGGCGAGGGACCGCGGCTGGAGTAGGAGGCGATGGCATCGTTGCTGTCGGTCGCGCCAATGGCCAAGGCCTCGGGATAGGAGGCTGGCGCGCTGATGGTGCCCGTCGAGCTGCCCGGGAGCGGCGCGCCCTCGTTGCCGGCCGAATAGACGGCGAGAATGCCGGCGGCGTTCAGCGCACGGACGTCGTCGAGGTAAGCATCGAGCGTGCCATCGGGGTTACCCCACGAGTTGTTGATGATGTCGGGTGCGAGAGAAGGGTCGGGGTTCTGGCCCTGGCGGTCGGTGGGAGCCAGGCACCATTGTAGGGCGCTATGGAGCGTGGCCTCGTCCGAGACCCAGCGGAGGTCGTTCCAGTAAAAAGCCTTGACGGCGATCCACGTCGCCCCCGGCGCCACGCCGACCACGTTGCCAAAGTCGCCATCGGCCCCCACCATGGTGCCCATGGTGTGCGTGCCATGCCCCTGAAAGTCGTTGGGCGCCTGGGCGGGCACGCTGGTGGGCGTGAGGTCGATCCAGTGATAGTCATGCTGGGGCGTCGTCGGGTCGTATCCACGATAGCTCTCTTGGAGAGCGGGGTGAGTCCAGTCAACACCCGTGTCGATGTTGGCGACGACGATGCCCTCGCCGCGCACACCAAAGCGATCCCACACCTGCGGCGCTTGGATCATTTCCAGGCCCCAGGGGGTCTCGAGGCGCGCTGGGCTAAAGTCACTGACGGTGGGCTCCAGGATGATGACCTGGTTGGCCCGCACCGAGGCGACCAACGGGTGTTGCGAGATGGCCTGCGCGGCCGCCAGGTTGCCGTGCACCGCCAATCCGCAAAAGATCCAGTAGGGCGTGACCGAGCGGACCGCCCCTTGTCTCTGTAGGTCGCCAACGAGGGCGAGAACGGGGGCCTGGGCGTGCGTGGCGTGCTGCTGCAATCGCCTGACGGTATCGACGCGCCGTGTGTCCAGCGCCGTGGTGGTCGCGATGTCCGCCAGGTCGGCCTGATCTCTCAGACGGACGATAAAGGTGGCAAACCCGTCTGCTGAAGCGTCAAACGAGTCCAACAGCGGCGCTTCCAGGCGATGCGCTGAGCCTTGGGCCGCGACAGTCGACGCGCTATAGTATGTGGCCAGCGGGGCAAGCGCCACGCACAAGACCAAGAGCAGGTTGAGACGCTGCACGCGAGGCATGTGTACTCCGCATCCGCTCATCGTATCGGTCGTCGACGCTGCGAGCGTAGCTGATTGTACGCGGAGGGCGCTCGGCGGCAAGCGGCTGGGGGAGCTCCCAAGGGGCCTATTTACCCTGTGTTAATGCTAGCCTGGCCGCTTCGTGCTAGAATCGCTTGGAGGAGTCTCAGTCGCAAGGGAGATCCTGGCCGATGGGCAAGATAGTTCGGGTCCTCGTGGTCGATGACGACCCTGGTATTCGTGCCACGATGGGTGATATCCTTACGCTCGAGGGCTTTGATGTGACGGCCGCGCCCGATGGGAGTGCAGCCATGGCGCTCTGTCGCCAGGAGACGTTCGACGTTGCCCTGCTCGACATTGGCATGCCAGGCATGAACGGCGTCGAGACGCTGGAGGGACTAAAGGCGACCGATCCCAGCCTGCGAGTGGTGATGATCACGGGCTTGGAGGCGGGCGATCTGGCCCAGCGGGCCATGGAGGCTGGGGCAGAGGCGGTGTTCCACAAGCCACTGGACGTTGCCACGTTCTTGCCGACCCTGATGGTGGAGGTGCCGCCCAGCCGCTGACGAGGCGGGATCTTGGGCGCAAGGGGGGATAGGTGACCGACGCCAGAGAGCAACTAGAGGTCCTATACGACGAATTCGAGCGCTTGGGGACCAAGGGGCTCGGGAGTGCCCGCGAGATGCAGCGGGTGATCTCGTGTCTACGCGCTCAAGTGGCTGACACCGAGCGCCAGCGCGAGCAGCTAGCCTCCCTCTATGCCGTCGCGCAGGAGCTGGTCGCCGTCACCGACCTGGCCGAGCTGCTAGAGTCGATCATCGATCGGGCCATTGTGCTGGTGGGGGCGGACCGTGGTTTCGTGGTGCTGAGCGAGACGGACGGCTCCTACCGCTTTGGCGCGGCGCGCAAGTTCTCGTCGGGCGAGGTGGAGGCGACCGACGAGGCGTTCAGCAGCAGCCTCGTAGAAAAGGTGCTGCGAGAGCGCGAGGCGATCCTGACCACCAACATTCAGCAGGATGGGCGTTTTGAGCTGACGCGCAGCATCCTGGCGCAGCAGATTCGTTCCGTGCTTGCCGTACCGCTGGTGGCACGCGGCGAGCTGCAGGGGGCTATCTATGTAGACACGCGGATCTCGGAGCGGCCCTTTGGCGAGCCAGAGCTCGAGCTGCTTCGCGCCATGGGCAGCCTGGCGGCCATGGCCATCCGCGGGGCGCGGCTGCTCGAGGACGTGCGCCAGAGCAACGAGCAGTTGCAGACCGCGCTGGAGACCTTGAGAGAGACGCAGAACCAACTGGTGCAGGCAGAGCGCCTGGCCGCCGTGGGGCGGCTGGCGGCCAGCGTGGCCCACGAGCTGCGCAATCCGCTCATGGTGATGCGCAACGCCCTCTACTTTCTCGATCGCGTGGTCTCCAGCGACAAGGGACACGATCCCGACACCCTGCGACGCTACTTTGCCAAGCTCGATAGCGAGATCGACCGTCAGAACAAGATTATCAACGACCTGCTCTACTTCTCTCGCAACCGACCGCGGCATCTCTCGCGCCTGGACCTGAACGCCCTGGTGAGCGAGACGCTCATGCGGGTCTCTATGCCCGAGTCGATCGAGGTGACTACGCAGCTAGCGCCGCGGCTGATGCCTATCAGCGCCGATGCTGATCAGATCCAGCAGGTGCTGGTGAACCTCATCAGCAACGCCGTTCAAGCGATGCCCGAGGGAGGGGCCCTGACGGTGACGACCGAGGACGAAGCGGGCGAGATGGTGGTGGTGCGCATCTGCGACACCGGATGCGGCATTGGCCAGCAGTACCTCGAGCGTCTATTCGAGCCCTTTTTCACCACCAAGGAAAAGGGGATCGGGCTGGGCCTTTCGGTGACCAAGAGCATCGTCGAGGGACACCGTGGTGAGATCGGCGTCGAGACGCAGGTGGGGGAGGGCACGGCATTCACCGTCAAGCTACCATACGAGCTGATCGGCTAAGCCGACGCCCACTGAGCCTTGTGGGTCGAGCGCGTGAGAGGCGGCCTAGCAGGGGGTTGTCTCTCTCGCAAGTGAGCGCATCATGATCGGCCCGCGACTGCCAAACCTGGAGATCCTGGAGCTACTCGGCCTGGGTGGTGCGGCCGAGGTTTACCGTGCCCTGGACCGGTCGCGCGGCATCGAGGTAGCGGTCAAGGTGCTGAGCGAGCGAGCGGAACCAGAGATGGTGGCCCGCTTTGTGCGCGAAGCCCGTGCCCTCGAGCGGCTGCGACATCCCAACATCGTCGGCATCTATGACGCCGGCGAGCAGGGGAGCCAGCGCTACATCGTGATGGAGCTGGTTCGTGGGGGCACGCTGCGCGAGCGGCTACAGGGCCGGCCGATGCCTTGGCGAGAGGCGGCCGAGATCGTGCGCCAGGTCGCTTTGGCGCTGGCACAGGCCCATGCGCAAGGCGTCGTCCATCGCGACGTCAAGCCGGGCAATATCCTGTTTGACGAGCAAGGATGCGCCAAGCTAACCGATTTCGGCCTGGCGCATCTCGGCGACGTCTCTGCCATGACCCGCACCGGCACCGTCATGGGCACAGTGCTATACCTCTCCCCCGAACAGGCACAAGGGCGCTCCGTCGATGCTCGCAGCGACCTCTATGCGCTGGGCGCGGTCTTTTACGAGATGCTAGCGGGCCATCCCCCCTTTGTGGCCGACTCGGCCGTTGCGGTGATCTACAAGCACCTCAACGAAGAACCTCAACCGCTCACCAGCAGCCTGGACGACTTGCCTGTGGCCATCGAGCGGGTCGTCAGGCGCCTGCTGCACAAGGACCCAGAGCGCCGGTATGACTCGGCAGAGGACCTGGTTGTGGCACTCACCGAGGCCTTGGAGGGCGGGGATGGGCCGGCGGAGGCGTTGGCGGAGGGCGCGACCGAGCTGGCGCTGGCCAGCGGCGAGCTGCCTTTGGCCGGGCGGGTGGTTGAGCGGCAGGCCCTGATCGACGGGCTGGACGGCGCCATCGCCGGCGCTGGCGGCATGATGCTACTGGCGGGCGAGGCCGGCATCGGCAAGACCAGGCTCGCCCGCGAGCTCGAGCTGGTGGCGCGGCGTCGTAACGTGTTGGTGCTCTGGGGAACCTGTCTTTACAGCGATAGCCCCGATCCCTACGCGCCCATCGCCGAGGTCGTGCGCGCTTTCGGAGCCGGCCGGGGGCGGAGCACTACCTGGGCCGTCTTGGGCGATCTGGAGCAGGAGGTGGAGGCCGCTCTGACGGCCGCCCGCCAAGTGCTGGGCCTGGACGCCGAGGGGCCCACCCTGCCTGCCTGGTGGCGCGATGCCGCGCCGGTGGACGCCCAGATGCAGTTGTTTCAAACCATGTCGGCCTTTCTGGCGACGATCTCACGGCAACGTCCTGTTTTGCTGGTGCTCGATGACCTGCAGTGGGCCAGCACGGCCACGCTACAGCTAGTGCACTATGTGGCGCGAGCCGTGCGGGGACAGCGCTGTCTGCTTCTGGGCCTTTGCCGCACCGATGAGCCCACGTCCGGTCTCGATGGGCAGCCCGCGCCGCTGACCGAGGTTCTGCGCCGGATGAGTCGCGAGGGCCTCTATCGGGAGATCAGGCTCGAGCGGCTCACCGAAGAGGATCTGCGATCTCTGGCAGGGGCGGCTCTGCACGCAGAGGGGCTGGAGCCCGAGTTCGCCCGTGTGCTCTACCGAGAGTCGGAGGGCAACCCATTCTGCCTGCTGGAGACGCTACGCCTCTTGCAGATGCAGGGCGACCTGGAGCGGGTGGGCGATCACTGGGAGCTGGTGGCGCTCCTGGATCAGCTAGAGATCCCGCGCTCTATCGTGGATCTTGCGCAGCGGCGGGTGGAGCGGACTTTGCCGGAACAGCGCGAGTTGCTCGAGTGGGCGGCGGTGGCGGGGCCGCACGTAGACGCGCCGTTGCTGGCAGAACTGGGAGGGCAGAGCCGCCTGGCTGTGCTGCGCCAGTTGCGGGCGCTCGAATCGAACCAGGCGTTGTTGGCGTCGTCGGCCGAGGGGTTCACGTTCGCCCACAACACGGTGCGCGAGGTGATCTACCGCGGCTTACCGATTCCCTTGCGGCGCGAGATGCACCTGATGATCGGCGAGCTGCTGGAAGGTCGGGCAGCCGATGGCGATCAGGTAAGCGCCTACGAGCTGGCGACGCACTTTTGTGAGGGAGGAGACGCTGCTCGCGGATTCCGCTACGCCCTACAGGCGGCCGACGCCGCAGAGTCCGCCCTAGCGCCGGACGAGGCCGCCGCCTACCTGGGGCGGGCATTGGCCCTGGCGGATGCGCAGGATGGCAGCGTGGCGTCGCCCCAGCAGGTGCTGGAGGCGCGGCAGCGGCAGGCGGGCCTTCTGGCCACTCTCGGCCGCCACGAGGAGGCCTCGCGGGCGTATGCGAGGGCTCTGTCGGAGGCTCGCGACCTGGGCGACACCGCGTGCGAGAGCGAGCTTTTGCTGGAGCAGGGCGCGCTCTACGGGCGCGCAGGCGAGTGGACCAGGGCGACCGAGCTGGTGGCCGAGGCGCTGGCATTGGCGCGTGAACGAGGCCTGTCGCGGGCAGAGGTGGGCGGGCTGCAGCGCATCGGCTACTTTGCCTTTGAGCAGGGCGACTGGGACGGGGCGGTCACGCTGCTAGAGGAGGCGCTGCATCGCGCGGACGAGCTGGGCCTGGCCATCCAACGGGCGCGAGTTCTGGGCAACTTGGGCATCGTCCAGCATGCTCGGGGCAATCCAAAGGAGGCCATTTCGCTGTTCTCCGACAGCGTGACCACCTTTGCCCAGCGCGAAATGCCCCTGGACGAGGTCCGCGGTCTCAGCAATATGGGGTTCTGCTACCAGGCGATGGAGCGGTATGACGAGGCGATGGCCTGCTACCAGAGAGCCCTCGATCTGCTGGAGCGGGTAGGCGACGTCCGCGAGCAGGGCCTGGCCCATCTACACATGGCCGAATCGCTGGAGGCTCTGGGAAACGTGACCGATGCGCGCGAGCACTGCTCCAAAGCAACGCGACGGTTTGCGCTGATCGGTTTTGAGCAGGGCGAGGCTGATGTGGACCGCGTCTATGCACGCATTGCCGCGCGTGAGTCGCGCTACGATGTGGCCGAACGGTACCTGCGGCATGCCATGGAGACCTACCAAGCCCATGGCGATCAGCTCAACCTGGCCGAGACGCACAGCGAGTTGGCGGAGCTCCTCGAGGTGGTTGGCCAGCGCTCACAGGCAGCCGATGAGCTCGAGCGCTCACGCATCCTGTTTGCAGCTCTTCACGGCGAAACGGATGCGTCTCCCGAGGACGACAGCGACAGCCCAGGGGGATAGGGCGCCACCCCGTCGATTGTCCCCAGCGCTCGCAGATGGTCCTGCACGGTCCGCCCTGTACAAGGGTGCTCTAGGTCGGGCGCGATGTCTGCCAAGGGGACCAAGACGCTCGCTCGTTCTAGCATGCCGGGATGCGGCAGCGTGAGCGCCGCCGTCGCCATGACGGCGCCCTGATAGATCAGCAGGTCGATGTCGATGGTGCGCGGTCCCCAACGTTGGGTGGGGACGCGCCCCAACGCGCGCTCGATGGCCTTGACGGCGATCAGGGCTTGCGTTGGGGGCAGGCTGGTCCGAACGATGCAGGCGCTGTTCAGAAAGCGGGGTTGGTCAGTTACGCCCCACGGTTCCGTCTCGTACAGCCCCGATACCGCGTCAACGTGCAGGCCGTAGATTGGGAGCAGAGCGACGGCCGCAGCCATGGTCGCCGCGCGGTCTCCGAGGTTGCTGCCGAGGCCCAAGTAGACTCGCGGCATCGGGCTAGCGCCTGCCTATGATGGCGTCGGTCATGCGCGCCACCCTGGCCATGGCGGTCACGTCGTGGACCCGCACGATGTCAGCTCCCTGGGCGATGCCGATAGCCACAGCGGCCGCCGTGCCTTCGAGACGCTGGTCTTGTGGCTGGTCGAGCGTGTACCCGATGAACGACTTGCGCGATGGCCCCAGCAGTAACGGGTAGCCCAAGGTCGTCAGATCGCGCAGGCGGCGTAGCAGCGTCAGATTCTGCTCTACCGTCTTGCCAAAGCCGATGCCGGGGTCGAGGATGATCTGCCCATCGGTGATGCCGGCCGCATGCGCCAGTTCGATCTGGGCGCAGAGCTCGCGGATCACATCCCCGATCAGGTCATCGTACCGCACGCCCACGTAACGTCCCCCTAGCCGAGCCTCCTGCGCTGCATCGCGGGGCTTGCTTCTGTTGTGCATCACCACAACGGGGACGCCGCGCTGGGCCACCAGAGGCGCCATATCGGGATCCATGCGCAGGCCCCAGACGTCGTTGACTAGATCGGCGCCGGCGTCCAAGGCGGCGCGAGCCACAGACGCCTTGTAGGTATCCACGGAGATAGGGGCGTCGGTGGCGTCACGGAGGCGGTGGATCACGGGGACCAGGCGAGCCATTTCAGTCTCGGCGTCGACCGGCGCCGCCCCGGGCCGCGTGGACTCGGCGCCGACATCGAGCAGGTGGGCCCCCGCGTCAAGAAACGCAAGGCCGCGCTCGACCGCACTCTCCTGGACCTCATCCTGGAGCAGGCCGTCACCGGAGAAGCTGTCGGGGGTGACGTTGAGGATCCCCATGACATAGGTGCGGGCTCCCCAGGTGAGGGTGTGCCCGCGCATCTCTAGCGCCGCCTGTCGATAGGCCATGGTATGCTCCCGGCGTCACTCGAGGGTGGGCTTGAGCACCACCACCCGCGGATCTTCGCCCAGCTGGCTCTTGGTGACCGAAAACGCCTCCACCTCAGAGACCTCGTCGACGCCCATCTCTTTGAGGAACCGCTGTAGTGTGCCCAGGTTGGCCTGGATGCCAGGCACCTTGTAGTGCATCGGGATCACTACGCTGGGCTCTAGCTGACTGATCACCTCGGCCGCGCCGCTGGGAGTGAGCGTGTCGCGCCCACCTACGGGCACCAGCAGGATGTCAACGTTTTGTAGCTCCTCCACCTGCTCTTGGGTCAGCGGTTGTCCCAGATCGCCTAGGTGGCAGATGGACATTTCTTCCATCTCGATGAGATAGGATGTGTTGGGCCCCAGGTTCTGATCGCGCGGGGTGTTGTGCGTGGTGGCGACGCCAAAGATAAACGTGTCGCGCACCTCGTACTCCCCAGGCCCCTGGATCACATAGGCCCCGCCGCGAACGGCTCGGATGTAGCTATGGTTGGGATGCTGATGGCTCACCGTGACGATGTGCGCTCGAAGGCGCGGTAGCGTGGGCCCCAACTCGGGGCCGTAGGGATCGGTGACCACGGCTACCCCCCGGGTGCGGATACGAAAGCAAGACTGCCCGTACCATGTGATCTCCATGCCTGGGTGCTAACCCTCCTGCGCCTCGGTAACCCAGGCCGCGATCTGGATGTCGGCCTGGGCGCGCTGCTCTTCTAGCCACGTAACAAAGGCCCGCTCCTGAACCACAGGCCAGAGCTCGTCTGGCACGCGGCGGGACGGGTCGATCTCGACGACTTGGATGACGTGAAAACCAAACTCGCTGCGTATCACATCGCTGATCTCGCCAGGCTGCATGGCGAACGCGACCTCGTCAAAGGTTGGCGGCATCACACCGCGCGGCAGGAATCCCAGCCCGCCTCCCGAGCTGCGCGTGGTGGCGTCCTCGCTCACCTGGCGGGCCAGCTCGATAAAGTTTGCGCCCGCACGCAACGCCTGTACAGCGCGCGTGGCGGCGGACTCTTCTGACGTCAGGATGTGGCGAACGTTGATCTGGAGCACCTCACGTTGGAGCTGCGAGGTGACCAGATCGCGCATCGCGGCGGTGAGCAGATCGTACCGAACCTGAGAGCGTAGGTCGTCCTCGGTTAGAGCATTGGCTGCGAGCCAGGCCTCAAAGCGGCTGGCGTCGTCGCCACGCATAGTCTGGATGGCCGTCTCGATGTCGGCCTCGGATACCTGAACCCCGCGCGCATAGGCGCCCTGTTCGATGAGGGCCTGATCGATCAGCCACTGTAGCACCTGCAGATCGAGCCTCTGCAAGGCCTGTTGTCCCGCCTCCGAAGCGGCATCGAGGCCCGGCTGCTGTAGGAAATAGGAGCGCGCCTGTTCGATCTGTAGCAGATAGGCCTCACGAGCGATGGTCTGCCCATTGACGACGATGGCGACGTCCTCGCCCAGTTCCTCGGAAGGCAGCTTGGTCGGCTCCTCCGGCGCGACGGCCGTGGGCGAAAGCGTGTCCGTTGGCTCGACGGCATCAGTGGGCTGTGGCGCAGGGCTGGCGGCTTCCTGAGTGGGCGCTGCCATGGTTGGCTCGACCGTCGGCGCGGGCGTCTCCGCGGCTGTCTCCGCTGGCCCAGGCGTCACCGGAGAGACGGGCGTCCCACAAGCTATCAGTAGTATGGCGGCGGTCCAGGCGGCCAGCACACGGGTTACGTTGGTCAACGAGGTATCCTCCATGCGGCATCGCGCGAGGGGCGCTCGAGTGGTGAGCGCGTGGACCAGACGGTTCACGCGGCCCGATCATCACGCACGGGGCGGAGTATAGCGGCGGGCCGACCCTGTGTCAACGGAGGGTGGCGGCTGCGTGAGTGGTGGTCAGTGTGGTATAATGGCGTGGGTCTAGGCGACGGCTGGTGTGGGAGCCTATTGATGCCTTCTAGAGAGCGTTTCGCAGAGGACCTCCAGGATGCGTTTCGGCATCTTCATGATGTCGTCTATCTGCGCGACCATCCCCTGCTCGCGCTGAGATCGTTGGAGGGAGGCAGCGCCAAGGAACAAGCTTTTGCTTTGCAGCAAGCGCTGCTGGATGCCGTGGACGAGCTGCGCCCCGGCCCCGACGTGCCTCCCGATTCGCTGCACTGGCGCCGCTATCGTCTGCTGGACTATCGCTACCGCAAGGCACTGAATCCGCGGGCCACCGCCCGCGAGCTGGGTATCAGCAGACGGCAGTTCTATCGCGACCATGGGCAGGCCATGGAGAAGCTAGTGAGCCTGCTGTGGGTCCGCTTGGTCGACGAGGAGGGCGAGCTATCGAGCTGGCCTGCCGTTCCGCCGGTGGTTGAGGAGGCAGCGAGCGGCGAGGAGGAGCGGCTAGCGCTGCTGCGAGTCGAGGCGGCGCGTTTGGCCCGGGCGGCTCGGACCGCTCGGGTGCCCGAGGTGCTGAACGGGGTGCTGCCACTCCTGCGGCGGCTGCGGGAGGCCAACTGCGTGAGCATCCTCGTGGACCTGGAGCCAAGCTTGCCCGAGATAGCCATCGAGCCGGCTCTCTTGCGCCAGATTCTGCTCTCGGTGTTGGGACGCATGTGTGAGCGGGTGCATGACGGTGTCGTGCGGCTGGGGGGGCAGGCTGAGGAAGGCGCGGTGTGGCTACGCGTCTCCCTGGATGGAGAGTCGCGCTGCGAGGCCGAGGACCCACGCGACGCTGACGAGTGGCTGGCTGGCCTACAGGGCATGGCCTCACCGAGCGAGTCGGAGGTGCGGGCGCGCTTTGATGGCCAGGGCGTATGCGCCATCGAACTGAGGCTCCCGCGGGCCAGTCGTCTGATTCTCGTCGTCGATGACAACGAGGATGTGCTCGAGCTGTTCCAGCGGCATCTGGCGCCCCATGGCTACCATGTGATGACGGTACCGTCGGCCGCTCGGGCGCTAGAGCTGGCCGAGCAGCACCAGCCCTATGCCGTCACCCTCGACCTACTCATGCCCGAGGTGGATGGATGGGATCTTCTCCAGACGCTGCTGCATCGCCCCCGCACCCAACACATTCCCCTGATCGTATGCAGCGTCTTGCGACAACGGGAGCTGGCCCTCTCGTTGGGGGCAACCGCTTTCCTAATCAAGCCGGTGAGTGAACAGGCGCTGCTTGAGGCTCTGGAGGCGCTTGAGGATCGACGGCCGGCCTGAGGGCACCGATGCTCTGGATGCACTGGACCAGGAGCGAGGGCGTGATCCCACGGCGCTGGGCTACGGTGAGCGTGGTGCCGAGAGCGGCGGCTGGGTCCAGCTCCTCCTGAGCTGACACGACCACGACGGGGATCTGATCCCAGGCGGGATGCTGGTGCATTCGCTGCAGCACCACCGAGCCATCCATATCGGGAAGCACCATGTCGAGCAGCACCAGATCGACAGGCCACTGCTTGAGATGGGCCATGGCCTCAGCCGCGGTGCTCGCGCACGAGACCTGGTATTGGCGTACCGGACTGTCCTCTAGCAGACGCGTCACCAGTCGCGCAAAGTCGCGGTCATCTTCCACCAGTAGCACGTGGTCGACGTTCGGGCCGAACTGCCGCAGCGTGTCCCATAGGCTCTGGTGCGAGACTGGCTTGACCAGGTATGCATCGGCATCGAGCTGCTGGCGTAGAGACTCTTCTCCCGGGAGCCGGCAGGAGAGGACCAACGACGTGGCCAGGGCTGGCTCCGAGGCGAACTTGTCTAGCTCGGAGGGCTGGAGGGGCTCGCTGGCCTCATCCACCAGCACGATCTGGGGCGCCATTCGGGCTACGGCGCGACGCGCCTCGCTGAGGGAGGGTACAGCGATGGTACGGTAGCCCGCCACGTACCGGCTGATGAGCGCCACCGCCGAGGGGCTCCGGGTCACCGTCAGCAAGACTGGCATCTCAGCGGACTGATGGTCGACGATACGGGTGAGGGGCGATGCCAGCGGCGACAGAGTGAGCGAGTCAGCGGCCTGCTCGTCGGCGGGCAGGGCAAACTGGAAGGAGCTGCCCACGCCCACCTCGCTCTCGGCCCAGATGCGGCCCCCGTGGAGCTCGATAAACCGCTTGGAGATCGCTAGGCCGAGACCGGCACCTTGATAGCGCCTGCGGCTGGAGCTGTCGGCCTGACGGAACTCCTCAAAGATGCCCTTGAGATCCTCGTGCGCGATGCCGACGCCGGTGTCCTCAACCGCAAAGAGAACCTCTCCGTTTCCTCGCTGCGCTCGGACGGTGATGCTGCCCTCCTCGGTAAAGCGCACCGCATTGCTGATCAGGTTAAAGAGCACCTGTCGGATACGCAGAGCATCGACCCGGACATAGGGCAGGTTCGGCCCCACGTCAGCGATCAGCTCTAGGCCACGGGATTCGACCAGGCTGCGAACAGTGCCCAGCGCATCGCGCACCAGGGTCGTTGCGGGCACCTTGTCGCGAACCAGCGTCATCTGCGCAGCCTCGATGCGCGAGAGATCGAGCACATCGTTGACCAGGTCCTGCAGGTGTCGGGCGTTGCGGTAGATGATGCCCAGGTCGCGCTGATAGGGGATCGGGAGCGCTGCGCCATAGTACTCGGGCGACTGGACCATCACCTCGGCGAACCCCACCACGATATTGAGCGGTGTGCGCAGCTCGTGGCTGATGGTCTGGGCGAACTCTTGCTTGAGGCGGCGGGCCTCTTCGGCCTGGTCCCGAGCAATGCTGAGCATATGGTTGGCTCGCTCCAGGCGGTAGGAGGCCTCGTCCAACGCCTTCAGGGCACGTTTGAGTTCGGCCTGACGCTGCCGCATCTCTTGTTCGTTGCGGAGGGCCTGCTCATAGCTATTCCAGGCCCAGGATAGGGCGGTGGTCAGATTCGAGACGGATTGGGCCGAGGCCACCGACGTCATGATCAGGGCTATCAAGGGTACCCAGGCATGCAGGGTATGGTAGCCTTCGCCGCGGAACTGCCACATGGCTAGAGCACTCGTGAGGACGGCCGCCAAGAGAATCGCTCGGTGATCGAGCAGCACGCTGGCAAAGACGACTGGCACCGCCAGAAGGACCGCTGCCGAGCCCGCGGGGAGGGCGGCGGCGGCGGCGGCTGTGGCAACTAGCACGCTCCACACGACAATGTGAGCCGCCAGCGTAACGCTGCGCGGCCTCAGCCACAGGGCGATCGCAGGCGCGATAGCCAGAATTGGGATACCCACCCAGGTGCCTGGTCGGGATAGGTCGATGTGGCTTGGTGTGGCGGTCCATCCCCAAACGAACCAGACGCACGAGGCCAGCAGGGCGAGGGGGATGGTGCTTGCCAGCGAGGAGGCGCGCCGATCGTGGAGGCTGTCGCGAAAGGCGGTCTGATAGTCAGCCATGGTCAGTACTCCAATCAGCCGCGCCCATGGCCGAGCATGGGCGGCAGGCTAGCCGCGTGAGTCCTCAAGGCCGCCGTCGGCGATCTCCGCGGCCGCAAAACGCACAAAGCGTTCTGTCAGGGCATAGGTAGCTCGATGCTGGGGAGAGCGAGGCGCAGGCTCTAAGCGCCAGAGCAGGGCGTCGGCGATCAGCGGCGCCCATTGCGGGTAGCGCCTCTGCGCCCAAGCGGCCGCCTCCTGTTTGGAGGTCTGGTCTCCGTGGGTGGAGGCATAGAGGGCTCGGCAGAGCGTGAGAATGGCATAGGCCTGGCCGCCACGATGCTCGCGCATCTCTTGGACCCAGCTGGGCCATTCGCGGGCATGCTCGCGCACGATCGCTAGAAACTCGGCTGTGTCGATGGGAGGGATCAGCTCGGATGCAGGCGGCCCCAACAGGTCGACCCCTTGGTGACGCACCACCCACCAGTTCACTAGCCAAGCGCGGCCCGCCTCCACGGTGTGAAACGGCTCGCCAGGGCTGATGACGGCGATGGTGCTGGTCTGCTGGCGGAACGTCTGCAAGGCCCCGAACGATACATAGGCCACCTCGATCCGATCGCGCCAGGCGGGGTAGGCCGCCTGTAACGTCTCGTGCATGCAGTGCAGGGCCTGCAGGGTGGCGTCGCCCAGCGTTGACGTCGTCACCGCCAAGAGGTCGACATCGCTGATGCCCGCGGTGTAGCCACCCGTGACCATCGAGCCATAGAGATAGAGACCCAGGAGCTCGTCACCGAGCGTGGCCTGAACCTGTGTTCGCAGCTCGCCGAGTAAGGCGTCGACCTCGGGCACGTCAGCCTGGGGCATAAACCTCCTAGCCTCCTGAGGATAGCTGCCTGTGCGACGATGATACAGGGGGGCGCAGGGCGCGTCAAAGGTGGGGCGGGCGCTCGGGATCGTCTTGAGCGAAGGACCCAGCGGGGGCAGCGCCGCGAGGCGCTGAGTGGCATCAGGCTGACGTCCTCAGATCCAACCGAATACCCCAGACTTGACAGCATCGTAGAACCTGCCTAGACTTTTGCCTGTTGGCACTCGTCATTTCGAAAGGAGGCACACGACATGGCCCGAGTCATATGCGCTATGCGCGTCTGGTCGTTGCGCCTCGGTCCGCCGCAGTAGCGGGCGGTATCATCTAGCTCTTTTTGGGCCGCGGGCGCAGATCTCTTTGCCCCGCGGTTCTTTGCGTATCGGCGTGATCGCGCGCCGCGGGGTAGGCTGGAACCATTCTGCCCCGCGGCGCGTTGCTGTGTGGGCGCCATCACTGGGAGCAACACACACCGTGAGTACGCGATCGTTCGATCTGGATTCCGCGTTCTGGGAGCTTGATGACGAGGACCAGCTGGCCGTGCTGGGCTATCAGCGAGATGAGGGGCCGCATCGCAAAGGCAGGCGCGAGACCAAGCAGGCCATGTCCAATCTCGTCGAGGACACGGCTCTCGATGAGAGCTTTGTCACCACCTACAAGCCATCGCGTTACGAGCAGGCTTGGCTGGCCAAGTCCTTGGGCCCCTTTGTGGAGGACCATCTCGTCACTGATGTGGAGGCGATGATCAAGGGCGGCAAGGAGGCTAGCGTCTACCGTTGCGCTGCCAACCCTTCGCTGGGAGTGGCCCACCTGGCCGCCAAGGTCTATCGCCCTCAGCAGTTTCGTAATCTTCGCCAGGATGACCAGTACCGCGAGGGACGCGACATGCTGGTCCCCAGCGGCAGCGAGATCAAGCCTACCGACGGAAGGGTGATCCGCGCCGTCCGCAACAAGACGACCTTTGGACGCGAGGTGCGGCATCTCTCGTGGATGACCCACGAGTATCGGGCCATGGAGCGGCTGCATGCCCTCGGCGGCGACGTGCCCAAGCCCATCGCCGTCGCGGACAATGCGATCCTGATGGGGTACCTGGGAGGGCCCGATCGTGCAGCCCCGACCTTGCACGAGGTTGACCTGGATCCCCGCACAGCGCGAGCACTGCGGGATCGGGCGCTGCACAACGTGGAGCTGCTTTTGGGGATCGACCTGATCCACGGGGATCTTTCTGCGTTCAACATCCTATACTGGGAGGGTCGCCTGGTGCTGATCGACTTTCCCCAGGTGGTGAACGCCATTGGCAATCCCCAGGCGAGGGGGCTCCTTGGCCGTGACCTTCAGCGACTGGACGACTATTTCGCTCGGCTGGGGGCGGGGTTCGACGTGGACGAGGCGCTGGCCGACCTGTGGGAGCGCTACGTGGGAGCACGGGCGGGGTTCCTGCCCCTGGAGGCAATGGAAGAGGAAGAGCACTTGTGAACTGTGTGTTTGCGAATGGCTATGATCTCGATGAACACGTCGCTGAGCTCTACGACGCGCAGGAGAGCTATACGGAAGACGTGGCCCTGCTGCGGCGTCTGATCGAGGATATGGGCCCGCTCAGCATCCTGGAGCCCTTTTGCGGAACGGGTCGGATCACGCTACCACTGGCGCGCGATGGGCACACGGTCGTGGGCTTGGATCAGTCTGGCGTCATGTTGGCGCGTGCTGTGGAGCGGCTGACCCGCGAGGACCGTCGGGTGCG
>ENA-UOXR01001783-UOXR01001783.1-bioreactor-metagenome-genome-assembly--contig:-NODE-1783-length-21555-cov-16.349023_pt1 | contig 21555 bp, 19 predicted proteins | sample MGYA00238164_ERZ764825 | MGnify/ENA primary metagenome ERZ764825 (study PRJEB28920, sample SAMN05720171) | bioreactor metagenome | isolation source: Anaerobic biogas reactor | place: USA:Washington...
ATCATTCCGCCTCGAAAATCTTGACTGAGATGGCGGAATGCGTGTATACTTTGTGAACTTGCCGAAGTGGCGGAACAGGCAGACGCGCACGACTCAAAATCGTGTACCCTCGGGTATGTGGGTTCGATTCCCACCTTCGGCACCAAAAAGCCCCTCCAATGTTGGAGGGGCTTTAGCTTACTCACCCAGGTCTGCATTACCGGAATTTTTTAGTGGCTTTTGGCAATGTAGTGTTTGCTTTTACATTGCCTGACTTTACAATGTGGATCCTGGCAGAGCAGCCAGGTGGGGTTTGTGAGCATTTCCCTGCGAGTCTGATTCTGGCTGGCAGATCCAAGGGCTTTGTGCAGGTTCTTTGCCGAGCTTCTGACGAAACAGTTGCGTTCGGTGTCAAAAATGTGACAGCATTGATTGAGTTTGGTTAAATGGAACATCCCTTTTCCTTTCTTGTTAAGGTGCGCAGACCTAAGGAATCGAAAACCAAAGATGGTTAGCGATTTAGATCAAGGAATTGGGATGATGGATGAGTTTTTCATAGTAACAGTGTGTTAGCACGTACCTATAGTTTACTTTGGAAGCTGGCGCTGTCAAGAAGAATCGTGACACAGCATAGGTAAGGTTTAGATGAAGAAAGTAAAATACAGTTGAATAATCAACCATTATACAACAATAATCTTATAAATCATAGCATGTTTGTGTTTTAAATGGTTTAAATCACAGATTTATTCACAAATGTGTTGAAAACTGGTTTTAATCGTGCTATACTAACTCAATAATTATCCGATCATTGGCGCCGGGGTCAGGGGACCGGTGCGGAAGGATTGCCAGTAATAAGGGAGCGTATTAGTGGCAATCTTTTTTTAATGAGAATCATGGAAAAATACCACGCTGACACCATCGCCGCCTTCGTTATCTCCCCCTCGCTCCCAACGTGAAACATAAGAAGAATGCCGCATGGTATCCCGGACTGTTTCGCGTAACGCGCCTGTGCCTTTTCCGTGAATGATGCGGCCAAAAGGCAAGCCAGCTGTAAAGGCTTGTTCCAGGTAATGATCGAGCTTGTCAAGCGCGTCTTCGACCCGCAGACCACGTAAATCCAATTCCATGGGCACACCTGAGACGCTGGGAAGGGTTGTCCGCCCTTTTTTCTCGACCGTTTTTTCCTGTGTAGGTGCAGGCTCATTTGCGACGTTTCTTCGGCTGAGATCCTGAGCCATCAGACGCAACCGAACTACGCCCGCCTGAACTTCAAATTGGTCTCCCTCAATTGCTGTGACCGTGCCTTCCACTCCCAATTTTTTGATGTGTACCTTTTGACCGACCTGGATCGGTCCCGTTGGTTTATGAGGACGGTGGGCTTGTTTGCGTTGATGAAGCTGCGCTTCAGTGTGGCTTTGCTCCAGTTCCACCAGCTTCTCCTCGACTGCTGCCAGCTCCGCCTGTTTCTCTGGTTCAGCACTGAGACGCTTGATCACTTTTTGCAGATCACGGACCTGGTCACGCAGGGCTTCCAACTCATCCTCAGCCTGGGAATGAGCCTGGTCGAGGATCTTTTCCCGTTCATTTTCGATTTTTTCCAGCTGCTTTTCAAGGTCTGCTTCTTTCTTTTGAGCAGAAAGCAGCGCTTTTTCTGAGGCAGTAAAATTTTTATTGGCAAGATTACGTTGGCGGTGAATTTCTTCCAACAGATCATCGACATGCAGATCATCGGGGTTGATCTCTTTGCGGGCAGCTTCCAGAATCTCGGAATCCAGCCCCAACCGTTCGGCAATCGCGAGCGCATTAGACCGTCCAGGCAGCCCGATCATCAGGCGATAGGTGGGCATGAGCGTTTCAGGGTCAAACTCGAGACTGGCGTTGGTCACACCGGCAGTTCCATGGGCATAACTTTTTAGTTCCGGGAAGTGCGTGGCAACAAAACAGGTGATCTGGCGTTTAAGCATATAGTCTAAAACCGCCCGAGCCAGGGCAGAGCCTTCCTGGGGGTCAGTACCAGAACCTAATTCGTCCAATAAAACCAATGAACGTGAATTTGCCCGCCGCAAAATGCGCACGAGCTGGCTGATATGACCGGAAAAGGTAGAGAGCGATTGTTCAATCGACTGTTCGTCACCGATATCAGCAAAGACGTCCTGAAAAACACTGACGCGTGATCCGGAACGTGCCGGGATCTGCAACCCAGCCTGCGCCATAAGAACCATCAGCCCGATTGTCTTGAGAGTCACGGTTTTTCCCCCGGTATTGGGTCCGGTAAGGACAACCGCAAAGGTTTTACGGTCGAGTTCAACATCGATCGGCACCACTTTTTCGGGTGCCAGCAGAGGATGACGCGCCCGGACGAGATGAATCAGGCTGCCGGGATGATCGGAATCAGTGCGTTTCTCAAAAGCAACCAATTCGGGTTCAGAGGCGCGCAGATGATCGGCATAACGTGCTTTCATCAGGATCAGGTCCAGCGCTGCCATGACTTCACTGGTCTGCATCAGTTCTTCGGCGTAGCCAGAGATCTCACCGCTCAGATTGTGCAGCACACGCAGTATTTCGTCACGTTCATCCAGTTCCAGTTGGCGATACTTATTGTTCCATTCCACCACTGCCAGGGGTTCCACAAAGAGAGTGGCACCAGAAGAACTCTGGTCGTGAACGATGGATTTGATTTGCCCTTTATGCTCAGCCTTCAGGGGTAAGACGTAGCGCCCACCCCTTTGGGTTATGAGTGATTCCTGCAGCATACGGGAGCTGCCCGGGTCTGTCAGGTAACGATTCATACGGTCCATCAGACGTGAATGAGTGATTTTCAGGTTAGAACGGATTTGCTCCAGGTGGGGAGAGGCACTGTCGAGTACCTCACCGCGATCGTTGATAGTTTTGTTGATCAAATCGATCAAGCCATGCCCGTCAGACAAGCTTACAGCCATCTCCGCCAGCAAGGGTGCTTCAGCGGATTTTTCGAGCAAAAATCGGCGGGCATCCCGCGAGACAACCAGCGTATTGCGGATGGCGAGCAAGTTTGGCGCTTCCAGTGTCATCTGTCGGCGAGCCTGTTCCGCAAACGGACGCATATCGACCGCCCCGCGAAAATGCAGCGCATCAGTCAAACTCAGAAGGTAACGTGCCTGGCGGGTCTGCTCCTGGAAAACCTGTGCTTTTTCCAGGCTGCTGGTGGGGCGCAGCCGGCTAGCCAGCTTTTCGGAAAGATCAAAACTGGCGTAGGCTTGCAAGCGCTCCAATACCTTATGAAATTCAAGTAAGATCAGACTTTTCGGATTCATCGAAGAAAGTGTATCATGAAGTATATTGGGCAATCACTCAGTTTTATAGATGCATTAAGAACCTATGAACAAATCAATACATTATTAAGGAAAGTAGGACAGGATTATTAGCAACGACCTGGAAATTCCCCCAAAATTCCATAATCTAACTATAATCGTGTTAACAATTCCTAAGGATTAACCAGTGGCATTTATCCAAGACCTTTTAGTAAATCCAGCTTTGTTAGTAACAGTGATTCTGACCATTGGCGTTATTTTGGTCAATGGCTGGACTGATGCGCCTAATGCGATTGCAACCTGCATCTCTACCCGGGCCATCAAACCGAGACAAGCCATACTCATGGCGGCAGTTTTTAATTTTCTTGGCGTCTTTGTGATGACGATGATCAATAAAAGCGTTGCCATGACCATCAGTAACATGGTTGATTTTGGAACAGACATCAGAGCCAGTTCGATCGCTCTGAGCGGTGCGTTGGCATCGATCGTGGTCTGGGCAACCGCAGCCTGGTATTTTGGCATTCCCACCTCTGAAAGCCATGCCCTGATTGCCGGGCTGACTGGCGCGGCAGTGGCATACTATAACAGTTTTCAGGGTGTCAACGGCTCTGAATGGATCAAGGTCATTTTTGGCCTGGTCCTCTCGACCGTTGGTGGTTTTGGCTTAGGTTGGGGGATCACCAGGTTGATTGAAGCAATCTTCCGTTATCAGGACCGTCGCAAGACTAATAAATACTTTAAGACTGCTCAAATTGGCGGTGCGGCAGCCATGGCGTTTATGCATGGTGCCCAGGATGGGCAAAAGTTCATAGGTGTCTTTCTTATTGGGATGGCTCTGGCAAAGGGACAAAATGTAACAGGCGCAATGGAAATCCCAATTGGCTTGATGTTATTTTGTTCTGCTATCATGGCATTAGGAACATCAATCGGCGGCTATCGGATCATCAAGGCAGTTGGCATGGATATGGTCAAGCTGGAGACCTACCAGGGTTTCAGTGCAGATGTGGCAGCTTCATTAGCGCTGTTGGTTGCATCTTTATGGAATGGTTTGCCAGTTTCTACCACACACACCAAGACGACAGCCATCATGGGGGTAGGGGCATCAAAACGCATCAGCGCGGTCAATTGGTCGGTGGTAAAAGAAATGGTGCTCGCCTGGGTGTTGACTTTTCCGGGCTGTGGTTTATTAGGTTATGTGGTGACCAGAATACTGATCCAGGTATTCGCGTAGAGGAGAAAAATGGCAAAAAAACGCAATAATTATTACAAGATGTTCAGCGATATTGCTGGAGAGGCAATAAAAGCGGCATACCTTCTTGAAAAAACGGTTAAAAATTACAATCCCGAAAAGATTGAAAAACAAAACAAGACCATGCATGAACTTGAACATGCCGCTGACTTGAAAAAGCATGAGATGATGAAGTGCCTGGTCGCTGAATTTATCGCTCCAATTGAACGCGAAGACATTGCGACCTTATCTTACATGTTGGATGATGTTCTGGACAGTATCGAAGAAGTCTATCAAATGTTTTTTATGTACAACGTAAAAGAAATGCGACCAGATGCGTTCGATTTTGTCGATCTGATTGTCCGCAGTACGGAGGCAATGAAGGCTTGTTTTGATGAATTCGAACACTTCAGAAAATCCGACCTGATTGCCAACAAGATCGTTGAAGTTAACGTGATCGAAGAACTGGCTGACAGCCTGTACTTTAAAGTGATAAGAGAACTGTACACCAAAGAAAAAGACCCAGTCAAAATCATGGTGTGGGTGCGGATTTACGACAGGTTTGAAAAGATTTGTGACCTGTGCGAACATGTCGCCGATACCATCGGCTCGGTGATCATGAAGAATTCGTAAAAATAATGCGTTGTAGTGGTAAGCGATGCTGATTTGGTTGTCATCCCGAGTCTCTTTTGCGAATGATCCTATTAGCAGCAAATCAGATTCTTCGCTTTGCTCTTAATGGCAGACACTCCTTGATCGTGCCGACATACCCGCTGAGCACGTATTCTAAGTACTGGGCTTTAGAAATTGACGCCTTTGACGAAACCATGTGCTCGTGCAAGAGCCCGGCTGAATCAAAGCTTTGCTCTCTCCTCAAGCAAAATCGTACGCATTTTTGGGAAAATGAGGGGGTTGGCGGATAAAATATCGATCTTGCCTTTCAACAATTCGCCATCACCATAGAGACTATCCACAATTCCACCTGCTTCGCGTACGATCAGGATCCCAGCTGCCACATCCCAGGGATTTAGATCAATTTCCCAAAATGCTTCAGCCCTCCCGCAAGCTACATAAGCCAGATCCAGGGCTGCTGAACCGAGACGGCGGATAGTCTGGACCTCACTGCTCAGACGAACAAAATTGTTGACATTTGATTTGGGTGTTCCGATCAAATATTGCCTGAAACCAGTGATCAGTAAGGAATCCCTGAATAATTCAACCGTGGAAACCTGAATCCGCTCACCATTCAAGAAGGCTCCTTGCCCTTTAGCAGCCCAAAAAGTCTCATTCATTGCCGGATTGCAGATGACGCCGAATATAAGTTCCCCTTTGTAGGCATAAGCTACCGAGACAGCCCAGATTGGCATACCGTGAGAGTAATTCAAGGTGCCATCGATCGGGTCGATGTACCATTTGTGATCACTGCCAAGGTCGTGATCACCACTTTCCTCTGCATTGATTGAGTGATCGGGGAAGTGTGCCTGAATCTTCTCAATTAACATAGCTTCAACAGCTGAATCTGCTGCGGTCACCAATTCGTTTGCAGCTTTGTAATGCATCTCAATATTCTCGTTTTGCATCTTTAAAGCGATTTGTGCTGAATCAGTGGTCCAGGTCAGGATTTGTTCAAGGGTAGGTTGCATTTTTTCTCCACATATTTGATCTTCTTGAGTTTACCGCAGCTTTTTAGTCTTAACTAGAGAGGTTTTTCTTCTATTAACCTTTCGAGACTCTAAAACAGACGGCTCCGTTGCATGCAATGTAACCACAACAGTTGTTTCGAGGGAAGTGTCTGTTTATCGGCTAAAGGTGCCGGTTGCTGTATAATTCCTGGAATGGTGTAATGCGTGATGGGAGATTTGACGATCTTGAACAAAAAACCTGTTTGGTCCAGCAGGCTGCCCAACGCTGCGTTTATCCTCTTGCTTTTTCTGTTTTTCCTTGGTACAAGCCTGACTGCCGTTAACCTTCAGGCGGGCATCATTCCGGATGAAGAGGCGCACACAATGCTGATTGGTGAGTTTGAGAAGACTCCCGGCATTCCCCCTGAGACCGACGCCACCATCAAGCGCGGTGTCTTTATTGAGGGCAATCCTTTTCTTTACTATTGGCTGGCTGCACGCTTGCGTAATATGCTGTCCTTTGTCTTCCCTTCCGCACCAGCTACAACGCATTTCTATCTTGACAGGTTTTTCAATGTATTCTGCAGTGCTGCAAACCTTGTGGTTGTCTGGTTAATGTCTCGGAAATTGATTAAGAATACATGGCTGCAGTTGCTACCTCCATTTCTCCTGGCTAATACCTTGATGTTTTTCTTTCTTTCCAGTGGATCTAATTACGACAGTCTACTTAATTTATTGAGCTCTTTGAGCATCCTTTTCGCCGTGCTGCTTGTAAGAGGTGAAGATTTCTGGCAAAACTCATTCTGGATGTTCTTGATATTGGCTCTGGCTGGGTTAACAAAGAAAACAGCTCTTCCGCTAATCGGATTTTTATCAATAGCATGGCTAGTCATCTTTCTTTCCACAAAGCCGCAATGGCGTACCCTGAAAGGAAAGAAAATGCTCCCTTTGTTACTAGCATTAGCAGCTATCACTATGAACATATTCATGTTTGGGCGCAACCTTCTTGTGCATCATACCCTTATTCCAGGTTGTGCCCAGCTGGCAACCGAAACACAATGTCTCACTTCAACATTCATCATACGAGAAATGGAACACGCGCTGGACCAAAAAATGACAATTCAAGAAGCGGTAGCAGAAGGATACCCAGATCCAGTTAGTTATTACCTTGGATATTGGTCGCGTGTAATGACGTCAAGAAATGTTGGCGTACACGGACATAAGATATATTCAAACCCCCTGAAGAATATTGTGCGATTCACCCTCTTGGGGATAATTGTGACTGGATTCGCTTTTATCCGGAAACCAAAGAAAGAGATGTTATTACTTCTTGCAATTGGAGTAATGTATATGCTGACCTTGTTTATCTACAATTACGATATGCAACTTTACTACGCTTTCAAGGGTTTTGCGATTCAAGGAAGATACATTTTCCCTGTGATCAGTTGTTTCTTGATTCTGATTACCTGCGTGCTCGAAAGCTTGCGACCGAAGGCTTTAAGTATTCTCATGATCTCTTACATTGTCTTATTGAGTATTGCGGCAGGCCCAATTCAAATCATTTACTATTACCAAAGCTTTTTCACCAATTGGTTCTGAGACATATAAAAGGCATCCACAGCAACAATTTAATTGCGGCATCCCCACAGAGATACGTTTTTTAGTCCCATCCCACGATTGAGATGAATAGAATTCCCTCCATTGGGAACAGCCTACTTTTTAAACACATTGGTAATCCTGATCCCCACCTAAGCGAGGATCCTGTGGATAATCTGTGGGAAATGGCGGGATAGTCTGTGGAGATTTCTACTATAATTAGTGGATAAGTCCCATATTTCTGTGGATTGGAGTTGTATGGAATCCAAAAAAGAATTACCAAAATTCGCTGTTTTGCAGCTTTCCGGATGTTCAGGGTGTGAAGTTTCCCTGTTGAACTCGGATGAATGGATTAACGATTTTAACCTGGTGTATATGCCCCTGGTTGTCACGACCAACAAAATCCCTGACGATGTAGAGGTTTTGCTTGTTTCGGGAGGAGTACGTACTGATGAGGATATACACAACCTGCGCAAGGGTGCATCGCGCTCCAAGAAAGTGATCGCAGTTGGCACATGTGCTCTTTCCGGCGGGGTTGCCCAGATTCGTGAAACACACCAGGCGCGGGACACCTATTTGCTTTCATCGCACAGGCTGCGTCTGCCGGACATGCTGCCACGCGCTTTTCCGATCGATCGATTTGTACCAGTTGACCTGTACCTCCCAGGCTGCCCGCCTACACCGCAATTGTTCATGACTGCTTTGAAGGAGGGCGAAAACGCAAAAATCGCGTCCATCGTTTGCCAGGAGTGCGGTCGTCAGAAACTGCAAGACATGCGCCCAACCTCAATTACAGGCATGCGCAGTGGGGTGACCTTGCCCGATATCTGCCTGATCAACCAGGGATACCTTTGTGTTGGCACATCCACTCGCGGAGGTTGCGGCGCACTCTGCACGCGACCAGGACATGCTTGTGTGGGCTGCCGCGGTCCAGCTAATCCCTATCTGAACAAAGAACCAAAATTTGTTCTGGATAATCTGCGACGAGTATTTACCCGCATGACTGATATCCCTGAAGAAGAGATCAATGAAGCCCTGGAATCACCCTGGCTCTCGCTTTTCCTTGATCAGTTTACTGACTATACACAGGATGAGTCCCTGCCTTTACGGACAAAAGAGAAGATGATCTGATGACTACTATAACTTACCCACTCAGTCGTATTGAAGGACATGCCCGGGTCGTGATCGATATTCATGATGATGAAGTTTTTCGTGCAGATTTCCAGGCAATGGAAATGAGAGGTTTCAGCTATTATGTCCAGGGTGTACCTGCCGAACAAATCACTGTGATCGTGCCGCGTATCTGCGGGGTTTGCTCAACTGCTCACCAGGTGGCATCGGTTAAAGCTTTGGAAGATGTCTTTGGGGTCACACCTCCACCATTGGCGGAAGAAATTCGGGAAGTTTTGTTACTCGGTCAACTGATCCAGAACCAGGCAACATCGCTCTTTATCTTTACCATGCCCGACCGACTCAATGCCAGTTCCCTCTTTGAAGTATCAGAAACACAGAAAGAGAAAGAGCGCCAGTTTTCTCTGGCACAAATGGCACTACGCGTTCGGAAGATCGGAACCGATCTCATCAGCCTGGCTGGTGGTCAGTTCATCCACCCAATCAAGACCACGATTGGTGGCGTTACCAGTGGTATCCCCCGCCAAAAAGCCGATGAAATGATTATGACGATTGATGAGCTTTTACCAGTTGCTTATAACCTGGTGGATACTTACTGGCAAATGTCCATGGAGATGGGAAACCGGATTGGATCCTGGGGCGATGACGAACCAACCTATTACCTGGCGTCCACTGAAAGCAACCATTTCCGCCTGAACAGCAAGCGGCTGCGATTGATGTGCCCGGAAGGAAGAGAGTGTCAGACTTTCGATGCGCATGAGTTTGAGTCGTACCTTCAGGTTGAAGACAGTGATTATTCGTACGCCGGCATCAGCAGTTTCCAGGGGAATATCATGCGCGCCAATAGTCTGGCTCGAATCAACCTAACCACCTCATTTGGAACACCCAAAGCGGATGCTTTCCTGAAGCGTTTTGTGGAAACCTTTGGGCGTCCGGCGCACGCCATTATGTTCTTTGATCTCTGCCGCGGTATCGAGTTGGTGCATGCGCTCGAGAAGTCACGCTTGATGTTGGAAGCTGACCTGGAACATGGTGAGACTGAAGTCGGCTACACCCCGAGGGATGGAGTGGGATATGGGTTGGTGGAAGCCCCACGAGGACCGTTGATCCACCACTATGAAGTGGAAAACGGTTTGATCAAGAACGCCGATTTTATCATCCCAACGGTGCATAACATGCTGGCGATCCGAAGGGCACTGATGGTGGCTGCGAAACGATACGTCAGTTCAGACGGGATCAGCAGTGAATTGGGACGGGCAGTCGGGCGCGTGGTGCGTGCCTTTGACCCCTGCATCGCCTGCGCCACGAAGTAAACGCGCTTTTAGCGTTCGCCCTTATATTCTGCCAGCAACCGGGTGTAAAACTCGGTTAGAAATGCGTTACGGTCTTCAGCAATCAGCCTGCCAGTTCTTGTGAAAAGCTGGTCCTTGACTTTCCGAAGCTTGAACAGGTATTCATGATAAGAGCTATGGGATTCCCCCGGCTCTTTTTTGCCAGTTTCCAGAAACTGTTGGGAGGGTTCGCTTAAGACCGGCTGCCCAGCCAGAACAGCATAGGCAATAGTTCGGGCTGCACCAATTGCGCCCAGCACGTCCAGCTTGTCCGCGTCAAAAAGACACTGAGCCTCCAGGCTTTCAGGTCGCTCGCCGTTGTGGCGGTAGCGGTGAGCGCGGATACAGTGCTGCACTGCTTCAATGCGTTTCTGTGACCAACCTTTGCTGACAAGCACTTCTCCGGCAAACTCTGCTGACGTGATATGGTGTTCTTTCCTGGCTGTTCCGCCCTCAGCTGGGCTGGCACCGCGAGAATCGTGCAAGTAGGCGGCCGCTTCGATGATTTCAAGGTCTGCCCCCTCGGCTTTACCGATGCGTTCTGCCATCGCCTTGACTCGCAAGACATGCTCAAAATTATGAACTTCATCTGCTTCCTGATACCAGGATTGTGCTTCTTCTAAGGTTATGGTCATTTCTCTCAGATCTGCGCATCCTCGCCGCTCATGACCTGGTTGATAAGGTCTTGGGCGAGCTCCTGAAGGCGTTCCCGCTCACCTTCCCCCTCATGTTTTTCTTTCCAGAATAACTCCAGCAATTCGAGGGGGCTCAACGAACTGGTTTCCTGACCGTCAGGCAATCGGCTGCGGGCTTCGGAGACCGAATTCTTGTGCAACTTGAATTCAAAAGCATCTTTGGCAAAGGCATGCAAGCGTGCCTCATCTATCAAAACCTCATATCCCTGGGGATAGGTGATTTTCAAGCGTACGATGGCATCTTTCAGCGCTTCCTGTGGGGGCAAGGCGTCTATTAGTTTCTCATTGACATTTTGTTCGTCAATAAGGATTACACTTCGGTCGATAAACTTACGGATGGGCAGTTTGCGCCACTCATAAGTGGTGTGCCCTTTCTCTATCCTGGCAATCACAAACCCCTTTTCCTCGTTCACTTCCCCAAAATCGACCCGCTCGATCGAACCCGGGTAGACTACCGGCGGTTGGTTGCCTATATTCAGGTCCTGGTAGCGATGGATGTGACCAAGAGCGACATAATCGAAACGCGGATTGCAGACCAGCCCCAACGGCAGGATGACATCTCTGCCAATTTTGATCTCCTGTTCATTGCCAAGTTTGGCTCCCGCCACAGAAGCATGAGCAGTCAGGATCACTGGCAGGTCGGGGTCAGTCTCGCCAAGAGCGAGCATGATCCAATCGGACACGCTGTTCTCGATAAAACGCAATGGGTCTTCTTCTTCAGACTCACCTGAGGTTATTGTTTGCAAAACCCCGGCACGGGTGATCCAGGGAATTGCCATCACCTGGATGGGCAACCCTTCCAGGTCGGCAGGAGTGAGTAAGCTGAGATTACTGACCACATGAATATGATCCGGAGCAAGTGTGTCAAACTCTTGCAAGGCATGCGCTTTACGCTGGGAGGGGGAGATGTCGTGGTTGCCGGTGAGAAGAATGGTAGGAATCCCGGCTTTTGAAAGGCGCATCAGGCGGCGACCCCATTCACGTTGGAAAGTGGGCGCGGGAGCCCTGTCTTTATAGGCATCGCCAGCAAAAATGACCAGATCCACTTCTTCGTCAATGGCAGCCTGGACGATCGTGTCAAGACTGCGCAAAAAGTCCATTACACGTTCCGGCAAACCGGTTTCAGGGTTGTGAGCACCAAAATTGGTCATGTCGATGTGAGCATCAGCAAAGTGGAGGAGTTTGATCATGCATTGATTATACCGGAGAGACTGCCTGTGATGGCACGCATTAGCGATTAACCATTCACTAACGGAATAAAACAGCTACATCGGGTAAAATCGGGGTATGACAATTAATGAACGCCCTCAAATTTTATTGACCAATGATGACAGTATCAATTCGCCCGGATTATGGGCTGCCGCGGAAGCACTTTCAACCCTTGGGTATGTCCATGTAGTAGCGCCCCGGGTCCAACAGACCTCGATGGGGCGGGCTTTGCCGCGCGAATCAGACAGAATCCGGGAAACACAAGAATTAGCGATCAATGGAGAAACCTGGCAGGTATATGGGATAGGCGGTTCTCCTGCGCAGGCGGTTTTACATGGCTTGCTCAGTGTGATGAAGGATATTAAGCCTGACCTGGTTGTCTCCGGAATAAACTACGGTGAAAATGTTGCTTCAGGCGTTACGGTCAGCGGCACGGTAGGCGCGGCGCTTGAAGCGGCTTCCTTTGGTTACCCAGCCTTGGCGGTTTCACTTCAGACCGCTGTGAGTGAACACTTTAACCTGTCAGATAAAGTTAATTTCAGTACTGCTGCCTGGTTTACACGCTTCTTCGCGGAAAAGTTGCTGCGACTTGAGATGCCTTTTGATGTGGATGTGCTGAAAGTAGATGTGCCGGCAGATGCTACACCGGAGACCCCCTGGCTGGTCACGCGCCAATCGCGTCAGCGTTATTTTGAAGTTACCTCTGAGTTCGATCCACAGACCGGAACTGAGAACGTCAGTTACTATACTAAAGTAAATGAAGCTACAGTTGAAAAGGATAGCGATCTGAAAACAGTGTTGCTGGATAAGCTCGTCTCGGTCACGCCGATCAGCCTGGATTTGACCTCGCGGGTCGATTTTGAAGATCTGCGAAGTTTATTGGAATCGTAGGAACTAAATCTGCTTTGCCTTCAAGACTGGCAACTGATGGAGAATGGTATTAAGCCAATCCACTTATGGTTTTGCCATTAAACAATATATGGAAGGGATCACCCTTTCAGGACAATAGAGCCGCTTCTCTACCGGTCAAATATTAAAGCGAATCTCGATAATGTCGCCATCTTCAATGATATAGTTCTTGCCCTCCACACGCAGGCGACCATGATTGCGGGCTTCTGCTGTGGTTCCGTAGGTAACCAGATCTTCAAACGAAATTACCTCAGCGCGGATGAATCCTTTTTCCATATCTGAATGGATGGTGCCGGCAGCTTCGCGGGCGTTGCTGCCTTTGCGGAGAGTCCACACATGCACTTCTTTTTCGCCTGCGGTAAAGAAACTGTGCACATTGAGCAGATCGTAAGAAACCTTGATCAGACGTGACATCCCCAGTTCAGTTACACCAAATTCTTCCATGAACATGGCAGCATCTTCCGGCTCCAGTGCCATGATATCCATTTCCAACTTGGCTGGCAGACTGACCACAGTGGTACGTGGATGCGGGCTGGTATAGTCGATGGCAGCCTGGTCTTCAGACTGATTGAAAACAATGATTTGAGGTTTGCGGCTCAGAAAACCAAAACTGGAAACAATTTTGTCTTCTTCGGGAGAGAATGTAAAATGGCGGAGCGGTTTTTCTGCGTTTAGCATGGCTTCAAGCCGTTCGAACAGATCAATTTCTGATTGGATCACATCCCTTGGGCGGGAAACGCCACGGCGGTGTTCTTCACGCAGCTTTTCCAGGCGGCGTTCCACCATGAGCAGATCATTCAATATAAAGTCGGTATCCATGGTCAGAATATCACGGATCGGGTCGATGCTCTCAGCCAGGTGGGGAACACTGGCATTTTCAAACTGGCGCACAACATGCAAAAAGCCATCCATTTGAGCCAATTGGTTGATCATTACACCTGGTAAGCCAGCCCGACCAGCGGTACCATCCAACCCGGCGATATCGGCATAGGTCACTTTTGCCCGCACAATTTTTTTCGGTTTGAACATTTCGCAAAGCTTATCCACGCGTGGGTCAGGCACGTCCACCACTGCAGTGTGCACTTCCATCTGCCCGGTGGACATTTCGGTGGGGATATCTGCGCCAGTGAGGGCTTTATATACAGTCGTCTTCCCGGATTGAGGTAAACCAATGATTCCTAATTGCATTTCCAACTCCTGCTTCTTAATTGAGCAAACTGATTATATCGTATTGTTCTCTGCCATCTCTCGTTCCTGTTTGTCCATCTTCATTGCGGGAATAGCATGACGGTCAGCAAGAATTCCCTCCAAAACCATGTCACAATCAGTTGCAAAACTCTGTTGCTCGGTTATACTTACTTATCCTTGTACATTCAACATCGTTTAATCCACCCAATCTCAGGCAGAGTATTACTACGGAGTTAAAAATGAAAAGAATCGCTGTTGTTTTTCTGGTAATGATGCTGGCTTTCACAGCCTGCTCGATGCCCAAATTAGTCAAGGTTGAGGACACGCCCGACCCTACTGCCACCGCTGTTGTAATTGCGCCCGAACCCACTGAAGTGATCCCTGAACCGACTGAAGTGATCCCTGAACCTACCGATGTCGTCCCTGAACCCACCGAAGTTGTCACCGTACCAACAAAAGAACAAGCCCAACCTACGGCAACTGAGGAAGTGAACCTTTATGAAACCTACGAACTATTAATGATGGAGAGCTTTTCTGAGGACGATGGCACCTGGAATATTGGATGGTGGACTGATGAAGCCGGACAGGACATCATTGAAAATGGAGAGTATCGCATGACCGTGTATGAAGATAACTACATGATCTGGAGCGAGACTTTTGATCTGGGCACTCCCAATGTGATCATGCAGGTCGAGGCACAGCTTTATGCAGGCAGCGATGAGAATGGGCATGGTTTTATTTGTCGCTATGTCGACCAGGACAACTTCTACTACCTGATGATCGGTAATGACGGCTGGTATTCGATCGACAAATATGTCGATAACGTGTATGAGAACCTCGCCTCCGATTATGCCTCCAGCGATGTGATTGACCCCAGCCGTAATTTGATTCGCGCAGAATGTAACGGGAGCAGGCTGGCTTTATGGTCCAATGATGTCCTCTTGGCAGAAGTTGAAGACAGTTCTTTACCCGAAGGTACGGTTGGGCTCTATGCCCGTACCTGGGATGACAAAGACATCACCATCGCATTTGACAATTTTGATGTTTTTGCTGCAGACTTGGGTCCAGTCGGACAGTTTGATGATGACATTCTTGCGGGAAATGTGCTTTTCTCAGATGATTTTGAAGAAGATTATGGTACCTGGAAATTTGGAACCTACAATCAGTCAGATCTGGCGCTCGACTACGGCTGGTTATCCTATACATTAAAACAAGCCAATTGGGAAAGTTGGGATGTGACCGGTCAGGTCAATGCCGATGATGTGAAAATGGAGGCATATTTTAGCAATGACGCCGACCAAACAGAAAACATTCAAGGTTTCATCTGCCGTTATCAGGATGACAATAACTTTTACAGGATCACCTTCGGCAACGATGGTTATGTCCGTATCGGTAAGCGACTGAACGGAGAATGGATTTTCTTTGTGGATGGGTATGACACTTCTGGTGTGATCGATCCGGATTTTAACTGGGTTGAAGCCAGTTGTGAAGGCAACACACTGCGGCTCTGGATTTATGGCGAACTGATCGCAGAAGTTACTGACCCGGACAGTTCATTCGGCAGTGGCGATGTGGGGTTTGTAGTGGGTGCCTTTAATGATCCGGCAGTGGTGGTCAGCATCGACGATTTTGTGGTCACATCCTTGAATTAGATTCAACATATACCAGTAGATTAAATGATCAACAAAAAGCCGGGTCCAATTCTGGACCCGGCTTTCTTGATTCATTGAGTATTCAGCTTTATGGATGTTGGGCTTTCGCGTCATCTTCAAGTGAAGTGGAGGACTTGGTTTTGGCAAGATCTTTTTCTATTTGCTTACGCACTTTCTTTTCCACTTTACGCTCGGCTTTTTCGGCTTTTCGGGTTTCTTTTTCATGTCGTTTTACCAGTCTGGCTTCGTCTTCTGCTGCCAGCTTGATGGCAGTACGCAGTACCTGGTAAACATAGTATCCCAGAAAGGCGATTGCTAAAACGAGCACAATAATGCTGCCGATCGTCAGCCCAATTTCTGTTCCCCGGATGGTCGGCGTCCAGATATAACCACCGATACCCGTGAAGAAAAGCACTGTGTTGAGGATCACAACAAACAAGCGGATCTCAGTAGGACCTATACCGATACTGGTCATTTCGAAGGTACCAGTTACGTGGGTTTTGAGATAAACCTGGATCATCAGGAGCAGCCAGCCGGAAAGGGCGAGCAAGCTGATGTCGAAGCGGGCGATCCCCGAGAGACCAAGGGCGGCAATGATAATTAATGTAGTGATGCCGTCGATGGCATGATCAACGTAATAGCCATAATTCGGTCGTTCGTGGTGGCGAAAGCGCGCCAGGGTGCCATCCAGGCTGTCACCAAACCAGTTGATGAAAAATCCCAGGCTGGCAATAAACAGCCAGGGATTGCCCTTAATATCGCCCATGCCGACCATGACGTACGCGAAACCCGCCAGAATCGAACCCAACAGACCCAGTACGGTCAGCATGTCCGAATTCACCCAGGCAGGCATATTGCGAGCGAAGAATTGCAGGGCTGGACGCTCTAATGGACCGAGCAGAATATCATTCGTCCTTTTGTCTTTTTTTGCTCCATCGTTTTCGTTTGTCATAAAACCTCTTAAAGTAAATTTTTTAATAATGGAAAAACTTCCGGCCAAACCGGGTAAAACATAGCCCAGTCGGTCGGGTATTTACGGATAAAATTCTCTGTAGGTTTTAGCACCTTTTCAACATTCACACGATTCTCTTCCATCAAATCGGGACGCGCTTCCATCACTATCGGCTCAGAGGCGTCGATGATAAAGGTGCCATCCGGCTGGCGTGAGCCGCAGGCAACACGGGCAATTGCCCCTGTTTCAAGGCATAAGCGGGCATAAAAGGTTGGCAGGGCAGCAGGACGACCGAAGAATATGGCTTTATATTTCGCCTCATCTGAGTTATCCAGAGGGCGATCGATGCCGGTTGCCAGCGCCATACCATCTTTTATAGCTTGTCTGGCACCCCGAAAAGCGGAAAACGAGATCGGATGAACATCCAACCCAACGGCTGCCCGTAATTTGTTTTGCTCTTTGTAAGCGTTGTTAGGGTGGGGATAGGCAAGCACATAAAGAGGCACTTTTAGCCAGCTCAATGCCATCATGAAAAAATCAAAATTTCCAATATGCGGTCCAAGAATAAATGAAGGCACTTTTTGATCACGGATATCAGTAAAGGCGCGCTCTGCTTCCGGAGTGAGCCTGACCAGGTCGAGTCCTTCTTGCGGATGTTGATAGTAATAGTAATATTCAGCTAAAGAAGTGATTTGGGATGTAATCACTCGAAGCGTTTGCTCTTGAAGTTCTTCTTTTGTCAGATTTTCGCCGAGAACGACCCATTGATTGGCTTTGATATTGTGGACGAGATTACTGGATTGGCGGGAGGCAATGATTTTTCCAACAAAGATAGCCAGGCTTCGAAGTGTGGGAAGTGAGAAATGTTTCCCTATCCATAAGCCTGTCTTAACAGCTGCTGAATCCTGAATAAACTCTTTGAGACCCATATTCAAAATTGTACTCTATCAATTTAATAACACATTAATAATGATAAGGTTGTAATAAACGTATAAATTGTGACAATTGTCACGGTTTTCTCGACAGATACAACCGCCTTACTAAGCTCGATGTCAGAAAAGCTGCTGATGCCAGTAAAATGATCACAGGACCTGCCTGGATGTTGGTTTGAAATGAGATCACCAACCCCACGAAGCACAACAGAAAGCTGAGAAACACCGAAAAAAGCATAATCTGACGCACATCTTTAAAGTGGTTGAGGGCGATTGCCGGTGGGATCGAAATCAGGGCGATCACTAAAATCAAACCCACCATGCGCATGGCGACAACCACGGTTAATCCGATCAGCACCAGCAAGGTAAGGAATACCAGGTTAACAGGAACGTTTCGCACAGAACTGAAAATTTCGTCGTAAGAGATTGCCAGCAGGCTGCGATAGGTAAATACGACAAATCCAACAACCAGAAAGCCAATCAGTGCCATCAACTGAAGGTCGGTGCCTGACACAGCCAGGATGCTGCCAAACAGATAGCTCATCAGGTTGGCTTTGTAGCCTGGAGTCAGGGAAATAAAAATGATCCCAACTGCCATACCAACTGACCACATCACGCCAATGAGCGTATCGGCTCCAGATCTTGATCTGCGTTTTGCCATGCCCATGATGAGTGCGGCAACCGTGCTGAAAAGAAGCGCTCCAATCATGGGATCCTGACCCAGGAAGTAGGAAATGCCAACACCGCCATAGGCGGCATGGGCTATTCCACCGCTGAGAGAGACGATCCGGTTGAGGACCACCAGTGTGCCAATGATGCCAGTAGCAAGGCTGATCCAAAAACTGGCGATCAGGGCATTGCGCATAAATTCATAAGAAAACATCGTGCTTAGTTGTTCAATCATGGCGATCCTCGTGCTGATGACCGGCAATAACACGATGGGGAAGACCGTGTGCGATCAGATCCACCGGGCAGCCATAGCCTGTTTCAACCATTTCGGGAGTAAGCTCTTTGCTTCCCTGGTAGATCAGCTGGCGGTTGACACAGCCTATGGTTTTTACATAGGTAGAGATGGCAGTCAGATCGTGCGAGATGAGCAGGATTGCGATGTGATCGTTCAATTCAGCCAGCAGATCATAAAGTTGATTACTGGATTGACTGTCCACGCTGGATGTAGGCTCATCCAGAAGTAAGATTTTTGGCTCAGCAGCCAAAGCGCGGGAGATATAAACCCGTTGGCGTTGACCGCCGGAAAGTTCATTCATAGTACGTTTACGATAATCAGACATACCGGTTTGTTCGAGTGCGGTCTCAATAGCTTCTTTATCATGAGGGCGAAGCTTAAAATTTTGCGAAAGGGCAGGCTGCAGGCGCCCCATCGCCACCACATCCCAAACACTGATGGGGAAGTGTTTATCCTCCACTTGAAATTGAGATACATAGCCGATGTGCTTGCGTCCCCGGACAGGGTCCTGCCCCATAACAGTAATTGAGCCTCTGTCGGGTTTGAGCAGACCAAGGATCACGCGGATCAAGGTGGTTTTCCCGCCGCCATTGGGTCCGATCAGCCCGACATAGTCATCCTGGAACATTTCAAAGGAAATATCCTCCAAGATGGTATCAGCTTCGTAGCCTGCCCATAAATTATTGATTGCGATAACAGGTTGTCTATCCATCTTTTCCTTAATTCAAGGCTGCTTGGAGCGCGTCGCCAATGAACAGCATGTTGGCTGCCCAATCGTAAGCCATCGGGTCGATCTCGATTATGGAATCGATCCCGGCTTGTTCAGCCAGCATCTGTACATTGAGCGGATTGGCACCGGTTTGCGTGAAAAGCGTGTGGATCCCATAGGTTTTGGAGGAATTCAGGATCTCCGCAAGTTGAGTTGGGCTGGGTTCCTGACCATCCACCTCCACCGGGATCATCTGAAGCCCGTAGGCATCAGCAAAATAACCCAAAGAGGGATGGATGATAAGGAATTGCTGACGGCTGGTCTGCGAAAGCTTTTGGGCTAATTGGTTATCGATGTCCTCTATGACAACAAGCGCTTTTTCGAGATTACCTTGATAATACTCGCTGTTATCAGGATCTGTGCTGATGAGGATGGAAGCAACATTCCTGACGATGAGCCGCATATTATCGGCAGAAAGCCAGATATGGGGGTCCAGCCCCTCGTGTTCATCGCCCTCTCCGTGCCCATGATCAGCGACCGGTATGCGTTCAACGCCTTCAGAGATGTCAATCACCTGCAGGTTGCTGTTCGCATCGGTGAATTTGGGGATCCAAACCTCTTCGAATTCGACGCCGGCGGTCAGGTAGAGATCGGATGCCGCTATGGCGGTCATTTGAGCGGGGCTGGGTTCATAAGTGTGGGGGTCGTCACCACTGGTCGTGAGCGACTGAGTCTGCACACGCTCACCTCCGATTTGATCGACGAGCCACTGAATAGAAGCAATGCTGACCGAGATGTTCAGACGGTCATCATCCAGGAAAGGAGGGTTGTTTGTTTGGGTGCTGCAGGCACTGGCTACCAGTGAAAAAACCAGCAGGATCGGCAATAATTTTCTCAAATTTCTTTTCCTTTGTTGTTTTGCTGCTGACAATCAGGGCAGAGCCCAAAAAGTTGCAATAAGTGATCGCGAACCTGGAAAGAGGTTTCGGCTTCCACGCGCTGGACCAACTCGTTAATATCATCGGAGCCGGAAAATTCCAGCGCTTTATGACACTCCTGGCAGACAATGTGATGATGGTGACCGGTAGTGCTGAGCCTGTAGCCAGGATTGAGCTGGGGATCATAGACTACACTAACCAGTTCAAGCCTGGTGAGCAACTCCAGCGTGCGGTAAACGCTGACGAGACCCAGTTCATAAGCCTTTTGTTGCAGCTCCTGGTGGATTTGCTGGGGGCTCAAGGCGACCTCAGCCTTCTCCAACAACTCCATGATGCGCTTACGCGGTTCGGAGAGGCGATAGCCTTTTTGAGAGAGGATTGCTTTCCAGTCCATCATTTCCTTATTGAAAAAGTTTTTCAATTAGCAGGATTATAAAGGATATCTCTGAAAAAGTGGAAGATTGTAGAAGTATGACATATTCAAATAATAAAGATGCAGTCAAGGAGACTGGTAATTTGTACTATTTTTGTTAGAAATCCGATTTGTCTACCTGGGTGAAGGTGAATAAGGTTTCATTCTGTTATAATCGCAAAGCTACAAAAAAGAGCAGATGGAGATTATCGAATGGAAACTATTCAAAACGACGTTGTCGTACAAATTGCATACAACCTGAACGTAGCAGGTCAGGAACTGGAATCGAACTTATTGGAATACCTGCACGGACATGGCAATATCATTCCTGGATTAGAGAATGAACTTACTGGTCTGAATGTGGGCGATCGAAAGCATGTGCTGGTCAAAGCCGCGGATGCTTACGGTGAGTTTGACCCCAACATGGTGATCACTGTTAACCGCGAATCTTTCCCGGCTGATTTTGAGATCCGTTTGGGCGAACCGATGAACTTGCGCGATGCTTCCGGCAATGTTTTTCAGGCAGTGGCTACCGCCCTGACTGAAGAATCAGTCGAGATGGACCTGAACCACCCCATGGCTGGCAAAGAGCTGGAGTTCCAGGTGACAATCCTCTCGATCCGTCCGGCTACTGAAGATGAAATCGCTCATGGTCATTTACATTATTCCGGTGGCTGCGAGGGCTGTTCTTCCAGCGATTGCGGTGATGGCTGCGACAGCGGCTGTTGTTAATTTTCTGATAAGATAAAAAAACGGGTAGAGCTCAGTCTACCCGTTTTTGATTTATTATGTTTTGTGATTATCGGTTGTGTCTCGCA
>ENA-UOXR01001784-UOXR01001784.1-bioreactor-metagenome-genome-assembly--contig:-NODE-1784-length-21528-cov-9.785498_pt1 | contig 21528 bp, 16 predicted proteins | sample MGYA00238164_ERZ764825 | MGnify/ENA primary metagenome ERZ764825 (study PRJEB28920, sample SAMN05720171) | bioreactor metagenome | isolation source: Anaerobic biogas reactor | place: USA:Washington...
CAGAATCTTCCACTCCGCTTCCGTGCATTGAACCGCCATGAAAGCACCTCCTTTGAGCTGTAGACAATTGTCTACACGGAAGTGTACAACTGTCTACCGATGCTGTCAAGCCTTTTTCAAGGGGATCAATCAGCACAAAGAAAAAACAAAACAGGTGGAAAGCCTGTGCCATAAATTATAGTAAAAAACTACGAAAACAGAGATTTTGTTGCTTCAGGGGCAATTTCATCGGATAAGTCTAAGGCCCCATCCATGTGATATAATTTGATAAGCATCATTTTCAACGACAAGCGCTGTCCGCCGACCCTTTTTCCCGGACGACTTGATGTTATCTTCTTTACCGCCCGATAAACCGAATACCTATAAGGCATGGACGGCAAACGCCGCCCACAAAGCGCGACCCAAAGAAATGAAAGGAAGATTCCGCCATGAAAAAAACCATCGGTCTGCTGCTCGCCGCCTTCCTGTTTTTGGCGGCGCTGACTCCCCTTCAGGCAGAGGCCCAAACGCCCACCCAGGGGCAAGCCAGAAGCCTGGAGGTAAACCCCCTGATTCCCATCATCACGGTTCCGAATGTGACCTTCTACACCATTCAGCCGACCATCGCCCCCACGCTGATCCCCCTGCCCACGATAATCGTCATTCCCTCGCTGATTCCGATTCCCACGAAAACCCCCGTGCCTACGCTGATCCCGCTGCCGTCGTTAATTCCTCTCCCTACCACAGCCCCGCCTGCGGCCACAGCGACCCCCAAACCCTCCTCGGCCACCAGCACCCCCAAGCCCACCCAAGGGCCTCAGCCGCCAAAGAGCGAAGGGGGAAAAGGCCTTGAGGTCACCTCCTTTGGCCTTTACTTTGAGGAGTTGCGCCCCCGGATCACGGAGCAGTGGTATATGTTCACCCCCCTTGATCTGACGGCGGAGGGGGTGTTCAGCTATCCCCTGGTGGCGGACAACGCCCTGATTGTGGGAAACCTTGTGGTGACGGTGGCGGGCGGACAGCTTATCGCGCTCTACCAGGCCGCCCCCGGCGTGGTCACCACCCGGGAGTTCTTCACCCTCTTTCCCAGCCTGGACGCCGTTCAAACCGTAAACGTCCAGCTGCTGGGCGGCCAGGCCCTGCCCTTTGGCCAGCCCATCAACATCCAGGACACCTTCGGCGATGACCGCAAGGTGATCCTCTACCTCAACAACACCGTGACCCATGACGCCGCCAGCGGCCTTGCCGCCTTTATCCCGGATCAGTTCCGCGAGCAGATGCAGGCGCTGCTTCCGCTTTTGGACTAAAGGTTGACAAAATCAAGTGAAAAGGAGCTGGCGGATGACGCCAGCTCCTGATTTAGGTGATATTTTACGCCGGTCAATCCATAAGGCTGCGGAGATGTTCCCTGAATTCTACGCGGGCGGGGATATTGGGCCAATAGCGGGTGCGGGGAATGTCGTTTTGTACCCAGTTGGAGAAGGTGGCCACATTGCGCACGAACAGCAGCACCTGGGTGTCGCCGCCCAAGTCATTCTCAATGCTCACGTACACACCATCCTTTCTTTGATAAGCATATCCGCTTCCTGGCGCTTAGCTGTTTTATATCAGCTCACGGATTATCAAGCTGTAACTGTGCAATTTTAAGAGGAATCACTGTGCAACTTTCAGCCTTTTTGCTGTGCAGATTTTGATCATACGCTTTGCCTCAACCGGCTCAAAGCGCCCAGGTCAAATCAAAAGGGCTTCAACAAAAACGCTTCAGAAGGATAACGAAGGCCCAATCTGAAGCGGCGGGAGCTTTGCCGGCGGCATCAGGGGGCGCTCTTCTTATCGAAGGCCCCCTGTATCATCCGCCAAAAGCCCTATTTTATCACCAGGTTCAAAAGACGGCCCGGCACAAACACGCATTTTACCAGCTGCTTTCCGCCGATGAGGGCCTGCACCTGGGGCAGCAGGGACAGCTGGGCTTCCCCCGCCGCCTTGTCAAGGTCTGAGGGCACCATCAGGCGCTCCCGCACCTTGCCGTTGATCTGCACGGCGATTTCCACCAGGTCCGCCTGGAGGAAGTTTTCGTCATAGCCGGGCCAGGGCTGGCGGTGGATATAGCCGCCATAGCCCTGGGCCTCCCAGATCTCCTCGCAGATATGGGGGGCGACGGGGGAGAGCAGGAGGAGCAGGGCCTTAAAATCCCCCGCGGTGATGGCGCTCTGCTCGTAAAAGGCGTTCACCAGGGCCATCATCTGGGCGATGGCGGTGTTGTACTTCATCCGCTCATAGTCTTCGCCCACCTTTTTGATAGACTGGTTGACGATCACCCGAAGGGCCGGGCTTTGGCCCTGGCGGCTGTTGTCCGCCATCTCCTGCAGCCGCCACACCCGGTCTAAAAAGCGCCGGCATCCCCTGGCGCCGCTCATGCTCCAGGGGATGGCCTGGTCAAAGGCGCCCATGAACATCTCATACAGCCGGAAGGCATCCGCGCCGATCTCGTCCACCAGCACGTCCGGGTTGATCACATTGCCCCGGGATTTGGACATCTTCTCGCCGTTTTCCCCCAGAATCATCCCGTGGCTGGTGCGCTTCTGATAGGGCTCGGGGGCCTTCACCTGGCCGATGTCATGCAAAAACAGGTGCCAGAAGCGGCTGTAGAGCAGATGCAGCGTGGTGTGCTCCATGCCGCCGTTGTACCAGTCCACCGGCATCCAGTAATCAAGCGCCTCCTGGGAGGCGAAGGCCTCCTCGTTGTGGGGGTCGCAGTACCGGAGGAAATACCAGCTGGAGCCCGCCCACTGGGGCATGGTGTCCGTTTCCCTCTTGGCGGGGCCCAGGCATTTGGGGCAGGGCACATTCACCCAGTCCGTGATGGCGGCCAGGGGGCTTTCGCCGGAGTCCGTGGGCTCATAATGCGCCACATTGGGAAGCGTAAGCGGCAGGTCTTTTTCTGGAAGGGGCACCACGCCGCAGGCGGGGCAGTGGATCAGGGGGATGGGCTCGCCCCAGTAGCGCTGGCGGCTGAACACCCAGTCCCTTAATTTATAGTTCACCTTGCGGCATCCCAGGCCCTCTTTTTCCAGATAGTCCATCATCACCTGCTGGGCTTCGCGCCAGGGGAGGCCGTCCAGAAAGCCGGAGTTGACGCAGACGCTGTCCTCAAAGCCCACATAGGGGGCTTCCTGCACATCCCCGCCGGAGATCACCTGGCGGATGGGCAGGCCAAAGGCCCTGGCGAACGCCCAGTCCCGCTCGTCATGCCCGGGGACGGCCATGATGGCGCCGGTGCCGTAGGACATGAGGACATAGTCGCTCACCCACAGGGGGATCTCCTGGCCTGTGGCGGGGTTGATGGCATTCAGGCCCTTTAATTGAACGCCCGTTTTTTCCTTTTGCATCTCGGTGCGCTCAAAATCGCTCTTGTGGGCGGCGCGCTCCCGGTAGGCCAGCACCTCTTTGAGGTTCTGGATGCGCTCTGCCTCCTGGTCAATCAGGGGATGCTCGGGGGAGAGCACCATGTAGGTGGCGCCAAAGAGGGTGTCCGGGCGGGTGGTGAACACCCGCAGCTTCTGACAGCTATGGGGGATGACAAAGTCCAGCTCGCAGCCCTCGCTTCGGCCAATCCAGTTGCGCTGCTGGGCCTTCACCCGGTCGATAAAGTCCACGGTGTCAAGCCCGTCCAGCAGCTTCTGGGCGTAGTCGGTGATCTTCAGCATCCACTGGCTTTTCACCCGGCGCACCACCTCGCCCCCGCAGCGCTCGCAGACGCCGCCCACCACCTCTTCGTTGGCCAGGCCGATCTTGCAGCTGACGCACCAGTTGATGGGCATCTCCGCCTTATAGGCCAGGCCGTGCTCATAGAGCTTCAGGAAGATCCACTGGGTCCACTTGTAGTATTTCGGGTCGGTGGTGTCCACCTCCCGGGAATAGTCAAAGGAAAAGCCCAGGCGCTTCAGCTGCCGGCGGAACTGGCTGATGTTGTCCGCGGTCACCTTGGCGGGGTGGACGTGGTTGGCGATGGCGTAGTTCTCCGTGGGCAGGCCAAAGGCATCCCAGCCGATGGGGTAGAGGACGTTATGGCCCTCCATCCAGCGCTTGCGCGCGATGATGTCAAGGGCAGTGTTGCTGCGGGGGTGCCCCACATGCAGGCCGGCGCCGGAGGGGTAGGGGAACTCAATCAGGCAGTAGTATTTGGGCCGGCTTGGGTCAAGCACCGCCTTGAAGGCCTCCCGCTCCTCCCAGATGGCTTGCCACTTGGGCTCGATTTTTCTTGGGTTGTAAGGCGCTGACTGCATGCTGGCCCCTCCTTTTTGATAACAAGGCAAGTATAGCCAGCCAAAAGGGCTTTGTAAAGACAGGGGCTTTAGGGCCATTCCCCGTTTTCATCGAAATAGCGGGACAAATTCTCCGCCTGGCTTACGATCCCCGGGTCAAAGCCCAGGTGCGCCAGCAGCCTGATGGCGTTGCGGCCCCGGGCGGGGCCGGGCTGAATCCGGTAGCTGAAGCGCATCCCTTCCCGGGCGATATCCTCTGAAAAATGCGCGTTGCCGTACTTCTCCTCCAGCAGCGCCACCAGCTCCACATCGTGGGTGGCGTTGATGACCAGCATGTTTTTGCTGATAAAGCTGGTGAGCACGGCGGTGGAGGCCGCGATGCGCTCCACCGTGTTGGTGCCCCTGAGGATCTCGTCCACCAGGCAAAACAGGGGCAGCCCGGGCGTGTCCGCCGCCAGGTTGATGCGCTTTAGGGCCTTGATCTCCGCGATATAATAGCTCTCCCCCGTCAGCAGGCTGTCCTTCATCGCCATGGCGGTCATCACCCGGGCCCGGCAGAGGCGAAGGCTTTCAGCCCGGCAGGTGAGGACGGTCTGGGCCAGGATGGCGTTGACGGCCAGGGCCTTGATGAAAGTGGACTTGCCCGAGGCGTTGGAGCCGGTGATAAGGGTGCCTCGCTCCCAGGCGAAATCGTTGGGCACCGGATCATCCAGCAGCGGGTGGGCCAGCCCCTGGGCCAGCAGGGCTTTTTCCTCAATAAAAACCGGCTTGCAATAGGCCGCCGTGCCGCGCCAGGCGGCGATGGCAATCTCCGCGTCCCGCTCCCCCACAAAGCGGTACACCCGGCGCAGGGCCTCTATGTTCCGGGTCACCTTGCCGCTTATTCTGCACAGGCTTACCATGTCCAAAAGGAAGAAGATTTTATAAAGGTCCACCATGAAGCCGAAGTTGGGGTCCGCCGTCCGTTCCATCTGGAAATAGGGCAGCCAGCGGTTCAGGCTGTTCAGGGCGCGGATGTCCTCCTGAAGCCGGTCCAGCTCCGGCTTAAGCGCGGGGATTTTCAGCTTTGACAGGGCCTTCCCGCCCGCCAGCACCCTTCCTAAGTGCCTAAGGGCCCCTGCCTGGCCGTGATAGCGCATGTCCGTGCGGTAGTGGATGAACATATTCAGGCCAAAGGCGGGGATCAGCGCAAGGAGCAGCGGCGGGAAAAAGAGGCCCGTTATCAGGAGCAAAAGGGGCAGCGCCGCCAGCAGATAATAGCGCCAGGGGTGCGCAGGCAGGTTAAAGTCCGGGTGAAACAGGTGCCGGGCCGCGCCATGAAAGGAAGCCCTGCCCACCTTGCGAAGCGCCAGCTGGCAGTCAAGGCGGGCCTCCTCATCCGCCTGAAACAAGCTGATGCGCGCCTCACGGGCCGCCAGCGCCTCCCCGCAAAGGCCGGTGTCCCGCAGCAGATCGTGGAGGACTTCAGCCCCGGCCACGCTCTGGCAGAAGTTCATCCGGCTTAAAACCGCGTCCATGTCCAAATCCCGCCAGGTGCTGTCATCCACCAGGCCCGCATAGGGCTGACTGTCCCGCCTTAAGCGGTGGTATTCGCCGATGTCCGCCAGCACATCCTCGTCCAGGGCGCGCTGGCCGGGCTTTTCGCCCCACTGGGCCTGCAATTGCCTGCGGGCGGCGCGGCGCGTGAAGAAGGGCAGCCCAAAGAGAAGGGCTGCCGCCGCCGGGATGAGGAACAGGGGCCAGAACGGGGAAACAGGCATCCTCATCTCTCCTCTCTCTTAGCTAAACCAGCCAGGCGGGCACATACCAGTTTTTCCGGTCGATGGGCAGGGGTTCCTTAATCAGGCACAGCACGTTGCCCGCCCCGATGTCCACCTTTAATTCTGCCATCCCGTTAAATTTTTCCGGCGTTTCCACCGGGGCCAGGGCGCCGAAATGCCGCGCGGCGTCCCGGCCGGGGGAAGCGGTCTTTTTGATTTCAATGGGGTACAGGCTGCCGTCCTGAAAAATCAGCAGATCGATTTCCCGCTGGTCTCTGTCCCGGTAATAGAAGAGGGGCGGCTCCTTGCCGGCGTTTAGGTAGCTTTTATAAATCTCGGAAAAGACATGGCTCTCAAAAAACGCGCCGGACATGGCCCCTTTCTCCAGGGCCTCCGGGTTGCCCCAACGCAAAAGGTAGGCCGCCAGACCGGTGTCCAGAAAGTGCACCAGCGGCATCCGGACCACGCGCTTAAGCGCGTTGTTGCTGTAGGGCTGCACCAGGGCAATCAGGTGGGAGGAGACCAGAAGGGACAGCCAGCGCTTGGCCGTGGGGGCGGTGATGCCCACCGCCTTGGCCAGGCTTTCATACACCACGGGCCGGGCGGTGTTGGCGGCGCAGGCGGTCATAAACTGATAAAATTGCATGGCGTCCGCCACCTGGGCCAGGTCCCGGATATCCCTTTGCAGGTAGGTGTCGGTGTATGAGCGGTAGTAGGTTTCCCAGTCCATGGCGCTGTTGGCGTGGATTTCCGGCATAGAGCCCTTGAATATCCGGGCGTAAATGGTGTTGAGGTCCCGGGGGGGCACCTCTGCCATGCGGGATAGGAGCCTGTCAGGCTGGGTGGTATAGGGCAGGCTGGGATAGCCCAGGATTTCCGCGTCTGAAAGCCCCAGCAGGCCTATGATGCCCACCCGGCCCGCCAGGCTTTCGCTGATGTTTTTCATCAGCTCAAAGGCCTGGCTTCCCGCCATCCAGATATCCCCCTTGCGCCTGTGGGCGTCCGCATGCATTTTCAGATAGGGCAAAAGCTCCGGAGCGTACTGGATTTCGTCAATCAGGACAGGGGGATGATAGCGCTGCATAAACAGGGCCGGATCATTTTTGGCCAGCAGACGCACCCCCGGGTCGTCCAGGGTGACATACCTGCGCTCTGGCCCGGCCAGGTGCCTCAGCAGGGTGGTTTTGCCCACCTGCCTTGGCCCGGTCACCAAAAGCACCGGGAACATGCCGGAAACCCGGCGGACGGTATCCTCCATGGCGCGCTTGATATACATAGGGTCACCCTTTCACACGAACTCTGTCAGAACTAAAACATGATATTAGTTTAGCCGAAATTCCTGTTTTGTCAAGGTCTGCCGCCGGATCAACCGGCCCTTTCTACGCGTATGATATAATCACAGGACAAACAAGCGAAGGGGGGCTTTGGGGCATGAAATATAACAAGCTGCCGGGCACCAGCCTGCTGGTGTCACAGATCAGCCTGGGCACCATGATGTTTGGCGGGCAGACCAATGAGCAGGACAGCCTGGCTATTCTTAACTACGCCCATGGGGCGGGCATCAACTTCTGGGACACGGCCAACATGTACACCCAGGGGGAGAGCGAGCGCATCGTGGGCAAGGCATTAAAGGGCCGGCGGGAGGATATTCTGCTGGCCACCAAGGTTTTCCACCCCATGGGGGAGAAGATCAACGACCAGGGCCTCTCCCGCCGGGCCATCCTTTCGGCGGCGGAGGCCAGCCTGCGCCGCCTGGACACGGACTATATTGACCTGTATTACCTGCACGCGCCGGACTACGACACCGGGCTTGAGGAAACCCTGGAGACCATGACCGGCCTGGTGCGGGCGGGCAAAGTCCGCTATGTGGGCATCAGCAACTACGCCGCCTGGCAGATCGCGGACGTGCTGGCCCTGTGCGACAAGCGGGGCTATGTGCCCCCCGTCATCACCCAGAACGTCTATAACCTGATCACCCGGGGGGTGGAGACGGAGCTTATGCCCTTTATGAAGGCCCATCATCTGGGCATGGCGGTCTACAACCCCTTTGCCGGCGGCATTTTAACCGGCAAGCATCAGGCGGGAAAGCCCGCTGGGGACACCCGCTTTGCTACCAATGAAATCTATTACCAGCGCTACTGGTCCCAGGAGAACTTCCGGGCGGTGGACCGGCTGGCGGACATCGCCCAAAAGGCCGGCATCAGCCTGGTGGAGCTTTCCATGAAGTGGTGCTTAAGCCGGCCGGGGGTGGTGAGCGTCATCAGCGGGGTGAGCAGGCTTTCCCAGCTGGAGCAGAACATCGCCGCGGCAGGGGGCGATCCCCTGGGCCAGGACACCCTGGAGGCCTGTGACGGGGTATGGCTGTCCCTGGCGGGCACCCGGTTTCAATACAACCGCTAAGGAGGCTTTTTATGAGACGCAAAGACCGCGAGATGGACCGGGCGTTCGGGCTTGAAGTGATTGACAAGGCTGCGTATGGCGTTTTAAGCCTGGCGGAAGACGAGGGCAGGGCGTACGGCATCCCCCTGTCCATTGCCCGGGAGGGCGATACCCTGTATTTCCACTCGGCAAAGGCCGGGAAGAAGATCGGCCTGATCCGGGACGGCATGCCGGTGCACGTCGTCTTTGTGGGGAACTGCCAGGTGCCCCGGGGGATGAGCGCGCAGGAAGCCGCGGAAGCGGCCAAGACCCCGGAAACCTTTGGCCTGCTCACCAGCAGGCTTTTTACCACGGAGTTTGAGTCCGCCATGGTGACAGGCGTTATCAGAAGCCTGTCAGCAGAGGCGGAAAAAACGCGCGGCCTTTTGGCGATCGCCGAAAAGTTCACCCCCCAGTGGATGGAATATTTTCCCCAGGCCATAGAAAGCGGGCTTCAGTTTACTGCCGTGTACGCGGTGGATATCAAAGAGATAACGGCGAAGCGGAAGAAAGTGGATGCTTAAAGCCGGGAGCTGGTGACAAGACCTTGACAGCCAGAAGGGCCCTCTCTATACTTTTCGTATGCAGCATCTTCGAATAACCGCTGCCATGAAAGGGGATTCCATGCGCAGAATGCTGGCGGCCCTCCTGGCGATTATCAGCCTGGCTTTGCCTGCTTTGACAGGGGCGGAAAGTGATGCCGCCGCCTTTAAGGAGGCCATCTACGCCATAGAGGCCGGGGACGCCCCGGACTTGACCGCGGACTGCAAAATCACCGTGGCCTCCAAGGGCTTTACCCTGCCCCGCCTGACGGACCGGGACTGGGACAGCTACTGGAAGGGGGAGCCCAGCGGCAAAACCGTGGAGGTCTCCTGCCCTCAGCCCGCCTACGGCCTTTATATCTGCTGGCTGGAGGAGCCCCGGGCCTGGACCCTCTCCCAGATGGTAGACGGCAAATGGCAGGAAACCACCTTTGAGCCAAGCGGCCTGATGCATGAGTATATCCCCCTTGAGGGCGCCACCAAGCTGCGACTGGCCCCCCAGGACAGGCGGCCGGACTGGTTTGGCATGTCGGAGTTGTTTGTGCTGGGGGCGGGGGAAGTGCCCCGCTATGTCCAGCGCTGGGCGCTGCCGGACGACAGCTGCGACCTGATGGTCTTTGTGGCCCATCCGGATGACGAATCCCTCTTTTTTGGCGGCGCCATCCCCTATTACGCGGGAGAGCTGGGGAAGGACCTGGTGGTGTGCACCTTTACCCCGGGGCACCGGCTGCGCAAGGCGGAGCTGCTAAACGCCCTGTGGCTGATGGGGGTCAGGAACTACCCGGTTTTCGGCCCCTTCCATGACAGCTATTCCTCAAAGCTGGACACCGCTTACAGCGAGTTTGGCAAAACCAAGGTGCTGAACTTCGTCACCGCCCTGTTTCGCCAGTACGGCCCCCGGGTGGTGCTCAGCCATGATGTGAACGGGGAGTATGGCCACGGCATGCACCGCCTGTGCGCGGACGCGTCGCTCAAGGCCTTTGACTACGCGGCGGACCCGGGGAGACATCCGCAAAGCGCGGAGGAATTCGGCACCTTTCAGGTGCAGAAGCTTTATCTGCACCTCTATGAAGAAAACCCGGTGGTGATGGACTGGGACATCCCCCTTGGGGCCTTTGGCGGGCTCACGGGCTTTCAGATGGCCCAAGCCGGCTATGGGGAGCATAAATCCCAGCACCGCTACGCCCAGTATCAGGTGGAGCCCAAGGACAGCAAAAATTCCAGCTACCATTTCGGCCTGGCACGAAGCGTGGTGGGGGCGGACACAAAGCTTGATGATTTTCTGGAGAATACGGAAGGGGCGGTTCTGCCATGAGGATTTTGGTTACCGGCGGGGCGGGCTATATCGGCTCCCACACCTGCCTGGCCCTGCTGCGCGCGGGGCATGAGGTGATCGTGGTGGATGATTTGCGCAACGCCCATCCCCAGGCGCTTGACCGGGTGGAAAAACTGGCGGGAAAGGCCCCTGCCTTTCACCAGTTTGACGTCCGGGATGAGGCCAGGCTGGACGCGGTGTTTGCCCAGGCGCCCATTGACTGCGTGATTCATTTTGCCGGGCTTAAGGCGGTGGGCGAATCGGTGGAAAAGCCGCTGGAATATTACCAGAACAACCTGATGAGCACCCTTAATCTCTGCCGGGTGATGGGCAAACACGGGGTCAGCCGCCTGATTTTTTCCTCCTCCGCCACCGTCTACGCCCCCGACAGCCCCATGCCGGTGGATGAGGAGGCCCCCCTGGGCTGCACCAACCCCTACGGCTGGACCAAGCTGATGGGGGAGCAGATTTTACGGGATCTAAGCCAGGCAGACCCGCAGTTTTCCTGCGTGCTGCTGCGCTATTTTAACCCCATCGGCGCGGACCCCTCCGGGGAGATCGGGGAGGACCCCAACGGGCTTCCCAATAACCTGATGCCCTTTATCACCCAGGTGGCCCTGGGCAAACTGGACCGGCTGCAGGTGCACGGGGATGACTACGACACCCCGGACGGCACCGGGGTGCGGGACTATATCCATGTGGCGGACCTGGCCCAGGGGCATCTGGCTGCCATGGACTACGCGATGAATCACCCGGGCTGCGTGGCGGTTAATCTGGGCACGGGGCGGGGCTATAGCGTGCTGGAGCTGGTCCATGCCTTTGAGGCGGTCAACGGGGTGAAGGTGCCCTATTTAATCGGGCCCCGCCGCCCCGGGGATGTGGGCACCGTCTACGCCAACCCCCAAAGGGCCAGGGCGCTTCTGGGCTGGGAGGCCCGGCTGGGCATTCAGGACATGTGCCGGGACGCCTGGCGCTGGCAGCGCCAGAACCCGGAGGGTTTTAAGGGCCAGGAATAAAAACAAGGATAAAAAACAGGGATGAAGCCTTTGGGCTTCATCCCTGTTTTGACGGGGGAAGCTTACTCCCCTGAGAACAGCACGCTGTTGATAACGCCCTCCAGGTACTCCTGGCGGCCGGAGCCGGGCAGCGGAGCCTGACCTTTGGCGATGGCCAGATCAGAAAGCTCCGTCAGGCTGGCCTTGCCCGCCCGGATTTTGCGGCCCAGGTCGGAATCAAAGGAGGCGTAGCGCTCCTTGACAAACTGGTCGATGCGGCCGTCCTCAATTATGGCGGCGGCCTTGATCAGCCCCAGGGCAAAGGCGTCCATGCCCAGGATGAAGCCCTCCGCCAGGTCGTTAAGGGTATAGGAGGGGCGGCGGTTTTTGGCGTCGAAGTTGAGGCCGCCCTTCAGCCCCCCGGACTTGAGGATCTCATACATCGCCAGGGTGGTCTCATAGACGTTGGAGGGGTACTGGTCGGTGTCCCAGCCCAGCAGGTCATCCCCCTGGTTGGCATCAACGGAGCCCAGCATGCCGTTCATGGCGGCCACCCGCAGATCGTGCTGGAAGGTGTGGCCCGCCAGGGTAGCGTGGTTGGCCTCGATGTTCAGTTTAAAATCCTTGTCCAGGCTGTACTCGCGCAGGAAGGCGATGGCGGTGGCGGCGTCAAAGTCGTACTGGTGCTTCATGGGCTCCTTGGGCTTGGGCTCGATGTAGAAGGTGCCGGTAAAGCCGATGGAACGGCCATAGTCCACCGCCATGCGCATGAGGCTGGCGATATTCTCCTGCTCAAACTTCATGTCGGTGTTTAACAGCGTCTCATAGCCCTCCCGGCCGCCCCAGAAGGTGTAGCCGCTGCCGCCCAGCTTCACCGTGCACTCAATGGCCTTTTTCAGCTGCGCCGCGGCGTGGCAGAAGACGTCCACGGAGTTGGAGGAGCCGGCGCCGTTCATATAGCGGGGGTGGCTGAAGAGGTTGGCCGTGCCCCAGAGGCAGCGGATGCCCGTCTCTGCCATTTTGACCTTGATGTAGTCCGTGATGTCGTCCAGGCGCTGGTTGGTCTCCTCCAGGCTGTCCCCTTCGGGCACCAGGTCCACATCGTGGAAGCAGAAATACTCAATGCCCAGCTTTTGCATGAAGAGGAAGCCCTCGTCCACCTTGGCCCGGGCGTGGGCCATGGTGCCGGGCGTTTGGCCAAAGGACTTGTCCGCGGTGCCCGCGCCAAACATGTCAGCGCCCGTGGCGCTTAAGGCATGCCACCAGGCCAGGGAGAACTTCAGGTGGTCCTTCATGGGCTTGCCCATCACCACGCGGCCCGCGTCGTAGTGCTTAAAGGCCAGGGGGTTTTTTGATTTGGGGCCCTCATAGGGGATTTTGGGAAGGTTGTTAAACGTTGACATAGGGTGCCTCCTTGGTTTTGATGTTTACAGGTCTTTGAGTACCTGGAAGGAATCCTTCAGGGCGGGGTAGAGGGCCTGGTACAGCCCGTGATAGGCGGCGTAGGCCTTGTGGCTTTCCGTGTCCGGCGTGAGCCGCTCCCCGGTGGTGATCATCTGGGCGCAGGCGGCCTGGACGCTTTCGTACATCCCGGCACCCACCCCCGCCAGGATGGCCACGCCCAGGGCGGGGCCTTCGGAGGACTGGATGGTGGTGGCGGGGCAGCCGAAGACGTCGGAGAGCATCTGGCGCCAGAAGGGCGAGCGGGCGCCGCCGCCGGTCAGCAGCATGCTCTCGGGCCTGGCGCCCATGCCGTCCAAAATGTCAAAGCAGTCCTTCAGCGAGTAGCTGATGCCCTCCATCACCGCGCGCACCAGGTCCCCCCGGGTGTGCATGGCGGAGAGGCCAAAGAACACGCCCCGGCAGTCCGGGTCCAGGTGGGGGGTGCGCTCCCCCATCAGATAGGGCAGATACACCAGGCGGTTGGCGCCAATGGGGCTTTCCCTGGCCAGGTCCGTCATGTGGTTATACACGTCCCGCCCCGCCTGCCGGGCCGCGGCGTGCTCCGCCATAAAGGCGTTGTCCCTCAGCCACCTGAGGCTGAGCCCCGCCCCCTGGGTCACCCCCATTAAGTGCCAGGCGCCGGGCACCGCGCAGCAGAAGGTGTGCACCCGGCCCTTGGGGTCGATGGCGGGCTTATTGGTGTGGGCGTAGACCACGCCGCTGGTGCCGATGGTGGTAAAGGCGCGGCCGTCCGTCACCGTGCCGGTGCCCACGGCGGCCGCCGCGTTGTCCCCCGCGCCGCCCACCACCAGGGTTTTCTCTGAAAGCCCGGTCAATTCCGCCGCCTGGCGGCTGATCTGCCCCGTCACCTCCGGGGATTCATAGACCTTTGCCAGCCAGCTTTCCGGGATCTCCAGCTTGTCAAGCACCTCCTGGGACCACCTGCGCCCCGGCACATCCATGAGCTGCATGCCGCTGGCGTCTGATACCTCGGTGGCAAAATCCCCGGTGAGCTTATAACGCAGGTAGTCCTTGGGCAGGAGGATATGGCGGCATTTGGCGTATACCTCCGGCTCATGCTTTTTAACCCACATGATCTTGGAGGCGGTGAAGCCCGTCAGGGCGGGGTTGGCGGTGATCTCAATGAGGCGCTTAGCGCCCACCAGGCGGGTAATGTCCGCGCACTCCTCGCCCGTGCGCTGATCCGCCCAGATGATGGAGGGCCTTAGCACCTGGCCCGCGGCGTCCAGCATCACCAGGCCGTGCATCTGGCCGGAGATGCCCAGGGCCGCTATGGCCTCCGGCGCTGTCCCGCTTGTGTCCAGCACCTCCCGGATGGTGGCCACGGCGGCCTCCCACCAGTCCTGGGGCGCCTGCTCCGCCCAGCCGTTGTGGGGCTGGTGGAGGGGATATTCCCGGGTGGCGGAGGCCAGGGCCTTTCCCATGCCGTCAAACAGCACCGTTTTGGTGCCGGAGGTGCCCAGATCAATACCCAGAAGATACTTCATGCAAATTCCTCCTTGCCGGGCTGCGCCGGCTGCTTGGCTATCCTTTTTCCTTAGCCCATGGTAGCCAATTTGCCCCGGCCTGTCAATAAACCCCGGAGCCTTTAATACAGGAGGCTTTGCTGGGTCTGGGGGTCAAAGAGGTGAATCACCTTGCTGACAAAATCAAAATGCAGCTGGCTGCCGGCAGCGAGCATCCCGCGGTGGCGCTCCGAAAGGTCCATGGTGGGGACGCGCAGGATGAGGTTTTGCGCCTCCTGGGTGGCCACGTGCAGGTGCAGCTCACTCCCCATCATCTCGTTGACGTTTAAGGTGCAGGCGATGGCGTTGTCCGGATTATCAAAGCGCAGGGAGATATGCTCCGGGCGCACGCCCAGAAGCACCTCCATGCTCTTTATACCCCGCTCACGGAGTTTTTCCGCCTTTTCCCCGTCCAGCGCCAGGCGCATGCCGGGGAGAGAAAGCTGATAGCCCGCGTTTTCTTGGTCCAGCCTGGCGCTGAAGATGTTCATCTGGGGGCTGCCGATAAAACCGGCCACAAAGAGGTTGATGGGCTGGTCGAACACCTCCTGGGGCGTGCCCACCTGCTGGATGAAGCCGTCCTTCATGATGACGATGCGGTCCCCTAAGGTCATGGCCTCCGTCTGGTCGTGGGTGACGTAGATGAAGGTGGTGTCCAGCCGGCGCCGGAGCAGAATGATCTCCGCGCGCATCTGGTTGCGCAGCTTGGCGTCCAGGTTGGAGAGGGGCTCATCCATCAAAAAGACCTGGGGCTCCCGCACAATGGCCCGGCCGATGGCCACCCGCTGGCGCTGGCCGCCGGAGAGGGCCTTGGGCTTGCGGTCCAGATACTGGGTGATGCCCAGGATGTTGGCCGCCTCCACCACCCGGCGGTGCACCTCCTCCTGCCTGATCTTGCGGATGCGCAGGCTGAAGGCCAGGTTTTCATAGACGCTGATGTGGGGGTAGAGGGCATAGTTCTGAAAGACCATGGCGATGTCCCGGTCCTTGGGCTCCACGTCGTTAACCACCCGGCCGCCGATTTTAAGCGTGCCCTCGGTGATGTCCTCCAGGCCCGCGATCATGCGCAGGGTGGTTGACTTCCCGCAGCCGGAGGGGCCCACGAAAACCACAAACTCCTTGTCTGCTATCTCCAGGTTAAAGTCCTGAACCGCCACCACCTTGTTGTCATAGACCTTTTTGATATGTTCCAGTGTTACGCTTGCCATCTCAAGCCCCTCCTCAACCTTTCACGGCGCCGCCGGTCACGCCCTCGACATAGTATTTCTGCAGCATCAAAAACAGCGCCGTGATGGGAATGGCCACCAGCACGCCGCCCGCGCAGAAGCGGGTGAAATAGCCCTGATAGTCCTGGGTGTTCACCCAGCGGTAAAGCCCCACGGCCACGTTGTAGCTGTCGGACTTGCCAAAGGCCACATAGGAGGCAAACACATAGTCCCCCCAGGGGGCCATGAAGGCCATCAGGATGGTGTAGATGACGATGGGCTTGGAAAGGGGCATGATGATCCGCTTGAAGACATAAAAACGGTTGGCGCCGTCGATCCGGGCGGATTCGTCCAGGGACTTGGGGATGGTGTCAAAAAAGCCCTTGGAGATGTAATAGCCCATGCCGGAGGAGGCGGTGTAGATCAGGATCAGCCCCGGCACGGCCCCCTCCTGGGTGAGGCCGAACTGCTTGAGCAGAAAATAAAGGGCGATCATGGTTAAAAAGCCCGGGAACATCCCCAGCACCAGCATCAGCTGCATGATAAAACGGCGGCCCTTAAAGCGCATGCGGCTTAAGGCGTAGCTGACGGACAGCACGATGGCCGTCTGGAAAACCGCGCAGAAAAGGGCGATGATCAGCGTGTTGGTGTACCAGCGGATATAGGTGGGGTCCTGAAAGAGGAAGCGGTAGTTGTCCAGGGAGAAGGCCTTGGGGAGCAGATAGTTGACCATGCCGCCGTCCTCCGTCAGGTAGGAGCGGAAGGACTGGAGCAAAAGAAACACAAAGGGCGCAAGCCAGATGACGCTGATGATGACAAGGACGGTATAAATCGCCCGGTTGGCCCGCCTGTCCCGGCGACGGCGGCTTTGCAGCCTGGGCTGGGGCAGCTCCCGGATGACGCCCGCCTCATGGTCGATGATGATGTCCACTTCCGGAATTTTGTCCTGCCTGGCCATCACTGGAAATCCTCCTCATGCCTCACCGACGGGATCATGTTGTACACCGTCAGGCTGATGACCGCGGTGATGATAAACACGATGATGCCGATCACCGCCGCCATCTTGTAGTCGCTGTCCGTGACCGTCATCTTATACAGCCAGGTGATCAGCAGATCGGTATACCCGGCGTTGCCCCGCAGCTGAAGCGAAAGGGGGCTGCCCCCGGTTAAAAGGTAGATGACGTTAAAGTTGTTGAGGTTGCCGATAAAGCTGGTCAGAAGATAGGGCCCGGTGACAAACAGCATATACGGCAGCGTGATCCGGGCATAGGTCTGCAGCGCGTTGGCGCCGTCAATGCGGGCGGACTCATACAGGTCCGCCGGGATATTCATTAAAATACCCGTGGCGATGAGCATCATGTAGGGGATGCCGATCCAGATGTTGATGATGATGATGGTAATCCGGGCCCAGGTGCCGTCCGTCCAGAAAGGCAAGGGTTTGCTTATCCAGCCCCAGCTGATCAGATAGCTGTTGATTAGCCCGTCCGCCGCGAACATACGGGAGACATACAGGAGGCTGACAAACTGGGGAATGGCGATGGTCATCACCAGGATGGTGCGCCACATTTTCTTTAAGCGGATGCCCTTTTTGTTGATCATGATGGCCACCAGCATGCCCAGGAAATAGTTGAGGAAGGTGGCGAAAAAGGCCCAGGTCAAGGTCCAGAACAGCACCTGGGCGAAGGTGTCGCCATAGTTGGCGCTGCCGGCGGAGAGCATGGTTCTGAAGTTGGAAAGGCCCACCCAGGTGAACAGCTTCCCCGGGGGCTGGTGGGTGTAGTCGTAGTTGGTGAAGGCCACCAGAATCATGAAGATGATGGGCACGATGGTGAAGGTGAAAAGCCCCAGCATCGGAAGCGACAGGAGGGTTTTATGGAACTGGTTGTCCGCCAGGGCGGCAACGTCGTCCCGGGCGTATTTCAGCTTTTTGCCGCCGGCCAAAATCTGCTGGCTGATTTTGTTTTGTCTGATGTTCAGCCGCCAGGTGTAGAGAAAGGCGAGGATGAAAAACAGGGTGAGGATGCCGTAGAGCAGAATCAGGAAGCTGTTGTCCCCATACACGGTGACCCGGCCCTGCCGGCTGGTTTCCACCGTGCCCAGGGTGCCCATCTTGGCCAGGTAGGCCCCGCCAAAAAACAGGATATACAGGAAGAAGACCGCCTGGAAGAGGAAGAAGAGCAGCCCCCGGAAGAACTGGCCCCGGGCAAAGGAACCAAAGCCCATGATGAAAAAGGAGACCCGGGTTTTCCAGTCGCCTTTTACAAAGGTCTGCCCGATGTCCGCGATATCAAGGCCCAGTTTTTTGATCAGCCCAGCAAGGCCCCGGACAAAGCGGAGCGCGCCCTGGCCCATCCTTTTGGGCAGGCTTATCAGCCAGCGGCGCAAATCCTGAAGCCTGCGCTGCCCCCTGCCTAAGCTTAGGTATTCCAAATCAGCCATGCCATCACCCACTTCTTCATTCGCGTCCAAACCCCTGGGGAAGGATGAAAAGAAGGGCTGGGGGCACATGCCCCCAGCCCGGGAAAAAGGATTACTGGGCGATAAGGCTTAAGAGGATATCCTGGAATTGGGTCAGACGCTCCAGGAGCTGATCGTCCGTCAAGTCGTTGAGCAGCCCTGCGATGACATCATCGCCAAGGCCTTCGGCGGTGCTCCAATAGTCGTTGGGGTACTGGCCCTGGGGCACGGCGTAGGCCAGCTGGGCGGCCAGCGCGGAGAGGGCGGCGTCCGCCTTCACAGCGTCCTGCTGCTGGGCGTTCAGGTTGGAGGGGCCCCAGCCGGACTGCTCAAAGCGGGCGGACTGGACTTCCTCACCCGTCAGGAAAAGGGCCAGGGCATCGCAGGCGGCCAGCTTCGCTTCGTCCACCTGGGGCTTGACGCCCAGCATCTTGAAGCCGCCAAAGCCGCTCATCTGGTAGGTCTCGCCGTCCACGGTGAAGGTGGGCAGCTTGGCGGCCGCGTAGTTGTCGCCAAAGGCGGCCTGCACGGCGGCGCTGTCCCACACGCCGTCCACGATGGCGGCGTAGTTGGAGGCGTCGGAAGCGGAGGAGCCGTTGACAAAGGCCGGGTCATTGGCCAGGGCGATCATGCCCTTTAAGGCGGCCACACCCTTGTCGGAAGCATAGTCCACATTGGCCTTCACCAGGTTGCCCTCGTCATCCACCTCGTAGGTGACCATGGCGCCGGTGCCAAAGAAGAAGGCGGTCTGGTACCAGCCGGAGTTGATCTGCATGTAGACCTTTTTACCGGCGGCGCCCGCCTGCTCCAGCACCCCCTCCAGGGTGGAAGGATCGCTGATGACGGAGGAATCGTAGTACAGGAAGTAGCCGTTGTCGCTGGTCATGGGGTAGGCGAACATCAATTCACCCAGGGTGACCGCGGCCACGGAGCCGGCGTCGTTGGCTTCCGTGACGATGGCGGCGTTTTCTTCAGACAGCTCAACCAGGGCGCCGGCGGCCACCAGGCGGGCCAGCTGATCCTGGGCAAAGCCGAAGATGTCCGCGCCGCCCTCCACGTCGGTGATCATGTTGGTGGCGGCATCCCCCTCGCCAACCGGCTCCACCAGGGCGGTCAGGCCGGCATACTCGGGATGGGCGGCCTTGAACTCCTCCACCTTGGCCAGGGTCAGGTCCACCATGGCGTCAGGCACCCAGATTTTCACCTCTCCGGAGAAGCCTTCGGCGGCGGCGGGCAGGCTGGCCAGGGACAGCATCAGGGTGAGAGATAAGACAATCGCAAAGAATTTTCTCATGAGTCCTCCTCTTGTTGAGTGTGACCACTCAGATTTTATTGTCTCTAAAAGGCGGTGCCTTCTGAGTAGTTGAAGGATATCACTTCCAAACGGATTTGTCCATGCGCCGGAAGCGAAACAGGGCTGTGCCTGAAAGCTTTTTCAGGTTAACGGAGGAAGGCGATGCCATAGGGCAGAAGGGTGATGAGGCTGTCCTCCCCTTGAATTTCAAGGGAAGAGGGGGTGCTGCCCGTGTCCAGCGCCTCAATCAGGCTGAGGTGCTCCGGCAGGCGCAGCTGCCGGGTTTGGCTGGGGGAGAAGTTCACCGCGATCACCACGGTGTCCCCCTGATGGCTGCGGATCAACACGCAGCTGTCCTCCGTCTGGGGGCCAAAGGCGGTTTCCCCCAGCGCCACGGCGGGCAGGGCCAGGCGGCAGGCGTTCAGCTTTTTTATATAGTTTAAGAGGGAATCAGGGTCGTTAAGCTGCTCTTTGACGCTGGGGAAGGGGTATTCAATCTGGCTTGCCCCGGGGGGCGGGGAAGTGATGTCCCCCTCCTGCCAGTACATGCCCAGGCGCTTGTTGGGGTCTGGCCCTGCGCCCGCCATGCCGATCTCCTCCCCGTAGTAGGTGAAGCACAGGCCCCCCATCAAGGAGATGAGGGCGTGGGCGAACTTGACCCGCTGGGGCGCCTGCCGGCCCTGCACCAGCCCCACGGTGCGCCCGGTGTCATGGTTGCTTAAAAAGGGGGCCAGGCGCCCTTTTGGGATGGCCTCCAGCACCCGGCTGAGGTGGCGCACATAGCTTTCCGCCGGCCTGCGGGCGCGAAGGGCGCCGGCCACATAGCCCTCCGCCTGGGAGGCGGGGAAGAGGAAAAAGCTGTCGATGCCGCTTTGGTAGTATTCCGCGATCTTCTCAAGCCCCGCCCAGCACTCCCCCACCAGGAAGCTGCCGGGCTTCAGCTCCTCCGCCGTGTTTTTCAAAAAGCGAAGAAAGGCGATGTTTTTCTCATCATGCCCGGTGTAAAAGCTGGTCACCGCGTCCAGCCGGAAGCCGTCCACGCCGCAGTCCAACAGCCAGAAGGCCATGATGTCCCGTATTTCCTGGCGCACCAGGGGGTTGTCCAGGTTCAGGTCCGGCATCCCGCCGCCTGAGAACTGCTCCTCATAGTGCCAGTCCGTGCCGGGGATGTTCACGTCCCTGGGCCCGGGCTCTCGGGTGAAACGGTAGTAATCAAGGGCGGGGTCATCCGTCCGGCCGGCTTTGATCATGTCCACCGCCCGGATAAACCAGGGATGCAGGGTGGAGGTGTGGTTGAGCGGTAGGTCCGCAATCAGCCGGATATCCCGCTGCCGGCAGGCTGTAACCAGCGCCCTTAAATCATCCAGATCGCCGTACTGGGGGTCCACCGCCAGATAGTCCGTCACGTCGTATTTATGATAGCTGGAGCTTGGCATGACCGGCATCAGCCACAGGCCCCGGAAGCCCAGGCCGTGGATGTAATCCAGCTTTGAGATCAGGCCTTGAAGGTCGCCGATGCCGTCCCCGTCGCTGTCCTTAAAAGAATAGACAAACACCTCATACCAGTTATAGGGCGTCTCCGCCGCCAGGGCAGGGGCGGCACCCGTCAGGATCATCAAAACCAGGGCCAGGCAAAGCCATCTCTTCATTATTTCGCCCCCGCTGTATTTTCCCCATTGTAGCATGGGGCCAGGTGCGGGGGCAAGCGGGCAGGCGGATGACCACAGGGTGCCTCAACAGCCAGGCGCTCAGGGCCTCTTGCGGGCGCGATTGTCCCTGTTCTTTTTGCTGTGCTATAATGGCGCCAGGCTTAAAATCAGGCGATGAAAGGAAGCGTCCATGCGCCAAAGCGGTATTTTGATGCACCTGACCTCCCTGCCCTCCCCGGAGGGCATCGGCACCCTGGGGGCGGAGGCCCGGAAGTTTGTGGATTTTCTGGCGGAGGCGGGATGTGAGGTCTGGCAGGTGCTGCCCATTTCGCCCACGGGCTTTGCGGAGTCCCCCTACCAGTGCTTTTCCACCTTCGCGGGCAACCCCCTGCTGATTGATCTAAGAACCCTGGTGAAGGAGCGGCTTTTGCCCCGTTTTGACTGGCCCTTCCTGGGGGATGACCCGGAGCGGGTGGATTTCTCCCAGGTGATCGGCTTTAAGCGCAGCATGCTGGAGAAGGCTTTCCAGCACGCGGGCCGGAAGCTTCAGGAGAAGGTGGCCCGGTTTCGGGAGGAGCAGGCCTGGTGGCTGGAGGACTATGCCCTGTTCATGGCGCTTAAGGAGCGCTATGGCGGCATCTCCTGGCAGGACTGGCCGGAGGAGGACATCCGCCTGCGCC
>ENA-UOXR01001787-UOXR01001787.1-bioreactor-metagenome-genome-assembly--contig:-NODE-1787-length-21509-cov-6.490491_pt1 | contig 21509 bp, 25 predicted proteins | sample MGYA00238164_ERZ764825 | MGnify/ENA primary metagenome ERZ764825 (study PRJEB28920, sample SAMN05720171) | bioreactor metagenome | isolation source: Anaerobic biogas reactor | place: USA:Washington...
CCAGCCAAGGGGACGGTTCCAGCCAAGGGGACGGTTCCAGCCAAGGGGACGGTTCTTGTGGCTGGTCCTAAAGATAAAAAACCAGCCACAAGAACCGTCCCCTTGGCTGGTCGATTTGGTTAAAATATTTTTTTGTTTAACCGATATATAAAGTTAAGACATTTTTAATAAGGCAAATAGTGCTCAAAATGCAAATCATTATACAATAATTAAATTTATTTTATAAGAACAAATTTTTAAACTTTTAATTGACTTATACATAATAGCAAAAATCAAGTTCTTTGAAACTACAACGCAAACAGAACCGTCCCCATGTTTGGTCCCCTGTTTGATCCCCTGTTTGCAAAGCCTTATTAGTCGTAATATCCTGGAGAAAGGCAGTGTTATATATGGAAAATAACAATACAAATTTGGCAGGCCGTCCACGTCTTCCTCTTGAGGAAAAGCGTAAGGCCCGTAGTATTAAAATGTCTGATCAGGAATGGGAGAAGATTCAGAACCAGGCGGCCAAAAAGGCGGTAAATGTCAGCAAGTACATCCGCGAAACATTATTAAAGGGCGATTCTTAATGGAAACAGGTGGCTGTACTTCTTTCTTATTCAAAAAAATTACAAACAACAGACAAATCCGGGCGGTAAATTCAGCAAGTATATCCGCGAAACATTGCTAAAGGCTGATTCTTAACGGGAATAAGCGGCTGTACTTCTTTCTTATTCAAACAATGGATAAACCCGTATTGTCGGACATGTAATTGTTAGGTATAATAACAATTATAGGAAGATAGGTTGAGTATTATTGTACTGAAATATCTTTATGCAATGTTTTGGAGTTGATATATAATGCTTAAGATTTCTTCGAACCGAATATCTGCGGGTATGATTTTGGGCCGTCCCATAATAAATGCACAACAACGTTTTCTATTGACTGCAGGACAGGTCTTAACCGAAAGGTATATAAAGCGGATAAAAGAACTTCAGATTCCTTATGTTTATATTGATGAGCGTTTGGGGGTCGAAGATCCTGTTCCGCTAATCAATCCTGCCACGTTTGCAATGGCAATAGACAGTCTTAGACAGTGTTATGAGCAGTATTCCAAAACAATGAGAATTGACATACGGAACGTGCAAACCCAGGTCGGCAACATTATTGATGACCTCGTTAACAATAGCTACCTGATGATTGGCATGTCGGAACTAAAGAACTATGATGACTACACTTATCAGCACAGTGTGAATGTATGTGCCCTATCTATTATTCTAGGTATAAGCAATGGCTATGATCGTTTGCAGCTGCAGAACCTTGGGGTAGGCGCTATTCTTCACGATATAGGAAAAATCAAAATACCCTTGGAAATTATCAACAAGCCAACCGCACTTACTTATGATGAATTAGTGGAAGTAAAGAAACATCCCTGGGAAGGATTCATGATGGTTAATTCCGCAATTAATCTGCCTAAGAGTTCTGTTTATGGAATACTGCAGCATCATGAACGTATTGATGGTCGCGGTTATCCCCGCGGTCTTAGTGAAGATAATATCCATCAATATGGATTGATTATTGCAGTTGCCGACGTTTTCGATTCTCTTGTTTCCGACCGCCCCTATCGTCCCGGCTTCAGCAACCAGGAAGCCATGGCGATAATCGAGCGAGAAAAAGGTACGAAATTATCACCCCGCTTTGTCGATGCTTTATTTTCCCATTTAAATATCTATCCGCCCGGCACGGTAGTAAGTTTATCAAATGGAGACTTGGCGGTTGTAACCCAGGAGAATCTCCAGGATATGAAAAGGCCTCGGCTTAAATTGCTGTTTGATGTTTACAAAAAGATATATGCAAAGGATCGATCACTAAATTTGGCAGATCATAAAGATATCTTTATCACTAAAACCTTCAGCTATAGTGAAACCGAGAACATAATGCTCCAATTCCTAAAGTTACATAAAAGTAATTAACCACCCATGCTCACAGGGCACAACCAAAGATGAAAAATGTTATTTATCATGTCATCCTGAGCGCCGGTGGATCTTAAAGGATTCCCCCTTGTGGAGAATACATATGTGATCTAAAGGTCACAATTAAGGTTGCTACACTTCGTTCTTTTCTCCGGTGGTCTATAAAAAAGAGCCTATATATTGCAGAACATACTTCCTCTCTTCTGCAGCATATGGGCTCAAAAATATTTATCCGCAGGATTATATTTCGCTGCAGATCTTCCTTATAATATTAATGGTTTTTTGACTGTATTTTAAATCAATCATATTTTGCATGGTTTTAGGATCAGGATATTCCAGCAGGGCGCTTCTGGCATACTGACTGGCCCAACCGGCAAAAAACTGCGCCATATAAGTATTATCCATAGTATTAGGTCTTTGGCGCCGGGTATTGAAAGCCTTATTAAAATAATCAGTCAGGGCGGCATCTCCATAGGAACAACTTAACCAACCATGAAAATCAATGATTATATCCGGCTGTTCCTTTAGTACCACGTCGCGCAAAATCTGCGCTTCCGGGGTGCTGAAAGGAGCATTTCCGGTACGATACATGCCCGCACTGCAGTATTGCCAGTAATAATCAAAATCCCGGTTAATGTCTATGCCCTGGGCGTTACACCGGCCAAAACCGCAGCTGCTTTGCCCAACCTCTAACCCATCCGGATTTACACAGGGAATCACAATCAACCTGGTTTCCTTTAGTTCTCCCGGACTGCCGGCAAATTCATTAATAACATCATTGGCGATCTGTACCAAAGCAGCCCCATCTTTGTCCCAGCCATTTTCATAGCCATGCATGGCAAAGGTGAGCAGCATTGTTTTATTATAGTTCGGTGGAGCTATTGTATAGCTTTTTATGGCTGTATCCAAATAACTGTAACCAATAACCTGGTATGTTACCTGACTCTGCGGTTCCTGGATCTGTAGCTGTGTTTTTTCCCCGGTAGGTATTGATTTTTCAGGCAATACAAAAGTAATCAGGGATAAGATTAGCAGCGCGGTTACCGGCAAAATTACAATCCTTCTTGCGGAAATAAATACCACCTCCACATAAGAAAAACAGCGAACGCGATAAGAAGGCAAGCGCAACGTAGCCTGAGCGTCGGTGAGTCTAGCAAGTGCCGTAGATTCCCCTTCTGCATATGGGATCTAAAGGTCACAATTAGGGTAGCTTCGCTAACTTTCAGGATGACATTTTAAAGTAACATGATAATTAAAAATATCATACAATACTGTCACTCTGGGCGATAGCGAAACGACGATGCCATATGGCATCCGGGGCCGAATGCGGTTAGTGCAGCTTCGGCGCTAATCTGCCAAAATATACCCGGAATTAAAAATCAGAATACTTCTGCTTAAGAATTACAATGTCAACCCGGCGGTTTTTGGAGCGGTTGGCCGCATTAAGGTTGGGAACCAAGGGCTTATATTCCCCGTAGCCGGTGGCTGAGAGGCGTTTGGCATCAATCCCCGCATCCCCCCGCAATACGTAAAGCACGGTGATGGCCCGCGCTATTGACAGCTCCCAATTGGAAGGAAATTGCGCCGTATTTATGGCCAGATCATCAGTATGTCCCTCCACTCGAATCTGATTTGGCATTTTAACCAGGGCTTTGCCTAATTGCTCGATTACCACCCGGGCCTGGGGATTAAGCTCATCAGAACCACTGGGGAACAGAAACGTATTCTTTATACTAATTACCAATCCCCGTTCCTGTTCGATTATATCAATATAGTCTGCCAGGCGGGTGGAGCTTTGCCCCATCGCAACACCGGAATTATCCGTTATATCAATACTGATAAACTTTCGGATCTGCTTTTCAACTTCTTCCAATTGGTTTGAAAGATCCGAAGTATCACCTAATGACCCCGGAACCTGCTGACCGGAAGCGCCTGGTGCCAGGGATGGTCCGGGGGCTTCCTGGTTGGGCAGGGAACTGCCCGTCAAAACAATACTCAGCGATTGGGCTATGGCGTTATATTTGGCCACGTCTACTTTGCTCAAGGCATACATCATGATAAAAAACACCATCAACAATGTTATAAAATCCGCATAGCTCAGCAACCAACGTTCCATCCCGACATCATCTGCTTCTTCTTGCTTTTTTCTCCGTCTGCGGCTCACCTTAATCACATCCCTGCTTCTTTCCGCTTGGACGCGGCGGGTTTTTTGGTGGTTTTAGCAGTTGGGAAGGCTCTGACATTGTCTCGTTCCGCTGCGGTTGTATCGGTACGGGCCTCAGGCGGCAGCAAGATGCTGAGTTTGCCTCTTAAAATCCGAGGATTTTCACCAACTTGAATAGCCAGAATGCCTTCTAAAATCATTTCCATTAATATAACTTCTCTTTTAATCCTATTTTTTATTTTTGTAGCAAAGGGGATCCACATGAGATTGGCGGAAGCGATTCCATAGAGGGTAGCCAGGAATGCTACGGCAATAGCACCACCCAACTCTTCCGGATTGGACAAATTGCTCAAAACTGTAATCATTCCCATTACGGTGCCGATAATTCCCATCGTTGGAGCAAATCCGCCCGCGGTCATAAATACTTCGACTCCGATTTTCTCATTATTTTCGTAAGCGTCGATTTCCTTTTCCAACATATCCCGGGTCAATTCAGGGTTCATACCATCAGTAACCATCTGTATTCCCCGCGCCAGAAATTTATTGTCCATTCCTTCGACTTGGCTTTCCAGACTTAAAAACCCTTCCCGGCGTGCTTTATCAGCACAAGTTACGAGTGTTTCCAATACGCCATTATAATCTGGATCCTTGTTTACAAATACCATTTTAGCAAAATAAGGTACTCTTTTAATGTCTTCCAGAGTAAAACTCATCACAGTCGCTGCAATGGTTCCGCCAAATACAATTATGGCCGCAGTTAAAACCAGCAACATGCCCATAGATCCGCCTTCAAGCGCAAAGGCCCCCAGAAGAGAAACTATCGCTAATAGCAGCCCGACCAGCGACGTTATGTCCATAAGTTCACTCCTATCCATATGTGATGGTATCAACGGGTTAACATTATTTTTGTACTAAATTTATTAACCTGTTTTCCATCGAAATTATTTCCGTTATTCTTACGCCATAGTTTTCTTTCACAACGACAACTTCCCCCCGGGCAATAAGCTTCTCATTTACCAGAATATCAACCGGCTCATTTTCAAGCCTTTCCAACTCTACAATTGATCCATGGGTTAGCTTGAGAATATCCCCAATATTTCTTTTGGTCCGGCCCAGCAATACAGATAAGCGGAGGGGAACATCCAAAATCAGGTTGAGGTTGCCGCTATCCGCAGGAAGATCCACGCCAACCACGGGGACGGTTCTTGTGGCTGGTTTCGTATCTTCAGGACCAGCCACAAGAACCGTCCCCGTGGCTGGCGTGGCTGGCGTGGCTGGTGCGATGCTGTCCAAATCCTTGGCAGTATCCTCGAGTAAGTATTGTATATGTTTTCTGGCAACTTCCAGACTCACAATCAGTATTATTTGACTCTCGACCAGATCTCCAATTTGCAGCTTAAAAGATGTGGTTACCATCGATTCATAAAGATCCATATCCAACTGTACCGGATCTTCGCTGACACTGATTAGTTTTACCTGGGGAGGCGATATTTCAATGGTTCTGTTAAACATTTCTGACAAGGCCGTGGCTGAAAATCCCATCATCTGATTCATCGCTTCGGCCACAGCACTTAACGTATATTCATCCATTTCGCTGGCAATATTTTGACCGTTTCCGCCCATCATAATATTGGCAATAACCGCTGCATCCTCTGCCTTTAAGATGAACAGGTTGTTCCCTTCTATGCCGGCAGTATACTGGACTTCAACAAACACATACGGTGCCGTGAAGCGCCGGTGGATTTCACTGAGATTTGTATAACTCAGGGTTGGCGTATCAATAATTACCGTTTGATCGAGAAGTTCTGACAACGCGGTAGAAGCAGCACCAACGTTGATATTTCCTATTTCACTTAAAACATCCTGTTCATCCGCAGTCAATGTCATAGTCTCATTTTCAGCATTATCGGAAGCCTGGCTGTCTGCGCTTAATAATGCATCAATTTCCTCCTGCGATAAAAATGATTTTTCCATGTCTTCCCCCTAAATTTTGCCTGCAATCATTGCGGCCAGCTTATTGCCTATTACTCCGGGTTGTATTTTGTAGTGAGGAGAACCTTCTACCAGCAATTCCATATCATCTCCGACGATACTATCAAGGATAATTACATCGCCTTCTTCCAATTGCAAAATTTCCTTGATCGTCAAATCGGTTTGTCCACAGCAGGCACTAAGGTTCAAGGATACTTTTTCCAGGTTGTTTACTATATCTTTGGTTGAATCCTCCTGATATTTCTGGGTAGCAAACCAATTCTGGGCAGTAAGATTGGGAATCACTTCTTTTAATGTTTCCCAGGGAAAACACAAATAGATATTGCTTTGATTTTCTGAAACCTCAGTGGTAAAAGTAATGATAGCAACCGTCTCATTAGGCGATATTATTTGGCTGAATTGCGGGTTGGTTTCCATCGAGCTGATAACCGTCTCAAATTGGAATACATCCAACCAGGCCAAAGACATATTTTCTAAAATTTTTTGAATGATTATTCTCAATACACGCAGTTCAATCTCCGTTAGATCTCTGATCTGATTATTTTTTTTGCCCGTACCTCCAAATAAAAGGTCGATGATGGGCATGGTAAAATTACTGCCAAACTCCATAACCGCACTACCGGTCAACGGAGGCATTTGAAAAATAGTGATCAATATAGGACTAATCATACTGAGCAGAAACTCTTCATAGGTTGACTGCTCAACTGATGCGATATTAATATTAACCCGGCTGCGTAAATAGCCGGATAAATAATTGCTTAGAATCCGGGACAAATTATCATTAATCATATATAAGGTTCTAAGTTGATCTTTGGTAAACTTGTTCGGTTTGCGAAAATTATATTTTTTGGCTGCAAATTGCAGCTCCTCTTGGTCTTGAAGCGGCAGTTCACCTTGCCCCTTGGCAATTGCGGAGATTAAATTATCAATTTCTGATTGAGAAAGTACCTCATTCATAATTCATCAATTCTATCCTTTATAATAGTGCCTTTTCTATAGCCTGAAGCGCACGTTCCGCTTTAAAGGGCTTTACCAGGAAATCTTTAGCACCCGCTTTGATGGCATCCATGACCAGCTTTTGTTGTCCCATGGCACTGCACATAATAACCCGGGCAGAAGCGTCGGCGGCGATAATATCCTTTACTGCTGAAATCCCGTCTTTTTCGGGCATGGTTATATCCATCGTCACCAGATCGGGTTTGTATTTCATATACATCTCATAGGCTTCTATTCCGTTTTGCGCCTCGCCAACAACTTCATAGCCGTTCCTTACTACGATATCTTTAATCATCATCCGCATAAAAGCCGCATCATCAACGATTAGTATTCTTTTCGCCATCTATCTTCACATCTCCAATACTGTAATATTTTATTTTAATGACCCAATATCGTTGGCCGCCCTGGTCAGCATTTCATCCTGGGACATAAGTATTTTGCTGTTAAATGCGTAATTTCTTGAGGTAATTATCATTTCGGATAAATTATTGATTAAGTCCACATTTGAATTTTCCAGTTTACCCTGGCTCACTTCATAATCCGCCGGGGATACCTCGGCCTGGTCTGTAGCCATGAAGCCATCTGCTTGCCGGACCAGGTGCTCTTTGTCTTGAATGGTAACTAAAGAAAATTTCTGATCCGGCTTTCCATCCACCATTTTTATGCTGCCTGAGACTCCTGCTATGCGGTTGCCGTTTTTATCGGTCAAATAGCCTGAGGCATCACAACTAAATGAACCATTGCGGATGTATCTGTCACCCTGTTCTGTTTGGACTACGAAAAATGCATCCCCGTTTATGGCGAAATCATATTCCCGGCCGGTTTCTTTTGGACTTCCCGTTCTAAAATCAACTGCGGTTTTCGCAGGGACTACGCCATTGGTTTTGTTAAGAAAGGGTTTGAACGAAATTTTTTCCTGTTTGTATCCTTCGGTATTAACATTGGCCAGGTTGTTGGAAATGGTATTCATCTTCTGTGCCATTGCATTTAACCCCGTATTAGAACAATATATTCCGGTTAACATTTTTCTCCTCCTTAATTAATTAATATCGGTATTTATTGTTTTTTTTTTAGCCGGTCAAACCTTGTTATCTGCCTCAAGCTGCTTGCGTAAAGTTGCCAAAGCCATCGTTTTTAATTGTGATACCCGGGAGATGCTTATATCAAGAGTCGCAGCTATTTCTTTCAGGTTCATCTCTTCATAATAATAAAGAGTCAGCACCATTCTCTGCCTGTATTCAAGTGCTTCAATCGCCTTACTCAAACATCTTGTCTGCTCCTCTTTAAGAATTATTGCCTCCGGCGACTTTTCCTTCGGTGCCTGCAGTGTATCCATAACGGTCAGGTCATCAAAGCCCAGAGTTTGCTCCAGGGAAATTGAGGCCATTAACTTAAATGACTGTAGGGCTGCTTCAATCTCCGCTCTGTCCATACCTACTTCCCGGGTGATTTCTTCAATAGAAGCTTCCTTGCCTGTAATTGCGGAGATTCTCTCCATGGCATCAGTAATTATTTGCACCTTCTGCCAGCAGTTGCGTGACAGGGGAGAATCCTTGCGTATAGCATCAATAATTGCTCCTTTGACGCGTTTGGAAGCGAAAGTGGCAAATTGTACCCCTTTATCGAACTGAAAACGTCCTATTGCCTCCATCAATCCTAAAATCCCATAACCGAGGATATCATCTTTATCCCAATAACTAGGGACATTTACGTCAAGCCGATCAACGATTGATTTAACCATCGGCAGGTATTGATGAGGATCGATGCCAACATTGTTTTCCATATTAATCATCATCCTTGATTAATTGAATTGACTTGCGCAAGTATTGAAAAACATAGCTAATAATGATATCCTCTTGTTGCTGCGTAATGTCCATGAATATCACCCCTGTTCGATAGACCCTGGCAACTTGCTCGTATCTTACAACTTTGCCCAATAATTTCAGGGTTACGTTAATATTTTCGGCTTGCAATCGCAGGCTTAAAACCAGCAAGGTATCTGCTGACAACGGCGAATCAAGCGACATATTCAATCCTTTGCCGCTAAGATTGGTTATATAAGCTTCTTGCAGCGGCTCAATGATTTGCCAATTTTTTGGCAAAGTATTGCCTATAATTTCAAATTTGGCCGGCAGCAAGGTTTTAATTCTGACCAGGTTCCGTCGTTCGGCGACATCAATTTTTTGCGGCTTTTTCAGCACCAGCAATCTAATATCGGAATCTTTTTTCTTGCCCAGCACCTCGGTTTTAAAAGAATATCTGACGTTATTTTTTAGCATTGAAATTATCACATTGTCGCCACTGCCAAAATAAAGAGCGTGTCCGTCGCGAACAGGAATCATAACAGAAAATGTGTCATCCAGAACTTCCTGAATTAAACTCTGACCAAATATATGGTTTTCTCCATCATCTAAGGCCACTTCAATTCTGCTGTTAACTTCAATAACTTTTTCAATCATCATTTGAACATCCTTATCTTAATAAATTGATTAGTTTTCTGGCAAAATTGCTATGATTTTCGCTAAAGCCAAATTTGTTTTCCGCGATGTTATCGGCAATCTGTATAATATCCCGACTGACCTGGCTGCGAGGATATTTGAAAATAAAAGGGGTCATTTCTTTAATTGCCTTCTTGACGGTATTATCAAAATTAATAACCCCCAGCCTTATGATTTCAATGTCCAGGTAGCGGCCGGCTACCGTTTCGATTTTATGGGCACTATCCAACGCTTCCTGCATACTTGTCGCCATGTTGATGACCAGATATACTTTGCGGCTCAGCTTGAATTTGGATAATATCTTTATAATCGCATACCCGTCGGTTATGGAAGTCGGCTCCGGAGTGATTACGATTAATACATCATCGGCGGCGGCAATAAACCCCAGCACAATGTTTGATATTCCCGCTCCGGTATCGATGAGAATAAAATCCATTTCCCGGGCACAACTCTCCAATTCCTTAACCAGACTCTGTTTCTGCAGCAGGGGGACATTCTCCATTTCAAATATGCCTGAACAGCCGGGAATGACATTTATCCCGTCATATCCCGTAATAATAACTTCCCCCAGGGATTTTTTCCCTTCCAAAACATCATACAGAGTATAGCGGGGAACCAATCCGAGCATGATGTCAACGTTGGCCATGCCCAGGTCGGCATCCATAATCATTACCTTTTTGCCCTTTTGACTCAGGGCTATCGCCAGATTTACAACCAGGCTGGTCTTGCCGGCACCGCCTTTGCCGCTGGAAATAGCAATTATGCGCGTATTTTTACGGGTTGCCGGGGAAATTTTTCGTTTACTGCCCATCAGGTTTCTTAAGTTCTCAGCCTGGTCTGCCATTAATAAACCACACCCTTCATTATGTACCCAGCTAACAGCTCCGGGCTGGCTGCCTCAATATCATCCGGTACATCCTGTCCGTTGGTAAGGAAAGCTATCGGCATTCCGGTTAAATAGGCAGCGTTCAGGAGGGTGCCGGATGTTTCGGTTTCATCTATCTTGCTGATGATCAGCTGACTGTAGGGGATTACTTTGTAATCGTTTATGATTTGTACCATATCCCGGGCCCTGGTTGTGGCGTTGATAACCAAAAAGATGTCCAAATCCTCAATTACTTCCAAAAACGCTTTCATTTCAGACAGTTGATAACGGTTCCTGGACGGTCTGCCCGCGGTATCAATAAGAATTAAATCCTTGTCGCGGTTTTTGTTTACGGCCTGCAATAACTCAGCGGGCGAGGTTACAACGTCCACTGATGCGCCGATTATATCTCCATATATCCGCAGCTGCTCCACCGCTCCGACCCGGAACGTATCAATGGTAATAAGACCGATATTGAAGCTGTCGAACAAGGAATAGATGGCCGCTATCTTGGCCAGGGTGGTGGTTTTGCCAACTCCGGGAACCCCTACAAAAGCCATTATATTAGGTGACTTGTTGCTTCTTGCCGCGGGCTTGAAAACTGAATGCAGGCGTTGCTGCAGAGCTGCCTTAATCTCAGTTTCATCTTCTATCAACTCAATATCTTCCAGTAAAAACTCCACAATCTCCGGCTCAATCTCCATCCTGAGCAAACACTGCCTGATTTTATGGGCAGCCAGGCTAACCGGCCGGTTCAGCCGCTCAGCTTGCGAAGATGCTAAATTTACCGGGCTTGATTTATCAACTTGATCAGCCCGTTCCTGCGCTTTGGCTGCGGTCACTTCCAATTTGGCGGGACGCAGCCATCCTAACAGCCCCTTCTCTTTAACCTTGCGGCTGCTGACGATAATCGCCTCGGGCCCCAGGTCCTGTTTAATCAGATATAATGCTTCCTGCATATTTTGAACTATGTAACGTTTAATTTTCATTTACTGCCAACGACCCCTTTATTTCCACCTCTAAGTCAGGATTTATTTCATTTATAGCCAGTACGGCAAGATGCGGTTTTAATCTCTCAATCAGGCGACGAAACGGCAGTCTGATTCTTGAAGAGCATAATATAATCAACGGCAATCCCAGCAGCGTAAAATGCTTCTCCAGTTCTTCCAGCTGCTCAAAGATATGCTGGGTCAATTCTGGAGAAATCGCCGGATAGCTTCCCTGGGGGAAGTTTTGCAGCGATTCGGTTAACTGGGTTTCCAAATAAGGATCTATGGTGGCGAAAGTAATTTTACCTTCGACTGAATACTGTTTGCTGATGTTGCGCATCAGCGCCTGGCGACTGCTTTCAATAAGATAATCAAGATTCTTGGAAGTCCGGGATGCATCTGCGAGCGCTTCCAGAATGGTCTCCAGGTCTCGAATGGAGACTTGTTCTTTCAGTAAAGCCTGAAGAACTTTCTGAATATCGCCCACCAGCAGCTGGTTGGGAACCAGTTCGTCAATCAGAGCTTCGTTGGTTTCACCTACCGTGTCAAGCAACTCCTGAACATCCTGCCGGGACAAGATTTCATGGGCATGCGATTTAATAAATTCGGTCAGATGAGTGATTAGTACGGTTGCAGAATCCACCACCGTAAAACCATCCATTTCCACCTTTTCTTTGGTTTCTTCCCGGATCCACCAGGCAGGAAGTCCAAAGGTCGGTTCAATTGTTTCCAGCCCTTCAATCTCGATTTCTTGATCATCCGGATTCATGGCCAGGTAGTAATTGGGCATCAATTCTCCCCCGCATATATCAATGCCGCGGATTTTAAACCGGTAGGCATTGGGCATCAGCTGCAGATTATCCCGGATGCGTATAGGCCGCACGTATATTCCCATTTCCAGCGCACATTGTTTTCTTACCGCGGCCAGGCGCTTCAAAAGATCTCCCCCGCTGCTTTCATCGATTAAGGATATGAGATTATAACCTATCTCAATTTCCAGCGGATCAACCCGGAAAAGATTCTTGATATCCTCAGGTTCCCGGGGAGTTGATACGGTACTTTCCTGGGCTGAATCCATGGCCTTTTTTTGCATTTCTTCCTTGTTAAGTGCAAAAGCGGCGTAGCCCGTCCCGGCCGACAAAATCAAAAAAGGTAAAAAGGGTAAACCCGGTACGATTGCCAAAACAAACAACAGGGCGGAAGCCAGGCCGATGGCCCGAGGGAATTTTCCTATTTGACCGACCAGGTCAAAACCGAAACTGTTGCCGGTGGTGGTTCTGGTAACCATAATACCGGTTGCAGTAGACGCCATGAGGGCTGGAATCTGTGATACCAGACCCTGCCCTACGGTAAGCAGGGTATAAGTATGCATGGCCTCAGCTACGGGCATCCCTTTTTGCAGCGTGCCGATGCAGATGCCGCCGATAATGTTTATCAGGGCGATAACAATCCCGGCAATGGCGTCTCCCTTGACAAACTTGCTGGCCCCGTCCATGGAACCAAAAAATCCGGCTTCGCGCTGCAGCTTGATTCTTTTTTCCCGGGCTTCCTGCTCCGAAATCAGTCCCGCACTCAGATCCGCATCAATACTCATTTGCTTGCCGGGCAGGGCATCCAGGGTAAAACGGGCGGATACTTCGGCAGTTCTGCCTGCGCCATTGGTTATGACTATGAATTGAATAAGGGTAATAATCAGAAAAATTACAAAGCCTACGATATAGTTGCCGCCGATAACGAAGGTCCCAAATGAATCGATTATTTTGCCGGCATCAGCCTGGTTGAGTATGCAACGGGTGGCAGATATCTCCAAAGCCAGTCTGAAAACGGTTACCAACAGCAACAGGGTGGGAAATACGGAAATCTCCAACGGTTCGGTTATAAACAGTGTCATCAGCAGCAAAATCAAACCAGTAGCCAGACTGCAAGCCAGCAATACATCCAGCACCGGGGTCGGAAGTGGAACAATGATTATGCCCACCACAAACACGATTACCGCTGCGACTACAATATCGCTGTTACCCCGTATCTGAAAATAACTAAGTACACCTTGATTTGATCTTTCCATACTCCGTTTATCGCTCCGCTTCACTGGTTCTTTTTATTTTTTAAGGCATAGATTGCAGCTATTACTCCTGCTACCGCCTGATACAGTTCAACCGGTACAAAATCCCCTATTTCCGAACTGCTATATAAAGAACGGGCCAGAGGTTTGTCCTCAACGATCGGAATGTTATGCTCCGCTGCTTTTTCCTTGATTTTTTCGGCCGTATATCCGGCTCCTTTGGCCACAATCTGCGGAGCATCCATCTCGTCCTCATCGTATTTTAAGGCCACCGCCAGGTGGGTTGGATTGGTTACCACTACGGTTGCTTCGGGAATACTCTGCATCATCCGGCGCATGCTCATCATACGTTGTTTTTCTCTAAGTTTGGCTTTGATCAGCGGGTCGCCCTCGGTTTGTTTTATCTCTTTTTTTATTTCGTATTTTGACATTTTCAAAGACTGATTGAATTTCCATTTCTGATAAAATAAATCCGCTACTGCTATGACTAAAAAGGTTCCAGTGGCAGCTACCCCAACCCGGAAAGCGAGCGTATTCAGAAAAGCCAGACTTGATACCAGATTAGCATCAACCAGAACCAGTATTTGGTCAAAAGCCTTGCTGACTACACTGTAGGCTACCAGTCCGATAACGAAAACCTTTAATAATATCTTCGCGAATTCAAACAAGGCCTTTCTGGAAAATATCCGTTTAAATCCTTCAATAGGATTGATATTGGAAAGCTTGGGCTTTATGCCTTCGAATGCCACTACCATTCCTACCTGCATAAAATTTACCAACAGACCAAATATAACTGCGACCACGAAAATAGGAGCCATTATGCGCAGATACAAGTTAAGGGTCAGTTTAAATACATTAAAGAACTGTTCACTGCTTAGCGCAGTACCCATTTCCCCGGAGAGAATATGCCGGACATAGGCGGCCAAATTCTCTCCCACATACCCGGAAAGGCTGTGCAATGCGACGATGATTGCCAAAACAACTACCGCTGCATTTAAATCAGTACTTCTTGCCACTTGGCCTTTTTTCCGGGATTCTTGCTTGCGATGCGGAGTAGCCGGTTCGGTTTTTTCTTCCGTCGCCGCAAAATAAATCCAGGGAGGGCAAACGCTCTGCTCCATTAAACCCTCCGGCGCCAGACACAGACCAGTCTGCCATTGGAAACAGGCCAGGCGTCTGAAAAAGGCCAACCCGTACTCACAGATATACTCAAACATCAGATCAATCCCATAATCAGACTGATATCCCGTTCCATTTGGCTGAAGATGTTGTTGACCAGCATCGTCAACAATGGCATGGCGGCAATCAGGGTGATCATTCCCAGACCTGTTTTGATGGGGAAACTAAGGATAAAGATATTTAATTGTGGTACGGTACGGGCGATTATACCCAGAGCTATATCGCAGATAAGAAAGACTATAAAAAATGGAGCCGCTATTCTTATACCCAGCGAAAACACCTGAATAAACAGTTGAATTACGGATGGTACAACCGTTATTTTTAGGGCGCCGCCCATAACCGGCAGCAATTCATAGCTATAGGAAATAGCCCTTAAAAGACTATGGTGACCATCCACCGACAGGAACAACAGTATCTGAAAAATATAAAAGAACTGCCCCATCAGGGTAATTCTGCTTTGGTTTTGGGGATCAAAGACCGTGGCCATGGCAAAACCTATTTGAATATCTATAATTGATCCGGCTATTCTGATGGCGGCAAATGACAACAGGCTTACAAAGCCCAGGATCAAACCCACCAGCACCTCTTTTATCACCAGTAATGAAAAATGTGGCATATCCGCGGCAACAACACCAATGTTTAATCCCGGCAGCAGCAGCGCGGTTAGAAAAATTGCAAAGCCTATTTTCACCAGATTCGGAGTACCCTTGATGGAAAAGAAGGGAACCAGGAAAATAAATGCACTTAAGCGGGCAAAAACCAGAAATCCCGCGAGCAGGCTCTCCATTGCCAACACCTGCATGCCCCCTAGCTAATAATATTATTTAGATTGCTTAATATATTGACCGCAAAATTGTTTAAAACTTTAAGCATCCACGGGCCAAATATCAGCAGTGACAATAAAATGGCAAATATCTTGGGTACAAAAGTAAGGGTTTGCTCCTGAACCTGGGTTACAGCTTGAAATATGCTGATAACCAACCCTACCAAAAGCCCTATCCCCAACGGCGGCGCAGCCAGCAGCATTGCCGTCAGCAATGTTTCGCGGGCTATGGACATAATCATTTCCGGGGTCAATCAATCCACATCCAATACTAAGGTTTTTTTAGCGATAGCTTAAAAGCAATGATTTGGTGATCAGGTACCAGCCATCAGTCATAACAAACAAAAGTATTTTAAACGGCAGTGAGATCATAATCGGGGAAACCATGAACATCCCCATCGACATCAGGGTACTTGCTACCACAATGTCTATCACCAGAAAGGGCAGGAAAATATAAAAGCCCATCTGGAAAGCCGTCTTCAATTCGCTGATGGTAAATGCGGGTATTAAAACCCCCATTGACAGCTCCTCGTGGTCAGCTGGCTTCTCCCCTTTGGAAATATCTAAAAAAAGGCTCAGATCTTTTTCCCGGGTTTGCTTGATCATAAAATCTTTAAGCGGAGCAGAGCCCCTCGCCATTGCTTCTGATTGTCCCAATTGCCCGGCCAGGTAAGGGGTTATGGCCTGGGTATTAATCTTGTCGTAAGTGGGAGCCATAGTGAAAAAGGTCAAAAACAAAGCTAAACCGATCAGCACTTGATTGGGAGGTATTTGCTGTGTTCCCAGAGCATTGCGTACAAAAGCCAGGACAATTACGATTCGGGTAAAAGAAGTCATCATTACTAAAATGGCCGGTGCCAACGCCAATATAGTGAGAATTGACAGCAGCTTTAGAGTATCAACCACTTCTTCGGGGCTATCGGTGTTTCTGATCTGCAGGTCAATGCCGGGCAGCGGATCGGCCAGGGCCGGATCCAAATTCAGAGCCAACCAGAATATGCATGCCAGCATGGCAATAGCGAACGCCGTATAAGGTTGTTTTTTATTCATGCCGGCCTACTTCCTTTGCTGATTCTTTTTATCGCATCAGTTAAATGAAATTGAAACTCACTGGCTTCATCTTCCTGATAGTCGTCCAGTTGTTTGATGAAAACGATTTCTTTTTCAGTTGCACTAATCAGCAAGTATTCGTCTCCAACCCTGACAACACTTAAAGTGGTTTTGGGCTGCAGCGTAATCTGCTCAATAATTTCCAGATTGCCTTTGCGTCCAGGGTGATTCCTGGTCATGCCATATTTTATAAATCCATAGGCCAGTATGACTACGACCGGCAAACATACCAGAATTCTTATTAATGCTCCCCAAAGGTCCGATTCCAAGCTACTTCACACCCCTGGCATAGTTTTCTTCATCCCGGTTAAATGAGCTTATTCTTATCCCCAGAACTTCGTTTAGTACCAAAATTTCGCCATGCGCCAGCCATTGCTTGTTGGCCTTTAAATCCACATTGTCCCCGGCAATTCGGTTCAGGGTTATAACCTGACCCTCCTGCAAATTGATTACATCGCTGAGATTAAGCGGGGTGCTCCCGAGCTCAACCTCCAATTCAAGCGAAATCCCATTTAAAAAACGGATATCTTCTTTGGATGCTTCCACTGGGACAACCTGCAACTGGGAAAACTGGGCTTTTTTTATCAGGTTGTTTTCAATGGACCTGTCTCCGATCAGGTTTAATATTTCATTGATCTGCTTTTCGGTAATGTTTCTCACTATATCCTCCCTACTGGACTAACAATTCTTCAAAATAGAGTCCGGTGACCTTTCCGCTGGTCAGGGTCGAATTTATTTCCGTCAGCAATTGCTGCTTCAGCGACTCAGTTCCCTGAGGACTGCACAAGGTTATGGCCCTGGTATTCCTAAGTACCTTTAAGATGCTATCCCTGACCCGGTAGGTAGTTTTCTCCAATTCTTTACCCACCGCAACTGAACTGTATTCCAGGGTTATGGTTGTTTTTAAATAGCGGTTTCCGCCGGCATCGGCCAAATTCACAGTAAAACTGGGCAAGGTAATACTCTTCATATTCTTGTTTTCTGATTGGGCGGCTAAGTTTTGCAAGCCCACATTGAAATACAGGCACACGCCAGCTGTTATGGCAATAACAGCGATTATGGCTAACAGCCACAACCGGGAAGATTTCCTGACCGGGTTTGTATTTTCTTCGGATTGAGCACTCATATATTTATTCGCTCCTTTTGCAATTTTGGTTCGATGCCGGAAGAAACACGGTGATGCTTCTTCCGTTCATCTAACCGATGCGGGTATTATCTCTTGATGTTAATCAATTCCTGCAGCATTTCATCGACGGTTCGAATCGATTTTGAATTGGCCTGGAAACCTCTTTGCGAGATTATCATATCCACAAATTCCTGGGCCAAATCGACGTTGGACATTTCCAGGGCGCATGCTATCAGGGTTCCGCGGTTGCTGCCCGGGGCAGCAACGTCAGTGGTTCCGGTTGCCGGGCTTTCAACATACATGTTTTCTCCCACCTTCAGCAGCCCCGCTGGGTTGGTAAACGTTGCCAGTCCAATTGGCCCTGCGGTTTGAGTGGTACCGCCATTATCTATATAGGAGATGGTTCCATCCGCAGCTATACTGATATTGCCGCCGTAATCACTAATATTAATGGCTTCGGAGGAGGAGTCGCAGACCAGCATCCCGTTGGCTGAATTCACCAGGTTGCCTTCGTTATCCAGTGAAAAAACGCCTGCACGGCTATAATATTCATTACCGTCTTTATCTTGCAATATGAAATAACCTTCACCCTGGATCATGAGATCAGTGCTGTTGCCGGTTGTAGCTGCGGCCCCCTGGCTATGGACGTTGTTGATTGTACCGACCAGAACCCCCAAGCCGATTTGTTGCGGGTTGGCTCCGCCGGTATTACCGCTGCCGCTGCCGGTGGCTGCTTGAGCGCTTCTAATCGTCTGATTCAGCATGTCCTGAAAAGTTACCTGCCCCTTTTTGTAACCGGTAGTATTTACATTGGCAATATTGTTGGCCAGGACATCCATTTTAACCTGGTGCACCTGCAATCCTGAAACTGCAGAATATAGTGAACGCATCATAATAATTTGACCTCCTCTAAATTAAAATTATTTGGTTGTGGCAGCTACAGGCTTCCTCAGAGAGGTCCGGCCTAAATAATAACTGCACTGTCAATATTGGTAAAGACATTGTCTTTCATCCTTTGTCCGTCCACAACGGTTTTAACCGTTCGGTTGGTGATGTTCACAATGAACACCATATCCTCCATGATTACGCATGATTCCCGGGCTCCCTTGATTTCAGCTTTATCCACCGCGTAATTCAGCTTGTCCATCTGTTGCTGATTGAGCTGAATGTTATTTTGCTCCAGCCTTTTTTGACAGTGGTTGCTGAATTTAACCGGGTCGGTGGCTAACTTTTGTTTTAAAATGTCTTTAAAACCAGTCCCGGACTCAACCCTGCCGCGCTCCGCTCCGGTTGTGCGGTCAGTAACCGGCGGTAAAACGGGATGATACTGATTAATTCTGTTCAAGCCATACTCACTTCGCATCACTTCCCCCTTCATGTATCCGGGTTATTGAACTCACCGGTATGCTGTTTCCGTTTATTTCGGCGTAAGGAATCGAATCCTTAATAATAATGGCTTCAACCCTGCCCTCGATATTGACCCCGTCTGATTGGGCCACCGCGTTTTTACCGATCAGCCCGGCCGATTGCATCAGTGCCATAGCCGCCAGGGAATCTGACATGCTCTGCAGTTGTTCCAGAGAATTAAACTGGGTCAGTTGCGCTATAAACTCTGTATTGTTGGTAGGATTGGTGGGATCCTGGCTTTGCAATTGTGCCGCCAGTATTTTTAGAAATCCATTTTTATCAATGGTTTTGGATGCTTCGCTGCTGACGCCGGCCGTAACCGGTGCTGCTGAATTAACCGCTGCTGTAGTCTCCATTTACACTCCCCCTATGCCAGGATATTTAGTATACCGGACCCTAAAGAACTCTGTTCCCGGCTGCCAATGCTGTCGTAGCTTTCCTGGTCTCTTAACAAATTGCCGGGTTTGCGTTCTTCTCTATATCTGCCGCCGGTCTGGCTTTCCTGCTTCTCCTGATTAGCTAAATCCACACTCATGGCATTTAACCTGATACCCTGTTGGTCGAGATTCTCTTTGATATTGTGCAGATTTGAATTAAGCAGGTTCAGGGTTTCCCCCGTATGGGCAATGATTCGAATCGACAGTGCACCCTCATTCATCTGCAGGAGCAGCTTGAGCTTTCCTAAATATTCCGGTTTGAGATTTATTTCCAGACTGGATATGCCGCTTTTGATTTGCCCCACCAGGTTGGATACGATAAAGTCCATTTGGGACTTTGACATGGCAAACTTTTCTGCCTGCATAGCCGCAGGGATCGAACTGTTCAGCCCGGTTTTCATTACCTGGTTGCTGAGCTCTGCTTGGAAACGCTCGGCTTCAGCCGGGACAGTTTGTTTTCCTCTCGGATTGTACCCCTTCACTTCCGGATTAACCGATGCAACGGCGGCAGCGGTTTTTTTCTCCCCGACGGGAACCGATTTGAATTCCTCACCGGTCATGCGCGAGGCTGCATTACTGGCTGGGTTGTCACTGTTCCCACTAACTTTGCCGGTGGCTGTGGTTTTCTTTCTTCCGGTAGCAACGGATTTCAATTCCTCACCGGTCAGCCGCGTGGCTGCATTACTTATGGAGCTGTCACTGTTCCCACTAACTTTGTCGGCGGCAGCGGTTTTCTTCTCCCCGGTAGCAACGGATTTCAATTCCTCACCGGCCATTTGTGCGGCTGCATTGCGGGTGGGGCCGTCGCTATTCCCGCTAACTTTACCGGCCGCAGCGGCCTTCTTCTCCCCCGCGGTAACGGATTTGAATTCCTCACCGGTTATCTGCGCGGCTGCATTACGGGTGGGGCTGTCGCTGTTCCCGCTAACTTTACCGGCGGCTGGGGTATTCTTTCCTCCAGCGGCAACCGATTTCAATTCCTCACCGGCCATTCGTAAGGCTGCATTACCGGTAGGTCGGGCAGGATTCCCAGGGACTTGGGCGGCTGTCTGACTGCTTCTGCCTGCAGCGGCCGGTGTTTTATCCGTTGCCCCGACAGTTTGACCACTCTTGCCGGCTTGTCCGGATAATCTCGTAGCATGCGACCGGGCTGGGCTGACCGGGATTTGACCCCTTGGGCTGATACCTGTTAACCGCTTCCCCCGATTGCTGCCCGGCTGTAATACTCTTTCTCCTGCGGTTTCCGCTGTTTGCCGGGACTCTTTTTGGCTGCCGGCAGGCTTAACCCTGCTTTCCATTGCTGCTGTTTGCGGCAAGGCCAACATCTGCTCAAAAACTTCTGCAAACTTTTTGTTATTAAGCGAATCATTCCCGGCCTCATTGATTTCTTGGGCGTACTTGCTATCCCGGGCCGATTTTAAGTAACTTCCCGGCTCCAAATTTAACTGTAGCGCTTGCATATTTCACCTCCTTTCCCATTGTTCTTTACGGCAGTATGAAGAAATGCCTACATCATCAAGAATTTTTTGCTGGGTTCGGGATAATTCCAGCTGGTATTCCTCCAGGTGCCTTTCCTTCAGGTTTTCCAGAATTTTTCGGTCGGAAGTGGCGGTTATTACCTTGATACGCAAAGTATTGGACAGGCTTTTGGCCTGGTTCAACTGTTGCTGTTGATTTTCTATGCGCAAATCAAGTGAAGTCAGATACGATTCCTGTTGTCGCATATTGTTGATATTGGATTTATGAACATCATATGTACTCAGACAGGTATATTTTTCGCGCGCCAATTCCTGCGCCCGGCTTTCTTCCAGGTGCTCTTTTTGCAGGGCCCGTGCCAATAGTTCCCTTTCCTGCGCTTCAATACTCTGGCGATATTTAAGAATGTTTTCCAGGGAAAAGGTAAATCTCT
>ENA-UOXR01001806-UOXR01001806.1-bioreactor-metagenome-genome-assembly--contig:-NODE-1806-length-21320-cov-5.213826_pt1 | contig 21320 bp, 17 predicted proteins | sample MGYA00238164_ERZ764825 | MGnify/ENA primary metagenome ERZ764825 (study PRJEB28920, sample SAMN05720171) | bioreactor metagenome | isolation source: Anaerobic biogas reactor | place: USA:Washington...
GCGGGTGCCCTTTCTGGTTGCAGGCCTTATCAGCCTGGTGGCGCTGCTTTGTATCTTGCTGTTTGTGCCGAGAGACGTGGGCAGCGGCCCGCGTGAAGCCAAGCCGCCCCAAGCGCCCGCCATCTCACTGGGTCAGCTCTTGCGCGGTCAAGCCGCCATCCTGGCGCCAGCCGGCATCGGTCACATCCTGGTGCAGATGATCCGCTCGGGACGCGATACGGTGATCCCGCTCTATGCCGCTAACGCCCTCGGCCTGGACGTTGCCCAGGTAGGCTTGCTGGTGGGCATCGCTTCAGCGGTCGAGATGGTCATGTTTCTGCCAGCGGGCTGGATCATGGACAAGCGCGGGCGCAAGTACTCGTTCGTCCCCAGCTTTGGCATTCAGGCCCTGGCCATGGCCGCCGTGCCGCTCACCGGCAGCTTTGCCCAGCTCTTGGCCTGCGCCACCGCCATCGGCATGGCCAACGGACTGAGCTCGGGCGGCATGATGACGCTGGGCGCCGACCTAGCGCCGCCCGACGCACGAGGCGAGTTCCTGGGGGTGTGGCGGCTCATCGGTGACGTGGGCGCCACTGGCGGCCCTGCGGCCGTGGGCTTTGTGGCCGATGCCCTGGTCCTGCCGGCGGCCGCGTTGGTGTTGGCGTCGGCCGGGCTGGGCGCCGCGCTGATCTTTGCCTTTTTCCTGCCCGAGACGCTCCATCACAAGCCCGCCAGGGTCACCCCGTGCCGCTCAGCCCCAACCTAGTCCCTCGCCCAGCCGGGCCTCCCACGCTTGTGCTATAATGGGATCGCTTGGTTCCTCGTGCGGCCGAGGGGGTATCCATGCGTAGCATCAGGACTGCTCTGGCGGCGGGGCTGCTCTTTGTGGCAGCCTGGCTGCTGGCATGCGAGGCTCCCGAATTGGCACCCACCCCGACACCCGCCACACCTGCCAGCGATGATTGGGAAGAGGCGCGGGCAAGCATGGTGGAGCGCACCATCGCTGCTCGCGGCGTCGAGGATGCCGACGTGTTGCGGGCCATCTCGACCGTCCCTCGCCACCTGTTCGTCCCCGAAGAGTACCGCGACCTCTCGTACGCCGATCGGCCTCTGCCCATCGGCTATGGCCAGACCATCTCGCAGCCCTATATCGTGGCTTGGATGACCGAGCAACTCGATCTACAGCCAGACGACCGCGTCCTGGAGATCGGCACCGGCTCTGGCTACCAGGCAGCGGTCCTGGCAGAGCTGGGCCACGTCGAGGTCTACTCTATCGAGATCGTGCCAGAGCTGGCCGAGCGATCGGCCGCGCTCCTGGCAGAGCTGGGATACGCCGTGACCTGTACCCCGGGCGATGGCTACTATGGCTGGGAGGAGCACGCGCCCTATGACGCCATCATCGTCACGGCGGCGCCCGACCATCTGCCTCAGCCGCTGGCGGAGCAGATCGCCGACGGAGGCAAGATCGTCATCCCCATCGGGCCACCAGGAGGCTACCAGTCGCTGTGGCATTTCACCAAGGTAGAGGGAGAGCTAGAGGCGCGGAACCTCGGCGGCGTGATGTTCGTGCCGCTCACTGGCGCGCATCCTGCGCGGACCGAGGGGCTGGAGCCATAGCATTCGGCGCCGAGGCCCAGGCCAGCAGGTAGCAGGCCGCCCCCATCAAGATCCCCGCCCTGGTTCCCCAGGAGAGGGTCAGAGCCGCCGCCAGCACCGAGGCCACCACCGAAGCCGCCCCGTTGGCGGCCCAAGCCCACGCGATCGCCCGCCGATCGCCGGTGGCCACCCGAGATAACCCACCTGCAAAGGGGATCCCCATAAGCACCCCGAGTGGCGCCAACGCCACAGCCGCCATGGCGCCCCGCGCCGCTAGAGGCCAGGCCGCGGTATGCGACTGAAGCCCGACCACCACCCAAGGTGAGAGAGCCGCCACCGCCGCCAAGGCCACCAGCGCCGAGCGCAGCCGCACCCGCGATGAGAGCGTTGCCCCCAACCCCGAGAACACCAGCAGGGCCGCTAGCACGGCCGAGAAGGCATAGGCAGGGTGGCCCAAGTAGAGGGTGTAGCGCTGGATCAGCGGCACCTCTACCAGCACAAAGCCCAAGCCGATCCCGGCAAAGTAGAGCAACGTGCGCTGCAAGCTGCCTGACGGGCGCGATCGTGCGGCACTCTGGCGGGCCAGAAGCGGCATCGCCACCAGCACGGCTGCCCCCGCCGTCGCGAGCAGCAGCAGCGCCACCAGCACCAGATAGCCCGCGCCACCAAAGGGTGCCCAGGTGTGGCCCAGCTCGGCCAAGAGCTGGGGAAGCTGACTCCACCGGTAATAGTGCCCGTAGAACGGCCGATCATCGGTGGGCGGCGCCACCTGGTAGGGATAGGCACGGACCCAGGCGGCACGATCCGCGGCCTGCAGCAGCTCACGATAGGCCTCATAGTAGATGGGACGATCCAACACGCTATAGCGGTTGGCGTCGGCAGCGGACATCCCCGGCATGGCCACCAGGTCGTAGGCCCACTCATCGCAGAACCTTTGTAGCGACGCCAGCTCACCGTGCTCCCAGGGGCCGTTTCTGATCAGGATGGTCATGGTGGTATAGCCGCGGTAGGCCACGATCCAGCTGCCAGGGTCGCCGCCGGAATCCTCGACGGCGGCCACGGCCAGCGCATAGGCCCGCAGCGACTCGCTGGGCGGCGTCTGTAGCCAGCGGGTGATGACCAGCAGACCGCCAGGCCGCAGCGCCCTCATATACTCGCCAAAGGCCTCGCGGGTCAGGGTGTATTGCTCGGCCAGGCTGTAGGCGCCCGAGCGCACTGGTCGGTACGGATCGGTCAGCGGCAGCACCACGGCATCGTAGGGCTCATGCACAGCGCGGACTGCGCTGCGGGCGTCGGCGTCCAGCACCGTCACCCTGGGATGGCCATAGATACCGCCCACCGTGCGCGGCACCAGCGGGTTGGATACGGCGGCGTCGACGCGGTCAACGCCCTGGGCCAGAGCGACCCAGATCTCCAGACCGCCCAAGGGATCCAGCAGCAGGACACGCCCGCCCGGCACCAAGGCATAGGCACCGGCGGTGGGCATGGCCTCGGCAAAGGCCAGGGCGGGGGAGCCGTCGTCCACGCTGGCGGGATCCTCCAGCAGCACGGGGCTGAGGTCGTCGCCATCGCAGTAGAGACCCCATTGCGCTGGCGGTGCCATCCTAGCGCGATAGCTGAGCCCTGGCAGCGCGTGCAGGCTGGGGCTAGCGACCAGATCCAACCTGGCGATGGCGTTCCAGTGCGTGGCCAGGATGCGGCTGCCCGGCGCCTGAATGGCATAGCTGAGGCCCTTGTAGGGCGAGAGGCGCACCTGGAGCGCCGCTGGCGGTCGCCCGAGACCGATCGCCGCTCCTACCGCGAGCAGCAGGGCCGCCGCCCGCTGCCAGCGCCCCAAGCCCATCCCGTACGGGGCATAGCAGATGGCGGCAGCAGCGGCGCCCACGGTGCAGAGCAGCAGCACGCCCTCGGCGCCCACCAGCCCCGGCGCCAGCAAAGCCAGCAGACAACCGGCCGCCGAGCCAACCATGTTGGCCCCATAGCTGGCAGCGATGGCGCGCGGGTACCGCCGAAACAAGAGGCTGAGCGCCGTGCCGCCTGCAAAGAACGGCAGAGACAGGACACCATAGTGCAGCGCCAAAATGGCGACCTGGCGGGGATCCCAGATGGTGTAGGCGTCAAAGGGAATCCAGTTGGTCAGGGCCCAGCCGAAGGGCATCAGCACCCCGGCCCCCAACGCGAACCACGCCATGGTGGCCCGCGGCCGCCACAGGCCCAGCCGAGGGAACGTGGCCAGGAGCGTGCCGCTGGCCCCCGATCCGAGCATGGCCAGGCTGATGACCATGAACGCCAGGTGGTGAAATTGAGCCACTGCCAGCAGCCGGTAGAGGGCCACTTCATAAGCCAGGAGGGCAGCGGCCAGCAGCCCGGTGCCCCAGAACAGGGCGGCCCCAGGACGAGCGCCATGAGGACGTCCGGCAACGCACATATCAGAGATCGCCTCCTGCCTTGTGGCGATGTGGCAATGATTCTAGAGCGGCGAGAGGCCCGCGGCAAGGGCCGGTTCGTCGCGCCCGCCCCCGTCCAGAACGGCGCCTTGACCCCGCCCCTCGCATCCAGTAAGGTCGGGGTAGGCGTGCCTCGGCACCGGCCACCCCGACGGCGGTTCGTGGGCCTTGGCGAGGGTAGTTCGATGACGAGGAGGAAGACTGTGCGAGAAAAGTGGAAACGGAAAGGGCTGGCAGCGGCGCTGCTCATTGCTGGACTCTTGCTGGCGGCGTGCCAGCAGGCCCCCGAGATCGAGACCGAAGCCCCCCCAGATCCCACCCCAACCGTTGAGACCCAACCTACTGAAGAGCCCCCTTGGGAGCCCATGCTGCTCCAGACGATTCGGCATGGAGATCGTGCACACAGCGTCGCCTTTTCGCCGGATGGCAGCCAGGTGGCGGCCGGCGTATACTTGGAGGTGCGGCTGTACGACCTGGACGACTATTCCCTGGTGCGCAGCATCGAGCACCGCCATGGGGTGGAGGATCTGGCTTTCTCGCCGGATGGAGAGATGCTGGCAGCGGGACAGGGCGTGTACGGCGTGCGGCTTTCCAACGTGGCCGATGGCGCGGCCGTGCTAGACCTGCACGGCGGCTATGAGGGACGGGTGGCCTTTGCCCCGGATGGCGAAACCGTCATCACCGGCAACCGCGACGGCTTGGTGTGGAAGTGGCGGGTGGAGGACGGCGAGCAGCTCGGCGAATGGTCGGTCGAAGACCCGGAGAACACCAGGGCTGTGGCCTGCTCGCCCACCGGCGACCTGGTGGCCTCGGGCCACTATGATGGCTCTGTCTACCTGTGGGACGCCGACGATGGCGCCCTACGGCGCACCCTGGCGCCGGGAGGCGGGTTTGCCAAAGCCGAGGCGTTGGCCTTTTCGCCCGACGGCGAGCTATTGGCGGTGGCTGGCGCCGTACGCGACCGTGATCGGGTCGTCGCGGTGTGGCGCGCCGATGATGGCAGCATCCATCGTGAGCTGGAAGTAGGCCAGGACGCCAACGGCGTGGCCTTCTCGCCCGACGGCGAGTTCCTGGCCGCCGGCGGCAACGACGGCGTCTATGTGTGGCAGACCAGCGACTGGGCGCTGCTCTATCTTCTCGAACCCCTAGACGACGAGGGCGAAGTTGACTGGGTTCAGGACGTGGCCTTGTCGCCAGACGGGCGGCTGCTGGCGGCGGTAACCTGGAACGGCGCCTTGGTGCTGTATCAGATCCAGCCATAGCGCGAGCGCTCGTGTGGGTGCGCGCGACACATTTCGGAGGGGGCGGATCCGGCGCACGGGGAGTGCGTAGGGTCTGCCCCCTCCTTGGCGCTGGGCATGGACAAGTCTCAACGTGCCGGCTATCCTGTGGAACGTAACAACGCGCACCAATGGAGGCAAGCCATGCATAGCGAGACACTCATCACCCTCTATGTGGCTCCCAGCGGCCACGACGATTGGTCCGGCAGCCTGCCGGCGCCGAATCGGGATCTGACCGATGGCCCGCTGGCCAGCCTGGCGGGGGCGCGGGACGCCTTGCGCCGTCTCAAGGACGGGGGCGCCTTGACGGGGCCGGCGACCGTCTACGTGCGGGGCGGCACCTATACCCTGGACGAACCCTGGGTGCTCACGCCCGCCGATAGCGGCACAGAGGATGCGCCCATCACCTATGCGGCCATGCCCGGCGAGGAGCCGGTGTTCAGCGGCGGGCGACGCATAGCGGGCAACTGGCAGCCCTACATGGGCGAGATCGTGGTCTGCGACGTACCCGAGGCGCGCGATGGCGCCTGGCCGTTCCGGCAGCTCTATGTGAATGGACGGCGGCAGCAACGCGCTCGCTTGCCCAACGCCAGGGGCGTGCGCGGCACTTACTATACCATCGTCGAAAAGGCCGCTGACAACGCCTTTGTCTACCACGAGGGCGATCTCAGCGCCGATTGGCACAACCTGCGCGATATCGAGGTACGGGTCTACCACTCGTGGAACGACTCGTGGCTGCGGGTGGCGGGGGTGGATCCCGAACGGCGCGTGGTGACGTTCACTGGCGCCCCCGAGCCCAGCCACTGGTTCGGGTGGGTGGGGGCCAATCGCTATGTGATCGAGAACGTGCTGGAGGGCCTGCAGCAGCCGGGCGAGTGGTACCTGGATCGCCAGGCTGGCCGGCTCTACTGGTGGCCAACCTGCGACCTGGCGACGGCCGAGATCGTCGCGCCGGCGCTGGACCAGCTCGTCCTTCTGCAGGGCTCCCCCACCGAGGACGCCTGGGTGGAGCACGTGCATCTGCGCGGGCTGACCTTTTGCCATACCGATTGGTCGCTGCCGCCCGAGGGCTACCCGGGCTGCGGCGATGTAGGCGATATCGTTCTCCCCACGGCCGTGGCCCTGGACGGCGTGCGGCACTGCAGCCTAGTCGATGCACGCATCGCCCACGTCGGCACCTATGCCTTGGAACTGGAAGGCTATGACACTCGGATCGTCGGTAACGAGATCCACGATACCGGCAGCGGCGGGATCATCACGCGGAACTACTGGCCCGCGCCTAACGACGTCTCCTACAACCATGTTCACGGCTGCGGCGCGGTCTATCCCAGCGCTGTGGGCATCAATATCGACGAGGGCGGCGGCTCCTTTTGCCATAACCTGATCCACGACATCACCCAGTCGGGCATCTATGCGCGGCACTGGTCCACCGAGCACCAGCCACGGGAACGCCGTAACCAGGAGCAGCCGCTGATCATTGCCCACAACGAGATCTATGATCTGCTCTATACTATCAATGATGGCGCGGGCATCTTTGTGCGCGACAGCAACATCCTGATCGAGGGCAACTTGATCCACGACTGCTACTCGTATGGCGAGCATACCCCGGGCTGGGGCATCTATTTGGGTTGCGAGACGCGCGACACGGTGGTGCGCAACAATGTGGTTTACCGCACCCGCGAGTCGGTCCACGTCTGGTACAGCAACCGCAACAACACCATCGAGAACAATATCTTTGTGGATGGAACCAAGGTGCAGGTCGGCTACGATAACGAGCCCGATCGCTGCCACGAGCATATCGTCTTTCGGCGGAACATTGTGACGTTGCGCGGAGATGCGGCGCTGTTTCGCGTGCATGGCGAACGATCGCTGCCAGAGGTGTCCGACGCCAACCTGTACTGGCACGCCGACGGGGCGCCGTTGCGCATCACAGGGCTGGAGGACGTAACCTCCTGGGACGAATGGCAGGCGCGCGGGCTGGATGCGGACTCGGTGATCGCCGACCCCTGCTTTGCCGATCCCGACCACGATGACTATCGGCCGCTGCCGCACTCGCCCGCCTATGCCCTGGGATTTGCGCCCATCGACCTCTCGCGGGTGGGGTTGCGGGGCTCTCGCTGGAGCTGATGGGCACACACAAAGATCGGCCGCCGACGTACGGGGTGATTACGTACCGCACCACGTCGGCGGCCCTCCATAGCGAGCGCATCCTTACGCGCGCGGGGCTGTCGGTACGCGTCATCGACGTGCCGCGCAGCCTCTCTACCGACTGTTGCCAAGGGGTCCGCATCGCCTGGGAGGCGCGCGAGGCGGCAGCTCGCGCCCTGGAGGAGGCGGGCGTGCCCTATGTAGCCATCTTAAGCTGGCCCCGGTAGGTCCGGCGCCACGGCCGAGCAGCAAACGGGAGAACCACCATGGAGCACCGGTTCCAGCCGACCTCTTACCACAACAGCTTTGGCAGCCACCCGCCAGTGGCGCATGTCGGCGATGGCGATCGCATCATCACCACCACGCTGGACTGCCGCGGCCACGATGCCGGCGACCGCCCCGCCACCGACGTGCGCCCCAACCCGCTGACGGGGCCCTTCTATGTGGAGGGAGCAGCGCCCGGCGACATGCTGGCGGTCGAGCTGGAGCGGATCGCGCCCAGTCGCGATACGGCCATCGCCAAGACTATGGTGGCCGACCATCTGCTCGAGCCCGAAACGCTGCGAAACCTGCCCCCTGCCGAGCAGATCGTCTGGCAGCTCGATCTGCCGCGTGGGGTGGCCAAGCCGCAGGATCCGCCCCGCGGCCTGGAGGGGCTGTCAGTGCCGCTGGAGCCTATGCTGGGTTGCTTGGGTGTGGCGCCAGCGGGCGGCCAGGCGATCTCCTCGGCCACCTCGGGCCCTCACGGCGGCAACATGGATTGGCGCGGCACCGTGGCCGGAACCACCCTCTACTTTCCCGTGTCGCAGGAAGGGGCGTTGCTCTTTCTCGGCGATGGTCACGCCGCCCAGGGAGACGGCGAGATCGTGGGGCAGGGGCTAGAGACCTCGATGGAGGTGACGCTGCGGGTGCGCATCGTGCGCGGCTGGCAGGCCCAGTGGCCCCGCGCCGAGACGGCCACGCATCTGATGACGCTGGGCAACGCCCGTCCCATGGAGGAGGCACTGCAACACGCCACCAGCGAGATGCTGCGTTGGCTGGAGGCCGCGTACGGCCTTGATGCGACGGCCGCCTCCACTCTGCTAGGCCAGTGCGTACGCTATGAGGCGGGTAACGTGTACGATCCGGCCTTTACCATGGTATGCCGACTGGCCAAGCGCTGGCTAGGGCCTCGGCACTAGGCTGTCCTGGCGCGCCCTCTAGGACAGCTCTTCCAGCGCCGCCAGGAGCCGCGCCTCGCAGGTTGGGCAGACGCCATGGGTGAGATCGACGCCCAGCGCTGAGCCCAAGAGGCCCAGTCGGCTCACCCCCTCTTCGATATCCACCCATTCGCCCGAGGGCAAGAGGACGGCCTTGCACCAGGCGCACAGGCGCACCAGTCGGCCCTCACGAGAGGCGTGGACATCCAGCAGGCCGATGGGCTGAGAGAAGCGCACCTCCCGTTCGCACCGTGTGTAGAACCGCAGACCGCCGTCAGGGCTTGGCTCGATGCGCATGTGCATGTAGCGACGCACCTCGGGCGAGTCACAGCGAAAGGGCAGCTCCAGCGGCTCGCCGGAAGCCCGCACGGCCTCTAGAATGTCGTGCCACAGGGCCAGTACCGGTTCGCCGTGCAGATGCTGCTCCAGACGTGTGCCCACTACGGTGTCGGGCAAATCCGGCGCCTCGTTCTCGCGCGCAAAGGCGCAGAATGCCTCGTTGACTCGCGTGATGACATTGTCCAGGTCGATGGCGTACTCGAACGTCCACTCTAGCATCTCTACCCCCTGCACCGAACCTCGCCTCGCGGCTCTAGCGCGCGGGCCGGCCGACTAGCTCTACTATAGGTTACCGGTCTGGCCGGCGGATGCAAACGGAGACCGCCGCGCCCATGCCAGCGCCAGCGAATCCGCCCAAGCCCGACTCAGTCGCGTAACCTTTGGTTCGCTCGGCCGTCTCATCAGCGGAAAGCCCAAACAGGGCAGCGATAATGAGGAGGTAGCATGTTCCAGTGGATGATGGCAGTGGCAGTGGCGCTGTCGACCATGTTGGCGGCGGCGGGCGTGCCCGCGGACGTGACGCCAGCCCAGGTAATGAACGGCGAGGCGATGGCTCAAGTACACACGGCGCTGCAACTGGCCGCGCAGAACCGCCCAGAGGAGACGCCCGAGGCGGCGGTGATGGCGCGCCTGCAGAATCAGGTGCGAGTCATGATCCGCGACGCCCAAGAAGCGGGGCTGGACGAGCCGGCGATGGATCAGCTCATGGAGCGGGTCCGCGAGCGGTTGCAGCTCCAGCTTGAGCAGTGCGAGGACGGGACCTGCCAGTTCGGCTTGGAGCAAGCGCTCCAGGCCACCGAGCAGTGGCGCCATGGCTACCAGTCACGAGAGACCAACGGCAATGACGCGCCAGGGGAGCCGGCCCAGAATGGCGAGTCCGGTCCACCGGCTGATATGGGCGGCCCCGGTGGGTCCGAGAGCTCGGGTGCGGCCGGCGGCCGTGGCGCTGGCGGCGGGGGGCGCTAGCGATCACGGCCCGCCAACCCGTTCATGCCAACGCGGCGTGGGGAGAGCTCCCTCACGCCGCGTTGACGTTTGGCGGTGCGATCACGGCCGCCCGAAATCGGCCACGGCGCGAGCGATAGCCGGGTAGCTCACCCGCCACCGCCCCGGTGGCGGATCCTCCGACACCTGAATCTGAAGCCGGCCAGTGTGCCCGCCCTCCTGCAGCAGCTCAGTGGCCTGGGCATAGATGGTGGCCTCGTCCGCCCAATGCACCGATGAGGGAAAGTTGACCTGGATGCGTGTCTCAGGCCAGCGCGCCACGACGTCCGCCACCCGCGTGTCATTGTCGGGGGGTGGGGCAAGCGAATCGATGCCCTGCGGCGGCCACTCGTCCAGCAAGGGCCACAACGCCCGCAGGTTGCCATCCATGTGCACATACACACCCACGCCCACGTCGGCCAGGATCTCGGCCACCTGCCGATAGGTTGGCAGGCACCAGCGTCGGTACTGGCTCGTTCCGATGGGCCCGGCGGTGATATTGTCGGGCATGTCCACATAGGGCAACAGCACATGCCGCGAAGCCTCGCGAGCCACCCGCGCCATCTCGAGCACCTGCTGTCTCATCAGCTCCATGCACTCGCCCACAATGCCGGGATCGTCGGCCAGATGCAGCACGAAATCGGTTAGCGCCGCCCACTGGATCCACATCTGCTGGTAGGGCGTGCGCGCCAGCGAAACGTGAGGCAGACCGCGGTCTCCCAGCTCCCGGTGCGCCCGGGCGGCGGGCTCTACATCCAACGAGATTACCGCATCGCGCAGATAGGCCCGCAGCACGGCATAGTCGGCCATCGTCTCCACATAGTGCTTGGTGTAGGCACTCACCCCCAGGCCGCTGACGCGGGTGCGCTCTTGGGTTAGCGACCCGACGGGGGTTACCAGCGTATCGCGCCAGCCCGGCTTGCCGTCGATCAACGCCTCCTCGGTGATGATCCGGCAGTTCGGATGGTCCACCCGATGTACGCTGGACCACCTCAAGATGCCGATGGCATCATCGCCGATGGTCTCCCACACCACCTCGTTGGGCGCGACCATGTTGTCATACTGCACAAAGGGTACGCGGTCGTGCTGCTCCCCACGGATCACGGCCAGCATGCGTTGGCGTTGCTTCATCTCTTGCTCCCGATGCGATTTTGCGCATTCAACCTTAAGCTGGTCACGTTGTCAATCTGGTCAGCCGCGACGGCGCGGGTAAACTTGTTAAACTTGACACGATTACTAATGTATGCTATCCTAGTATCTGTAGGCGCAAGCGATATCGAAATGAGGAGGCAAGCAATGGCCAACACGACCTTTAGGGCAACCACCAAGTGGACGGGCGAGGGGCTGCACGTGGTCAGCAAGGCGCGTGGGTTCGAGGTATCGATGGACGAGCCCGAGTCCCTGGGAGGGACCAATGTCGGCATGAACCCGGTCGAGTTGCTGCTTTCGGCGCTGGGCGGTTGTATGGCCGTGTTGGTGCCCGCGTTCGCTGCCGAGCACGGACTGCAGATCGATGACGTGAGCATCTCTCTGGAGGGCGACCTGGATCCCGACGGCTTTTTGGGACGATCCGACGTACGGCCCGGCTTTCAGGACATTCGCGTCAAGCTCAACGTGAAATCGCCCGAACCCCGTGAAAAGATCGAGGAGCTGATGGAGCTGGTATTTGAGCGCTGCCCAGTCAAGGACACGCTCTGTGGCGTACCAGTCAGCGAGACCTACACGCTCAACGGGTAACGCCGGGCGGCCAGCGTTCATCAGGCTTGCAGCAACGCCCGCCCCTCTCGGGGCGGGCGTGTCGCATCCGGCACAGCGTAGGGCTCTGCCAGCCCCGCGTCCTTACGCCAACGGATTGTAGCCCGACTTGAGCGAGCGCTCCTCGTCACCCCACACCAGCTCACCGGTGACGCCCTCTGGCAGCCACAGCTCGCCGCGCAACACGTCACCCTCGCGTCGTAGGTCAAAGCGCAGCATGTCCGAGGTCGGATGGGGCATTTCGCCGCGGATGGCCGTCAACGGCCCGAACTGCGGCGCGATGCGCACCCGACGGAACCCCGGCGCGCTGGGACGGGCCCCCAGAATGGACGCATAGTAGTGATAGAGCGGATGAGCGCCCCAGGCGTGGCAGTCGGAGCGGGTCGGCTCGGGCGATTCGCTGGTGGTCTTTAGCCCCTTTTCCTGGAGCCCGAACCAAAAGTCCAGCTTGTCGATAAGCAGATCCACGCGCCCAATCTCGCGTAACGCCTCCAGCAAATAGTGCGAAAAGTAGATGGTGGTGCGCGCCAGGTCGTCCGCACCCAGCAGCCCGGCGATCATCCTCTCGCGCCGCTCCCCGTCCAGCAGGTGGGTGAGGATCGCCAGCGATTGCGTGTGCTCCGAATAGCACGTGTGCGCCCGATCGTCGGCCAGCATGCCACGCTGGTCATCCCAGTAGGCGGCCACGATGGCTCGGCGCAGCGCCGTGTTGACCTCGCGCCAGTGCGCGGCCAGGTGGCGCTGCCCGTAGGCCTCGTGCAACGCGATGCCACGATCCAGCGCATAGAGATAGATCAAGTTGATGAGAGCGTTGGCGCCATGGCGGCTATCGGGCGGCCAGCCCGCTTGCCACTCGGGCACCCAGTCGCAATAGCTCCAGCCCGGAATCGCGCTCACCAGGCCGGCCTCGTCGCGATAGCCGGCAAAGGCGGTCAACACGCTATCCACGCCCGGCAGCAGCTCTCGCACCGTCGTCTCGGCGTCTCGCCACAGATAAAGATCGTGCACCATGGAAACCCACCAGAGGCTGAACGGTGCGATCACCTGCGGTACCTGTGAGGGGTAGCGGCTCTTGGTGAGGCCGTCGGGGCTACGCGACCAGTCGAACAGTTGACACGCCTTCAGGGGCAGCCGCGGATCGGCGGTGGTCACATAGGTGGCCAGGATCTCCAGCCGGGTGTCGCCCGCGTACATGAGCTGCTCATAGTATGGGCAGTCCATATAGGTCTCGTGCGAGCACATCTGGAGCGCCCGAACCATGATGGGCGAGACCGAATCCAGCGGCGGCTTGCTTGGGCGCGAATCCTCGCTGGCGAACGTGCTCTCACGTTCCAGCGGATAGCGCGTCTCGCGGATCGCGAGTCCGTCGATGCTAACCGGCGCGTCACCGGTGCGGACGGTCAGCTCTAGGTAGCGCCCAGCCCGCCACCAAAGGGTATCATAGCTGCGGGACACGCCCCCCTCTAGAATGAACCGGTCGCGCGGCGCGTAGAACAGCTTACCGTCAACGACGTCACGGTTACCCTTGGAAGGCATCCGGCCCTCGCTGATCTCATAGAGCGCCTCCGTCCAGCCCAGGGTGATCTCGGCTCCGGCGCCGTCGGATGTCAGCAGCTCCGGGTAGCCGCAGTAATAGTCCTCAAGATCGATGACGGCGCGCAAGGATCGCCCCGCCGCTACCCGCAGCGCCTCTTGCCCATCAAGCATGGCCTGGATGGCGGCGGCCAGCTCGGCGTCGTGGGCAGCAGGATCCACCTGCAAGAAACCGTCAGTCTCGGCCCATGTAGCGTGGCGCACCCGCCCTACCTGGCGCGGCTCCTCTATCATGGGCGGGAGCATAGCCGGTATCAGGTGCGGATCCAACGTGCGCTGCGCCGACTCCCAGGAATAGTAACGGCTGCTAAGGCCATCGACCGGCGGGCGCAAAGCCTTGGGCGCTACCCAGTGGGCGGGCGTGGCGGGATCGCTCTCCCAACCCCAGGGGTACTGGGCGCCATCCAGGGCGAACGACCAGCCCACCACATAGTAGGCCCGCATCTCGATCGGCTCGCGTCCATAGGCCGCGATTCGGCAGACCTCCCACGCGCCCGAGCCGGTGGAGAGCGTCTGGCCGAGCTTGCCCTCGGCATAGAGCATGAACCCGGGGGCAACGGTCATCTGGGCCATGGGCGAGCCATCCTCGGGGAACCACCAGGCCCGGGCGGCCAGTAGGTGGTCACCAGGCTCAAGCTCGAGCTCATACGTCTCGTAGAACCAGTGGGCCGGATCGCCCCGTTCGGGGCCGCGGCCCAGCCGCTGGCCGTTGCAGAAAAGCTCATAGCGATGGTCGGCCGTCACGTGGAGGCGCACCGTCGTGGCCTCATCCACCTTAAAAGGCAGCCGAAACGCCAAGACCGCCGGCTCTTGGGGCCCCGCGTCAGGGTGCCAGACCCAACGCGCCGGAAAGTCGGCCGTCTCGTTCACGCCGGGCATCTCTAGGCTGGGGAAGGGGTTCGTGTCACAGACGATCCGCATGCTCACCTCCTACCTCGTGGTGAGGCCAGGATAGCGCCCCCTAGGCCGAGCGTCAAGGGTGCGCCCCACAACGCAAAGGGGCGAGCATGGACCCTTGGCCCACGCTCGCCCCGCAAGACGCCCCAGATCGGCGCTTGGCTTGGATCGAACCGCTAGCTGCGCCCCCCCAACGCCAGGGCAGGCACCGATTGCACCTCGTTCAGGTGACGGTACAGGCCGCCCTTGGCCATCAGATCCTCGTGGGTGCCCATCTCGACGATGCCCTTGTCCTCCAGCACCACGATCAGGTCGGCATTGCGGATCGTGGACAGACGGTGGGCGATGATGATAGTGGTGCGACCCGCCATCAGCCGCTCCAGCGCCTGCTGGATCAAGAGCTCGGTCTCGGTATCCACCGACGAGGTGGCCTCGTCCAGCACCAAGATCGGGGCATCCTTGAGGATGGCCCGCGCGATGGACAGGCGCTGCTTCTGGCCACCCGAGAGCTTGACGCCGCGCTCGCCGATCATGGTGTCATAGCCTTCGGGCAGCTGCGTGATGAACTCGTGGGCGTTGGCAATCCTGGCGGCCTCGATCATCTCGTCCTCGGTGGCGTCGGCGCGGCCAAAGAGGATGTTCTCGCGGACGGTACCATGGAACAGGAACACGTCCTGCAGCACGATCGCCACCTGCGAACGCAGGCTCTGAGCCTGCAGGTCGCGCACGTCATGGCCGTCGATGGTGATGCTGCCCTCGGTGACGTCATAGAAGCGAGGGATCAGGCTGGCCAGGGTCGACTTGCCTACGCCGGTGGGGCCGACCAGGGCCACCACCGAGTTGGCAGGGATATCCAGGTTGATGTTTTCTAGCACCTGATCGCCGCGCTCATAGTGAAAACCAACGTTGTGGAACGTGACATGGCCCGGGGTGCGCTCTGGCAGGGCGATGGCATCCGGCCGATCTTGCACGTCGGGCGTCTCATCCAAGAGCTCGGCCACGCGCTCGGCGCCAGCCATAGACTCCTGAATCGCCTCCCAGGCACCGGTGAGGGCGCGCACAGGCTGATAGAACAAGTTCAGGTAGAGGAAAAAGGCCACCAAGTCCTGAACCGGCAGGGTGCCCCCGTAGGCCAGGCGCCCACCAAAGTAGACCACAATGACCGTGCCCATGGACGACCAGAAGCCCACAAAGGGGCCAAAGGTGGCCATCAGCCGCAGAGCGCGCAGCAGCGAGCCCTTGTAGGCCTCGATGCGCGAGCCCACCCGGCACGACTCGATCTCCTCGCGGGTGAACGCCTTGATCTCGCGGATGCCCGAGAGGTTATCGTTGATGATCGCGTTGAGCTCGGCCAGCTCCTTTTGGCGATGACGAAAAGCGGGCCGTACATACTTGGCAAAGCCCTGCATCCCGATGACGATAAAGGGAATCGGGATCATTGTCACCAGCAGCAGGCGCCAGTTCAGCGCCCCTAGCACGAGGCTGACGCCGATCAGCATCAGGACGTTGACGGCCGTATCCGGGATGGCGTGGGCGATCAACCGCTCGAAATAGTCCGAGTCGTTGACCATGCGCGACATGAGCTGGCCGGTCTGCTGGTCCTCATAGAACCCCAGCGACAGCCGCTGCAGGTGCTGGTAGACATCGCGCCGGGCGTCGGCCACTACGCCCCAGCCGGCCACGTGGGCCATATAGCTCCGCACAAACTGGAACCCAAACTGGGCCAAAAAGAGCACGAACACCAACACCGCGAGTCGCGTGATGGTCGCCAGAGTCTCGGGTAGAATCGGGTCGGCGCTAACCAACCCGATTAGCTCGCGGATGAACCAGGGGCCAGCCAGGTCCACCCCAACCAGCGCGATCATGGCAAAGACGGCCAGGCCCAGCGGTTTGGTATAAGCGCGGGCATACGATGCGACGAAACGAAAAGTCTTCATAGAGCGTCAGAACTCCTTGCGATGGTACAGCGGTCCGGTCTGATTGGTCCGTCGCTGTCACGGTACAATCCGTGCCTTCAGGACAGGCACGCTCTGGATAGCCATTATCACAATACAAGTAAACGCCATCTTGGGCGCGGCGTCAAGTACGCGCTCGCCACCCTATTTGGTGACGACGGCGAGCCCATGGCCGCGGCGCTTGCTCAGCTCTCTACCAGCCTCTCCAAGATCGGCTTGACCTGGCCCGCCAGCAACTGGTAGCCTTTGAGGTTATAGTGCGTGTTGTCATCCTCAAAGATATCGAGTCGCGTCATCCCCTGCTCATCCTGCAGCACAGGCCCGATGTCGGCAACCCACGTGTCCTCATGGGCGGTAGCATACTCGGCAAAATCGCGGTTGAGCGCCGCCAGTTGCTCCTTGGGCGCGTCCTGCGCCGGATAGTCCTTGACGGGAATGATCAGAAAGCGGATCCCCGGCAGATCCTGCCGCGCCCACTCGAAGAGGCGATGGGTCAGCTCGAGCACCTCCGCGGCCGTGTAGCCGAGACCCAGGTCGTTGTCGCCCTCATAGTAGACCAGAATGGATGGGCGCACCGGCAGAACTAACCGCCCGTAATAGTAGAGAGCCTCGTCGGCGGTTGAGCCGCCAAATCCCGTGGAGAGGACCGGCAAGGGCGCCATCTGACGCTGCAGCAGATCGTCGGCACGCCAATGCACCATGGTAGAGCTGCCATAGAACAAGATGCCACCGGGCTCTGGCGGCGTTTGGCGCAGGCTCGTCTCGAGAGTCGCGACCTGATCGGCAAAGCGCTGCAAGTCAACGCGGGTGGCGGTGAGTGTGCGCATCGCACCCCTCTCTCAGAGAAAAAGCCCAGGCAGGCGCCGCCGAGATCGAACGTGGCCACGATGGCGCGGCGAGAAGGCTGTTCACAGCAGCTACCCCTCGGCGAGCGGCTTGCGCACGATCAGCGTTCCGTCCAAGTTGTCCTCGTCCAGCTTGTAGCCAGGCAGCATGGTGGCCAGATGGCCATAGTTGTCGGCGATATAGCGGTTGAATGCGGCGATGCTGCGGGCGTACTCGTCGCCATTGGCGCAATCCACCACGCGCCCGTTGGCCAGCACGTTGTCGACGATGACGAGGCCGCCCGGCCGCACGCGATCCCAAGCCCAGTCAAAGTAAGCCTGATTGTTGGCCTTGTCAGCGTCGATAAAGGCCAGGTCCAGAGGCAGGTCCAGTGTGAGCGTGGCCAGGGTATCCAGCGCAGCGCCGACATGGAGCTCGACGCGATCAGCCACCCCCGCCCGCTCAAAGGCTTCGCGAGCTAGAGCGGCGTGGGCGGGATTCTGCTCCAGGGTAATCAGACGGCCCTCGGGCTCTAGGGCGCGCGCCAACCAGATCCCGCTGTAGCCAGTGAGAGTCCCAACCTCCAGAATGCGGCGCGCGCCCACAAGCTGCGCTAGCAGATGGAGCAAGCGCCCCTGCTCGGCGGTAACTTGGATCGGTGGCAGGCCCCGGTCCACGGTCTCGCTCAGGACCCACTCCTGGACCGGATCCACCGGCAGGGTGCGGTCGATATAGCCGAGAACGTTGGCATAGATGGTACGAAGTTCCGTCATGGCGTCAGAATTCTCCTCATATCGTCAAAGAAACACCCCACCGCGTAGGCCAGGCCTCGCCAGGTGGGATCATAGCTATTATAGGCCGCAAGGGCCCCTCGATCAAGCCGCGCGACGCCTCGTCTCTTCTCCGGTCAGCCAGCCAAGAAGGCAGATATAGTGGCCTCCAACCGTCACAATCTGCGGTTTTTGGCTTGCGTGTGGCGCGCGGCCGTATACAATGCTTTCGTGCTCCCCAATGCTAGGACTGTGTGGCGATCGGTTACGATCGGTATGCTCCCTGGGCAGAGGGAATCAGCCGCACCCATCTTCCACCGCCCAGGATCACCGAACGAGGAGCGAGGGGAGGGAGGGGCCATGGCAGACGAGCTTTGGAACGTCCAGCGAGTGGCAGCGTACCTGCAGGTCAAAGAGTCCACGGTGTATAGCTGGGCCCAACAGGGGCAGATCCCAGCGCACAAAGACGGCCGCAACTGGCGGTTCGACCGGGCTGAGCTTGAGACCTGGCTCAGCGAGCACAGCCAGCCAGTGGTCGAGTTCGAGGACGACGCCGAGCCCTCCTGAGCTCGCCCAGGCCTCCCATGACGGCGGGGCGCGGTCATCCGATCGGCCTCGCGTGGCTGCGTCCCGCCCGCATGGTTGGCATCATCGCCCCGTCCCGCGCCCCCGCGTGCATCGCTCGGCCCATCGCGACACTGCCTCGCGCCCTGGCCCTAAGGCCGGTCAGCGATCTCTCTGATGCCCAGCCGAGCCAGCGAGATTCGTTCATACGGCCCGCGTTCGCCCCGCTCATAGAGGCAACAGATGATGCCGTCTGGTGTCACCGCCAGGTCCGAATAGGCCGCGGGCCCCGCATGCAGCACGCGTTGCGCCACCCAGCTCTTCCCGCCATCGCGGCTCAATCGCACGGTCATCCGCTCACGCCGGCTGCTGGCCGGATTCGAAAAGAGTAGCCAGCTCGCGCCTTTGTCGGGCGCCGGATACCGCACCAGCCCCGCCTGACAGACCGGCTCCACCAGCGCGTCATCCAACGCGACGGCCGACCAGCTCTGCCCTTGATCGCGGCTGCGAGCATAGGCTCGCCGGTTGGCGCCATGGTAGCTCCGCAGGTTGAGATAGAGCGATCGATCCGACAGTTCGGCCACGGCACACTCGTTCACCCGTTCCGCGAGCACGCCGCCAATCTGCCAGGAGGCGCCGTGGTCGTCGCTATGGATCACGTGCGAGCCAAAGTGCGCATGGCTGGCCGGATCAGCGCCCAGCACGGCATGGTCGCAAGGGATCATCAGCCGTCCGCTAGTCAGCTGGATGCCGTGCCCTGGACCGGTGGCGTACCAGGTCCAGCCAGGGCGCTTGACGCTGGCCGTAATCTCGATCGGCGGCGACCAGGTGAGGCCGTCGTCGTCGCTGTGGATCAGCCACACGGTGCGCGGCGCCTGCCCCTGGATGATCAACGGCTCGGCCCCCTCGGCCCGGTTCCAGCACAGCGGCAGCCAGATCGTACCCGTCGCCCGATCGACCACGGGGCAGGGGTTGCCGAACACGTTGGGGCCGGCGTCGGCGATGATGCGCGGCGGGTCCCAGGTCTCGCCGCCGTCCAGGCTGCGCCGCAGAGCGATGTCGATATCGCCCGAGTCCGATGCGCTATGCTTGCGCGCCTCGCAAAAGGCCAGCAGCGTGCCCTCGCGCGAGGCGGCCAAGGCGGGGATCCGATAGGTGTGGTAGCCGCCCTCGCCGGCGACGAACAGGTCGGTGGTGATCACGGTGGCCTCCCTCTTGGCAAACGACGGGGCATCCTGCTCTTGCGAGGAGGATGCCCCGTATGCCCGGCCAAGGCAAGCCGATCAGCGTGAACTAGCCGATCGCGTCGTCATCCACAATGGCGCCCTGCGACCGCAATTGCGCTCGCAACACGTTAGCGTCCAGGTCGCGAGGCGCCACTTCCTCGTGCAGAGAGAGCAGAGCAGCCGCGCCGGCGGCCTCACCCAGCACCATGCAGGTCGACATGATCCGCGTGGAGCCGAGCGCCACGTGATCGGTGGAGATGCAGCGTCCTGCCACCAGCAGGTTGTCGATCTCTTTGGGCACCGTCACGCCATAGGGCATCTGGTAGCGCCAACCTTTGGGGGGGTACCAGGTCTGGTCACCCATGCCCGGGCCGGCCGGGTTGTGGATGTCGATGTAAAAGCTGCCGTAGCCAATAGCATCGTCCCACTGGCGCTGCTCCATGATGTCCTCGGCGGTGAGGGTCACCACGCCCTCGATGCGGCGCGACTCGCGCAGCCCTAGGGCCGGAGCGCTAGAGATCATGTAGCATTTCTCCATGCCCGGCACCACCTGGCGAAAGACGTCGACCAGATGATGGGCCTGCCGACGGCCCTCGACCGTGGCCCAGGTGAGGTCGCGAGCGTTGGTCGTATCCACATCCACCAGGTGGGTCATGTTGATGCCCACCTGGTCGGGCAGCACGTCGGTATGCCAGAACCCCATGATCACGCTCTGGAACGGCTCCATGATGCCGTCCGCTTGCGCCTTGAGCCAGACCTCGTGCTTTTGGTAGGTCGACCGCCACTCGGCCACCCGGGGCCAATCCACCCCCGCGATGGTGAACATCAGCGTGCAAGGCTGGCAGCGACCGTCCTCCGGCCGCCCCTGCCAAAAGCTGGCGCCAGCGTGGAACGCGGCATCGCCGTCACCGGTGCAGTCAACCACCCGGTGCGCCAAGATCGCCTGTCGCCCCGACTTGTTCTGGACGATGCCGCCGATGACCTTGCCATCCTCGACCAGCGTGTCGCAGTAAAAGGTATAGTAGAGGACGTTCACGCCTGCTTCGGCTGCCATGCGGTCCAGCAGGAACTTTACTCCTTCCAGGTCAAAGTCGATGCAGCCGCTGCGGTAGGTGCCAATGCCCTCGGCCAGGATCCGCGAGCGCATCTCTTCCGCCACCCCGCCCACGATGGGCGTATCAAAGTCGTTCCAGGCCGTAAACAGCGAAAAGTGGTTATGTCCACCACTGGTGGCCACGCCGCCCAGGCAGTTGAACTGCTCGACGATCAACGTCTTGGCGCCCAAGCGCGCCGCCGAGATCGCCGCGCCCACGCCGGCGGGGCCGCCCCCCACCACCAGCACGTCCACCTGGTCCAGAATCGGGATCTCGCGGTTCACCTCGGGGATGGTAGGCATGATCTAGCGTCTCCTTTTTCGCTTGCGTCCATAGTCAGCCGCCATGATAGCACAGAACCGTCACCGGCCCGACCAGCTCCCATCGGCCTCCAGCGAGGCGGGTTCAAAGGGAAAGCCGGTCGGTCGGTTGCGCCGGGCGCCGCCGTGGTAGAACGGCTCACGGGGGCAGCCCCAGGCCCGCTCGGCCCAGGGGTGGCCGCGAAACGGGTCGCGAATCCGATCCATCTCGGCCAAAAGGGTCTTGTGCAGCCGGTCGCGCGCGTCAGCATGCTCGGGGTTGTCGATCTCGTTGTGCAGCTCGTACGGATCGGCCTCCAGGTCATAGAGCTCGTCGGTATCCAGCAGGTTGATGGCCAGTTTGTAGCGG
>ENA-UOXR01001816-UOXR01001816.1-bioreactor-metagenome-genome-assembly--contig:-NODE-1816-length-21223-cov-4.896447_pt1 | contig 21223 bp, 16 predicted proteins | sample MGYA00238164_ERZ764825 | MGnify/ENA primary metagenome ERZ764825 (study PRJEB28920, sample SAMN05720171) | bioreactor metagenome | isolation source: Anaerobic biogas reactor | place: USA:Washington...
ATCTGACAACGGCAACAACACACTGCCGAATAGCGGGGGAGACGACACCAACGGGTTTGTCGAATCGTACGTCACCACCGCCGGCGAGTTGAAGGCATTTTACATTCTCAACTTCCCGCCCGACTCGGTTCATGAGATTATGCTATGCTTGGATCTCAATGAAACCGGTGGCGGCATGCCGAACAACACGTTGGCGAAACTGGACATCGTCCTCAATCCGACGAGCATCCAGGGCAATCCCGATCCGCTCGGCGATGTCCTTGGCGTCGGGCAGGCGGCGATCGACCAAGTCTACACCGGCGGGACGATCATCGCCAACCTGGACCCGGAACCCGCAGCGAACCTGCCCGTCAACAGTCAAGGGGCGGGCTTCGCGGACTATGCCATCTTTACGGGGATCAATCCCTTCGACCTCAATGACAGCGACGTACTGCTGTTCAACATCAGCATGAACACTCTCAACAATGGTGCGGAGGAGATATTCCTCAGCGGTGACTACGCGCCGAGCGATGTTCCTGAACCCGCTACGCTCGGGCTGCTGGTGCTCGGTGCGATCACGCTGGTGTGGCGGCGGAAATAGCCGCAACCGGCACAACGCCAATTCCAACGGGCGAGCCTTCGGACTCGCCCGTTTGCTTGCGCGGGTCCTGCTCGGCTCGCACGTCTCAGCCTGTGCCCAGAGGGCGTCACTCGTCATTGACAACTTGGCTGGCACCTGCCGGCGGGTGGTGCCGTGGATACGAGTGTCGGCCTACGGCAGGAACCGCTCGGGGTGGTTGAGGAAGTCTTTGTAGACTGTGTAATAGTCCGTCTCGCGGTAGCTCACCGGCTGGACGGTCGAGTGATCGAACGAGAGGATTTCCGCTTTCGGCAGGGCCAGCAGGATCGGCGAGTGGGTGGCGATAATGAACTGGGCGTGGCCCGCCTCGGCGTTCTCGTGGAGGATGCGCAGCAGGGCAAGCTGGGTGCGCGGTGAGAGGGCGGTTTCCGGCTCATCGAGCAGATACAGACCGGGAATCTTGAAGCGGCTGGAGAAAAAGGACATCAGCGACTGGCCGTGCGACTGAGTCAGCAGCGACTGGCCGCCGAAGTACTCGAAGAGCCCCGGATCGGCCGCCGCCCAGGAGTCCAGCAGTTCCGAGAAGTGGCGGAAGATCTGCGAGGCGAAAAACGCGCCCGGCGTCGGGCCATCCGTCCACTCGGCGCTCAGCCAGTGGTGAAGCTTGTCCTCGTGAGGGTTGAAACCGGCCCGGGCGATGCCGTTGTTCTTCCAGATGTGAATGCCGGCGGCGCGGGCCAGGGCCTCCAGCAGCGTCGATTTGCCCGAGCCGTTCTCGCCGACGAAGAACGTCACCGGCGACCTGAATGCGACCGACGGCGTCCGCTGAAGGATCGGCAGGCTGAATGGATAGCACTCACGAGCGGGAAACGTATCCGAACGGATTGCGATCGCCTTGAGGTGCACGGGCATCAGCGTCCCTTCGCTTCCGATGAGGCCTCAACGTCCGTGGCCTTCCGGGTGCTCCGCGGCACCGGGTTCTGCTCGTACAGGGGCAGCGTGTCGGCCGTCGCGGCGTCCCAGCAGTACGTACAGAGCTTCTCTTTGGGCAGGCCGATCGCCTGGACCAGGTTGTCGAGGGTTTGATAGCGCAGGCTCGTGAGGCCCAGCCGGTGGCGGATGCGTTCGACCAGGGCGCCGAACGGTTCGCTCCGGCTGCGGGTGAAATCGAACAGACAGGCGCCCTCCTTGCAGCCGAGTTCCTGGGCGGCCCGCCGGGCGGCCAGGTCAAACACCGAACGCGACCGCGAGAAATTCAGGAACGGACAGCCGAACACCAGCGGCGGACAGGCCGGACGCATGTGGACCTCGCGGGCCCCATAGTCGAACAGCCGACGGATCGTGTCCGTGAGCTGCGTGCCGCGGACGATCGAGTCCTCGCAGAACAGGAGCCGCTTGCCCTGGATCAGTTCGCGAACCGGGACCAGCTTCATCCGGGCCACCAGGTCGCGAACCCGCTGATCCTGCGGCATGAAGCTTCGCGGCCAGGTGGGCGTGTACTTGGTAAACGGCCGGCCGTAGGGAATGCACTTGGCGTTGGCGTAGCCGATCGCGTGCCCGGTGCCCGAGTCCGGGATTCCCGCCACCAGATCGACCTCCACGTCGTCGTCCCGGGCCAGCATCGCCCCGGAGCGGTTCCGCGAGACCTCCACGTTGACACCCTCGTAGGTCGAGGCGGGAAAGCCGTAGTAGACCCACAAGAACGAGCACATCTGCATCTTCTCGCCGGGCGGGGCCTTCTGCTCGACGCCGTCTTCGGTGATCAGGACGATCTCGCCCGGACCCAGATCGCGCTCGATCTGGTAGTCGAGGTTGGGAAACGCGCACGTTTCCAACGTGACGGCGACGGCGTCGGGTTTTCGGCCGAGAATGATCGGGGTTCGCCCCAGACGGTCGCGGGCTGCGTAGATTCCGTGGTTGGTCAGCAGGAGGATCGAACACGAGCCCTCGATCATCTCCTGGGCGAAGCGGATGCCGTCGGTGAACGTTGCCTGCTGGTTGATCAGTGTGGCGACCAGTTCGGTCGGGTTGATCTCGCCGCCGGACATCTCGGAGAAATGCGTCGTTCGCTTCTCGAACGCCCTTTGCGCGAGTTCCTGCAGATTGGTGATCTTGCCCACCGTGACGATCGCGTAGGTTCCCAGGTGCGAGCCGATGATCAGCGGCTGGTCCTCATAGTCGCTGATCACGCCGATGCCGCGCGTTCCGTGGAGTCGGGGCAGGTCGTCCTCAAACTTCGACCGGAACTGGGCGTTGGTGATGTCGTGGATGAACCGCGCAAAGCCGTCCGAATTGGCGACGGCCAGACCGCCGCGGCGGGTCCCGAGATGCGAGTGATAGTCGGTCCCGTAGAACAGGTCGGTCACACAGTCACTGCGGGATGCGACGCCGAAAAAACCGCTCATGGTCGAGCCTCCAGGGTCGTGGTTCGGTAGCCGTGGGTTGTCGAGCCGCAGGGACGATAGGCGCGGACACTGCCGAAGGTTGTGCGACTCGCCCCCAGTATAGGTGCACAACCGGCGGCAGGCAATACGGTGCCGCAAAGGAATCTCCTTTTGGCAACTTATGTTTTATGATTTGCCGCCGATGACGCTTGATCCGTCCGGGCCGGATGGCTTAGAATGCGCGACACCGGGGGACAAAGGCCATGCGAACCGAGGCAGTGAAATCTCATCGAGAGGCGGATCTGATGGGGCAGGATGCGGTGCTCTTGGACGTCTGGGATCGGATCGTGAGCGAACTGGCGCAGTTTCAGGACCAAGCCTCCGCCGTCGCCCGCGGCCAGGTCGTCAACGCGATTTCCGGGTCGCCATGCGGCCAGGATACCGGCTGTGCCGCGAAGGTGTTCGCGGTCGAATACGCCCGAACCGCCAAGCCGCAATGGCGCGACCGTGCCGAAGCGGCCCTGACGGCGATGGACCAAGCCGACCCATACGGCGGACTGCCCGAACCGGTCTGGGACGTTCTGGGCTGGCACGATAATCCCGGCAGCGTCTACGTGACCGGGACGACGCTCGACGCGATCTGGTCGGCCCGGCGCATCTTGGGTTGTGAACTGGGTTTGGAGCAAGGTCGGCGGCTGATGGACTACCTGTGGACCTGCCGCGTGGGGCCGGGCCTGTTCGCCCACGACACGATCCGTCCCGGGGTCAAGATGCCGCCGATCCAGAACATCGCCGCCTTTGCCCTGTACATGATGACCGTGATCGAACAGGCGCCCTCCGCTGCGGATCACCCGATCCTGGGCGACCGGGATCCCGCGATTTGGCACCTGCTGGCGGGTCAGCGACGGGATGGCCTCTGGCCATACCACACCCAGGGGCTGGCCGGCCGTCTCGGCCTGCGCTGCCCGCTGTTGGCCAGGTTCGGACGGTTCAACGAAACCTGGCGTGAAGCGGACTTCATGCACCATTGTCTGGTGCTCTACTATCTGGGCAAGACGGCGGCGATGCGCCAGCACCGCCGGCTTGTCGATGGGGTGAGGCTGGGCTGGTCGTTCGTGCGGGAGAACCTGGAACCGGTCGGCCAGGACGAGCTTCGCTGCCGGTGGTCCTGGGAAAAACGGCCGTGGGGGCCTCGCTACTGCAACTACAGCGACACAAATACCTACTTCCTGATCCTGGCGTGTCTGCCGGTGATGAGGGAACTGGGCATAGTCGATCAGCTCGAGGCCGATCGGGTGGGACAGGGAGTGGTTAACCACATCAGCCGAGCCCTGCTGAACGAGGAGGGCCGGCACCCCTCGATCCGCCCGGCTGAGGGACCGGTCGAGACCATACGGTGCATCCTGCCGATGGTCGAACAGAGCGTCGCCTGGAAGGGCAGCCTCCTGGCCGACTGGCTTGAGTACAACGGCGGGCGGTTGCCCGGAGGGCTATCCGCCTCCGGCGGATGAAGCTTTAGAGATTCCCGCCCGACAATGCTCGCCCAACGTGATTCCGGCGTCAGAATCGTCTATCGGAATTGCCTGCGACGCATTCCTGTGTATAATAACTCAAACTTGTTTTGCATAAAACGGTATTCCAGAGGAGACCGACGGTCATGACGGAGATTCTGTTGAACGGCGAGTGGGAGCTTCGTGAAGAGCCGCTGACGACAACGGCGGCGGACGCTGAGAAGGTGGCTGGGACGGCGGATGGATGGATCGCGACCCCGGTGCCCGGCGATATCCACCAGGGGCTGATCGCAGCGGGCAGAATCGACGAGCCGCTGCTGGGGATGAACAGCTGGGACTACCACTGGACCGAGGACCGCTCCTGGTGGTACCGCAAGCAGTTTGCGACCCGCAAGGAATGGCTCAAGGGCGACGGTGTCGAGCTCCAGATCGGCGGCCTGGACGCCGATGCGCACATCTGGCTCAACGGGACGCTGCTGGGCCGCCACAAGAACGCGTTCTATCCCTTCGTGGCGCGGGTTGAGCAGTTGCTCAAGCCTTCGGGCCGGAACGTCCTGCTGGTCCGGCTGACCACCGGCGTCAAGGAACTGAATGCCGACGACGTGGCGAGCATGTCGATGCTGGCTCCGACCGAATCCCACAACGGCAAGCCGGAACGGGGCGACCCGCTGCGAATCTTCGTCCGCAAGCCGCAGTATTCGTGGGGATGGGACTGGAGCCCTCGCGTGCCCACGACCGCCATCGCCGGCGACGTCAAGCTCCGCGTGCTCGACAAGCTGGTGGTGCGCGACGTGCACGTGCTGCCGCAGCGGCAGGGCAAGGACGTGCAGTTGACCGTCGCCGTGGCGGTGGATTGGATTCACGACTGGCAGACCGCTGAGGGACGGGTGGATTTGACGATCACCGGACCCGACGGCAAGAAGATCAAAGCCGGCTGCGAGGTGTTCCTGCGTTCCGGGATCAACCGCTATCCGATCGAGGTCACCGTCAAGAACGCCCAGCTCTGGTGGCCCAACGGCATGGGCGAGCCGAACCTCTACACCATCGAGGCGACCGCCGCCGCCCAGGGCGCGACGGCCGTGTACCCGAAGTTCGACTACGGAATCCGCTTCGTCGAACTCGACACCAAGGACAAGTTCGCTCTCGTGATCAACGGCGAGAAGGTCTTCTGCAAGGGCGGCAACTGGATTCCCGCCGACACGATCTACGCCCGCGTGACGGACCAGAAGTACGAGGCCCTGGTGCGCGAGGCGCAGCAGGCCAACTGCAACATGCTGCGGGTCTGGGGCGGCGGCCTCTACGAAGGCGATGCGTTCTACAACGCCTGCGACCGCTGCGGCATCATGCTGTGGCATGACTTCATGTTCTCGGTGGTGGCCTATCCGTTCCAAATGGAATGGTTCCGCGAGGAGGTCCGCCGCGAAGCGGAGTTCCAGACCGTGCGGCTGCGGAATCATCCCAGCGTCGTGCTCTGGAGCGGCGACAATGAAAACAACTGGTTCCTGGCCGGCCACTGGCGAGTCTCGACCCGCGGCGGCTTCTATCTCTACAACTACCTGCTGCCGGAGATCGTGCACCGCAACGTGCCGGATGTGCCGTACTGGAACGGTTCGCCCTACGGCGGCGAGGAGCCGAACTGCGAGCAGGTGGGCGACCGGCACCACTGGTGGGACTGCATGATGAACCCGGAGATGGAGAACCGGATCACCCCGGAAAGGTACGACGCGTGCGGCTCGAAGTTCATCTCCGAGTACGGCTACGTCGGCGCGCCGGTCAAGGAGAGCGTCCAGACCTACATGGCCGGAGCTCCGTTCGACCGCTACAGCGAGCTTTGGCTTCACCACAACAATGCGTTCGAGAAGGAAACCGTGGACGCCGGCATCACCAAGCACTACAAGGACGCCCGCGAAATCTCCGAGGAGGAATACTTCCTCTACAGCGGTCTGACCCAAGGATTGATGTACGGCTATTCGCTCGAGACGTTCCGTTCGCGGCCGGACTGCCACGGCGGGATCTTCTGGATGTACAACGACTGCTGGGGCGAGGTCGGCTGGACCATCATCGACTATTACCTTCGCCGCAAGATCTCGTGGCACTTCGTCCGCCGGGCGTTCGCTCCGGTGCGTCTGATCCTCCGTGAGACCGACGGGGTCGTGCGAATCACGCTGGCCAACGACACCCGCGAGCCGGTCAAGGGCGCCGTTGTGTTCGGCCGGACATCGCTGGACGGCAGGAACACCAAGTTTCGCGAAAAGGCGTTCCAGGCCGGCCCGATGGCCCGGACCGTGATCGCCACGTTCAAGCGGGACCAGGCGGACCCAGCCGCCAACCTGTGGGTGGCCCGGGTCAAGGGCAGCCGCGACATCCTGCCCGCGATCCTGCGGAGCACCGACTTCCGGAACCTGGCGATGCCCAAACCGAAGCTGTCGCTGAAGGTCGAAAAAGCCGGCAAGGGCCAATGGAAGGTGCGGGTGGCCAGCGACGTCTACGCCCACGCCGTGCATCTTGGCCTGCCCAAGAACGCCGCGAGCGATGAGGACTACTTCGACCTGCTTCCGGGCGAGAGCCGGGAGGTCCTGGTCCGCTGCGCCGGAACGCTGAGCGCGAAGAACGTCACGCTCACCAGCGTGGTCTAGGATTGGGCAAGGGCCGCGACCGCGCGGGAGCAGGCCTTTCCGCTCAGCTTACGCTTGATCTGCTGCTCCTGTGCCGCTAGGGTAGGACCAACCACGATTTTCAGGAGCGGCAGTGATGAGTATGAACGAGATTGTGCTGGCCCCGGACTTCATCCAGGGCGCGGTGTCTATCGAGCAGAAGGACGGGCACCTTAGACCGTGGCGGCTGCCCGTTGACCGGTTGGGTCTGTTTCCTTCGCCGGACGATGGACTGGTGCTCCGGGCTCAGATGCCCGCCGGGGTGCGGGTGCGATTCGAGACGCAGGCCCGCAGGGTGGGACTATCATTTGCGCCGCTGATCGGCGAGGCGAAGTTCGACCTGGTGATCAACCGTCAGGTTTTCCAGACGACGACGGTTGGCGCGGGGGAATACGTGGCCGTTTTCGAGGACCTTCCGGCGGGCCTGAAGACGGCTGACATATGGCTGCCACCGGATGTTCCGGTCGGCCTGCGCTGCCTGTTGGTCGCCGGTGACGCCAAGCCGGCCGCGGACCGCCGCAGGAAGTGGATCGCCTACGGCAGTTCGATCACCCACTGCTGCGGCGCCCACAGCCCGGCCCGGACGTGGCCCGCGGTGGCCGCTCGGAAGGCCGATCTGGATCTGACCTGTCTCGGCTACGGCGGGCAGTGCCACCTCGACCCGATGGTGGCCCGGATGATCCGCGATCTGCCGGCGGATTTCGTTTCGATGAAGGTCGGAATCAACATTTATGGCGGCGGCAGCCTTTCCCCTCGCACGTTCAAAGCCGCCGTCATCGGGGCTGTGCAGACCATTCGCGAGAAGCACCCGGCGATTCCCATCGCCCTGATCTCGCCGATTATCTCCCCGCCGCGCGAAAGCACAGCGAACGCGGTCGGTCTCACGCTTCAGCTCATGCGGGACGAAGTCCGCGAAGCCGCCGAGCGCCTGGCCGCCCACGGCGATGGGAATATCCACTACTTCAGCGGCTTGGACCTGTTCAGTGATGATATGGTTGAGGCCTACCTGCCGGACCTGCTGCACCCCAACGGCGACGGCTATGAACTGATGGGCGAGAACTTTATCAAGACGGTCCTGTCCCGCATCAGAATCTAATCCGCTGCCGGCTGGGTGGTTTTCCGATCCGTCAGTGTGATCAGCGAAATCTCCGGTGGGCAGAGGAATCGGATCGTCGGCGCCTGTCCCTGTTCGTGTCCGACGCCGCGGCTGACGTAGATCCGGTTGCCCCGATGCGTGTGCAATCCGCCCGCGGCGATTGCGGCGGGTACGCGGCTGAGCGTCATCAGTGGGCCGATCAGCGGAAGCTGCACCTGTCCGCCGTGCGTGTGGCCGGAGACCACCAGGTCGATCCGCGAGTTTTCCGGCAGCTCCAGCACCACGTCAGGCAGGTGGCTGACCAGGATGCGGATGTCATCGCCCGGGTCGGTCAGCAGCGTCTCGATTGTCTTGCGGGCTTCGGATGATCCATAGTTCAATCCCACACCGCCGACGGTGATCCGCCGGTCGCCCAGCGTGAGCCGGACGATATGGTTGTCCAGAAACCGCACCGACGTGCCCCGCGTGGCCTGCCGGAGTCGCTCGCGCGTGTCCACGTTGCCCGCGGTAATGAACGCATCAGTCGGCAACAGACCCAGGAGTTCCCGCAGTTCGGGCAGTTCCTGCTCGAACGAGAGATATCGGCGGTGGAAGAGGTCGCCGGGCAGCAGGATCAGGTCCGGATGTTGGGCCAGGAGCCGTTCGACCGCTTCTCGCTCGTAGACCGAGACGTCGGCGGTCTGAATGTCAGCCAGTACGCCAATGGTCAGCGGCGAGTTGCCTACCCGCCCGGCCGGCAGCACCACCCGCGCGGTCTCCAATCGCAGCCGATAGGACTCAACGAATGTCGCGTAGATCCCGACCGGAGCGGCCAGCACCGCCAGCACCGCCGCAACCAGCATCGGCTTGGTGAACCGCCGGTACGCCGCCAGATGCGAAGCCAGCAGCACCACGCCCAGCAGCGGCAACGCGACCACCATGTCGAGATACAGCAGCCGGATCACCCCGAATCCGTCGAGCCCGACCGTTCCGAGCAGGGGAAGTTTGATCAGGAATACCACGCCCATCGCCGCCAGCGCGAGCAGTCCGCGAGCCAGCCCGATCTTTGGCTGCGGAACCGATTCAGCCGTCGGCTGCCGTCGGTACAGTGTCACGGCCAGGGCGGCCGCCAAGTCGATCGCGGTTGCTATCCAACTGACGACGATGAACGTCTCGTAGCTCATGTCAGATCCCCCTGCGGAAACGGATGAACAACTCGATGCCGTCGATCCGGACGGTGCGCTCGGCTGAGGATGACACGCAGAGTTCGTTGGTTCCTTGTCGGATCGGAACTTCTTCGTACACGCCTTTTCGGCCGACCGGCACTTCCTTGCCGTTCACACCGAGTTCGAGCCGCTCGTAAGCTTCCTCCTCGGCAAGCGTCAGGTTCAACCGAATCTGCTCCACCGTGTCTCGCCGCCGGGCGTACTCGAGGTCGTCGGCGACCACCATGCGAAACGTCCGCGACTCTCCCGGCGCCACCTCGACGGGCAGCGGCTTGGTTCCGCCGCGCTCGACGGTCAGGTCGGACGTGTCGCGGGTTATCAGGTAATGCTTGTCCTTGGCGACCAGGCTTTGCGGATCGCCGATCTGGCGCAGGGCCTCGAGTTCCCAGTCGGTATACGGATTGTCGCGTCCGGCGGCGCGGTGGCAATCGTAGTTGAACAGGTAGATCGCCTGAGCGCCCTGGTGATGCAGCGCCGCCGCGGCCGCCCGCAGCGTCTCGATCGTGGCGCGGCCGCCGTAGCCTTTGACCGCCGGTTCAATTCCGCCGGCGATCAGGCAGCCTGACGCTCGGGCCAACTCGCGGAAAGGCACCAGGTCCACGCTCGTGTCCAGGTATCCGCCGTCCATGGGAACAAAGACGTCGGCCAATCCTTCGGAAATCCATGTCTCCACATCCAGGCCCTTGGCTCGGGCCAGCCCGATGGTCGGAGGGATGCGGTAGGCCAACGTGATCGGGCGCCCGCGTCTCTCAGCGATCGCGTTAACCGCCCGCCGGACCCGGCGCACGAACTCGGTCATCAGCGGCATGCCTTGGGTTTGGCAGCCGGGCTTGAAGAACCACGGGCCGCGCTGGAAGTCCAGCTCGAAGCCGTCCAGGTCGTAGCGGCCGCAGGCCTCTTCGATGATCGCCAGACGCCGGTCGCGTACCTGCGGATGGGCGTAGTCGTAGGCCCACGTGAAGTCATCCTGTGGGTATCCCTGACGCGGGTCAGGATACGGCGAACCGATGACCAGTTCGGGATGGCGCATCTTGAACGGACTGCGCAGCGGGGCGAATCGGCGGCTGTCGTCCTCGTGGATGTCATTCATCCGCAGGCCGGCCCAGAACGCGATCCCGTGTTGGCGGGCCCGCTCGGCCAGAACGGCGATGGGGTCCAGCCCGCGGTCGAGGATGGCCCGGGTATTGGCGGCCATTCGTTTGAAGAGCTCGAGCCTGGGTCCGGGCGGCCACGACGACTCATCGGCTCCGAACACGTCGCCGATCCCGGTCCGGTGCGAATAGGTATCGTCGCCGCGGTTCAGGCAGTGGATGAACACGTCCACCTGCGTGCCGGCCACTTCGTCAAGCGGTCGGCAGAGCTGCTGCGGCGTGATGGGCGGTTCGAAGTGGGTCAGCGTCGTGCTGTCGCCGTCGGTGTTGAAGATGATCCGCGGCTTGGTTCGGCTGGCTTTAGCCATGGGCGACGCCCTCGCGCAACGCACCTGTGGTCAATCGGTCGAAGCCATTATAGGCGTTCCGCCGGCGCTTTGCAGCGGTTTTGCCGGTGACGCGTGCGGTCGCAATGAGGTGAAGGCGCCTGTGCTTACCGTCAGACCTTGTTGGCCTGCATCATAGCGACGAAGGCGTCCACGATCTCCGGATCGAGCTGCGTGGCCTTGCTTCGCCGCAGTTCGATGAGGGCGTTTGGAGTTGGGATGGCCTTGCGGTACGGCCGGTCCGAGGTCAGGGCGTCGAAGGTGTCGATCACCGCGATGATTTTCGAGGCGATGGGAATGTGCGGGCCCTGGAGGCCGTCCGGATAGCCCAGGCCGTCGTAGCGTTCATGGTGATGGCGGATGGCTTGGGCCACGCCCTCCAGGCCTTCAACGTGGCCGATGATCGTGGCGCCGATCTCGCTGTGGGTCTTGATCCGCTCGAACTCGGCCGGGGTCAGCTTGTCGCGTTTCGAGAGGATCGCGTCGGCGACGCCGATTTTGCCCACGTCGTGGAGCAGGCCCGCCAGCTCGACCTCGCGCAGTTTGGCTTTGTCGGTGATACCCAGGACCTTGGCTGTGGCCACGCACAGCTGTGAGACCCGCCCGGCGTGGTCGTGGGTGTAGTGGTCCTTGGCGTCCACCGCGGTGGCCAGGGCTTTGATCGTGTTGAGCATCTGCCGGCTGACCGTCGCGTGCAGGCGGCAGTTCAACAGAGACGACGCGCCCATTGCCGAGAGGCCCTCCAGGAGCTTCTGATCATGGGCGGAAAAGTCCCGGTCGTCGGTGCGGTCGGTGGCGGTCAGGATTCCCACCGCCTGGCCCTGAGCGTATAGGGGCACTCGCACCACCGCGAACGAAAAGCTCTTGTAGGCGCCTTTCGAGAGGGCCTGCAGGTCCGGACGGTCCTTGATGTTATTGACGATCAGCAGATCGTTCTCGAATAGCGCGTGCTCGGCGATCGATCCCTTGACCGGGATGGTAACCGCCCGCGCCTCGTTGGGCAGACCCGCTGAGGCCAGGACGCGGAAGTTCTGCCGGGCCTCATCGAGAACCAGCAGGGACGCCCGGCGGCAGTTCAGGGCCCGGATCGCCTGCTCGACCAAGGCGCTGCCGATTTCCGTTTCGTCGGTTCGGGTGGCGATGCTGGGCAGCAGGGAATAGAGCATATTGAGCTCTTCGTAGCTGGTGATCATCTCCTCGGCCAGATCGGCAACCGCGACTTCGCGGCCGACGACGTGCTCCATGAGGGTCGAGATCGTCCGGGCCGCCGCCTCGACCGCCGGTCCGCCGCCGTTGGGATGGTACATCACCCGGCCCACCGGCTCGCCGCGGTAGTGAATGGGCAGGCTGGGGTCATCGGCGTCCAAACCGTTGCCGGAGGGCTCGACGGACAGCTCGGCTCCGGCCAGTCCGGCGATGTTCTCCAGGGCCTCCCGCAGGAGGCCTCCGGACGCGAAATCCGCTGCACGCTCGGGCGCGATCAGTTGGAGCTTGGCACGGTGCATGGTTCTGTTTCGAGAATCTCGGCAACCAGTTGTCGGAGTTTGGCTGGTTCGAAGGGTTTGGCCATTACGCGGACATTCCAGACCTCCTGGACCATCGCCACGTCCCTGGCGTGGCCTTTGGCGGTGAGAATGATGATGGGCAGGTGCCGGGTCTCCTCCTGCTCGCGAAGGGTCGCCACCGCTTGGATGCCGTCCATCTTCGGCATCATGATGTCGATGATCAGCAGGTCCGGCACCTCCTGCCTCACCTGCTCCAGCGCGTCGACTCCCGAATGACCGATGACGATCTTTCGGTCCGGTCCGCGAAGCAGATGGCGCAGGCCTTCCAGAATGTGCAGTTCATCGTCGCATACGACAATGCGTTTCATCGCCGCATCCTCTCCAGATAGGACTCCTGGAGGCGGCTTACCTCGGCCGCCACGACGCTCTCTTTTCCCGGCTCCAGGATGACGGTCTGGAGGCCGTACTCCTCCGCGAGGAGCTTCTGCCGCTTCTGCAGGTTCTCGCAGACGATCATCAGGCGGATCGGATCGTCGGCCCGGATGCCAATTTCCCTCAACCGCTCCCACTGCTCGTCGAGTTCGCCCTCGGCGATCAGGGCGGCGTTCAAGCTATAGTCGCAGACCAGCCGCGAAGCCGTCTCGAAATCCTCGGCGATGATCGGCAGGTGTCCGGCCCGCGAGAGAGCGGGAGCCAGCGGCCGGAGTTGGCGGCCCACCAACAGCACGGTCAGCCCGGTCTGCACCCGTTTCTGCATGGCCACCGTGACCGCTTGGAGCAGTTCCTTTCTCGACGTCGGCCGTTCGAGGAAGGCGTCCACCCCTTGCCGCTTGAGTTGCCGGGTGTCACAGGCGTAGCTGTGAACGATCAGGCGGAACGTGCGATGGGGCAGGGCGACCAGGTGCGCCAGAAGCTCCGACGAATCCATGTCCGGCAGCAGCACGTCGGTGATCACCACGTCGATCTGTCCCTCCTCAGCCTGGGCCAGCAGGCGCTTGCCCGAGTAGGCCAGCCGCACCTCGTACCGTTCGGTCTGCAGGCTCTGGGCGATCATGGCCGCCAATTCCGGGTCGGCGTCGCACACCAGCACCCGCCCGACCGGAGCGTCCGACGGGTCCGACTCCGGCAGCGGACGCTTGACCTTGGTCGGAAGCGAAACGAAGAACCGCGACCCCTCGCCCACCTCGCTGTCCACCCAGACCGCGCCGCCGTGGCGCTCGACGATCCGCTTGACGATGTTCAGACCCAGCCCGACCCCCGAGTTCCGCGATTGGGTCGAGTGGGTCAACTGGGTGAACCGGTCGAAGATCACGTCCCACTGGTCCCGCGGAATTCCCGGGCCGTTGTCGGCCACGCAGAGCACGATGTTCGCCCCGCGCACCTCGACCGACAGGGCGACCTCACCGCCGCTCTGGGTGTACTTCATCGCGTTCGACAGCAGGTTGCTCAGGACCTGCGATATCTTCTCCGAGTCCGCCTCGACCGTCGGCAGCGGCTCCGGGCACTCCACGGTGAACGCGATTTCCTTGCCCATCGCCATCGCCTCGAACACCCGGGCTCCGGTCCGGATGGTCTCCGAGAGGTCCTGCGGCTTGATGTCCCACTGGATCCGATCGGACTCGAGCCGCTGGACCTCGAGCAGGTCGTCCACCAGCCGCGAGAGCCGGTTGCACTCGCCCGCGATGATGTCCAGAAAACGTTTCTGATCCTCCTCGGCCAGCGACTGGAGTTCCTCTTTGAGCATCTGGGCGTAGAGAAGGATAGAGGTCAGCGGCGTCCGCAGGTCGTGCGAGACCACCGACAGGATGTTGCTCTTGATGCGGTTGAGCTCTTCAAGTTTCTCCCGCTGGAGCCGCTGTTCGCCCTCGCGCCGCCGGGATTGGGCGGCCAGCTCCATGAACGCCTGACGCAGTTCGCCGAGCTCCCGCGACGGCGTTTCCGGCACCGGGACCGGCGAACCGCCGGATCGGGCCAGCGAGCAGACCGCCTCCCGCAGTCCCTTGAGGAACCGGATCTCGTCGTCCACGATGCACCACCCGACAAACGCCCCCATGCCGGAGGCCAACAGGGTCGAGATCGGCACCAGCCAGAACAGCCAGTTCTGAGGCCAGAGCGTGTGGCAGAACCACGCCGCGAACACGATCCCCAGGCAGCTTGTGGTGGCGCAGGCGAACGCGCACTTGGTGCTCAGCGACCGCCGCGGCAGCAGCGCCCGCGACCCGGGCTCCTGGGCGGTCTGCCGGTCCAGTTCGACGGGAGTTTCGACGATGGTGGGTTGCTCGCGAGGCGCCGGATTCTCGAACCGGGCCCCGATCAGAAAGCCCTGAAGCCCCAGCGTCGAATGGGCCACTCGGCACTCGATCCACGCGCCGCCCCCGTCGCGGCTGTATTCCCGCACGAAAACCCGCGTGTTCGACTTGACGTCCCGCTTTGACCAGAACCCGATGCCGCCTCCCGAGACGTTGTGCATGATCCCCGCCCAGACCGCGTTGGGATCTTCGCAGTCGGCGGTGATGTCCAGCGGCAGGCCCAGCATGTAACGGCTCCAGTTGCGTTTGGCCATGAAAGCGTCGGGCCGACCGTCTTTGCGGGCCAACTCCACCAGCCGGTGAATGGCCTCCCGTTCCGTCGCACTGCTTCTGTCCTGGGTCATAGCGTCCCTTGCCTTACCGGACGTTCCGCACGCGGCCTTCCCTCGCCGATCGGGATGAGACCGCCTTTGCTCTGCTATCGAGCAATTCGACCGTCACGTTTAGCTGTCAGGCCCTTATCGGACGTGCGCGGCAAACCCATTGACATCGGCCGCCGCCGCCGGTCTAATGCCTCGCACAATCGAGCCTGAAAGGGAGCAACCGATGGCCACCGAAAAACCGCGAATCGACAAGCTCGGCACGATCGACTGCGACATGGTCGAGACCACTCCCGTGGTTTGGAAGGGGCGTCTCTACCGATTCGAGTACGTCCGCGAACGTTACCCAGCCAACGACACCGGCAATTCCTATTTCCATTTCATCGATGTGGCGACCGGCCAAGCCACACCCGCTTTCGCCGCCGGCTTCCACCTGGGCAGCGCCTGCGTCGAAGACGGCGCCGCGTGGGCCTTCGGCGTGCCCGCTTGGGGTGCCCCGACCATCCACGTCTTCCGCTCCGACGACCTGAAGCATTGGACTTCGCGGGTCGCCCTGGACCTGCCCGGATGGGGCATTTACAACACCAGCGTCTGCCGCGGCCCCGACCGCTACGTGATGGCCTTCGAGATCGGCGAGCCGCCGGAGGAAACCGGCGTGCCTTACACCATGCGCTTCGCCAAATCGACCAATCTGCAGGACTGGGTGCTCACTCCCGCCAGCCACGTCTACACCAAGGACCGCTACTCCGCCTGCCCGGCCCTGCGCTTCCTCGACGGCTGGTACTACATGATCTACCTGGAGGCCTATCCCGGCCCGCAGTACGGCCCGCACATCGTTCGCACCAAAGACTTCATCGCCTGGGAAACCAGTCCGCATAACCCGGTTCTGTGGTTCTCGGACGAAGACAAGAAGATCGCCAACCCGCAGCTCACCGACGCCCAGCGACAGCACGTCGCCGGCGCGGTCAACCTGAACAACTCGGATGTGGACCTCTGCGAGCACGACGGCCGCACCGTCATCTACTACTCCTGGGGCGACCAGCTCGGCACCGAGTTCCTCGCCGAAGCCCGCTACGACGGACCGCTCGACCAGTTCCTTCGCGCCTGGTTCCCCGCCTGAACAACTGAAACCCGTTAGGTGGGCGGGTGGTTCTGCGGCAAAGCGGCAGGTTCACCCGCCATTCGTGGCGTCAAAGACGGTCGCCCGCCTTCATTTACGGCGATAACCCAACCGGCACGTCCCGGTACTCAAACTCCCCATCCCACACCTCAATAATGTCCGGCGTCTGCCGTGCCGCTTCAGGTTTCGGCCGCAGGATCAAGTCAATCCGCGTCACCTTCAGCCCATCATGGTTCTGCAGATGCAGCATGTGTACCATCCCATCCGCGGTGTGTAACTGACTCGCCTGGGCCACGGTGCCCATGGAGTGTTCCTTGCCGTCGATCCGGGCGAAAACCTCGAACGCCACGTTGACCGGCAGCCGCCAGAACGTGAGATTTCCCCGAAGTACCTGCTGCTCTCCCCATTTCTCGTAGCAGAAGTGATGCGGCTCGATGCAACTCCTGATCCGCTCCTTCAGCGAATCGTCCTTGATCAGCCGGATTGGGTCGCTCTGCCCCTCCGGCAGAACTTCAAACTCCTGCTCCAGTGTGACCTTCTCTTCGTGCAACAACTCGCTTGCCACCGGATTACCTTCATGACCTCGATACATGCCAAAGTGGAAAGGCACGCTCAGCCGATGAATTCCCGGCTCCAGCGAAGACAGGGTCTGGATCGGGAGTGTGTCTTTCATGCCGCCACTCAGGCCGGAGGATTGGACTGGGCGAGGAGGCTCATGATTGACCGCTGTTCCGTCGATTGCGTACGGACCGGTGCGGACTAGCCGCCACCAAGACTGGTCAATCCGTGGAGCGTTGACGCCACCGCAGACGCTCAGCGGCAGCGATTCGCCTTGCGCGATCCGTGGGCGCACCTTCAATTCAAGGCGTCCGAGGATCTCAAACAGCCTCGCTCGCTCCTCAGCGGTCAGACTTGCCAGACGTTCCGGCCGCAGCAGGTGATCTGCCGCCATTCGGACCACGTGTGGATCATCGCTGGTTATATCCAGCAGAACTGCGGCTGCGGGCAGGTACGAGTAGAGATAGGCACGCTGGATTGTCAGCAGCACAAAGGTCAAGACTCCCATTACCCCGACTGCCAACACCAAGCCGGCCATCAGCCACCCCCGAAACGGCCGCCTCGGTTCGGCTGGCGAGCGCTCCTTCGACTCCCGTCGGAGGACCGCCAGAATGAGCACGACTCCCCCCGCGACAACCGCCGCCAACACAAACAGCCTGAGCAACTGTCCCGCGCTCGTGATCGGTATTTCAGTCATCGCCTTCTCCTTGTCGCCGCATGTTTGTCGTCAGCTTTTGCTCACGGCCCAACCGGTACGTCCCGATACTCCAACTCGCCGTCCCAGATCTCATACAGATCGGTCGTCCATCGAGCCGCGTCGAGGCTGGATCGAAGGATGATATCCAACCGATCGACCTTCGGCCCCTGGTAGAGCGTTTGATCGTCGCTGACGCGATAGTCGCCCTTGGCGGCCCGCACCGAACCCAGCCGATACTCCTGCCCGTCGATCCGCGCGAAAACCTCAAATGCCACGTCGACCGGCGGCGCCTGCAGAAGGATCATCCCGCCCAGCCGGCTCGGAGAAACTTCAAATCGGAAATCCTTCACCTGGATGGCCGCCCTGACCGCTGCTTCAAGCGACGGGTCCGCGATCAGCCGCTCCAACGGTTCGCCGTCCTCCGGCAGAACCTCGAACGGTTCGGCAACCACGATCTCACGCGAATGGAGCTTTCGGCTCTTGCGTTCATCGAGATCGGCCCCCGCGAACAGGCTCAGTTTCAGCCGCACCGAAACCCGGTGTCGTCCCGCCGGCAGAGGAGGGAGCACGCCGCCCAGAGACCCGGACGCGCCGGCAGTGCCGCTCAAACTGCCGCCGCCTGAGCGTGGAATTTCCTTGCCGTCAATCAGCGTCTCCCGCTTCTCGATCCGCGCCCAGAACTTCATGCTGACAGACACGGCACGCACCGCCACACTGTACGCCGTCTGATCTCCCGCCCGCACTCGCCGCACCGTCAGGTCCAGATCATGCAACGCCCCGAGCAGCCGATCTGCCAGCGACGGCTCGAGTTCGCCAACTTCCAGCCGGGCCAGCAGTTCATCCGCCGCCCGTCGACGCATGTCCGGGTTGCCCGTCTCCACGTCCTGGACCAGCATCGGCGACGGCATCCACGGATACGCGTGCATCCGGTACGGACCGAGGACCAGAAACGTCAATCCGCCCACCACGCCCACCGCCACCACCAACCCCGCAAACAACCACGGCCGAAGCGACCGCTTGGCCTCGGCTGGCGCCTCGTCCTTCGGCCCGCGTCCGCGCAGACCAACGACGAGCACAGCCGCGCCCACAACAATCGCCGTTAGCACAACCAGCGCTATTAAGCTCATTCCATCTTGCTCCTTTGTTCAGTGGGATTTAATGCTGTTCACGGAACTCCGGCAACTGCCTTGATTATCTTCATTCATACTACCGTCTCTGCGCCGCCGGACCATTCACTCATCCTGTAATTTCCGATCCGGCGAAAAAGCTCAAGCATTATCACTAGAATTTCCGAGTTGGAAAAAGCGGGACATAACTTGACCCTTAGCTGGGGGACACGGAGCCACGTTGGCCCATGAGTGACCAACCGCCTGCACCCAACAACCAGCGACAGCGATTCCGCCTGCGCCACCCGTCCGAGGTCCGGCCGAAGCTCGTCATCGACGAGCAGACCTACGACGTCCTGGACGTCTCCGAGGGCGGCCTCAAGTTCTTCGCCAACGAACTGCCGCCCGGCATCCAGAACGGACGGGTCGACGGCCAGATGGTCTTCCGCGACGGCGAATCCATCCCCGTCAAGGGCCGCGTCGTTCGCTACGAGATCGCCGTCCAGTTCGAAGAGGGTGTGCCCTACAAGAAGATCGTCAGCGAACAGATCGGGATCTTCAAGCACTTCCCGAATTTCGGCCACCAGTAGCCGATCGGCGTCAGGGCCTGCCAAGTCGAACCGGACCCAGCGGTGTCTACCACCGTAAGTCCACTCCCGCATGAGGGGCTGGTGCGGTATCCCTCCGGCAACAAAAAAGGTGGGCCCGATGGCCCACCTTCATACACTCACACCGTAATCGATCAGGCGATTACCAGGAAATCGCGTACTGGATCTTGCCGGCCAGATTGGGCGTTTCTCCAGCCCCGTCCAGCCCCACGTCGACGGCCGCCTTGATCGCCTGCCGCTCGCCGATCTCCCGGATCACACCGGCCTCCAGAATGTTCATGTTCGAGTTGCCATCGTACTCGCTGCTGCGATGGAGGTAGTTCAGCACCGCCACCGTCTCCTCGTCGATCAGGTAGTCGAAGCCCGGCCCGGCTCCCCACTGGAAGTCCCGACGGTCCGCCCCGTTGTCCCAATCGCCGAACCACCAGCCGGACATCGACCCGTTGTCGATCCGGCCGCCAACCCCATCGCCGCGCTGACCGTTGGCCGTCATCACGAACCCGCCGAAGTGGGCTCGGATGCGCCGGGTGATCGTCTTGGTCAGGTTCGCATAGAACGTCCCGTCCACTCCCGACGAGCCCTCTCCGGAAGGAATGCGCATCTCAGCCCATCCCGCCACGGCTGGCAGGTCGTCGGTCTCGTCCAGAACGCGATAGAAGACCGCGAGGTTCAGATCGCCGTTGCCGATATCGCCGCCGTCTCCGATGTAGATCGGAAGCAGACCCAGCGACACGAACAGGTCCTCCGTGATCCCGTACAAGACCGTCGGCTCGACGTAGACGTCGTCGTCCGGGCCGCCCGAGCGGGTCAGCCAGCCGCCTTCGACCTGGAACTCCCATTCCTGCAGGGTCACATCCGGATTGGCCTCGCGGATGTTGAAGAAGTCATCCACCCCCCGGAACGCATACTCAAGGGGCTCACCGGCTTCCAGGGCCTCCTCATCGACTTCCACCGGTTCCTGGACCTGAGCCTGGGCAAGCACGGACGCGGCCAACACAACGACAGAAACTCTCAGAAGCGAACGGACCCACATCACGTTCATCATGATCCCCTTTCACGAAACGTAGCCCTAAATTCCGGGCGCTGGTCGCCCCCACCGTTCTTGAGCAGACAAAATACCCGCGGAAACCCAGACGGTCAAGAGTTATTTCTGAAATCCCAGCAGAACAGCAGAACCGGTTGGGATGAGGTCAGCCTGCCTGGACCGGCAAAAGACCCGCCAGATGCCTCTCTTCGGTCTGCCGATCCGCCAGATCCAGACGGTCCACACTGACCTGCCGGGCCCACTGGGCCAGTTCCGGCGGCGTCGCACGCCCGCAGACCCGGCACGCCAACACGGGGAGCTTCTGACCGCGGGCCCGCCGCAGATCCAACAAGTCCTTGGCGGCGTTGAGGTTGCGTGTGTTGCCGACCCCCTCGGCCAGCCCCGCCGGGTAGAACCGGATCTCGTGGATCGGCGAGTTCAGGAGCTTGTCGATCATGGCCGTGCTCGCCAGGTCGCTGCCGTCGGTGGCCAGGACGATCTGCCAGCGGTACGGTTTTGCCGTGATCGGGCCAAGCTGGTCGAGCAGGCTGGTCCGCATCAGCATCCCGCCGAATGAGATGATGTACAGCGTGACCGCCTTGCCGGACCACCGGGCCAGGGATTTCCGTAGAAACTCCTGGAAATCCCAGCCGGACAGCGGCTCGGGTGCCGTGGCGTAAGGGTCTTGAAGATCGCTGAGATGCACGAAAATCTCACTCGGCGCGGGCGGACTGCTCAGGCGGCTGCCGTTGAGGCCCGGATGCCAAACCTGCTCGCCGGTCGGCTGAATCACCAAGCGGTAGTCCGGGGCCGGGGGCTGGCGGCGTTGGGCGGTGATGGATCGCTGCGCATCGAGGCTTGCTTCGTCGCTGGGACTCAAGACGCTACTCCGACAGGAAGTTCTTCATCAGTTTCCAGCCGGGCGTCACGTGCAGTCCCGTCGCCCGGGCATGGTCTTCATCGAATGCCGGGCACGCCGGGCCGCTGACGTTGGTCCCGGCGATCACGAATGGCACCGGCTCAGCGGTGTGCGAGCGGACGGCGATCGGCGTCGGATTGATGTCATAGGGGATCGAAGCGACATGGCGGG
>ENA-UOXR01001821-UOXR01001821.1-bioreactor-metagenome-genome-assembly--contig:-NODE-1821-length-21187-cov-4.972837_pt1 | contig 21187 bp, 17 predicted proteins | sample MGYA00238164_ERZ764825 | MGnify/ENA primary metagenome ERZ764825 (study PRJEB28920, sample SAMN05720171) | bioreactor metagenome | isolation source: Anaerobic biogas reactor | place: USA:Washington...
TCTCGACGGTCACCGCCGCCGGGACGCGCGTACCCCTCGTCGTTCCAGCGTGGTTGCTGGTGCAATGGCCCGTGTACTATGTGCTGGGAACCATCGTGGGCGCCCATCCGCGGCAGGCGTCGCGGGTGCTCAACCGTCTCCGCGCCCCACTGATCGCCCTCACCGCAACGCTAGGGGTGCTGACACTACTCGAGTCGGAGGTCCTGTGGCGCCTGACCGCCGACTGGGATTGGGCGCACGGCAATCAGCGCCTGTCGTCGGGCCTCTATGCCCTGGCGTTCGTGCTCCTGGCGACGACGTGGCGCATCAGGCCGACGTCGCTGACGCGCGCCGTGGGGCGCGCCGGCGCTCTGTCGTACGGCATTTATCTCATGCACCCCAAGGCGCTGGAGCTGAGCGCCCGCGCCGTCTATCACCTGGCGCCGGGCCTACTGAGCCGTCAGGTGCCGTTCGTGATGCTGCTATTCGCCGTCCCGCTGGCGGGCTGCTGGCTGGCCATGACGCTCATGGCGCGCTCGCCGGCGCGCCGCGTGTATCACGTCGTCTTTGGTTGAGATCGCCAACCCAGGCCGGCCCCCATCGCCCCCCATCATCCTCCCATCGCGCTCGACACAGCATCGGCGCCGGCCCCACCAGGGGGTTCGAGTGCGCGTGCTCTTGTTGTCCTCATGGTTTCCCCATCCGCCCGATAACGGCGCCAGAATCCGCGTCCTGAATATCGTGCGGCAGTTGGCGCGCGACGGCCATCACATCACGTTGCTGTCTTTTTGCCGCCGGCCCGCCTCGGACGACGCCCTCGCCGCCGTGCGCCGCCTGTGCAGCGATGTGCGGACGACGCCCTACATCGCCTTCCGCCCGGGGCGGGTGCGGGCTCTGGTGGGGCTGCTCTCCACGCGCCCCCGCTCGCTCATAGACACCTACAGCGACCAGATGGCCGACCTCGTGCGCGGGGCCTGCGCGGCGGAGCACTATGACGTGGCGATCGCCTCCACTATCGAGATGGCGCCCTACGCGCTACTGGCGGAAGGCATGCCGCGCCTCCTTGAGGAGGTGGAACTGGCGACGCTGCGAGAGCAGGCCGCGCAGGGCAACCTGGCGCAGCGCGCCCGGTATGGCCTGACGTGGCGCAAAACGGCCCACTATGTGCGGCGAATGGTCGAGCGCTTTGACGCCTGCACCGTCGTGTCGGCGCAGGAGCGCGCACTTCTCGCCGAGGTGGCCCCCGGGTACGACCGGGCGGCGATCGTCCCCAACGGCGTCGACCTCGATGCCTATGCCGGAGACTTTGGTGTGCCCGAGCCGAACACCCTCATCCACACCGGCGCGCTGAGCTACCGGGCGAACTATGACGCCGTGGACTACCTCCTCCGCGAGATATACCCGCTCGTGCACCGGTGCCGTCCCGCCGCCACGCTGCGCATCACCGGGTCTACCGACGGGCTAGACCTGAGCGGCCTGCCGGCGTCGCCCGGGGCCGTCTACACCGGCTACCTTCCCGACATCCGACCCGCCATCGCGCGGAGTTGGGTGTCGGTGGTGCCCTTGCGCGTCGGCGGCGGCACCCGGCTCAAGATCTTGGAGGCGATGGCGCTGGGCACGCCCGTGGTGGCCACCAGCAAGGGCGCCGAGGGGCTCGACGTGTGCCATGGGGAGAATATCCTCATCGGCGATACGCCGATGCGTTTCGCCGGTGCGGTGGTGGACGTCCTCAAAGACCCACGCCTGCGAGCGCGGCTGGCCGCCGGGGGGAGGAGCTTGGTGACGGAACGCTACGGCTGGCAGCGCATCGGGCCCGGGCTCTGCGCCCTGGTGCGCGACATCGCCGGGAGGGCGCCATGATCGCCGCCATCCGACGCGCCGTGCTGGTGACGCGCCAGAGCGCCTGGCGCTGGCTGCTGGCGCTGGCGGTGCTGGCCGCCACGGCCGCGTTGGGCTACGTGGCGCCGCGCCTCGATGCCAAGTATGTCCTGGTCGCAGCCCTCGCGGTGCCGGCGGCGGTGATGCTGCTGAACAACCTGGCCCTCGGCGTGCCCGCCATGGTGCTAGCCGCCCTGGTGGTGCGCTTTACGCTGCCCACGGGCACCGAGTCCCGCATCGTCGCCAGCCTGCTCGTGACGGGTGGGGTGCTGGTGCTGTGGATCGTGCGCATGGCGCTCGTGGAGCGCCGCCTCAGCCTGCGCCCCTCCCGTGCCAACGCGCCGCTGCTGGCCTTTGTCGGCATCGCCGTCGTGTCCTATATCTGGAGCAACGCTTTTCGCGACCCGATGGTCATCGCGTGGTCCTCATGGCCGCTGGTCCAGCTGGGGGCGCTGGCGGTGATCGTCCTCCTGCCGGGCGCGTTCTGGCTGACGGCCAACCTCCTGCCGGGGCGCCGCTGGATCGAGGCGCTGGCCGTCATCATGATCGTAGCGGGCGTGGTGGGCACCGTGAAGGACTATGCCGGGCTATCCCTCGACTTTTTACAGGTGCGGCCCCTCTTCCCCACCTGGTTCGCGGCGGTGGCGGCCGGCCAGGGGCTGTACAACCGCAGGCTGCCGGTGCCGGTGCGCGGGTTCCTGCTCTTTGCGGTGGTCGCGCAGCTCTACTACCTCGTCTTTGGCGTGATGAGCTGGGTCTCCGCCTGGCTCCCCACCGGCCTGGCGCTCATGGTGGTGGTGGCGCTACGGTCGCGGCCCCTTCTCATCCTCATGGTCATCCTGGCCGTCATGATGGTGGCCGTCAACGTCGACTACCTGCAGCTCGCCCTGGCCGAGGAGCAGGAGACGAGCCTCTTTACGCGCATGGACGCCTATGTGGTGAACTGGCGCGTCACGGGCAAGCACCTCCTGTTCGGCACGGGCCCGGCGGGATACGCCGTCTACTATATGTCCTACTTTCCCGAGATGGCCATGGCCACCCACAGCAACTACCTCGATATCGTCTCGCAGACCGGCATCCTGGGGCTGCTGGCGTTCCTGGCCTTCCTGCTCGCCTCGGGCAGACTGGCGGTCGACCTGGGCCGGGTCACGCATGGGCGACGCGACTTTGCCGAGGGGTTCGCGGCCGCGTACGCCGGCGGGCTCGCCGCCATGGTGGTGGCCGCCGCGCTCGGCGACTGGGTGCTGCCCTTTGTGTACACCCAGACCATCGCCGGCTTTGACTATGCGCTGTACACCTGGGTGATGCTGGGAGCCGGCCAGGCGCTGCACTACCTGATCTCAACCGAGTCCATGGGAGGAGCATGATGACGTCGGGCATATCGGTGGTCATTGTGAACTGGAACACGCGCCGTCTGCTCGAGTGCTGCCTGCGGTCGATCCTGACGGTGGGAGAGGGCCTCGTGCGCGAGGTGATCGTGGTGGACAATGGCTCTACCGACGACAGCGTGGCCATGGCGCGGGACCGTTTTCCCCAGGTGCGCCTCGTAGAGAATGCCGCGAACGAGGGGTTCGCGCGGGCCAACAACCGGGGCGTGGGACTGGCGCGCACCGATCTCGTCCTACTCCTCAACACCGATGCCTTTCTCGCCCCGGGCGCGCTGCGCGCCCTCATCGAGTTGGCGGCGAGCAAACCGAACGCCGCCCTGGTGGGCGCGCAGTTGCGCCACGCGGACGGCAGCTTTCAGGCGTCGTACACGGCGTTCCCCACCCTCGCACAAGAGTTCCTCATCCTCTCCGGCCTGGGCCGGGCGCTGTGGAGGCCCTGGTACCCCAGCCAAGGCCCCGACGAGGGCGCGCCACGCACCGTGGATTATGTCGAGGGGGCGTGCATGCTGGTGCGGCGCTCAGCCTACCTCGCCGTGGGAGGGTTCGACGAGGGGTATTTCATGTACGCCGAGGATGTGGACCTGTGCCACACCCTCCACGACGCCGGTTGGGAGGTATGGTACCAGCCCGCCGCCGTGGTGACCCACCTGGGCGGGGGCAGCAGCGGGTCGCGCAAGCCGGAGCGGGAGGGCGATCTCTACCGCAGCCGGGTGCGCTACTTTCGCAAGCACCACGGCGACGCCGCCGCCGGCGTCCTCAAGGCGATGATCCTCGTCCTGACGTTCCTCAAGGGGCTGGTGCACGGCGCGCTGCGCCGCGCCAGCCGGGGGCAGAGGGGACGCGCCGTGCCGTCGCTGCGCGACCTCGCCACCCGCCTGAGGGGGGTGTAATGCGCGTCCTGATGCTCACCCAGGTCCTCCCCTATCCGCCCGACAGCGGCCCCAAGGTCAAGACGTGGAACGTCATCAAGTACCTGGCCCGCGACCACGCCATCACGCTCGCCTCGTTCACGCGCGGCGACCAGAGCGCCGACGTGGCCCACCTGCGGCGCTACTGCGAGGCGGTGCACACGGTCCCCATGGAGCGAGGCGTCCTACAGGACGGCCCGGCCATGGCCTGCAGCCTCGTCACCGGCCGGCCGTGGATGATGCTGCGCGATCATCGGCCCGCCATGGCGCGCCTCGTCGACCGCCTCGCCCGCGACGGACGGTTCGACGTCGCGCACGCCGACCAGCTCAACATGGCGCAGTATGCGCTGCGGGTGCCCGCGCGGCGGGTGCTCGACGCCCACAACGCCCTCTGGACCCTCTACCGGCGCCTGGCGGGCACCATGCCGCAGGGCCCGCGGCGCTGGCTCCTGGAGCGCGATTGGCGGCTGCTGCGCGCCTATGAGGGAAGCATGGTGCGCGCCTTTGACGCCGTCCTCGCCGTGAGCGACGAGGACCACGCCGCCCTCCTCGAGGCCGCCGGGACGCGGCGCGAGATCGCCGTCATCCCCATCGCGGTGGACACTGACGAGGTCCTTCCGGTGGCTCGGGGCGCGCAGGCCGATCACATCCTCCACGTGGGCACCATGTACTGGCCGCCCAACATCGACGGCATTCGCTGGTTCATCGAGGAAGTGCTGCCCCTCATCCGCGCGCACCGGCCGGAGGTGGTGTTCGACCTGGTCGGCGCCCGCCCGCCCGAGTGGCTGCTAGACCTCGCCGCCCGCGACCCAGCCATCCGCGTGCCGGGGTACGTGCCAGACCTCACCCCCTACCTCGAGACGGCGGGTGCCTTTGTGGTGCCGCTGCGCGCCGGCGGCGGCATGCGCGTCAAGATCCTGAACGCCATGGCCCAGGGAATTCCCATCGTCTCGACGACGCTGGGGGCGGAGGGGATCGCCGTGGAGGACGGCGAGCACGTCCTCCTAGCGGACGCGCCCGAGGCCTTTGCCGAGGCGACGCTGCGCCTCCTCTCCGACCCGGGCTACGCGGCGTCGCTCGCCGCCAGGGCGCGCGGCCTGGTGGAGAGCGCCTACGACATGCGGTCGGTGGGCCGGTACGTGAGCGAGGTGTACGCCGGCCTGGCGCTCGGAGCCCGGATGGCGCCCCACGGCTTCCCCGGGGTATCTGGGGAGATCGGACGATAGCAGATGTCATCGGATATGCAGTCGGATCGTTTTGTGAGGCCGATAGCGGCGGTCGACGCCAGGCGCGAGGCGCGGGTGAGCGTGATCCTGTTTCTCATCCTGCTGGCGTGCTATGTGTATACCTTTCCGCGCTGGGCCGATTGGAACCAGAACTCGCGCCTGAACCTCACCATGGCCATCGTCGACCGGGGGGTACTCTACATCGACGACTATTACCGGGGGCACACGCAGACGGGCGACTATGCCGAGTACGACGGGCACGTGTACAGCGACAAGGCGCCCGGGACGGCGCTGCTCGGCGTGCCGTTCTACTGGGCGTTTCGCACCGCGACGGGCGGCGAGGCCTTTCATTGGCTCGCCGGACGCCTGCAGGGGAGCGACGCCCTCGGTGCGACCCTAACCGAGGGCGGTACCGGCGTGCTGCCGGGCAAGGTGTACGCCGCCATGGCGCTGGCCACCGTGACCCTGGGGGTGGTCGCGATCCCCGCGGCGCTACTGGGCGTGCTGCTCTACCGCTTCTCGCGCCTGGTGACGCCCGCCGCACTGCCGAGGGCCGGCGCGACCCTGCTGTACGGCCTGGCCACCAGCGCCTATCCCTACGCCGGCTCGTTCTATGGGCACCAGATGGTGGCGGCGACCCTTTTCGCGGCGTTCGCGCTGACCCACCGCATCGCATCGGGCAGGGGCGGGGCGCTGTCCACCTTGGGCGTGGGCCTGCTGCTGGGCTGGGCCGTGATCAGCGAGTACCCCGCCGCGCTCATCGCTGGGGCCATCGCCGTCTATCTCATCGCCCGCATCCCCCGCAAGGCCCACCTCGGTTGGGCGGTCGCCGGCGCCACGCTCCCTGGCGCGCTGTGGATGGCGCACAACCTGGCCATCTATGGCCGGCCCATCACCTTTGGATACAGCTATTCCACGCTGTATATGGACAAGCACAACGTCGGCTTTCTCAGCCTCAGCTACCCCACCATCGGCGCCCTCTGGGCGATCACCTTTGGCTCCTTCCGAGGGCTATTCTACCTCTCGCCCGTCCTGCTACTGGCCTTGCCGGGGTTCGCCATCCTGGCGCGCAGGAGAGAGATACGCCCCGAGGTGTTGGTCTGCGCCTGGGCGATCGTCGCCTTCCTGGCGTTCAACGCCTCGTCGGTGATGTGGGAGGGAGGGTTCGCCGTCGGTCCACGCTACCTCGTCCCCATGCTGCCCTTCCTCGTGCCGCCGCTGGTCGCGGCGATAGAGTACCTGGGCCGACACGTGGCAGGGCGCGCCCTGACCGCCGTCCTGGCCGCCTGGTCGTTCCTGGCGGTGTGGGCGGAGACGCACGGCGGCCAGTCGTTCCCCGACTGGACGCCCGACCCCCTGTTTCGCTACTCGTTGGTGCGCCTGTGGCAGGGGGACGTGGCGCGGAACGCGGGCATGCTCCTGGGACTGAGCGGGCTCGCCAGCCTCATACCCCTCGCCCTGGTGATAGGCGTGCTGCTCGCCGCGCTAATCCGCCTGATCGGCCGGCAACGGGGAGCGGAGAATGCGATCCCAGCTGGGGCGGGGGCAGTAGTACGCGTAGCGGGAGCGCTCCATGAATCTGATTGAGTCGCTGGAGGGGGTTCGCACCGCGCAGAGGCCGCGCCGGGTTGCGGCGGCATGGACGGCGTACCTGGCCGCGGAGTGGCGGTTCCTCCTCGCCGTGACGCTGGGCATCATCGCAGTGTCGTCGGTGCCTGTGGCGTTCGGCTACGTCTGGGCACCGCCCGACCGGTGGTTCTCGGGCATCGTCTACAACGTGCACGACGCCGCTCAGTACCTGTCGTGGATGCGCGAGGCGGGCCGCTCGCTGTTCGCCGAGAACATGCTCACCTCCGAACCCAACGACGCCGTGTTCCTCAACCTCCACTGGTGGATACCGGGGAGGCTGGGCGCCCTCGTCGGCCTGACGCCGCCGGCGATCCTGCAGATCTACCGGCTGCTGGCCATCCCCATGGCCGTCGTCGCGCTGGCGGTGTTTTGCCGCCTCCTCTTCGCCGAGGGGGAGAGACGGCGATTCTGCTTGCTCCTCACCATCGCGACCTCCGGCCTGGGATGGATCTGGGTGGTGGACAAGTACGCCGCGGGTCGCGCCGACATCGCGCACCCGCTGGACGTCCATGGACTGTCGGGAAACTTCTTTTGGACGATGGTGACGTCGCCCCACCTGGTCCTCGCCCTGGCGCTCCTCTTCCTCACGTTGGCCGCGGCCTACCTGGGGTCCCGCGCCCGGACGCCGAGGACCACGGTGGTCGCCGGCGCCTTGGCGCTCCTCCTGGGGTTGGGCCACATCTATGACCTGGTTACCGTGTGGGCGGTCCTGGCCGCATTCGGCCTGGTGAGCGTCCTGCAGCGCGGTTGGTCGACGACGCTCTTTGTGCGGCTGTTCAGCGTGGTGGCCATCTCGAGCCCCAGCGTGGCGTACTGGGGATGGGTGTCGTCGGGCGCCAACCCGGTCTGGCAGCAGGCGCTCGGCCAGTACGACAACCTGGCGTCGTTCACGCCGTCGCCGCCGCACCTGGCGCTCTTTTTGGGTTTCACGTTCCTCGCGGCGCTGCCGGCCCTGTTCCGGCGCCGGGGATGGTCGCCCGAGAGCGGCCCCTGGGTGATGGTGCGGTGCTGGTTCGTCACGACGTTGGTGCTGGTCTACCTGCCGTTGCCCTTCCAGATCACCCTGCTGGCGGGGTACCCTCTTCCCATGGCCGCCCTCGCCACCCTCACGCTGTACGACCATGTCGTGCCATGGGCTCGCCGTATGGGGGTGGCGCCGCGCGGCCATGCGCACTGGCTGCCCTACCTCTTGCTCCTGCTGGTTGTCCCCACGAACCTCTACCTCGTGGCCTGGCGCGTCGTCGACCTGCGGCGGATCGAGTACCCCTACTACCTCCATCAGGACGACGTGGCCGCCATGGGGTGGCTGGAGGCCAACACGCGGCCGAGCGATGTGGTGCTCACCTCCTTCGCCGTCGGACACTATCTGCCGGGCATGGCCGGCAACAAGGCGTACCTCGCCAACGCCGTCATGACCACCGACTTTTACCACAAGCAGGAGCAGGCCGCGCGATTCTATAGCAAGGAGACGGACGACGCCTGGCGGCGCGCGTTCCTCGCGGAGAGCGGCGTGCGCTATGTATTCCATGGTCCCAGCGAGCGGCGGCTCGGAGAGTATGATCCCGTCGGATCCGACCTCTTCGAGCGTAGCTTTTCGCTGCCGCATACGGACGTCTACGAGGTGCGCCCATGAAGCGCGCCGCCCATGGTGGTCCACGCGCGGCGCCCGACGGTGGGGGCGGCGTGCGAGCGGTGACTCGGGCCGCCCGTCCCCCCCATGGGGCGGACCTACGGGCGCCAGCGGCGGCCGCGCTGGCGCGCGGCGCGACGCGGACCGAGGCGCTGCTGGTCGTCGCGCTGTTCCTCGTCGGCATCGGGACGCGCCTGGCCACCCGCAGCCACGTGCTGTACCACTGGGACTCGGTGAACTTTGCCTTGGCCCTGGAGCGCTATGACATCGCCGCGCACCAGCCACACCCGCCGGGCTATATCCTCTACGTCCTGCTGGGGCGGCTCGTCAACGCCTTTGTGGAAGACGCCAACGCCAGCCTGGTGCTCATCAGTGTGGTGGCATCGGGACTGCTAATCCCCACGGCGTACCTTCTCGGGAGGGACCTGTTCGACCGCCGCACGGGCCTGTACGCCGCCCTCCTGGCCCTGACGGGGCCGCTGGTCTGGTTCTATGGCAGCGTGGCGCTCTCGTATATCGTCGAGTTGCTCCTTACGGGCACCATCGCGTGGCTATGCTACCACAGCCTCGAGGGAAGGCGGGGATACCTGCTGGCGGCCTCCGTGACCCTCGCCATCGCCGGCGGGGTGCGTCAGAACACGCTGCCCCTCATGCTGCCGCTGTGGCTGTTCTGCGTCGCGCGGGCAGACAGTCGCTGGCGGGTGGGGGCGGTCCTGGGGCTGGTCGTGCCCTCCCTGGCCTGGGGCGTCGCCATGCTGCGCCTCAGCGGCGGGCTGGAGGCGTATCTCCGCGCGGTGCTGGGCCAGGCCGGCGACACCGCCGTGGCGTCGGGATTGGGGTCCGCCACGCGGGTGCTCACCAACTGGGCGCGCCTCACGGTCTATGCCGCCTATGCGCTGACGCTGGGCGTGGCGGTGCTGCCGCCTCTCGCGCTCGCGGGGCTGCGGGGGATGCCGCGGCATCTGCCGCGGCGCCTGGCACGTCCCCGCTGGCAGGTGTTGGGTCTCTGGGTGGCGCCCAGCGCCCTCCTGTACTCGCTCTTTGTGCAGCAGGCCGGCTATTCCTTCACCTTTATGCTGGCGCTCATCCTACTCGTCGCCTACGGGCTGCGCCGACTCCTCGGACCTGGCGGCCCACACTGGTTGCGCGGGCGAGACCTCTCGCCCTACGCCCTGGCGCTGGTGATAGCGTGCAACCTGGCGTTCTTTGTGGCGGCGCCGCCCTTTCTCTTTGGGCAGCGGAGACAGCTCCTGAGCGCGCCCTCGCTGCCGGCGATCCGGCAGCGCGACCGCAGCGTACGAGAGAGGGTCGCGCTGGTGCGCTCCACGTTCGACTCGGCCTCGACGCTGATCGTGGCGAGTTCCTTCGATTTTCGCCTTCCCGACTATTACCTGCGCGACTATCGCCGCCTCAGCGCCGTGGAGGAGGCGGGCGCCGGCCCGACGGCCATCGAGATTCCGGACGAGATCGACGCCGTGATCCTGTTCGATGAGGACCTGAGCCCGGCGCCGTCGGAGTGGCCGGCGCGCGAGGCGACGCTGCCGAGCGGCGCGGCGCTGCGCTGGCTATCGCGCGACGCCGGGCAGGACCTCATCCTGTCCGGCACCACCATCAGCCTATCGCCATCCGGAGGTCGTCCATGATTCCACGCATCGCGGGAGAGACGCCCACCCGCGCACCGCTGCGCGCCATCGTCGTCGCGCTCGTCTGCCTCGCGGCGCTGCTCCTGGCGGCGCCGAGGCACGGCGTCGCCCAGGATCCATCGTCGGGCTGGAGCACGCCCTACAACATCTCGCAATCGCCCCTGCGCTCCTGGTTCCCCGACATCAAGGTGGACGCTACCGGCAAGGTGCACGTCGTGTGGTGCGAGACGGAGCGCCGACGCGACGGGCGCGAGTACGAGTCGATCAACTATGCCCGTTGGGACGGCTATCACTGGTCCGACGCGCGCGACATCGTGGCGGCGCAGCCCGACATCCGCCGCAATGCCATCGCCATTGGAGGAAGCGAACTCCTCATGGTCCACAATGCCACCTCCATGAGGCGCTTGGGGCTGGCGTTCACCGCGGCGCCGCTGGAACAGGCCTGGCTGGCGCCGGCGTGGTCGGCCCCGCGCACCGTCAACGCCTTTGGCGGCACCTACATGGCCGACATCGAGGTGGATGCCGAGGGGACAGCGCACCTCCTCTTTGACGACTGGGGGTACGACGAGGAGGAGGACCGCGTCGGGGGCTACGCCGACATCTTTTACCGGCGTTCCACCGACCAGGGGCGTTCATGGACGGTGCCGGTCAACCTGTCCCAGGCGGGTATGGGCTCGAGTCGCGGCCAGATCAAGATCGATCGCGCCGGCGGGCTACACGCCACGTGGGACGAAGGATGGGATCGGCTCACGGGGATGGGCGAGGCGCACTATTCCACCTACCGCTACTCGGGAGACGGCGGGCTCACCTGGACGGAGCCGCTGACCGTGGCCACCCCCATCACCGGCACCGAGCAACTCGTGTCGGGCGCCGACGGGCGCGGCGGGGTGCTCCTCCTATGGCGACTGGTGGACGAGCCCGAGATCTATTACCAGTGGACGGCGGACGCCGGCGAGCACTGGACGGAGCCCGCCCCCATCCCCGGCGTCTATTCGCGGCCATGGGGCGTCCCGTTCGATCTCTACGAGACGGCCACCGACAGCGCCGGCAACGTCCACGCGCTGGTAGTGGGACGGGCGGAGCCGGCCCTCGAGGCCACGCTGCAGCTCTACCACCTGATGTGGAACGGAGAGGCGTGGTCCGAGCCGGCGGTCGTGTGGCAGGGGGAGGGCTACCCCGAGTACCCGCGGCTGGCGGTGAGCGAGGGGAACCGCCTTCACGCCGTCTGGTTCGTGCGTGATGACCTGTGGCTCGGCAAAACGTACGATGTGTGGTATAGTGAACGTACGGTAGCGGCGCCGCGCCACACTCCCGCCCCTACCTCCACACCCTGGCCCTCGGCAACCCCCACCGCCACGAGCACGACCGAACCAACGGCGACACCGTATCCGACACTGGCGCCCGCCGAGCATCGGGGCGCTCCGCCGTCTCACTTGACGTCTGACTCGGAGATAGCCGGCGTATTGCGCCTGGGCGTGGCTTTGGCGCCCGTCGGCGTCCTGCTGGGCATGATCGTGCTGGCGGTTCGCGTTCGCCGCCGCGGGTGAGCCGTCGGCCTGCCCGCAGCCCGGTGCAATTGTGACCTAGCGTTAACGCGATGTAGACCTTGCCGTAACGATAGGATGGCATAATAGTGCTGTCAGTGCGCCGCAAGGCGCCCTCGGATGATGCCCGGCATCGGATCCGAGGGCGGCGGGCGGCAGCAGAGGGTCGGCCCGGACCATCACCACGGCATCCCCATTGCATCGCTCCCCTTCGTCCACGCTCTGATCACATCGCTCTCCACTCGCTGCTCCCAACATAGCACCACTGTGTTACGTCGACAGGCGCTGGCCGTTCAGCCATCGTCCGTCTTGGTGTGTCTGCCGAGCACATTGGAGAGCGCATGGTATCGCCTCAATCCGCCTCGTTACACGACGTACGCACAGCCCATGAGCTGCGCGTGACCATCGGGCCTGCCGTGGTCGCCCTACACTGCTCCGATCCCGAGTTCGCCGGCATGGTGGAGGAGTGGTGCGGGCTCTTTCGCACCGAGGCCGAGCCGCACTATCGGCTCGAGATCGCCCTGCGGGCGGGCCGAACCGCCGCCGAGATCCAGCACCTCATGCCCGAGCTGCGCGTGCTGGCAAGGGACGGCCGATTTGGATCCGACCCGCCGCTGTGGGAGGCAGAGTACCGCCTCTCCGACCGCTGCCTGCGGTTCGAGGCGGAGCGCGACCTGTTCCATCCCGCCATCCAACCCCGCTACCTGAACATCCTCCTCTCGTCCCTCTATAACTCGTACTGCGAGGACCTCGGCCGATTCCCGCGCGAGGCGTACCTGGTGCACGGCTGCGGCGTAACCATCGGAGACGGCGGCTACGTGTTCACGGGGCCATCCGGGGCCGGCAAGACGACCATCGCCGGCCTGTCGGGCGACCACGCCGTGCTGAACGACGAGGTCGTGCTCGTGCGGCCCCGCCATAGCAGCCGCGACGGCGGCCGCGACGGCGACTTTGAGGTGGCGGGCACGCCGTTGCTGGGTGGCATCAACCGCCGCAGCAACACGGCGGTCTCGCTCCGAGCGGTGCTGCTGTTGCGCCACAGCCGCGAGCCGGCGCTCTGCGAGGTGGAACCGAAGGAGGCGTACACGCGCTTCCTGGCGCAGGTCTTTGACCTGGCGCCGGTGCTTTCGTCCGGCGCCGAGCGCCTGCGCTGGCTCTCGGAAAAGATGGATTTCGCTCGCGACGTCTTGCAGAGGGTGCCGTGTTACGAACTCGCCTTCCGGCCGGACGACTCTTTCTGGCCGCTCCTGCAAGCGCTGACATGAGAAAGCATGACGAACGCAATGGATGAATCGATGGTTCGTACCTGGGAGGGCGACGCGCCGCTGCTGCACGAAGTAATGCGGCGCGCCGGGGAGCGCTACGTCCCGTGGCAGGCCGCCATCGAGGTGACCTATCGCTGCAACTTGCGGTGCCGGCACTGCTACGTCGACGACGACCTCAAGGTTGGCAAGCGCCCAGAGCTTGCTGCCCAGGAGTGGCGCGAGGTGCTCGACCAACTGGCGGCCGCCGGCACGCTGCACCTGCTCGTCACGGGGGGCGAGCCTCTGCTGCGGCCGGACCTCCCTCAGATCTTGGAGGCCGCCGCCGAGCGAGGCTTTTTCGTGGCGCTGCTGACCAACGGCACGCTGCTGTCGGCCGAGTGGGTGGCCCGCTTGCGCGACCTGCACCCGCACTTTGTGGGGACGAGCCTATATGGCGCCACCCCCAACACCCACGACATGGTGACGCGTCAGCGAGGCTCGTTCGGCCGCACCATCGGGGCCGTGCGCTCGCTGCTGGATGCCGGCCTGACGGTGGTAGTTCAGGCGACGATGATGGCCGGCAACGTGGGCGAGGTGGCCGCCATGCGGTCGCTGGCCGAAGAGATGGGGGCGATCTTTTCCCTCGGCTACAGCCTGGTGCCCACCAAGGGGTGCGGCCTGGGGCCGCAGGCGCTGGAGGCGACCGCCGGCGCCGCACTGGAGCAACTGCGCACCGACCCCTCGGTAACGGTGGAACCTCACCGCGAGGGGCCCGGCATCTGCCAGGCCGGTCGAGGCATCTGTTCTGTCGCGCCCGACGGCGAGCTGTACCCGTGTCTCCTCATGCCGCTCCCACTAGCGAATCTGAGGGATCGCGCCTTCGGCGACATCTGGTGGCACCAGCCGCCCGAGGCGCTCGAGCGCTTGCGCGCCCTGTCGCCCGCTGATTGGGTCGCGTGCCAGGGGTGCGCCTATGCGCCGTTCTGTTTTCGCTGTCCGGGAGCCGCCCTCGGTGAGACGGGCTCTTTGACGGGAAGGCCGCCCAGCTCGTGTCGCGCCGCAGCGATTCGAGCGCGGCTCTATCACACGAGGAAAGGAGGGAGCCGACCATGAAAAAGCGCTACCTCAAACCCACCATCACAATCCAAAAGATCGAACTAGCAACGCTGGCTGGCCGCTACCAGAGTTTTTCGCCGCTGCCGATCCTGAACCCACTGTTCAGGTTGTGCTGCAGCTAACCACCTGGTGACGACGGGGCGTCCGATCGCGGCCCTCGGGTCGTGATCGATGCCCCTGCGGCACCCACCGCCCGTTGGGGGGCCGACCGCAGGCCCGTCTCACCGAGGGCGGCTCCGGGGCTTTCGAGGGCGCACCGTTCACCGTCGCGAGGAGAGGGGGCAGCATGGCCCACGGAGCGGAAGAGTCGGCCTGGGCGGCGCAAGCCCGGGGCGCATCGCCCGTGGGCCCGCTGCCCGACGCGGTGCTCGAAGAGTTATGCGAGGAGTTGCTGGCGCGCGGCGGACGCGTCTGGCGCACCGTCACGTCGGACAGCATGGCGCCCCTCCTGCGGGCCGGGGATCGCATCCTCGTTGAACCGTGCGCCGGCCGAGTGCGCTGGGGCGATGTGGTCGTCTTTCGCACCCCCGCCGGCGCCATGGTCCATCGCGTGGTAGCGATGCGCCGCGGTCGCTCGCCGCGCATCATCGAAAAGGGGGACGCCAACCCGTTCGCGGGCGCCGTGGACCTCGACGCGGTGGTGGGACGCGTGTGCCGGCGCGACCGTGGGGGCGATGCGGTGGACTTTATGCGCGGCAGGGGCCGTCTCATCCAACTCATCCTGGCGGCGCTGTCGCTGGCGGAACTCGGCGGCCTGCTGGTAGGGCGAGGGCTGCGCCGCGTCTTGCGCATCGACCGCCCTACCGGCGCCGCGACGCGTCTGGCCGGGCTACTACGCTCCGCCTCAGCGCGCATCGTCCGGTTGCTGGGATCCGAATAGTGCGCGCGGCCGGCGCCCGAGTGCTGCCGAGGGGACGCCAAGCCAAGGCGCCCCTCCACACGGACCGGAGGACAACAGAGAGCATGGAAAACCGCTTCTTGCGGCGCAACAAAGAGTACGTGTGGCGTGACATCGGCGGAGAGGTCGTCATCCTGAACGCCGAGGGCACCCAGGTCTGCCTGCTCAACGAGACGGCCGCCACCATCTGGACCCTGTGTGACGGCCGGCGCGACGTGGACGCCATCGCCCGCGCCATCCAGGGCGAGTACGAGGTGCCCCACGAGGAGGCGATGGCCGATGTGGAGGCGTTCGCGGGGCAGCTCGTCGCCTCGGGCCTTGCAGAGTGGACGGATGCCGACTGAGCGCGGAGCCTCCCCGGCTTGTGAAAGGACGTGGGAGTGAGCGTCATAGAGACCCATGCCCTCACCAAGGCCTTTTCGCGGCGGACGGACTATCGTGCGCTGTGGCGCCTGGGCCGGCGCGACGACCTCGTCGCCGTCGACGCCGTGGACCTCACGGTACAGGAGGGGGAGCTGTTCGGCCTGCTCGGGCCGAACGGCGCCGGCAAGACTACCCTCACCAAGCTGCTGTGCACCCTCATCCTGCCGACCTCGGGCAGAGCCACGGTGTGCGGCCATGACGTGGTGGCCGAGGCGCCCGCCGTGCGCGAACAGGTGGGCCTGGTGGACTGCCAGGAGCGGAGCTTTTTCTGGCGGCTCTCGGGCTGGGAGAATCTGCTCTTTTTCGCGTCACTCGTGGGGCTGCACGGCGCCCAGGCGCGGCGGCGGATCGCCGAGATGGTGGACCTCGTGGGCCTGGAGGGCGATATCGACCGCCGCTTCATGGCCTACTCCAGCGGCATGAGGCAGCGGTTGGCCATCGCGCGCGGGCTGCTGGCCATGCCCCTGGTCGTCTTTATGGACGAGCCGACGCGCAGCCTCGATCCCGTGACGGCGCGCGACCTGCGCCGGTTTATCCGCGAGATGCTGGTCGACGCCCTGGGGCGCACAGTGGTCCTCGTGACCCATCGCCTGGAGGAGGCGGAGGAGCTGTGCGATCGCGTGGCCATCATGAACCACGGGCGCGTGCTGGCCTGCTCCCGGGCCGACGACATCAAGCGCCGCGTCTCGGCGCGCCTGCGGTACACCTTGCGAGTGCGACGCCTGGCGCCTGATGCCCTGGAGCCGCTGCGCTGGGCGCCGGGAGTGGCCGACCTGCGCATGGCCGATGCGAACTCGCACGGCGTCGAGTTGCAGGTGCTCCTGGCCGACGAGGATGCCTGCCTACCGGGCCTCATCCGCGAGATCGTGGGGCTGGGGGGCGACATCGTGCACTGCCAGTCTCAGGGCCTGACGTTGGAGGAGGCGTTCGTGCAGATCGTGCGAGGGACGGATGATGGCACTGGCGCTTAGGGCCTGGGCGTTCGTGCGGCGCGACGCACAGATCCAGGCGAGCTATCGGCTGGACTTTTTGATGCGCATCGGCGGGATCGTGCTCTCGGTCGCCGTGTTCTACTTTATCTCGGACATGCTCGGCGCGGTGGTGAACCCGTACCTGGAGGGCTATCGCTCCGACTATTTCCACTTTGCCCTCATGGGCGTGGCGTTCTACCCGCTGATCGACGCCAGCATCGCCAGCCTCTCGAGGGTGGTGCAAGAGTACCAGTCGGACGGCACCCTCGAGGTGCTGTTCCTCAGCCCCACGCCGATCCTGCTGTCGCTCCTGATGTCCAACCTGTGGACCTATCTCTGGACGCTGGCGCAGTCGTTCCTGTACCTGCTCACCGGCATGCTCCTCTTTGGGGCGACGCTCGAGTGGGCCAACGTGCTCACCACCCTGGTGGTGGTGGTCGTAGCCATCCTCGCCAACGCCGGCCTCGGGCTGGTGAACGCCAGCTTTGTCTTGGTGACCAAGCGCGCCAGCCCCGTGGCGGCGTTGCTGAGCCTGGTGACCGGCCTGCTGGCGGGCGTCTACTATCCGGTGGAGGTCCTGCCCGGCTGGCTACGTTCGCTGAGCCTGCTCCTGCCGGCCACGCACGCCCTCAGCGCCCTGCGCAAGGGCCTCCTAGGTGGCGCCACGCTCCGGGCGCTCGTGCCGGACCTGATACCCTTGGCGCTGTTCGCCATCCTGCTCCTGCCGCTGGGCTTTGTGGCGTTTGGCCTGGCGGTTCGCTGGGCCAAGATGGACGGCAGCCTCGCCCAATACTGAGAGGCGCATCGTGGGATCGAGCAACGAGACGGAACGCGGTATGACATCGGCAGACATCGACCGACTGGAGCGCGTGCCGGTATCCGACGCGCTGCGGGCTGTGCTGGTGGCCCTGGCGTCGGGAGACGTGTCGCGGCCGGTGGCCTGGGAGGGCGTTGACGCGGATGATCTCCTCGCCGCCCTCTACCGCGAGGGGCTCATCGGCCTGGCGCATCGCTACACGCTCGAATCGCCGCACGGCGCCGCCGTCCCCCCGCGCGTCGCCGAGCGCGTGCGCGAGGCGCACCTGGTGACCTCGGTGCGGCTGGCGGTGTCGTACCAGATGATGGGTCGCGTCCTTCGGCGTCTGACGCGCGTCGCACCGCCGTTCCTCATCGCCAAGGGGCCGGCGGTGGCGCAGACCCTCTATCCGAATCCCTGGCTGCGCACCTTCAGCGACGTGGACCTCATCGCGCACCAGCGCGATTGGCGGGCCCTGGACGACGTGCTGCTGCGCATGGGGTTCACGCCCGCGCGCGATGCCCTCGTGCCGATGCCGCCCCTCTCGGGCGCCGACTGCCTCTACGAGCGCACCTACCACCACCCATCGGGATTCATGCTGGACGTGCATTATGACGACCTCCTGAACTGCGGGTTGGCGGCGCGCGACGCCGATGGCTTTTGGCGACGCGCGCGCACCATCGAGGTCGAGGGGGTGCCGGTGCGCACGTTGGCGCCGGCCGACCAGTTCGTGCACCTCTGCGCCCACGCCCACTATCACGGCTACACCCGCCTGGTGTGGCTCTCCGACCTGGCGTTCCTGGTGCGCGACCACGGCGATGAGGTCGACTGGACCCAGGTGGTCGACACGGTGCGCCTCGAGGAGACGCAGGTGCCGGTGTACTATACCGCGCGGCTGCTCGCGGCGATGCTCTGCGTAGCCGTCTCCCCCGAGGTGCTGGCGCAGGTGCGTCCGGATCGCTTCCGCCGCGCCGTCCACGAGGCGCTCATGCCCGAACGCGACCTGCTGGCTCTCCAACCCATGTGGCGCCCCGACCTGAGCTTCTACTTTCTGCCGCTCCTGAAACGTCTGGTGCCCGACCTGCTGGTGATGGGTCGTCGCCGCGACAAGCTCGCCTACCTAGCGCGGCTCCTGGTTCCGCCGTCGCACTGGCTGCGACGCTACTACAGCCTATCCCCATCCTCCCCCATCTGGCCACACTATATCCTCCACCCGCTCAAGCTGGCACATCACTACCTCACCGAGTTGGCGACCGCCGTGCGCCTTCGACGCCTGCGATTGACCGAGGACGACCTGCCCTACCTGCGGCGAGCCGGCGCTCAGGGGTAGCGCGTCCGGGCTCGGGCGGCGGCGCGCCCGGAGCCATGCCCGAGCTTTGGGGGAGGATATGGTGCCATGCATGTGCTCTTTGTGACGCCGTACGTCCCGTCGCTCATCCGCGTGCGGCCGTACAACCTGGTTCGCAGCCTGGCGCAGCTGGGGCACAGCGTGACCCTCGTGGCGCTCGCGGTGGGGGACGAGGCCTCGCAGGCCGACGGCATCCGCCCCTACTGCCACCGTTGCGAGTTGGTGGCTCAGCGGCCGCGCCAGATCGTGGGCAACCTGACGTCGGCGCTGACCCAACGGGTGCCGCTACAGGCCGCCTACGGGCACTCGCGCCAGATGATCGACGCCCTACGGCGGGTGCTGCGGAGCGGGCCGGTGGACGTGGTGCACGTGGAGCACCTCCGCGCCGCCATGCTCGGCGACGCGCTGACCGGCATTCCCCGCGTGTTCGACTCGGTGGATTGCATCAGCCTTCTGCTGGAGCGGGCGGCCAGCGCTAGCCCACAGATCGGCAGCCGCCTCATGGCGCGCCTGGAGTTGGGGCGCACCCGCAGCTTTGAGGGGCGCCTCCTGGAGAGGTACCAGCGCGTGCTGGTCACCTCCGTGGAGGACCGGCAGGCGTTGCTAGCCCTCATGGATGGCCATGGCGCCGTCGATGCCCCCGATCGCCTCGTGGTGTTGCCCAACGGCGTGGACCTGGACTATTTCGCGCCGCTCCCCGTGTCCCGCGAGGAGGAGACGCTGGTGTACACGGGCAAGATGAGCTATCACGCCAACGTGGCCAGCGCGTTGTACCTCGCCAGGGAGGTGATGCCCCGCGTCTGGTGGCGGCGCCCCAAGGCGAGCCTATGGATCGTGGGCAAGGATCCGCCGCCCGTGATCCGCGCGTTGGCGACCGATCCGCGGGTCACGGTGACCGGCTATGTGCCCGACATGCGCCCCTACTTGGCGCGGGCCACCGTGGCGGCGTGCCCCATCAGCTACGGCGTGGGGATCCAGAACAAGGTGCTGGAGGCGATGGCCATGGGCGCGCCGGTGGTGACGAGTCCGCGCGCCCAGATGGCGCTGGGGGTGACCTCGGGCACTCACCTTCTCATGGCCGACCGCCCGGATACGTTTGCTGAAGAGGTGCTGCGACTCCTCTCCGACGCGGCGCTGCGGGCGCGCCTGGGCGACGCGGGCCGCCGCTACGTGGTGGACAACCACTACTGGCCGACCATCGCCGGCCGGCTGACGGGGGTCTATGCCGAGGCAGCGAGCTGTATGGGCGATTCAGGTCGCGATTCCGTCGGACAAAAGACCGTGAAGCGTGGCATCCGGGTCGATAATACATAGTATACTGAGCCTATAGACTCGTGCATCGATTTGCCGCTCCTGCGAGGATGTTTATAATGACCGCCCTATCATGACATCGGGCCATCAGTGTCATAGCATCACCACACCTCGCGGGCCTTGCGCCCGCGGGAAACGAGGCAAGAGGATGACACGCACGCTCCGAGCCATCGTACTTACGATTTTGCTCCTCGCAGTCGTCGGACCTTCGCTGGTGTTCCTTCCCCCCTTCCGAGCCCCCATCGATGCGACCAATACGCCCGCCCCGGCCGGCGACACCTCGCGCGCGCTCCCCGAGCGTCCCGCCGGTGAGGGCGAGATCTATGTACCGTTTGTCGGGCGATCGCCCGAGCCCGGCCCCATCGTCGGCGATCCGCCCGACGGCTCGCCTCCGGGCGAGGAGCCGCAGCCTCCCAGCACCACCGTGGAGGACCTGACCGCGGTGAGCGCCCACCAGGCCGTGGGACTCACCTGGACGGCGCCCCTGGGCGACGGCCTCTTGGGCGGCCCGACGGCCTACGAGATCCGCTACGCCACGAGCCCCCTCTCGGAGGAGGGTTGGGACCAGGCGCAACGCGTGGACGATCCCCCCTACCCCGCGCCCGCCCGCGGCCGGGAGGCCTTTACCATCGAGGGCCTGGAGCCGGGGCAGACCTACCACGTGGCGTTGCGTTCCATCGACGCCTCCGGCAACCTCGGCCCCATGTCCAACGTCGCCAGCGTCACCGTGGCGCACAGCCCGAGCAATCTCCTCAGCAACGGCAGCTTTGAGGGCGGCCTGGGCAGCTGGAGCGCTTCCGGCGACGCCAGCACCACGGGCGACGCCCACGACGGCGGGAGTTCGGCCCGCCTGGCGAACGCCAACGTCGAGCAGACGTTCTCCACCCAGGGCGACGCCGAGTACAAGGTAACCGCCTGGGTCAAGATCGTCCAGCAGTCGGGCGGCACATGGGGCGGCTTTCGCGCCGAGGTGTTGTCCGGCGGCGGCGGCTCCCTGGCCCACTCGGGCTATATGACCGCCTCATCCCACGGCAACGATTGGTTCCAGATCGCCCTCCGATTCCGCGCCTCCGACGACCGGAGCCGGCTCGTCATCGGGTTCTTTGGCGACGGCTCCATGGTTACCCAGGTGGATGACGTGCGCGCCTACGAACGGGGCCCCAACGTGGCGCCGGTGCTCTCCTATCGCCTGGAGCCCGCCGACCTCGGCGCCCTGCCCGGCGAGCAGAGCTATGTCGTCGACGCGCACGACCCC
>ENA-UOXR01001840-UOXR01001840.1-bioreactor-metagenome-genome-assembly--contig:-NODE-1840-length-20981-cov-31.431664_pt1 | contig 20981 bp, 21 predicted proteins | sample MGYA00238164_ERZ764825 | MGnify/ENA primary metagenome ERZ764825 (study PRJEB28920, sample SAMN05720171) | bioreactor metagenome | isolation source: Anaerobic biogas reactor | place: USA:Washington...
CTACAACTTTCGACAAATATATCGCCTCATTCCGATATTATGGTGTTCTGAACACTATACCGGTGTTACCACACAATTTTGCACTGGAAACGTACACAGGTACGTCAACAAGACTTATGACGAAAACAGAGTTTATACCTTTCGTTCGAGCCTATTTGCAATATTACGAATATTGGGATTCGTAATATTCGTTGCTAAACCAGGTTGACGGTTTATTAATATACATTAACCTAGTATAAAAATAGCAAGATTATTTTTGAGATTAGAGTGCTCCCTCATCCATCTCCGCGACGAGTTCAGCTATCGTCGCCTTCCGCTCCGCGTATGCGTCGTGCTGGTGGATACTCTCCTCATTTGTCTGCTTTATGGTTACCACGGAATCTCCGGGGAGATCCCGGAACTGCGCGATTACCTTGCGGGCCATTTCGCGAACGCAGTCTTCAACGAACCGGGCGTTCTTGTGAGCCTCCATCACGACGTAGCTCTCGTCGCCCCGCTTGAGGAGTTCGTATATGCGCGCACTCATCGAGTCCTTCAGGATCTTGATGATCTTCTCGAGGCTGACGTACTGGTCGTCGTCGGTTTCGACACAGAGGAAACCCCGTCCACGCTGGTTGTGCGTGGCCATCGGCACCTCCTCGAAGAACGCATCGATCTTATCCTCCGCCACGCCAAGGTTCTCGAGGACATGCAGGGCATGGTCCTTCATGATGTTCTGGGCACAGGGGCAGGCGGTCATCCCGGTCACTTCAGCACCGATGCTCTTTCTGATGATCGGGCTTCCGTCGTTCCTCTGGGCGATCGCGCTTGCATGAACATTCACCACTTCATGGCAGCTGGTTTCGCTGACCGGCGTCTCCCGCCGAACCATGAACTGGCTCCGCATCCTGACTTCGGTCCGCTCCGCGTACTCATGCCGGTCGAGGAGTTTCCGCGCTACTACGCTGCAGAGTTCCTCGATCACCTTTACCTCCCCGTCGATGGCCTGCTGCAGCACGTCATCGATGACTTCGAAGTTGCGGGAGAGGTTTGCACCTTTCAGGCTTCCCGGCAGGTCGACGAAGACGTCGAAGTTGGAGATGAAAATAACCGGCCGTTTGCCGGGGCGAGCGACTTCGACGAGTTTTTGGACGTTTTTTACACCCACCCTGGTCAGATTGATACGGACCTCCGGCAGGCTGGACTGGACATCTGGCAGTTCCATCTCAAATCCTCAAGTAGTGTATAGAGAATAAGGTTTCTCTTCATGAACCTTAAATAACTCTCCCGGCAACAGAGGATTTCCGATACAATGTTTATTAACTTTGCTGGCTAACCGGAGGTGAGTATCTATGGTGCAGAAATATTATGAGTCCGACGCTGACCCCCGCACCCTTGAGGGCAGGACGATCGCCGTCATCGGCTACGGCTCCCAGGGTCGCGGACAGGCGTTGAACCTGCGTGATTCGGGCTGCCGGGTCGTCATCGGCCTGCGGCCGGGCGGCAGCTGGCAGAGAGCGTCAGAAGATGGTTTTGAGGTCTATCCGGTTGCGGACGCCGTCAGGCGCGCCGATGTCGTCCAGATTCTCCTCCCCGACGAGACCCAGGCGGCCGTCTACCGCACCGAAATCAGCCCGCATCTCAAAGAGAACGCCTGCCTGATGTTCTCGCACGGGTTCAACATCCACTACGGGCAGATCGTCCCCCCGCCGACGGTCGACGTGATCATGGTCGCCCCGAAAGGGCCCGGCCACATGGTCAGGCGGACCTACGAGGAGGGAAAGGGCGTCCCGGCCCTCATCGCCGTCCACCAGGACTACACCGGGAAGGCGCACGCCATCGCGCTCGCCTACGCCCGGGGGATCGGCGCAACCCGCGCGGTGGTGCTCGAGACGACGTTTGCGGAGGAGACCGAGACCGATCTCTTCGGGGAGCAGGCGGTCCTCTGCGGGGGGGTGACCTCGCTCATCAAGGCAGGGTTTGAGACCCTCGTAGACGCCGGGTACGCGCCCGAGATGGCCTACCTTGAGGTCCTGCACGAGATGAAACTCATCGTCGACCTCATCTACGAGGGCGGATTTACGAAGATGCGCGACTCGATCAGCAACACCGCCCAGTACGGTGACCTGACGCGGGGACCGCGCGTCATCGGGCCGGAGACCTACGCGGCGATGCAGGAGATCCTTGAGGAGATCCAGAACGGTGAGTTCGCGCGGGAGTGGATGCTTGAGAACATGGTGAACCGCCCGGTCTTCACGGCGCTGACGAAGGCGGACGAGGAGCACCTGATCGAGCAGGTGGGCAAGGAGATCCGCGGGTTTATGCCGCAGTTCAAAAAATAACTACTTTTCATTTTTCCTCCGGCCGATACCGGTTTATATATCTCTGGAGTACCCTCCGGTATGTCCGTCTGCATCATCTTCCATTCAGAGACCGGAACCACCCGGGCAGTGGCCCAGCGGCTCGCCGCGGTGACCGGCGGCGATCTTGTCGAGGTACGAGACCTTGCGGGTTACTCGAAGGCAGGGATGTACCTGAAAGGCGCTCCGCGGGCTCTGCGAGGCGAGCTTGCCGCTATTGAACCTGCACTCATCGATGTCTCCGGCTACGATGCCGTCGTCGTCGGAAGCCCGGTATGGGCGTTCAACCCGACGCCCGCCGCCAACGCCGCCGTCGCAGCCCTGCGAGGCATCGAGGAAAAGCCCGCAGCCGTTTTCTGCACTTCTCGCGGGGCGCCAGGGAAGACACTTGACCGGATGAGGGCGATGCTTGTGGATCGTGGCGCCAAGGTCAGGGGGGCGGTCTCGTTCACAGACCGGGACCTGCAGAAGGCCGGGGCGGTGGAGGCCCTGGTCGATCTTGTCCAGCCGCGAGCGGTCAGCAGAACGTAAAAAAAGACGGGAGAGCCGGTCAGAACCGCATCTGCCGGGTCGTCGAGGAGAGCGCAGTCTCGAGTTCCTCGGGCGTGATGATGACCGTCTCGCCCTTCAGCCTGAGGGTGAGGGCGTCGCCCCCGACCCTGCCGATGATCCGGTGCTCAACTCCGGCGAGGGCCGCCTCGTCCCTCACCGCGACCAGGAACCGGCCGTAGGTCTCGGAGAAGAGTTCCTCCAGGGGGTCGCCGGTGAGTGTGACGTCTGCCTGTGGCGCGACCTTGACGAGCGCCGCGAGGAGCCCGCCCAGGGAGAGGTCGGTTGCGGAGGTGACCCGGCCTTCCCTGACGAGGTCGCGGACGACGGCGAGGACGGCCGGGTCAGCCACCGCGGGCGCATGGCCGCCGCACCCGGTGACGGCGTCCAGGACCGAACCCCCGAAGTCAGGCTCCGTCGTCCCGATCAGGGCCAGGAGGTCGCCTTTGGCCGGGGCCGTCCACTGCCTGACATCCCCGCGCCCTACCATCCCGAGCGACGGCGTGGGCTTGATCTGCGTCCCGAACTCGTCGCTCTCGTTATAGAGCGAGACGTTGCCGCCGACGACGGGGATTGTCATCCTCCGCGCCGCATCCCCGAGGCCGAGGACGCACTGCTCGAGCTGCCAGTTGACCTCCGGGTGCTCGGGGCTTGCGAAGTTGAGGCAGTTGACGAGACAGAGCGGGTCGGCGCCGAGGCAGGCGAGGTTGCTTGCGTTCTCGATGACGGCGTTCGCCGTCCCCTCAAAGGGCTTTAAGTAGATGTGCCGGGGGTTGCACCCGCAGGAGAAGACGAGCGCCTTATCCTCCAGGCGGAGCACGGCGGCGTCGTTCTGGACCGAGACCGTCCGGAGCTGGACGTCCCGGTCGTACTGCTCGTAGACCCAGTCCTTGCGCGCCACGTCCGGGTGCGAAAGCACCGCAAGCGCGAGGTCTTTTACCGCAGCCTCCGGGCGGGAGAACGGCGTCTCCGCCGAGTAGGGTTCCTTCTCCCAGGAGCAGAGCGGCGCTCCCCCGACCAGCAGATCGATGGGCAGGTCGGCGACAACCTCGCCGTGGAACTTCACGATATAGCGGGGCTCACTGATCACCTCGCCGACATCGCTCCAGCCGAGGTCGTATTTCTCTGCGATCCTGCCCACCAGGGCAACATCCTCGGGAGCCACCTCGACCATCATCCGCTCCTGGGACTCGGCGAGCATGATCTCGCGGGGCACCATCCCGGTCTCCCTGAGATGGACCTGGTCTGCGTAGATGACCGCCCCGAACGTGCTCGCCATCTCGCTTGACGCTCCTGCTAGCCCCGCCGCCCCGAGGTCGCGGCAGGAGAGGAGCTTCCCGGTCTCTGCCATCTCGAGGATTGCGTCGATGAGGAGCTTCTCGGTGTAGGGGTCGCCGACCTGGACGCTCGGCCGGCTTGCGGCTTCAGTATCCCCGGCAAGGTCCCGGGAGGCAAACGACGCCCCGCCGAGACCGTCACGGCCGGTCGAGGAGCCGAGCAGCACCAGGTGGTTGCCTGGCTGTTTCACCCGTGCAGTGATGTAGCGGTCCGGGTCCACGATACCGACGCAGACGACGTTCACGAGCGGGTTTCCCGAGTACGAGTGGTCAAAGACGAGTTCGCCCCTGACGACCGGCACCCCGATACAGTTGCCGTAGTCCGCGACACCGGCGACGACCTGCTCGAAGAGGTAGCGGTTCTTCTCGGTATCGAGAGGGCCGAAGTAGAGCGGGTCCATCAGGGCGATGGGGCGGGCGCCCATGGAGAGGATGTCGCGGACGATCCCGCCGACGCCTGTGGCGGCACCTTCGTAGGGGTCCACGTAACTAGGATGGTTGTGGCTCTCCATCCCGATGGCAAGGGCACAGGTGTCGCTGAACCGCACGATCGCGGCATCGTCCCCCGGCCCGAGCAGCACCTCGTCCCCTTCCGTCGGCAGCGTCTTGAGGAGAGGTTTGGTGGATCGGTAACTGCAGTGTTCGCTCCAGAGATTTTCAAAGCAGGCGACCTCGACGTCGGTCAGGTCGCGTCCGAGGGTTTTTTGCAGCAGTGCAAGGTCCTGAGCCGATAACATACTGTAAAGCTGGTGGGTCGCCGATCTAGATAAGCGTGTGCAGGCCGGGGAATCGAGGTAACCACTTTTTGATGTCCTGCGACCTATAGTGGGGTATGACCCAGTCATATGAAGACCTTCTCAAGAAGGCATATACCAATATCACGGAGCCAACGGAGGCTGAGGACCGGTTCATTGTTCCCACCGCCCGCGCCTTCATCGAGGGGAAGACCACGGTTCTTGAGAACTTCGCCGAGATCGCAAGCACCCTCAGGCGCGACCAGGAGCACCTGATGAAGCACCTCCTCGGCGAACTCGGCACCGCCGGAAAGATCGAGGGGACGCGGGCCGTCTTCTCAGGGAAGTTTGAGCAGGAGCAGATCAACGCGATCATCCACGGCTACGTCGAGGATTACGTCATCTGCTCGGAGTGCGGGAAGCCAGACACCCGGCTGGTCAAGAGCGACCGGATCCTGATGCTCCGCTGCGACGCCTGCGGCGGTCACCGGCCGGTTCGGAAGCGGAGATCGACCGTAGATCCCTCTGCAGCCTCAAAACCGACCGAGGGCGCCATCATGGACGTGACGCCGCAGTTCCTCTCGAAGCGCGGCGACGGTGTGGTGAAGATCGACCGCTACACGATGTATGTTGCGAACGCAAAACCGGGCCAGACAGTGAAGATAAAGATCACCCGGATCGCCGGGACGATCATCTTCACCGAGCGTGTTGACTGAACCGGTCGGCTTTGTTGAACCCTGATCCTGTTGCGGCGGGGGTGTGGGGAGCCAGGATCTCTGGATGGTCGTCCCTACCCCCGGTGCGCTGGAGATGGGACCCTGTTTTTCCGGCTTTGTTGAATCCCTGCCTGTTGGCTCTCGCTAGTCACACTCATGGGACACGGCTTTCCACCGGCTCTTCGCAACGCACTGCTCCTACCCCTTGCGGGGAGGGGAGCCCGCCCCCCTCCCCCGGATGCGATAGTCGCCACGGTCCACTGCATCGGGACACTGTCCTCGCTTCTAAGAGTTCTGGTATCTGGCGGAATCGGTCAACCCTGTTCCTCTCTCCCAGCCCCGGACATGGCTTTCCCCCGGCTATCCCCACGCACTGCCCCCTTCCTGCGGGGGCGGGGGAGGAGCTCCGAATGCGCGGGCGGGGTGGGGGATGCTCCCCCCTCCCCGCGAGCCGCCACCCCCAAGGACGATGGCCACCACGGTCCACTGCCGGGGACAAGCCGGCTCCAGCACCCCCCTCATCGGGGCAGGGAAAGACCGGAACAGGGGTTCAACAGAGCCGTTTTCCCACCCGGTATAGCGGACCCGGGCGATTTACCGGGTGCGTGAACACGCGAAGAGTGTGCTCGCTGTAATTTCTGAACCGTAAAGCGAGGATAAACCCGATTGTGGGCGGGGGAGGTCAGTAGATGGGCATATACAACTGCTCCAGAGTACGCTCCCGGTCTCGTACAGAAAATGAGTCCGGATTTAGAAAGCAGGCAGAGGATTTTCAACAGATCTGAAAGTTCAGTCTTTTCTGATCTCCACCCAGAACCCTGCTTCTTCTTCCCGTATCCGGGAGCTGGCAACAGCGCTTGCCGCGAGCTCCCGGCGGAGCAGATCGGGAGTCGCCTGCCCGCTCCTCCGTGCGACATCGCGGTCCCAGCTCGGGTTGCGCCGCCGCATCTCGGCAAAGATGTTGTCCCGGAGCTCGGCGGTCCCAAAGCTGCCGCCGACGAACGCGACCCCGCCGGGCCGGAGGACCCGTTCGATCTCCCGGAACGCCTGCACCCGGTCTTCCCAGAAGAAGATCGAGCCGCGGCTGACGATGAGTGATGCGGCGTCATCCCTGACCGGCATGCAGTGGACGTCGCCGATGACCGGGGCTACCCGGTCAGTACGTCCGGCGGCGGTCTCCTGCGCGATCCGCGCCATCGCCGGTTCAGCATCGAGCGCGATGACGGAGAGGTCGCTCTTCTCCGCAAGCGCGACCGAGAGGAGGCCGGGACCGCTCCCGAGGTCAAGGCAGATGCCGTCCCGTATCCCGGACCACGCAAGCACCTGCTCAGCGATGACAGGGTAGATGGGGGCAAAGACTTCCCGGGCAATCCGGGTGAAGCCTTCGGCGCTCTTCTTCATGGCTCTCTACGCGGTCTCGAGGGCTTCCATCTGCTGGAGGAGTTCGCCGGCGTAGCCGGAGAGCCGTTTTGCCGCGTCAGTGATTGCAAGGAGAGGGGGCCGGCCGCCGACTGTGGTGACGGCGAGTTCGGGGTCGGAGAACTGGAATGCCTGCTTGTGGTGCGCCACGTCCACCCCGGGATCGTTGATGAGCTCGGCGGCGAGCGCGTTTACGTAGGTGTTGCCTTCGCCTTCAAAGAGGATCCGGGCCTTATCGTCGGTTAACTCCAGGAGTTTGAGTTTCATGGCCATACGCACTTATGGTTGGTTCCGGGAGGGGTATATATGTATTGTAGGGGTGGGGATCCGTTCCAACTCCGGGTAATGCCGAACGCCGCACCGCGGGCCGCCGTCCAGCTGGGTCCGCTTCACCGGCACAGGTCGGCAGAGGTATCGCCACGCGATATGGACCTGAGACTCCAATGAATTGGATGGAGGGAGGGAGATGCCGCCATCTGGATAATCCCTACCGGAGTTCAATGCTTCCGCGCGCCGATGCGCTGTGAGCGCCTTCACTGCACGTGAGCTCCCAGTAGTATGTACCGGGACCGTCGGGCGTGAAATCCACCGTCAACCTTCCCTTCCAGTCGTTGTTGAAGATAGGGATGTCCCATATGGATTTGGTATCCACGGTGCCGTCCGGCCCCTCCAGCCTGAATTGGGCCGTCTGTCCGATTGCATCGTTGCCGTCCTTGTATTCGCAGGGCACGACGACCCGGTAGGTTGTCCCCGGGGTATACATGAGGCATTTGCTATGAGCACCCGTCGCGGAGCAGCAGTCGGTGCCCTTAGTCTCGTCGATCAGGAGAGTGCCCCCGAGAAGTTGCAGGGTTTCCTCCGCGCCGACCGGGGCAGCCGCCGCGCAGACAAGGAGCAGGCCGACAAGGGCGGCGGCACATAATCCTGACCTATTTTTCTGTTTCATGATCTTCTCACCTTCGTTCACGTATCCCGGGAGGCCGGGGAGCCGCAGGGGCTATCGCTGATGGCAAAATCTCGCTCCGGCAGCCCCCTGGTATGATCCGGAGCCGGGAAACGAAACCGATCGAAGTCTCCGGCTCCCATGGGCTATCAAATGTGATATCTCCAATCGAGACTTCAACGTTCCTCCCCATAACCTTTCTGGCCATCGCGTTGAATTGCCATCGGCGGACTGGAATCACCGGTCTCGTCGAATCGTAGTGATTTGCCCCATTTGATGGTGGCATTGCAGATTTCCAATGGAAAATGAGCCTCACCCCTACGCCCGTGGGCTCAAGGGCAGACTCCGTCCAGAATCCCGCACAGCTCCCGACACTCCAAACCCGGGGATAATCGTGAGCCTCCGGGCGGCTCCTGAAATGACGCGTGTACGCCGGGTTTGGACCTCTCACGGAACAGGTCGGTGCCCCACAGCATCCACCCGGGTATCATACAAAACCTTCATCAGGTAAACCAGAGTATACCTCAGTATGGCCAGCACCACCATCAAGATCGATACCGAACTCAAGGATCGGCTCAACACCCTGAAGCTCCATCCCCGGGAGTCCTACAACGATGTGATCGAGCGCCTGGTGGCTATGGCGGTCGACGAGGAGCCGCTCAGTCAAGAGACGATCCGGGACCTCGAGCGGTCGCTTGAGGATCTTAAGGCCGGAAGGGTCTACACTCTGGATGAGGTCATGGCGGAGCTGAAGGAGGAATGACCTACCGCGTGGTCATCACCGCGACAGCCCGTCATACCCTCAAGAGCATTCCACGACCCCTAGCATTACAGATGGGCGAGGAACTCGCAACACTCGCCGGTGAGGCCGACCCGAAGAGGCATCTCAAAAAACTGAAAGGGTCAGACAACCCCGCGTTCTACTCCCTCAGGGTCGGGGATTACCGGACAATCCTCTCGGTCATCGACGACCTCCTGGTGATCCATGTCGTCGCGGTCGGCCACCGGAGCAGGGTGTAGCGGGGGTTCTGACATCGCCTAGGACACCGTCTACCCCCTTCAGGGTCCGGGCGGCCATCGGTTCTCCTGGCGGGCCGATACTCTTGTCCACGAAGCCCACTAGGGATTAAATTCATCTATTCGGGCGTTGCCATTTTCAATAGGATCTGATGAGCATGCTGCGTCTCGCACCCGACTGTCCAAGCCCTTATTGCGATGATGTCAGGATGATCCGGGCTTTCATCCGCGATACAGATGAAGACAGCCACAGGGCTGAGATCCCGATCGGTTGGTGGTGTCCGCGGTGCGGCTGGCTCGTGAATGATATCACAGGAGAGAAGATTATCGCAATCCACGACACCCTTATTGCGTTACACGATCGGCCTGAAGATCGGGGGTGGGAGGGGCTGAAGGATCCGGGTTGTGTCGAGACCTGGGTCTATCTCTGGAATAATTACTGGGTATGTCAGGAGAACATTTACAGGAAGGCCGCCTGGTTCCTTGAGGTCGTCACAAACGGACATGGGTTCTGGCAGGGGAATAAGCGAACCGCGTATACGGCCACAGACGTACTCATACTGCGCGCAAACGGGTACATTTTTGATGCAGACGCAGAAGAGGTGGACCGGTTCATGGTCACGCTGGCCGACCTCGACGACGACGGCAACAGCAGGTATACCCCGGACGAGGTCGAAGAATGGATCCGCGCAAATACAAAAAGGATAGATATCTTTTCAGTGCTGGCTTAAGAGTTCCAGCGCTTTCCGGTTCTTCTTGATGGAAGCCTCGAGTGCGCGCTTCTCAAACGGAGTCAGTCCCATGCGGATGGATTCCCTGGACCTCTCCTTCTGGTGCCGGTTATCTGGCGCATACACCATGTTGATCCCTTCCCTGTAGTATCCGTATCTGTATTACTTGTAATACCTATAATACTTGTAATATCGGATTAACCTTTCGAGAGCGGCGGCCGAGTTCACTCTGCCCATGTCCCGGGAGGTTGAGAGAACACTCCCTGATCCGGTGAAGGCGACCCGAAGAGGCCCCGTGGGCAGGGTGTACCGGGGGTTCTGACCGGATGTCACCCGATATAACTATGTGGCCCGTGCCCGCCAGAGGCTCAACGACGCCGCCTCCAAGAACCAGAAATCTCACCCTTCAGGGTCCGGGCGGCCGATACTTCTCGACCGTCGCATCGACGACGATCCGCCCGCCGGTTCCGGCGGGAATGGTCTCCCTCACCTCCGTCCGGTAGGTGTCCTGCCCCATCCCGTGGAAGAGGCCGCCCCCGGCTGTCAGCCAGAGGGTGACTCTCAGTTCTCCGGGCGGGCCGATACCCTCGTCCACGAAGATGACGGTTGTGTAGCGGTCGTCCGCGGTCCTCTCGATCACCGGCGAGAGGGAGGTCCTTCCGGAACATCGCTCCATACCGGGCCATATCAGGTACCCTGACGACCAGCCGCTACCCCCACGGTTTATCAGTCGCAACCTCCAAATATCTACGACAGAGAGGCTTACACCATGGAGATCGCGTTTACCAAACTGCAGGGGAACGGCAACGACTTCATCCTGATCGATGAGCACGACCGGGAAGTCATCCCCGAAGATATGAAGGGAGCGTTTGCTGCGCTCTACTGCGACCGCAGGTTCGGCATCGGCGCCGACGGCATCCTCTTCCTCCAGGCATCAGAGAAAGCCGACATCAGGATGCGGCTCTTCCAGCCGGATGAGAGCGAGGCCGCGATGTGCGGGAACGGCATCCGGTGTCTTGCGAAGTACGCCTACGACGCCGGCTACGTCAAAGAATCCTGCTCGGTCGAGACCGGGGCCGGGATCGTCCCGGTCACGATGGGGTATGCGGATGACGAGTTCACCGCGACCATCACCATGCCGACGCCCGCGTTCGAGCGGAGCGCCATCCCCGCCACCGGGACCGGCGAATACAAGCAGGAGATCCGGGGGTTCACCGTCTATGCCGTAAACACCGGCGTCCCCCACGCCGTCGTCTTCACAAAAGAGATTGGCGCCGTCGATATCGCCACCGCTGGCCCTGCCATCAGGAACCACCCCACCTTCGTTGAGGGTGCGAACGTCAACTTCGTCGAGCAGGGAGACGGCGACACCATCAGGATCCGGACATTCGAGCGCGGCGTTGAGGCCGAGACATTCAGTTGCGGCACCGGCGCCACCGCGTCGGCAGCCGTCGCCCACCACCTCGGCAACGTTGGGGATGAGGTGCGGGTGGAGACAAAAGGAGGCCCGCTCATCATCCGCTTCGGGGATTCCGTCACCATGGAAGGCCCGGCCAGCACGGTCTTTGTGGGCGTTATACCGCTCTGATCCCGTCCTGTGTGATCACAAAATCAAACGAGATACCCTCCGGCCGGGACCGGTGCTTCCGGAGCATCGCCCGCCGGACGCTATCCCTCTTTTCAAGCCTGATGATGGCCTTTGAGATATGCTCAAGCGCCGTCCCCCCGAGACCCGAGACCCGGTCCCGCTCAACGTCCACGTAGATCTGGTTGGTGATCAGGGCAGGGATATCGTACTTCTTCGCAAGCCCGAGGAGTCTGACCATATGGTGCGAGAGGCTGCGCACCGTCTCCCGCCCAAGACCAAGTTCAGTCCGGTAAAGACCGGTCGCCGAGTCGACCACCAGCAGGCCCACGGGGGCCCGGTCGCTCTTCCGGAGCAGCTCCTCCGCATCAGCGATCATCGCCCCCTGCTGGGCGAAATCGAGTGGCTCACAGAGGTAGAGCCGGTCCGCAAACTCCCCCGCACGCTCCCCGGCGATCTGCATAAACCGCTCCACCGAGAACCCCTCGGTATCGATGTAGACGACCGAGTTCCCGGACCGGAGACTTGCCACCGTCGCCAGCAGGCAGAGGGTGCTCTTGCCGCTCGCAGGCTCGCCGTAGACCTGGGTGATCGCCCGCCGTTCAAGCCCGCCGCCCAGGAGGTCGTCGAGGGGCGGACTCCCCGTGCTGACCCGGTCCGGCTTCAAGGTTCCAGCACACCCCGCTCGATGAACAGGCGGCGTGCGACCGCTTCGACGGCGCCGGCAACCTCCCGGAGCGGAACCCCGAGTTCCCGTGCGCACGCCGCTGTCTGGTCGTACTCCGGCTTGAAGGAGGAGATCTTCCCTCCAGCCCAACCGCACTTCACGTCGATCGTCCACTCCCGGCCCCGGAGCGTCACCGTGACCGGTTCAACCGTCCGTTCGGCGACAAACCGGTGGACCATCGGTATGCACCGTATACCAAGCGTCCCGAGTTCCCGGGCCATCACCCCGGTGAGGCGGTCGGTCGCATCAGGGGGGGAGACCACCCTGACAAGATGGCCGCTCCGCCCCTTCTTCATCACCGCGGGAATGGCGCTTGCGTCCCGTGCCCCCTCCTCTATCAGGCGGGCAAGCGTGTAGGCGAGGGCTTCCCCGGTCACATCGTCCACGTTCGTCTCCAGGATATCGACCCGGTCGCCGACGGCCTGCTCCTCAACGGCAAGAAGCATCGATCGGAGGACGTTTGGTCTTCCGGGCGGGTTCCTGCTCCCTGCCCCGTAACCGACCGCCCTGATCGTGCGAGGACCGAGGTCCGCCAGCCTGACCGTCGCAAACTCGGCAAGGAGCGCGGCCCCGGTCGGGGTGCAGAGTTCCCGATCCTCATCCCCGGGAACCGTCTGCAGCCCAGATGCGGCAAGGATCGCCACAGTCGCCGGGGCAGGGATGGGGAACGTCCCGTGAGCCCCGACCGCAAACCCCCTCCCGAGCGCCACCGGGAGGACCGCCACCCCATCGACGTCCAGGGAGTGGAGGGCGGTGCAGGCTCCGACCACGTCGGCGATGGCGTCGTCGGCCCCCACCTCGTGGAAATGCGCCCCGGCCCCGTGGATGCCCTCCTCTGCCCGGTGGATCCTGAAAAAAACCCGGCGGGCCATCTCCCGTGCGGGGGCGGGGGCGTCGCTTCCGGCCACCCGGTCGAGCACCTCATCGAGAGTGCGGTGGTGCACCGGGGCATGCGCCCTCACCTGGACGGCCCGGATGCCGGAGCGGTCTACCCGTTCTATTGTCGGTTCGCCGACGACTGAACGCATGGCTGCCCTGACAGCCTCCTCGTCCGCCCCCAGATCAAGGAGAGAACCGATGACCATGTCGCCTGCAGCCCCGTTGAACGGGTCGAAGAGAAGTATGTTCATGCGTCTCCAGTACTTATAAATCCCCGAAATATAAGAACTAGAGGTAATGCCCGAGATATACTTGAAAGTAGATAGCGCTTATCCGGAGGATCAGGGCGCGGGCAAGGCACGGCTTGACCCTGATACCATGCTGCAGCTCAGGCTCAGCCCGGGGGATCTCGTCCTTATCGAAGGCAAGCGCCCGACCGTGGCCAAGGTCTGGCGTGCCATGGTGAACGACTGGCACCAGGGTAAGGTCAGGATCGATAATTTCACCCGGCTCAACACCGGTGCCAGCATCGGGGACCGGGTAAAGATACGGACGCTGGACGAGGAGGTCGAGGCGAAACGGGTGGTGCTCGCGCCCCCGGAGGACCTCCCGAAACAGCTCCCCATCAACTTCAGCAACGCCGTCAACAAACTGATCGACTTCCCGGTCATGAAGAACGATTCCGTGCCGATCCAGGCTGGCCTCCCGTTCATGCAGCCCCAGCTTGTCGCGTTCAAGGCCGTGATGATCGAGCCTGAGAACGCGGTGATCATCACCAGGAACACCAAGATCGAGTTCTCCGAGAAGCCGGCAGCCGGGTTTGAGGGGGTCAAGAGGATCAGTTACGAGGATATCGGCGGCCTCAAAGGCGAGCTCCAGCGGGTCCGCGAGACGATCGAACTCCCCATGCGCCACCCGGAGATCTTCAGAAAACTCGGGATCGAGCCTCCGAAGGGCGTTCTCCTCTACGGCCCCCCCGGGACGGGAAAGACCCTGATCGCAAAGGCGGTCGCAAGCGAGAGCGGGGCACACTTCATCTCGATTGCAGGGCCTGAGGTGATATCGAAGTACTACGGCGAGAGCGAACAGCGGCTCCGCGAGGTCTTCGAGGAGGCCCGGCAGAACGCGCCCGCCATCATCTTTATCGACGAACTCGATTCTATCGCCCCCCGGCGCGAGGAGGTGACGGGAGAGGTCGAACGGCGTGTGGTGGCCCAGCTCCTTACGATGATGGACGGGCTTGAGGAACGGGGGCAGGTCGTGGTGATCGGGGCCACGAACCGGCTCGACGCCATCGACCCGGCCCTCCGCCGTCCGGGACGGTTCGACCGCGAGATCGAGATCGGGGTTCCGCCTGAGGACGACCGGGCCCAGGTGCTCCAGATCCACACCCGCGGTATGCCGCTTGCCGATGACGTGGATATCGGCTACATCGCCCAGCAGACCCACGGGTTTGTCGGGGCAGACCTCGCCGCCCTTGCCCGTGAGGCAGCGATCAAGGCGCTCCGGCGCTACCTCCCCGAGATCGATATGGAGGCGGAGGAGATCCCGCCCGAGACCCTCGAGAAGATGGAGGTCGTGAGCAAGGACTTCCGCGAAGCCCTCCGCGACGTGGGCCCGAGCGCCATGCGGGAGATCCTCCTCGAGGTTCCCCACACCTCCTGGGAGGACGTCGGCGGGCTTACGGAGGCAAAGCAGGAGATCCGCGAGGCGGTGGAGTACCCGCTCACCCGGCGTGAACGGTTTGACGACCTCGGGATCGAGCCCCCGAAGGGTGTCCTCCTCTACGGCCCGCCCGGGACGGGAAAGACCCTGATCGCAAAGGCGATCGCAAGCGAGAGCGGGGCGAACTTCGTGCCGGTCAAGGGTCCCCAGCTCCTCTCGAAATGGGTCGGGGAGAGCGAGCGGGCGGTCCGCGAGGTCTTCAAGAAGGCCCGGCAGGTGGCGCCGTCCATCATCTTCTTCGACGAGCTGGACGCTCTCGCTCCCGCCCGGGGCGGGGGTTCCGAGTCGCGCGTCATCGAGAGCGTCTTAAACCAGATCCTGACCGAGATCGACGGTCTCGAGGAACTCCGGGGCGTGGTGGTGATGGGCGCGACGAACCGGCCCGATATGGTCGACCCGGCGCTGCTCCGGCCTGGGCGGTTTGACCGGCTCGTCTACATCGGCGAGCCCGGTCGGGACGATCGGGCGAAGATCCTCGCGATCCATACCCGCTACATGCCGATTGAAGGCTCTGCTATAGAGGAACTCGTCGAGATAACGAAGGGTCTCTCTGAGGACGAACTCGAAGACCTGATGCTGGCTGCCGGGACCGATGGCCACGTGAGCGTCGAAGACGTGAAGACCCGCCGTGCCGCGATTGCGACGAGCAGTGACGAGGGGCTCCAGCGTTACCTCCGGCGGAAGAAGATCGTCGACCTCCTCGTCCAGAATGAGGTGAACCTCAACGATCCCATGCGGGACCGTCTTCTTACGGATATCGCGACCAATACCGAGGGGTTCGTCGGGTCAGACCTCGAGGGGCTCTGCCGGGAGGCGGCCATGCTCGCCATGCGGGAGGGCGCCCCCCTCGTGAACTCCTCCCACTTTGACCGGGCACGGGAGAAGGTGCACGCGACGATGAACGAACGGGTGCGGCAGTACTACGCGAAGGTGCAGCAGCACTTCAAGGGCGGGCTCCCGCAAGAAGTGCAGCCGCCGGAATACCAGTAAACGGATGCTCCGGGGATACCCCCGGAGGACTCTTTTTGTAACTACCGCCGGCCGTACCAGATCATGAGGACCGCGACCGCCGCGAGCGGGACCGCCCAACCGGGTGCCGCCTCCGGGACGGTTCCGTTCTTTGCCTGCGCTTCAAGCCACTCGACCGCGTAGGTGAGCTGGACGTCCTCCCCGGCCATCGCCCGCGCCAGGGTATCCGCATCGAGCGGCACCCGCACCGTCGGGGCGACCCCGCCGAACATGGACGCGTTGCTGTCGACCTGGATCCTGCCGTTCTCATCGAGCGACGCGCCCGCCGGGAAGGCTGTCATGATCCCGGGGGGCAGCACCGGTCCGGGCGACACAATACCGAACGCCCCGTTCGTCCCGTACCACGAGACGATCGCACCAGTCCCGGACTCGGCAAAGACCTTCGGGAGACCCTCGCCCGTGCTGATGGTATACGGGCTGACGAGGACCGCGACCGGGCCCGTGTAGCGGTCGGGCCGGGGCTGTGTCCAGGACTCCCAGAGGACCGGGAACTCCCCGGTCCCGGGGTCGTACGAGGTGCCGTATTCATAGAAGACCGGCCGGTCCACGAACCAGGCTGCTAAGGCGGAGCCCAGGTTGTCATCCCCGCCCCTGTTGAACCGGAGGTCGATGACGATGCCAGGCGCGTCCTTCGCGATCGCGTCCTTCACCGCCGCCCTGAAAGGCTGGTACGCATCGTAGGCCTCTTCGTATATCGCTATATAGACAATGCCCCCGGAGAGGGTCCGGCAGGTCACAGTGTCGTTCGAGATCATCGCTTTGAGTTCCGCCCCCGTCCCGGCCTCCACGTCGTCTGCCTCGCGGCCGAGGAAGATGCTCGTCCGGGTGAGGGTGTCGTAGCCGTCCTCCGCCGCGGTCAGGTTGACCGTGCGGGGGGCCGAGTCCCCGGGGCCGGCGACCCCGACCGTCACCGCGGCCCCAACCGGCGCCCGGGTCAGGAACCGCTGCTTCTGGAGGAGGATTCCTTCAGTGGTCGAAGGCTTGACCGGGGCCCAGATGATCGATGTCGCGTTGATCGCCTCCCCGACCGGGCGGCCGTTCCACGAGACCACCTCATCGCCGAACCGGATCCCCGCCTTCTCTGCATCGCTCCCGTCCGCGACGTAGGTCACGATCACCTCGCCCGAGTCAAGCCTCGCGACGGCAAACCCGTAGCCTCCGCCGATATCGGCATACTTCGCCCCGAAGTCGTCGGGGGAGAAGATTATGACGTGCCCGTCCGGGATGGCGGACGCGAACTCCCGGAGTGTGCGGTAGTACGCGGCAGCATCCTGGCTCTTCTCGGCATCCGCGATCCCGGGGGCATACGTCGCGTAGAGCAGATCCCAGTCGACGCCGCGCCACTCCGTGAAGGCGTAGCGCTCCTCCATATAGGTGCACATCTCGCTGAAGGCGTCGCTCCAGGAGAGGTTGCCGAGATCGGGCGCCTCTGTCAGGTTGTCCGCGATGGGCGCAAAGGACGCGGCAAGTTCCTCATAGTAGGCCGTCTCGTTGTCCCGCTCGAACGGAACGCAGGTATCCGTCCATACCATCCCGCACGAGTCGGTGTACAGCCCGGCGCATGCCGGCTGCACAAGGACAAGGAACAAAATCGGAAATCCGGCCTTCAGTATCCAGGAACGCAGTAAATGCACGCTGATCTACTCTTGACACCCGTTTCCCGCGCCGGGATTTGGCCTTTGTGTTTTATTCGCACAGATCGTCCTGGCTCCTCCGGGGCTGGCAGGAGGGCTAACCTCCCGCCAGTGGTACGGGTGTGTGGGGATTCGCCGGTCGCACGCAGGAGGGCGCGGAGGAGAGGGCCGAACGGGCGTCAAGGCTTCGCGCCCTCCAGCGTGAGGCCTTGTTCGTTACCCTTGTACATTATCTCACGCGAAGCCGCGAAGCCGCGAAGATTTGTCCGGGCACCTGCAACGCCCCTTCGCGAACTTCTGCGTGAGGCTCGATCACCCCCCTGTGCTGAAAACTCACGCGAAGCCGCGAAGCACGCGAAGCTTGGTCATGGGTGGAGGCAGTTCCCTTCGCGTCTTCGCGCTCTTCGCGTGAGGCTCGATCACCCCCCTGTGCTGAAAACTCACGCGAAGCCGCGAAGCACGCGAAGCTTGGTCATGGGTGGAGGCAGTTCCCTTCGCGTCTTCGCGCTCTTCGCGTGAGGCTCGATCACCCCCCTGTGCTGAAAACTCACGCGAAGCCGCGAAGCCGCGAAGCTTGGTCATGGGTGGAGGCAGTCCCCTTCGCGTCTTCGCGCTCTTCGCGTGAGGCTCGATCACCCCCCTGTGCTGAAAACTCACGCGAAGCCGCGAAGCCGCGAAGCTTGGTCATGGGTGGAGGCAGTCCCCTTCGCGTCTTCGCGTTCTTCGCGTGAGACCGGCGATCACTCCCACGCACCCTCAAGGTAAGGTGAAATGATCCGCCACCCCCATCGGGGCAACCTATTTACAGGCCCATGCACAAGTATATACATCAAAGCGCACACATGCCGAACGGAGTCCGTCCATGCCGAACTGTACAACCTTTCTCGACGCCAACGCCCATAACCCCAAAAAACCCGCTCTCGTCGTCCCCTCCCGGGGAGAGACCTACACCTACGCCGACCTCCGGAACCGGGTCTCCCGGGTCGGACGCGGCCTCCTCGACCTCGGGATCGAGCACGGGGACCGGGTCTGCATCTACCTGGAGAGTTCGCCTGAGTACCTCATCAGTTACCTCGCCCTCTGGCGCATCGGCGCCGTCGCGGTCCCGACAAACCGGGTCTACCGGGAGGACGAGGTCCTCTATGCCGTCCGCAACGCAGGAGCGACGGCCGTCATCACCGACGCGGAGGGGGCGGCCCTCGTCGGCCGCATCAGGGATCGGGCGTCGACCCTCCGGCACGTCATCCCCGTCGGCGGAGAGACCTGGGCAGACCTCCTCAGTGCGCCGGCCGACCTCCGTGCGGCCAACTGCCGGTTCGACGACCTCTGCCAGATCCAGTACACCTCCGGCACCACCGGGAAGCCGAAGGGCGCCATGCTCACCCACGGCAACTGGATCGCGGCCATGGACGCCGAGCGGGACGTCCTCGGGATCACCGCAGACGACGTCTACCTCGGGATCTACCCGATGGGGCATGTCGGGATAAGCTGGGGGCTCTCCACCCTCCGGGCTGGCGGGACCTACGTCGTCATGGAGCGGTTCGACCTCGACCGCTACCTCGACCTCGCCCGTGAATACCGGGCCACGGTCGTCGCCGGGATGCCGCCGGTGATCCACTCCCTCATCCAGACCCCGCCCGGGACCGAGACGGCGCTTGCCACCGTCAGGGTGATGATCAGCGGCGGCGGCCCCCTGATGCCCGGTGTCTGGAAACCCTTCCACGAGCGGTTCGGGATCCCGGTCGTCAACGCCTACGGCCTCTCCGAGACGATCGTCGTCGGGACCGGGACCGCCATCCGCCCCGAACACTACGCGACCGCCGACGAATTCAGGAGCGTCGGCACGCCGGTCGGGTTCTCGGAGGTGAAGATCGTCGACGCCGACGACCCCGGCCGGGAACTCGGGACCGGCGAAGACGGCGAGATCGCCCTCCGGGGCCCGGCGGTGGCCTCCGGCTACTGGCAGATGCCTGAGGAGACCGCGGCCGTCTTCCTCCCGGACGGCTGGTTCCTGACCGGCGATGTCGGCCACCTGGATGAGGACGGGATGCTCTACATCACCGACCGGAAGAAGGACATGATCGTCATGTCAGGCTGGAAGGTCTACCCGACCGAGGTCGAGAACGTCCTCGTCCAGCACCCGGGCGTCCGCGACGCGGCGGTCTTCGGGTGCCCGGACGAGCGCCGGGGCGAGATCCCGGTGGCAGTGGTGATCCCCGCCTCCGAGAACGGTATCGCGCCCGACGATATCATCGCCTTCTCCCGCGACCACCTCGCAGGCTACAAGGTCCCCCGCCGGGTCATCATCGCCGACGATATCCCGCGGGTGAACGGGTGGAAACTCCTCCGGAAGCGCCTCAGGGAAGAGTACTGCAGATCCGGCGCATAGACCGGGCCGGATCAGGTACTATTAAAGAAAAGGCGGCGAATACATAATTCCGGGAATACACCCGAGGTAGACCAGTGGCAGACAGAACCAGACGTTCAACAGGAATCGCGGGCCTGGACCTTGCACTCGACGGCGGGTTCCCGCCGAGCACCCGCGTCATCGTCTCCGGCTCCCCCTTAAGCGGCCTTGAACTCCTGGCAGGGCAGTTCTGGGAGACAGGAGACCGGGGCGGAACGTACCTTATGCTTGATACCGTGCCGCAGGAGGGGATGACCGACGCACGGGGCATGGACCCCGCGGCACTCGCCGGAGCCATGCAGGGAGACCGGATCGTCGTGGACTCCCTCTCCACGCTGGTCCTGGAATGGGGGGTCGACGTGGCCACCGGCCTCATTCTCGATGACACCCGCGAGGTCATCGGACGGGGGGCGACCATCGTCTACCTCCTCTACACCGGTCTCCACAGCCCCGCCGAGGAGGTTCGGATGATGCGTGCGGCCGATATCTTCATCACCCTCAGGCACCAGATCCACGGCAACGAGTTCGAGCGGACGCTCGCCATCGAGAAATTCAAAGACGCAAACGTGCCACAACGGGTGATCCCGTACCACATCGTTGCGAAGGGTCTTGAACTCTCGACGACGAGCAGGGTGGTCTAAACAATACAATAAGAGGAAGAGAATACCGGTCGAATTTCGCAATATTGATACGTTGAACCGGATGCCACAGTTGGATGCAAACCCCCCGGGTTGGAAAATGGTAGAGTCATGATACCTGGCTCTATCAAGACCCGGTTCCGATCCTGGTGAGCGTCCCCACCTCAAAGGGGCGGGCGCCGGACACGGACCTTCCCTGGGCTTATCTCCGTGCAGTGGACCGTGGTGGCTATCGCAAATGGGGGTGGGGCTGACGGGGAGGGGGTTTCCCCCTCCCCTGTCTCTCGCACAGCGGTACCCGCAACCCCCACCCCACCCGGCCTGCGGCCTCCTCCCCCGCCCCAAAATGGGCGGGGGCAGTGCGTGATGGTACCCAAGGGAAAGCCGTGCCCCGGGAGTGGCTCCGGAGAGGAGTTCACGGAGGGGCAGGCGGGTGCAGGTATGCCAGACCCATTTTCCCCGAACTCACCCCCGGACACTGGACCGTGGTGGCTATCGCAATAGGGAGAGGAGACCGGGGAAAGCCGTGCCCCGGGACAACCCATAATTCCATGCAGCCCGGATCGACTCAC
>ENA-UOXR01001841-UOXR01001841.1-bioreactor-metagenome-genome-assembly--contig:-NODE-1841-length-20978-cov-4.822540_pt1 | contig 20978 bp, 21 predicted proteins | sample MGYA00238164_ERZ764825 | MGnify/ENA primary metagenome ERZ764825 (study PRJEB28920, sample SAMN05720171) | bioreactor metagenome | isolation source: Anaerobic biogas reactor | place: USA:Washington...
GGTTGTCCAGAACTTTTCCCAGTACGTAGCGGATGGCATCGTCCACACCGAGTTTGTCCCCGTTGAGAGCGAGCACGCGGCCATGAGCGCCTGCATCGGCTCCGAGGCGGCCGGCGCCCGCACCATGACGGCTACCGCCGCCAATGGCCTGGCCCTCATGTGGGAGGAGCTCTATATCGCCTCGGGCATGCACCTCCCCATCGTGCTCACCGTGGTGAACCGCGCCCTTTCTGGCCCGCTGAACATTCACTGTGACCACTCGGACAGCATGGGCGCCCGCGACGCGGGTTGGGTGCAGATCTATGCCGAGACGGGCCAAGAAGCCTATGACAACACCATCCAGGCCGTGCGCATCGCCGAGCACCTCGATCTGCTCACGCCCGTGATGAGCTGCCAGGATGGCTTTATCACCGGCCACGGCGTCGAGCGCGTGGGGCTGCTGCCCGACGAGGTGGTGCGCGAGTTCGTGGGCCAGTACGAGCCCGAGATCACGCTGCTCGATACCGACAACCCTGCCACCTTTGGTGCCTGGGATTTCACCGATTACTATTTCGAGCACAAGCGTGAACAGAGCCAAGTGCTCATCGACAACGGCCTGCGCGTCATCCAAGAGGTCAGCGACGAATACGCCAAGCTCTCGGGCCGCCCGCAGCCGATTCTAGACGCCTATGGCATGGATGACGCCGAGCTGGCCATCATCGTTCTCAGCTCTACCGCTGGCACGGCGCGTGCCGTCGCCCGCGAGCTGCGCGCCAAGGGCCAAAAGGTGGGCGTGCTCAAGCCGCGCGTCTATCGTCCCTTCCCCGCCGAGATGATCGTCGACGCCATCGCCAACTGCAAGGCCGTGGCCGTGCTCGATCGCGCCATCTCGTTCGGCGCGCCCGAAGGCCAGGGGCCCATCTTTACCGACCTGACGGCTGCCCTCTACAACCAGGGCGTTAGCGGTCTGCCGGTGGTGAACTATATCTTTGGGCTCGGTGGACGCGACACGATGCCGTCCATGATCGAGTCCGTCTATGCTGACCTGGCCGAGGTGGCCGCCGAGGGGGATCGTGGCGCGATGGTGCGATACCTCGGGCTGCGCGAGTGATGACCGGCTCAACGGCGACGCGTCTCGCGTACGCTGTGCCAAGATAAACGAGGAGTCTATCCACCATGGCAGACAGAATTCGGATTCGCCTTCGCGATGTCGTCAGCAACGAGGAGCGGTTGGCCCCCGGCCATCGCCTTTGCGCGGGCTGTGCCGAGCCCACCGTCGTGCGTCAGATCCTACACGCCATCGATACGCCCGTGGTCATCGGCGTATCCACCGGCTGCCTCGAGGTCTCTACCACCGTCTACCCCTTTACCTCGTGGCGCGTGCCCTGGATCCACAACGCCTTTGAGAACTCGGCGACGACCATTTCCGGCGCCGAGGCGGCTTTCAAGGCGCTCAAGCGCCGGGGCGCCATCCCCGAGGACAAAGAGATCACCTTTTTGGCCTTTGGCGGCGACGGTGCCAGCTATGATATCGGCCTCCAGTTCATCTCGGGCGCCCTCGAGCGCGGCCACAAGTTCATCTATGTGTGCCTGAACAACGAGGCCTACATGAACACTGGCATTCAGCGCTCTGGCGCGACGCCGCGCGGCGCCCACACCACCACCTCCCCCGCGGGTGAGGTCATCCAGGGCAAGACCCAGTGGCGCAAGCCGTTCACCAAGATCATGGCCGCGCACGATATCCCGTACGTGGCCCAGACGGCGCCTCACAACTGGCGCGATCTTATGACCAAGGCCAAAAAGGCGGCCGCCGCCGACGGCCCCGCCGTGCTCAACGTGCTGGCGCCCTGTCCCCGCGGCTGGCGCCATGCCACCGAAGGCGCGCTGGATATCTCCCAGCTCGCAGCCGATACCTGCTACTGGCCGCTCTATGAGGTCGAGAACGGCTACAAGGTCACCGTGAACTACAAGCCGCGCGAGAAAAAGCCCGTGGCCGACTGGTTCAAGACCCAGGGCCGCTTCCGCCACCTGTTCCGCCCCGCCAATGCTGGTCTCCTGGAAGAGATCCAGCAAAAGGTGGATGAGGAGTGGGAGCGCTTGCTCCACGAGGAAGAGTGCACAGCCTAGAGGGCTGACCAGATCGCGTCATACAGGGGTAGCCAGCACACGCCGGCTACCCCTTTTTCCAAGCAAGGAGGTTCCCGCATGGATTTCGGGCCGCGCGTGCATCCCTGTTCCCACCCGCTGGTGCAGCACAAGCTCGCCCTGCTGCGCGACGTGCAGACCGAGCCGAAAAAGTTCCGCGAGCTGGTCCGCGAGGTCGCCATCCTGCTCGCCTATGAGGCTACCCGCGATCTGGCGCTAGAGCCGCGCGCCGTGGAGACGCCCCTGGCCCACACCGAGGGTCGCCAGTTGGCCGAAAAGATCGGCCTCGTGCCGATCCTGCGGGCCGGCCTCGGCATGGTCGAGGGTATCTGGGATCTCATGCCTGCCGCCGAGGTCTGGCATATCGGCCTCTACCGCGACCACCGCACCCTCCAGCCCGTCGAGTACTATAACAAGCTGCCGGTCAACCCCACCGTCCAGCTTTGCCTGGTGCTGGACCCCATGCTGGCCACCGGCGGCTCGGCCGTCGCCACCGTCGACGTGCTCAAGCGCTGGGGCGCCCACCGGATAAAGTTCGTGGGGATCATCGCCGCGCCCGAGGGTATTCAGGCGCTTACCTCTGCCCACCCCGACGTGGACATCCATATCGGCGCCATCGACGATCACCTCACCCCCCCACCGGCGCGACCGGAAGACCCGCCCGAAGGCTATATCGTGCCAGGCCTGGGTGATGCGGGCGACCGCCAGTTCGGCACCGGCTGAGGCGTTTCGAGGAGGCCGGTGGCATGATTCCAGCGCGCAGCTTTGCCCTCGCGTTCGCCATCGCGTGGCTGGGAACCGTGCTGCTCACGCCGCTGGCCATCTGGTTGGGGCGCCGCTTGGGCATCGAGGCGGTGCCCGGCGGCCGCCGGAAGCACGAGGGGCGTATCGTCCGCATCGGCGGGCTGGCGCTCTACCCCGCCTTGCTGGCGGCCATCCTGGCCACGCGGTGGGTTCCCCGCAGCGACCCCGGCGAGTGGTACCGGGTGACGGGCATGCTGCTGGGCGTGGGAATCGTGTGGGTTGGCGGTCTGCTGGACGACCGCTACGAGCTCCCCAGCTGGTGCCAGGCCCTCTTTCTGGCCATCGCGGCCCTGGCAGCTATCCGCTTTGACGTCATCATCGAGTTGTTCAACAGCCCCTTTACCGATCAGCAGGTCAAGGTGGACTGGTACCTCATGCTGCCTATCACCCTGGTCTGGCTGATCGGCTTTGGCACCACCATGAACCTGCTCGACGGCGTGGACGGCCTGGCGACGGGCGTCACCGCCATCGCCAGCGCCATCTTGTGCGCCCACATGCTGCGCCTGGGCCAAGGCACCGTGGCGCTGCTGCCGCTCGCCCTGTTGGGGTGCTGTGCGGGCTTTTTGCTGTTCAACCTGCCGCCCGCACGCATCTACCTGGGCGGCGGGGCCTACCTCCTGGGGTTCGCATTGGGGGCCATGGCCATCATTGCGGGGGCCAAGGTGGCTACGGCGCTGCTCGTGCTGTGGGTTCCCATCGTCGACGTGGCGTGGCAGATCCGTGCCCGCTTGCGGCGGGGCCAATCACCAGCTACTGGCGATCGCGGCCACCTCCACTTTCTGCTGGTGGATGCGGGCTGGCCCGTCTGGCGGGTGTTGGCCCTGTACTGGGGCGTCACCCTCTTTTTGGGGTTGAGCGGCCTTTTGCTGCCCTCGCGCCTGCTCAAGCTGCTGGTGCTGGTGGCCTTTGCCGTCCTCACAGCCGTCGGCCTGGCCGTGCTGGCCCGCCGCACTGAGACGGGATGTAACGCGGCAGAGTAAGGCCAGGCTTACAGCGTTATGTCAATCTGCCGCCCAACTGGCCTCCATCCGCTGCACCCGCGTGATGATCGCCGCCAGATCGACGGGCTCTCCCAGGTTGGCCTCCAGGGCCTCTTCCATGCGTTTCGCCTCGGCTGGATCTAGGTCTGCCGTCGACTGCAACTCTACCTCGATGCTGATGCCATCGGCGTGGCGCGTCACCGTGCGCCAGTCCTGCATGGTCACCTCCTCACCCAGGTAGACCAGCTCTTGCTCGAGCGCGGTCGTCACCGCCCGCTCGAAGCGACTCTGCTGCAACGCGTTCACCGTCAACGTGGCCAGCACCGCCGTCACCGCTACCAGCAGCGTCAGCGTGCCCCACAGCCCGCCGCGAAAGGTCCGTTCGCGGCTCTCCTGGTCCGATTCGGGGTGGAACCCCATCAGGAAAAAGAACAAGCCCGCCGCCGAGACGATGGCCACCAGGTTCGTGAGGAACAAGAGGCCAGCGCCGAGGGCCACCTCGCGCGATGCGCCCACCAGGCCCAACCCAACCGTCGCCAAAGGTGGTAGCAACGCCACCGCGATGGCCACGCCCGCCAGCGCACTGGCCACGTCCTTGCGGCACGAGGCATAGGCCGCCGCGCCTCCCGAAGCCAGCGCCACCGCCAGGTCCAGCAAGGTTGGCGAGCTACGGCTCCACATTTCGGCCGTAGTCTGGCGCTGGGGCACGATCAGCGCCACCAGCACACTGACCCCCAGAGCCAGCACGATGCCCAGCACCAGCGTGCGAAGCGACAGGCGGACCAGCCAAAAGTCGCCCTGCACCACGCCCAGGCTCAGCCCCAGCAGAGCCGACATCAGCGGCGCAATGATCATGGCTCCAATGATTACCGCCGAACTGTCTAGCAGCAGGCCCAGCGCCGCGATGGCCGTCGCCAAAATCATCATCACATAGAAATCGGGGTCGGTGCGGGCATTGCGGCGGACCGCCTGGTACGTGCTGATCCGCTCCTGCATGGTGAGCTGCGGCAGCGCCTGCAACAGCCGCCAGCGCGCTTGCCGCAGGGCATGCTGCGCAAAAGGATCGCGCTTGCGGACGATTAGCAGAGGTTGCTCGACCTGGTCCGAAAGGCGTTGTGGCAGGTTGCCGAACAGCAGACGATCCACCAGGCTCTCGCGCGTGGCGCCGATCATCACGAAATCATAGTCTTGGTCGGCTTCGCGCAGAATCCCCTCGGTGACGCTGTTGGCCAGCTCTACGTGGGGACGAATGCGGGTCTGCTCGGGCAGCTCGGCGATGGTCGTTCGCAGCGCCTCCCATTGGGCCGAGATCCCCGTCGGGTTCAGCGTCCGCCCCGCCACGCGCAAGGCGGTCACCCTGGCCTTGGGGCACATATCCAGCGCCATATCTACGGCCATGGTCGCGTTGGGGCCGCCGCCTGTGGGCACCAGCACGCGTGTGGTCTTGGGCACGCTCTCGGCAAACGCCTTGGGCTTGACGCTCCCCAGCCGCAAGACGGCTACGTCATACGCGCCATACTGGAGAATCGGGTCCAGCGTCTTGCCCAGGAGGTAGCGCCCTCGAGAGAGCTCGCCGCTCCACAAGACCATGAGCAGGTCGGCCTCGACCTCGCGGGTATAGCGCACGATGGCGGTGCCCACGTCAGTCGCCGCCACCACCACGGGCTGCGCCACCACCGTCTCGTCGCGCGGCATCATCTCCAACCACGCGGGAGGCTCGGGCGTCCGCCCCACATAGAGGGGCAGCACTCGCCCCTCGCGTGCTTGGGCCAGAGGCTCGGCCAGTGCAACCAACGGGGCCCAGTGCTCGGGCTCGCCGATGGCGACTACGATGGTATAAGGATGCTCGTCAGCCATGTGCTCCTTTGCCCGATAATCGCGTCGCCCCACGACACTTCGTATAGTCTAGCAAATCAGCATCTCTTTTCAGCGTGAAAGCCGACGGTCCGCGGGTGGCTGCTCACTATACGAAGTCGCCGCTAAGCCGCTCTCTTGCCCATCCCAATAGCTCGGCCACCAACCGTGCCACACGCGAATCACCTGGGACCAGCCCGTGCTCTCCACAGTCTACCACCGCAATGGCGCGCGATTCGTCCACTCTTTTCTGCCCAGCCATCTGGATCACCACCCGTGGCAGCGGCTCCCGCTTGAACCCCTCCACCAGCACGACGTCATACCCTGGCCCAAGCCTCGCCAAAGCCTCATAGAGCGTCACCTGAGCGCGGCGCTCGCGAATCAGCAGCTCGCTATCTGCCACAGCCACCACGGCGTCGGCTCCCGCTGCCCAAGATCGGCCCGTGTCGCTGTCGGCTTCATCCAGCGCCAGATCGTGCGCAGCGTGCTTGATGGTAGCCACTCGCCAGCCGCGTAGCTTCATGGCCTGCACCAGGGCCTCAAGCAACGTCGTCTTGCCACAGTTGTGCCAGCCGCTGATCCCCAGCAGCACAGGCCGCGCAGCCTCGGTGCCCGTCGTCACCGCCACCTCCTCCCGTTACGCCCGTCGAGTATAGCATGCCTCACGGGCCCGTCCAGCTAGTTGCCGCAGCTCTGCGGCGTGGCTATAATCGTTCTCCAATGACGTGTCACCGACGAGGAGTTCGCGTGGCCACTAGCGAGCCGACGCTCGACAAACCGACGCACGACGCTAAGCAGCGGCTCTATGCCATTCTGGGGGAGCTTGGCGCCGTCACCGTGGCCTTCTCGGGCGGCGTCGATTCCAGCTATCTCCTGGCCGCCGCCATCGACGCCCTGGGCCGTGATCGCGTGCTCGCGGTCACCGTCCTCAGCCCGCTGCTCACCGCTGACGACCAGGCCCAGGCCCAGGCCGTCGCTGCCATGCTGGATGCCCGCCATCGGCTGGTCCAGGCGGACGAGCTAGCCCTCCCCGAGATCGCCGCCAACCCACCAGATCGCTGCTATCACTGCAAGCGGAATCGCTTTGCCATGCTGCAGCGCCTGGCCGCCAACGATCACCTGGGCGTCGTGGTACACGGCGAGAACGTCGACGACCGCGCCGCCTACCGCCCGGGCTCACGCGCCGCCGAGGAGCTGGGCGTCCGCGCGCCCTTGGCCGAGGCTGGCCTCACCAAGGCCCAGATCCGCGTCCTGGCTCAGGCCCGCGGGCTGCCCAACTGGGACCGCCAGGCCGATGCCTGCCTGGCCACACGGTTCCCCTATGGCACGCCGCTGGATCAAGCCAAGCTGGCGCGCGTGGCCGAGGCCGAGCGTCGCCTGCGACGCCTGGTCGGCGGTGACGGCCCTTTGCGCCTGCGCGACCACGGCGACCTGGCTCGCATCGAGGTGGGCGCCGACGACATCGCCCGCATCACCGAACCGGCCCTACGCCAGGCCATCACCGAGGCCCTCGTCGAGCTCGGCTATGACCACATCACCCTGGATCTGAGAGGATACCGCATGGGATCATACGATGAACGCCTCTGATAGCTCGTCCGCCGCCATCCGCCACCTGAACCATCTCGAGGCCGCCGTGCCCGATCTCGACCGCCAGGACCGCGTGGTCATGCCCGAGGTGATCCTCGCCGAGACCAAGGCGCCTGCGCGTGCCCTAGAGATCGCCCAGGCCTTTCTGACGCGCACGGGACGCGCCATCCTTAGCCGCGTGCCCGAGCCCCTCCACGAGGCGCTGCTCGCCCAATACGGCGACCAGCTCGAATGGCACCCAGCCTCGCGCCTGGCCATCGTCCGTGCGCCCGGCCAGGCGCCGACTCCGACCAATGGGGCCCGCGTCGGCGTCATTACGGCCGGCACCTCTGACCAGCCCGTGGCCGAGGAGGCCGCCCTCATCCTGCGCGAGATGGGCTGCGACGTCACCACCGCCTATGATGTGGGTGTCGCCGGGCTCCACCGTCTCTTTGGCCCACTGCGCCACCTCCTGCACGAGGCCCAGGTGGATGTCATCATCGTCGCCGCCGGCATGGACGGCGCCCTGCCCTCGGTGGTGTCGGGACTGGTGGATGTCCCCGTCATCGGCTTGCCCACCTCGGTGGGTTACGGCCTGGGCGGACGCGGCGAGGCCGCCATCATGACCATGCTCCAGTCTTGCGCCCCGGGCATCTCGGTCGTCAATATCGACAACGGCGTTGGCGCCGCCGCTGTGGCTGGTCTCATCGCCGTCCGCTGCGCCCGAGCGCGCCAGCAGGCCGAAAGCGAGGCGGCCCCATGAGCAACCAGGCCGCCCCTACCCGTGTGGTCCAGATCGAGTGCAACCTCGATGACATGACCGGCGAGGCCCTGGGCGGCATGCTGGATCTACTGCTAGAGGCCGGTGCCCTGGACGCCTGGTTCGTGCCCATCTATATGAAGCAGAACCGGCCCGCCGTCACGTTGGCGGTTCTGTGCGCGCCCGACGACGCGCCCCGCCTGCGTGATCTGCTGCTGCTCCACACCACCACCCTGGGCGTGCGCTGGTGCGAGATGGAGCGCCAGGTCGCCCAGCGCCACCAGATCAGCGTCCAGACGCCGTGGGGTCCCGTGCGCTGCAAAGTCAAGTCGCTACCAGGGCAGCCCCCGCGCCCCAAACCCGAATACCAGGATTGCGAGGCCCTGGCGCGCAGCCACCAGATCCCTTGGCAGACCGTCCACGACGCGGCCTACCGTGCCGCCCTAGAGCACATCGACCGAACGGAGGCATAGCCAGATGGCCGATCAACCCGCCTGGGCAACCATGGAGAACGAGCGCCTGTTGCTGGGAAGCTACCAGCCGCTATACGAGCAGACGATGGCTCGCGTCGCCGAGGAGAACCTGAATGCCCGCCTCTGGGGCCGCGACGCCTCCGTCTGGACCGAACAAGAGCTAGCGGCCAAAGAGATCCAGCAGCGCCTCGGCTGGCTCAACCTCCCCGTCGACATGCGGCTGGAGGTCGGACGGCTCAAGGCCCTCAAGCTTGAGCTGGATGCGCTCGGCATCAGCGATGTGGTCTTGCTGGGCATGGGCGGCAGCAGCTTGGCGCCCGAGGTCCTGGCCGAGATCATCGGGCCCAGCGCCGATGGCTTTCGCCTCCACGTCCTGGATAGCACCGTCCCGGCCCAGCTGTTCGAGCTGGTGGCCCAGTTGCCCGAGGTCACCCTGCGCCACACCGTCTATATCATCGCCAGCAAGTCCGGCACCACCGCCGAGCCGCTGGCCCTGTATGCCGCCCTGCGCAAGCGCCTGCAAGAGGCCGTCGGTCCCGAAGCGTGGGCCAACCACCTCATCGCCATCACCGACCCGGGCACGCCTTTGGAAGCAACGGCCACGCAACAAGACTTTCGCAGCCTCTACCTGAACCCCTCCGATATCGGTGGCCGCTTTTCGGCTCTGTCGCTGTATGGCTTGGTGCCGGGCGCGCTGCTGGGCATCGATCTGGACGAACTGCTACGACGCGGCCATCAGATGTCCGCCCGCTGCCGCGCCACCGCGCTCCCCCAGGCCCACCCCGGCCTCCAGCTCGGGGCCGCCCTTGGCGCCCTGGCCACCGCCGCAGACCTGCCCGCCCGCGACAAGCTTACCCTGATCACCTCGCCTCGGCTGGCATCCTTTGGCGCCTGGGCCGAGCAGCTCATCGCCGAGAGCACCGGCAAGCAGGGCATGGGCATCCTCCCTATCGAGGGCGAGCCCCTCGATCTGCTAGAGGCCCACGGTCGCGGCGATCGCCTCTTTGTCTACCTACGCCTGGATGACGACCTGAACGCCGACGTCGACGCCCTGGCCGACGCGCTGGTGGCCCAGGGACATCCCGTCATTGGCCTGCGCCTGCGCGATGTCTACGATCTCGGCGCCGAGTTCTTCCGGTGGGAGTTTGCCACGGCCGTCGCCGGCGCCCTTTTGGGCATCAACCCGTTTGATCAGCCGAACGTGGAATCCGCCAAGGCTCAGGCGCGCGCCTCCCTGCAGGCCTATCAGGAAAAAGGCGCGCTTCCCGAGCCTGAGGTTACCGCCAACGAGCCGCCCCTCTCGGCCTATGGCCTGCCGGGCGCGCCCGATTCCATCGCCGCCAGCGTTGGCCAGCTCTTCGCCGGCCGCACCGAGCGATCCTACCTGGCCATCATGGCCTATGTCGAGCGGAATCAGCAGACCCACGCGGCCCTGCAACGGCTGCGACGGCTGGTGACTGAGGCCACCAACCTGCCGGTCACGATCGGGTTCGGCCCCCGATTCCTGCACAGCACCGGCCAGCTCCACAAGGGTGGACCCGATACCGGGCTCTTTATGCAGATCACGGCCGACGATGCCCGCGACCTCGCCATTCCGGGCAAGAGCTATACGCTGGGCCTGCTCAAGCGAGCCCAATCCCTGGGCGATCTGCGGGCCCTCCAGGAGGCGCAACGCCCCGTACTGGGCATCCATCTCGGGGCCGATGTCCTCGCCGGCCTGGCTGCGCTGGAGGCCGCCATCCGCAAAGCCTTGCCCTAGCCGGACCAACGGGAGGCCGCCATGCCACGCACCCTGCTCTTGATGCGCCATGCCAAGTCTAGCTGGAAACAGGGAGACATCCCTGACCACGACCGACCGCTCAAGCGCCGGGGCAAGCGTGACGCCCGCGCCGTTGGCCGCGCCCTCCAAAGGCTCCACCTGGTCCCGGACCTGATCCTGACCTCGACGGCCACGCGCGCCCACCGCACCGCCCGCCGCGTAGCCAAAGAGCTGACGCCGCGCCCCCCTATCGTCGAGGAGCGGCGCCTATATACCGGGGCGCCCGGCGACTACCTCCGGGCCATCCAGCAGCTCTCGTCAGAGGTCTGCACCGTCCTTCTGGTGGGCCACAACCCGGCCATCAGCGATCTAGGCACGCTCATCGCCGACCATCGCGTCTACCTCACCACCGCCGACGTGGCCGAGATCACCCTGCCGGTGGATCAGTGGCCCGACTATCGCGTCGATCGCCACGCGGGGCACGTCGTGCGCGTGCTGCACAGCAAAGAGCTGCGTCGCCCCGCCAAGACGTGACCGCTGCCGCCTAGCCAAGCCATCGCGCAGAACTGGGTACGTTGTTTGGACAACCCAGCCTCCCCGCGCTATAATATGGGCTACTGTTTCAGAGAGTTTACGGATAGAGGGGAGGAGACCTATGGGCAGCGTTCGCAAAAAGCGCCGCAAAAAGATCGCCAAGCACAAGTACCGCAAGATGCGTCGGGAGCAACGCTGGAAGCGTCGGCACTAGGGCGCGCCCTCACGGGCCCACGCCCCAGTACGCAGATAGCGGTGTTTCAATAGAGGCACGGTGGCCGCGGCCTATCCATGATCGCGGCTGGCGGAAACGAAACGAGAGGCCCCCAAGGGGCCTCTCGTTTTCGCATTCTACGAGCTCGGCGCTGGTTACCGCACCTGGCTGAACGCCTCGTACATGGCTAGCAGGTTCGCCTGGGGCGTCGTAGCCTGGATGTTGTGTACCGTGTTGAACACAAACCCGCCGCCCGGCCGCCAGATCTCCACCAGCTCCGCTACCTGAGCCGCCACCTCTTCCGGCGTGCCGAACGGCAGCGCGCCTTGGGTATCGATGCCACCCCCCCAAAAGACCAGCTTGTCGCCCCAGCGCCGCTTGAGCTCGCGCGGGTCCATCCCCTTGGCGCTGATCTGCACCGGGTTGACAATGTCCACGCCCGCTGCCACAAAGGCGTCATATAGCGCCACCATCGACCCGCAGCTATGGTACCACGTCTTCCATCCCGTGTGAGCGTGCACCCAGTCGTTGATCCGCTTGTGCAGCGGCATATAGACCTCACGATAAAGCCGAGGTGAGATAAAAGCTCCGTGCTGCGCCCCAAAGTCGGTCCCGCTCACAAACAGGGCCACAATCCGCTCGCCCAGCGCCTCTTGCAGCAGCGGCAGGTTCGCCATGGCGATCTCGCACTGGAGCTCTAGCGCCTCGCGGAAGAACATCGGATGCAGGGCCGCCGCCATGTACCACTCTTCCACCGTGCGGATCCCCACAGGGTGCAGCGCATGCGTGGCCGGCACCATGGCGATGTCGCCCAGGCTGGCCCCCGGCAGCGATGTGACGATGGCATACGGCGTGTTCTCGTACAGATCGTAGGCACGCTCCTCCAGCGTTCGCAGCTCCTCGTCGGTCAGCACGTGCGCCATGTCCGCCACCCACGCCTCAGGATCCAGATCCTCATCCTCAAAGGGAACCTGCCGCTCGATGGCGTCATGGTAGAACCCCCCGGCGGGCATCCGCCCCGAAGGTGCATAGCGCTTGTCGCCCAGTGGGTACTGGTACAAACTGCCATCGGGGTTCAGCTCGGTGTTGAACCCGCCCGGCACCAGCGCGGGCGTGCCATCAAAGAGCGTGAACGGCTTCCAGTCGCGCGTCGGAAAGCCGAAAAAGGTGCCGTCGCCTTCCAGCCCCACCACATCGACGCCCAAGGCTTCCCGCACGTCGTCGGTGATCATTCCCAGCATCTGGAATGGTTCGTGCACCTTGACCGGGCCACCATCCAGCCCCAACCCGTCTCGCAGCTTGACCAGGGCAGAGGCAGAGATGCCCGTCACCGAGGTCGCCCCCAAATCCAGTGGCACGCGATCCGGCTCCTCGTGGTTCAGCGCCTTGATCACCCGTTCTCGACTCGCGCTCATGGCCCCTCCTCTGGCTGCGGGCCCTGTGGCCCATGGATTGACATTCCCTCGCAGATCGCTATGATCGTCAATTGCTGCCAGCCGACGATCATTGTGCTCTGGAGGTTGCTAGCGCAGTGCCGCCGCTATACTACTGGCAGGCTGTCGTCCTGGGCTTTTCCGCCGCCGCCATGCCCGGCCCTTTTCAGGCCTATCTGATAGAAACGGCCGCCCGGCGCGGTCACCGAGCGGCTGCGGTTGCGGCCCTAGCCCCTCTACTGAGCGACGGCCCCATCATCCTGATCGCCACCTTGTTGCTCTCGCGGCTGCCAGCCTGGAGTCTGTCCACGCTGCGCGTCGTCGGCGGGGCCTATGTGCTCTATCTCGCGTTGGTGGCCTATCTCACGCTGCGCGACCTGATCCCCACCTTTGAGGACGATCCGCCGCCCAAAGCTAGCTCCACTTCAGCGATCCAGGCCGCCACCATCAACCTACTCAGCCCGGGGGTCTACATCTACTGGGCGGCCGTCTCGGGGCCACTCCTGATCATGGGCTGGCGGGCCCATCCCCTCACCGGCGTCGCTTTTCTGGCGCTCTTTTACGGCGTGATGCTGCTGGCATCTCAAGCGCTGGTGCTGGCGGCCACCCGCTTGGCGACCGCCAGCCGCTACCTGACGCAGATCCTACAGGTCGGCTCGGCTCTGCTGATGTGGCTCTTTGCCGAAGCCTACCTTTGGCAGGGCCTCACCGACCTGTTCCGCTGACCAGGGCGCCTATACCGACTTGAGCCAGGTGCTGGCCGCCCAGAAGGTGGCTCCACCCGCCGTCACCTGCTTCCACAGGTACCCAGAGCCCCACGCCTCAGCGCCGGTCGGCTGCACGATGGTCCCATAGGGCACCACCCGCAAAATGCCATACCACAGCCCCGGGCCCGACCGCAAGCGCAAGCCGGCGGTGGCCGTCACCATCAGGCCAGACTCGGTCGGCGGGGTGCCGCCCCCACCGCTGGCCAAATAGTTCGAGGCGCAAAAGCCCTCGTACCAGCGCCCCCAGCGCCACACGCGCACCCAGCGCCAGGCGATGCCCTGGTTCCAGATGACGGTGGTCGACGGGTAGACCGTCTCGCCGCGATACAGCGTAAAGATGATCGGCGCGCTCAGGCTGGCGCTCTCACGCAGCCGCAGCCCCGACCACGCCGTCACATAGGTAGCCGAGCCCCAGATCGGCGGGGCTTGCACCCCCACCTCTCCCTCGCTCGACCCCTCCGCCGGGGGCGCCGCCAACGCCGCGCCCGGCAGCGCTAGCATGCTCAGCACGAGCGCCAGCGCCATCACTCCCTGCACCCATCTCTGTCTCTTGGCCATGGTTGCCTCCTCAAGGACCCATACCACCAGTGGATGCACCCACTGAATGTGCATCTACTAGATAGACGCAACAACGCCCGAAAAAGTTCACTTTCAGAGTACCACGTTTCGGCCTTGTTCGTCAACGGTCTCTGCCCCGATCATCACCCAGCCCTTGACCCTCTGCCTATCAGCGACTATCATCGGGCCATCGATTCGCCTGAGAGAGGAGGAGCCGGCATGCCCAAGATGCCCACCAGCCTGCGCGCCGCCTGCAAGGACAACCCCCGTGACAGCTTTGACCTGATCGTGCGCGTGGACGGCGACCTCAAGCTCCGCGGGGAGACCATGCGCGGCATCGGCGTCAACGTCCGTCGCCAGTTCAAGCTGACCAACACCGTCAGCGTGCGCTGCACCGGCGAGGAGGCCCTGACGCTCTCGCGCCGCCCCTGGGTCAAGAGCATCGAGCCCGACGGCCCGGTCAAGGCCCTGGGGAGGTAGCCGGTGCAAGACGATCGCCCCAAGCTCAGTCGGCGCCTGCTGCGCTCTATGGATAGCATCGAGGATCCAGCGGCAGAGTTGCCCCTCATTGTGCGCTACAGCAGCCGCCAGCGCGTCATGCGCCACGGCGGCCCCATGCGCGGCGTGCGCCAAGGCTATCGCTACCACCTGCGCCCCTTTGTGCACATGCACGCCACCGTCCAAGGCATCGCTGCCCTGGAGGCCGATCCTGACGTCTCGCTGATCTACCCCGACCTGCCCGTCCAGGCCTACCTGGACGCCTCGCTGCCGCACATACGCGTGCCCATGCTCTGGCAGGAGCATCTCACCGGCCAGGGGATCCGCGTCGCCGTGGTCGATACCGGCATCGATTTTGACCATCCCGACTTTGCCGGGCGCATCATCGACGCCGCCGATTTTACCGGCGCCGGCCCGGGCGATCGCCACGGCCACGGCACCCACTGCGCCGGCGTGGTGGCCGGTTCGGGCGCCATGAGCGACGGGCATTATCGCGGCGTGGCCCCCGACGCCGAGCTCTATATCGCCAAGGTGCTGCGCGCTGACGGCCAAGGCATGATGAGCGATGTGATGATGGGCATCGAATGGGCCGTGGATCAGGGCGTTCAGGTGATCAGCCTCTCGTTGGGCGGGCCCGGCCCCTGCGACGGCACCGACGCTCTCTGCGAGACCTGCGAGGCGGCCCTCGAACGCGGCATCATGGTCTGCGTGGCCGCTGGCAACGACGGACCCACGCCCTATACCGTCGGGTCGCCCGGCTGCGCCGCCGGCGTCCTCACCATCGGCGCCGCCTCCGACCTGGACCGCATCGCCACGTTCTCGTCTCGCGGGCCCACTGCCGACGGCCGCACCAAGCCCGACGTGGTGCTCCCCGGCGTCGAGATCATCGCCGCGCGGGCGGCCGCGACCGTCATGGGCACCCCCATCGACGATTGGTACACCGCCGCCTCGGGCACTAGCATGGCCACGCCCCATGCCGCTGGCCTCTGTGCCCTGCTCCTGCAGGCCGAGCCGGACCTGACGCCGCTAGAGCTCAAGTCGCGCCTGATGCGCACCGCCATCGATCTGGACCAGCCCGCCAACGCCCAGGGCGCCGGCCGCGTCGACGCCTGGCGCGCCTATACCGACGAGACCAGCGACGTCGTGGCGCCCGAGCCGCAACCGGTGCCGGCTCCCGCGCCGCAGAATCCCGGCTGCCTGGCCATCCTGGCCGCCCTGCTGGCGCGCCAAGAGTAACCACGTCAGGCCTGACGGCCTGTATCCGACGCCGACATCCGCAAAGCGATAGCGAAAGGAATCCTACCATGTCCATCCTGCTGAATGGCGACGACCTCATCGACCTGGCCGTGCAGACCGAGACCCGCGGCGAGGCCTTTTACCAGCAAGCCGCTGCCCAGGCCGGCGCCGGCCCCGCCCGCGACCTGTTCACCTACCTGGCCGAGCAAGAGGCTCAGCACCGCGAGACCTTTCGCGGTCTGATCGGCGCCGTCGTGACCACCGAGGTCGACCCCACCACCTGGGACGAGACCATCGCCTACATCGAGGCCACCGTCGACCGCGCCTTTTTCGCCGGCGGCGACCAGCCCATCAAGACCATCGACCCCGACACCACCGTCGTCGAGATGCTCACCCAGGCCATTGCGTTCGAGCAGCAGACCCTGCTCTATTTCCTGACCATTCGTGACCTGGTCAAGCCCGCCAATCGGCCGCTGGTGGACCAGATCGCCGCCGAGGAGCGCAGCCATGTGCGCAAGCTCTCGGCCATGCGCGCCACCCAGGCCCAGTCGTAGGCCCCAACATGATGTTCGCCCGCTGGCGCTTGTAGCCACGTAAGGAGTTGCCCTACCATGCGCAGCCACGCCGCCTGTTACGATGAGCTCCGTGCGTACATCGAGAACCTCCCGCTCATCGACTGCCATGACCACACCAGCGAGATCGGCCCCAAGTACGAGGATCCCCTGCAGGTCCTCATCAACGGCTACTTTCACAGCGACCTGCAGAGCGCTTCCAGCGACGCCGACATCGCCCACATGATGGACCGCTCCATCCCCTGGGAGGAGCGCTGGCCCACCTTTGAGCGCGCCTGGAAACGCACCTGCCACACCGGCTATGCCGAGGTCTCCCGCCGGGTGATGCAGCATTTCTACGGCGAGCCCGAGATCACCCTCGAAGCCGCCCGCCGTATTCAGACCAAGCTGCTGGACCTGACCGACCGCGACACCTTTGATGGCATCCTCGAGCAGGCCGGCATCGCCGCCCGGCTGGAGGACGTCTGGCCCTCCCTGCCCAAGGTGCTCGATGGCACCTTTGCGCTCAGCCCGCGCGGCCGCTTGATTATCTCGCTGCCGTCGCTCCACGGCATCACGTCGCGCCAGTCCGTCGCCGCCACCCAGCTCGAAAAGGCCTTTGGCATCACCATCACCAGCCTGGACGAGTACGAGGATGCCTGCCGCCGCGCCTTTCAGACGCTCAAGGACGCTGGCGCCGTCGCCATGAAGGACCAGAGCGCCTACTCGCGCACCCTGGCCTATGGCAACCCCAGTCGCGCCGAGGCCGAGGCGGTCTTTAACTGGTTCATGGCCGATCCGCGCCGCAACGCCGCCTACCCGGACCAGGTCCGTCCGCTGGACGACTATCTCATGCATGCCTTTATGCGCATGGCCCGCGACCTGGACCTGCCCGTGCAGATTCACACCGGCCACATGGCCGGCATCCGCAACGAGATCACCAAGACCAACGCCGTCCATCTCACCAGCCTGATCGAGCTGCATCGTGACGTCCAGTTCGACCTGTTCCATGCCAACTGGCCCTATGATGGCGAGCTGATCTACCTGGCCAAGAACTATCCCAACGTGGCCATCGATTTCTGCTGGGCCAATATCATCGATCCCATCTACTGCCAGCGCATGTTCCAGCAGGCCATCTCGGCCGTGCCCCATGCCAAGATCCACGGCTATGGCTCCGATTTCGGCGGCAACGCCGACCGCGCCTGGGCCCACGCCAACATTGCCCGCGACAATATCGCCATCGCCCTGGCCGACCTGGTCGAGGCCGAGTGGTTTGGCCTGGACGACGCCAAGGAGATCGCCGCCGGCTGGCTGTTCGACAACCCGAACGCGTTCTTCCGGCTGGGGCTGGAGAGCTAGTCCGGCACCCGCAAACAGGAGGTCATGCTCATGGCCACGCCACCAGTTCGCCTCGGCGTCGTCGGCGCCGGCAGTATCTCGGTCCGCGGTGTTCTGCCCCACTGCACCATGGAGGACGTCCAGGATCGCGTCCGCGTGGCCGCCGTCTGCGACCCGGTCCTCGAGCGCGCCCAGGCCGCCGCTGACAGGTTCGGTATCCCCCGCGCCCATGCCACCCTGGAAGAGATGCTGGCCGCCGGTGGCCTGGACGCCGTCAGCATCGCCTCGCCCATCGGCCTGCACTATCAGCAGGGCCTGCTGGCCATCGAACACGGCCTGCATGTGCATTTCAACAAGACCATGACCACCACCCTGGAAGAGGCCGACGAACTGATCGCCAAGGCCCAGGCCCGCGGCGTCAAGCTGGTGGCCTCCCCTGGCGAGATGTTGCGCCCGCTCCACCAGGCCATCCGCCGCCAGCTGCAAGCCGGCGCCCTGGGCACGCTCACCTGGGCGGTAGCGGGCTCGGCCTTTGGGCAGTACCACGAGCGCGAGTCCGTCCGCCACGGCGACGATCCCCTCACCAACATCAACCCGGCCTGGTATTTCCGGCGGCCGGGCGGCGGCCCGCTCTATGACATGACCGTCTATGGCCTGCACGCCCTAACCGGCATGGTCGGCCCGGCCCAGCGCGTCACCGCCTTCTCAGGGCTCCGCATCCACGAACGCGAGTTCCGCGGCGAGATGCTTCCCTGCGATATGGACGACAACACCCTCATGGTCCTCGATTTCGGCGACGCCCTGTTCGGCTTTGTGTATGGGGTCGCCGCCGGTTCGCTGCCGAGCCTGGGGCGTTGGGGCATCTTTGGCACCGGCGGCGCCATCATCGGCGACCAGCTCAACGGCCAGCCCATCGACTATCCGGGGCGCGAGCTGGCGCTGGAGGGCGGCCCCAACGCCGTCCTGCCCCACGTGGTCGGCCCCCACCGCAACCAGGAAGAGGCCCACGTCTACGAAGACATCATGCAACTGGTCGACTGGATCCGCGACGACGTGCCCACCATCGTCACCGCCGAGCACGCCCGGCACGTGATCGAGATATTTGACGGCGCCTACCGCTCCGCCGAGAGCGGCCGCGCCGTGGACCTGCGCACCACCTTTCCCCTGATCCACTAGGCTATCGGCGCGTCGCGCCTGCCAAAGGAGGCACCCATGAAGATCCTAGTCACCGGCGCCAGCGGACGTCTGGCCAAGTACGTGGTCCGCGAACTGGGCGACGACCACGAGCTGGTGCTCTTTTCCCGCACCGCCCCGCCGGACGAGCTGGCCCACCTGCCCTGGATCCAAGGCGACCTGAACTCGTTCGAGGACTGCCAGCGCGCCGTCGCCGGCTGCCAGGTCATCCAGCACCTGGGCGCCGTGCCCGAGCCCGTCGACCACCCCGCCATCCGGCAGCAGCGCGCGGCGGCCGGCGTGCCCATGCCGCCCTTTGACATGACCATGCGCACCAACATCATGGGCACCTATTACCTCATGCAGGCCGCCGTACAGGCCGACGTCGAGACCGTCGTCATGGCCGGCAGCCAGTGCGCCATGGGCCACGGCTATCGCATCAGCGACCGCCCCTTTCCCTTCCAGTACCTGCCGCTAGACGAGGAGCATCCCAAGGACGTCGAGGACTCGTACTCGCTCTCCAAGCTGGTGGGCATCGAGCTGCTGGCCAGCTTTGCCCGGGCCTATGGCATCCGCACCTACACCACCATGCCGGCCGGCATCTGCCCGCCCGAGCGCCGCCAGGCCATGGCCGCAAACGTCCAGCCGGTGACCGCCTGGAGCGAGTGGCTCTGGACCTGGGTGGCCAGCGAGGACGTGGCCTGGGCTCACCGCGAGCTGATGGAGCAGGCCGCCAACCTCCCGCCCACCGACGCTTACCTGATCATTGGCGGCGACAACGCCGTGCTGGAGGAATCCCGCGACCTGGTGGAGCGCTTTCGCCCGGACCTGCTGCCCCACTGCGCCCTTCAGGGGCATGACTCGTTCGTCAGCAGCGCCAAGTCCGCGCGCGCGTTCGGCTACCGGGCACGCTATACCTGGAGAGAGTACCTGTAACGCGATGACCGCAGCGGGTCTAGCCGCGTGACGCATCGGTGCCGTCCACACGCCGCTCTGTCAACGTCGCCGCATCCTAGCCGAGGAGCTGACATGCATCGTCGATGGTTCCTGGTGGGCGCCGCAGCCCTCTTGCTGTGCGGCTGCTCTTCGCTGATGCGCTCGGATGCCTACGCCAGCGCGGTGCCCCGCGTGGGCTATGCCGTCGCCGACCAGGTAGCCTTTTCGGTTGGCGATAGCACGCCGGCCACCACCCTGGGCCGGGAAGCCGCCACCATGCTCATCCGCCGCAGCCACGATGGCTTCTATGACAACCCGGCCGTCCTGATCAACTATCTCTATGCGGTCCAGGAAGAAGTCGCGCTCTACCGTGAGCGCGGCGATGGCCTCGAGACCCAATTCGCGGCCGGCCAGGACGCGCTGCCCGACATCAAGAGCTACCTCGAGTCCGCTTTCGCACATACACAGCAGGCGCCACAGTTCTCGCGCCTGCCCGGCGACGATCCCTGGGGACGTGTCCGTCTGGAGCCCGAGGCGGAGTTCAAAAAGCTGCTCCCATCGGAGATGATCGCCCTGTCCATGTACACTGGGGAGATCACCGGCAAGTGTACCACCCTCGCGGCGCTGGTTGGCGCCCTGATCCTGCAGAGCGCCGGTCCCGCCATCACACCCGATGACATCGTCATGCTGCGCACGGCCGCCCACACCTTGGGGTTCGTCAAGGCGCCCGATGGCCGCATCTGGGAGTTTAGCAACACGCACTTTAACCCCTTTGGTGCCGCCCATGCCGACTATCGTCGGGCGCAGCGGTACACCCACTTTTATGGCTACGGCTTTTATGCGCAAGGCGACGTCGTCGTCCCCGAGGATCTGCTGGACGGCGAGGGCACCCTCCGCGAGATGTTCGAACGGGCCAGCGGCATCCTCGCCGTCGACGTTGATCCCGATCCCGTGCTAATCGACTATTGCCTTCAGCGGCTGGATGTGCCCGACCCCTCGCTCTATATCGCGGTCTCCCGCGAGCTGCCCCACACCCAGGCACTCGCCCGCCGGCTCAAGAGCCTGGACCAAGCCGTGGCCTGGATGCGCGACCATCTCGCCGATGGCTCTATCTTTCCCGATGCGAGCCAACGCGTCATGACGTCAGACCAGGTGATCGTCTTCAAGACTGGTAACCCCATCGACAAGGCGGTTCTCCTCTGTGCCATCCTCCACGAACGCGGCACCAGTGCCACCCTACACACCGACCAGGGCCGCGTCACCGTCCACACGCCCGCAGGCGTTGTCGACATGGACACGCTAGCCATAGGCCCCATGTGACGACGGGTGGCGCGAGCGATCGCCATCCCCACCGACGTTGCGAGTGGCCGCTTCTCTGGGTCCACCAGGATGCTCTGACACCGGGAGATGGAGCGCCGGC
>ENA-UOXR01001844-UOXR01001844.1-bioreactor-metagenome-genome-assembly--contig:-NODE-1844-length-20950-cov-5.220053_pt1 | contig 20950 bp, 18 predicted proteins | sample MGYA00238164_ERZ764825 | MGnify/ENA primary metagenome ERZ764825 (study PRJEB28920, sample SAMN05720171) | bioreactor metagenome | isolation source: Anaerobic biogas reactor | place: USA:Washington...
GCTGCCGCTGTACTGCTTGAGGGCCAACACCGCCAGGTCCTCGTCGCCGGTTTCACGGGCGAGATCCTGCAGATCCTCCGGCTGGGCCTGAATGTTGCCTTCCACAATGTTGAACAGCTGGGCCCAAGCCTGCCGCTGCGAATCCTGACGGCTTTGATAGAGGTAAAAGGCCACCCCGATCACCAGGACGAGGGCAAGGGCCACCGCCAGAACCTTAGTGCCGTGCTGCTGAAAGAAGTTGCCCAGATCGTTCAGCAGTTGGCTCAGGTCGCTGCGCTTCAGTTCGTGTCGTCTTTCCGCTTTCATGGGTTTCTCCAGCCGTCAGGCCGCCCAGGTCGAACGGCCGCGATCCAGTCATCACTGAAACCGATATTTTAGCACACTCAAGGACGTTTGTTGAGGGGGAAAAGGAAAAAACTCGGGCCCCACAAGCAATTCGCTGGGTCCGGAAAGGCGCGAAAGTGCCCCGCTGAAAGCGGTGGTCTGCCGCTTGACACCCGGGTATACTGGCCATGGCTGCGGGTTGTCAGCGAAAGATGCGAGGAACCATCACCATGCCGAAACGACGGACGAAGATCGTATGCACCATCGGACCGGCCAGCCAATCGCCGCAGGTCATGCGGGGGCTGATCCAGGCCGGAATGAACGTGGCCCGGCTCAACTTCTCCCACGGCAGCCACCAGGACCACGCCCGGACCGTCTCGACCCTCCGGTCGGTCTCAGCCGAACTGGGAACACGGGTGGCCATCCTCCAGGATCTCTCGGGGCCCAAAATGCGGATCGGAACGATCGCCGGCGACGAGGCTGAACTCAAGGCCAGACAACGGTTTACACTCACCAGCCGCGACATCCCCGGCGATGGCCGGGCGGTCTCGGTCAACACACCGGAGCTGATCGAGAGCCTCGAACCGGACGATCGGATCCTCTTGGCCGACGGCGAACTGGAGTTGCGGGTGCGGAAGGTCGCCGGCGGCGAAGCCGAGTGCGAAGTGGTGGCCGGCGGCCTGCTCCGGTCGAAAAAAGGGATCACCGCTCCGGGCGTCAAGCTCCGCCGGACCGTGCCGACGGAAAAGGACCTGACGGACCTGGAGTTCGGAATCGCCCAGGAGGTGGACTGGGTGGCCCAGTCGTTCGTCCGCACGCCGGAAGAGCTGCAGCGGCTCAAGTCGATCATCCGCGACCGCAAAGCCGACATCCCGGTGATCGTCAAACTGGAAAAACGGGAGGCAGCCGAGCGGTTTCGAGAGATCATCGACGCCGCCGACGGCGTGATGGTGGCCCGTGGCGATCTGGGCCTCGAGGTCGGCCTCAAGGAAATTCCCTACCTGCAGAAGCAGATCATCCGCTACGCGACACAGGTGGGCAAACCGGACATCACCGCCACCCAGATGCTCGAGTCGATGATCGCCAATCCGCGTCCGACCCGGGCCGAGGCCACCGACATCGCCAACGCCGTCTTCGACGGCACCGACGCTGTCATGCTCTCGGGCGAAACCGCGATCGGCAAGTATCCGGTCGAGGCGTGCCGCACCATGGCCGAAATCGCCGCCGCGGCTGAGGAACACATCGACTACGTCGAGCAGTTCCGGACCAACCCGTTGATCCCGGGAGCAGACATTCAGGAGGCCATCGGCCACGCCGCCAGCGACACCGCCCTGCGCATCGGCGCGTCGATGATCATCTGCTGCACCCGGTCGGGCAAGACGGCGGCGACGGTGGCGAAGTATCGCCCGCACGCCCGCATCGCGGTTGCAAGCCCTTTCGAAAAGACGCTGTTGCGGACGATCCTTTTCTGGGGCACCCGCCCGATCAAGATGGAACTGGCCCACGACACCGACCGGATGATCGATGAGGCCAAGCAGGCCGTCCTGAAGGCGGGACCGGCCCAGAAGGGCGAAAAGGTGGTGATCGTCGCCGGCATCCCGATCGACGAACCGGGCACCACCAACATGATCAAGGCGGACGTGCTCTGATCGCGCACGTCGGATGAACCGGGACGGCGGCGCTATTTGACCGTGGCCAGAACCACCGGGTTGACCAGGCGCTCGAAGTCGTCGTAGCGTATGCGGATCAACTCGGTGTGCGACCCGGCGTTGAACGAGATCTCCTCGTCCTCCGCCAGGTCGTCCATCACGAACACCTTCACGTCCCAGAGATTCCCGAACGGCGGCATCGCCCCGGGTTCGCACTGGGGAAAGGCGTCTTTGAACTCCTGCTCGTCGGCTAGTTCCACATTCTGAGCCCCGGTCACGTCCTTCAGGAGCGAGAAGTCGACCTGTCGAGTGGCTGGCAACACCACCATGGCCAACTGACCGTCAATCTTGACCATCACCGTCTTGGCCACTTCCCTGCCGGGAATGTGGGCCGAAGCGGCGATCTCCTGAGCCGTGTAGGCCGGCGAATGGCTCACCGACACGTAGCGCACGTCGTGCTCGTCAAGAAACTCCTTCAGCTTCCGTACAGGCATGGCCACACCCCCTTACTTTTTCAAGATGAATCCCCATCGGCTGGTCATTAGAAGCATAACCCCCCCACCGCCGCAGGTCAAGACCACCCGAAAAGGGGACATTCTACTTTTCCCATCTCCGGCGTTTCCAACGACGCCGGGCCCGCTCGGAAAAAGTAGAATGTCCCCTTTACCAAGCCGTACTGACAGTTGACCAGTGCCACACCACAGCAGTTGCACGCGATTGGGACAGCGTGCTCAGCGAACCCACATCGTGCCGAAGGCGGTCGGGTCTTTGCGGTCGACGATGCCGCCAAAGAGGGCCAGGCCGCTGCGGTCGTCGGGGGTCTGGTCCACGTCGTTGACCACCAGGGCCAATCCGATCTTCGAGCCCGCGGCTGGGGGGCCGTCCATCGCCAGGACCGGCCACGGCAGGGTCAGGTCGTACACGGTGCGGTCGCCTTCGCGGGTGATCCGTGCTTGCACTCGGGGCTCGGCGGCACCGCCCGGCAGGCCCTCCGCGTGGGAAATCCACCGCCAGGTCATCGGACCGTCCGGGCCGAGAGCAACCCCATATTCGAAGATCCGTTTGTGCCCGTCGAAACCGCCCTCGTTGGGCCGCCACGGCTGATCGGCGTCGAGGTCGAGCGCGATCTGCACCGAATCCTCCTGCCACATCTCGACCGGGATCATCTTCTGCTGGTGGAAGTTGTCGCGGACCTCGATCAGGAAACGGAGGCCGGCTGCGTCGTAACCGGCGCGAAGGGTGGCTGAGCAATCCTCCGGGGCCACCGCGCGCGGCTCCATGGCCGACCCGGTGAACGGACCCCACTCGGAGATATCCATCGCCTCCAGTTCACTGATAGCGCCGGTCAAGGGCCGACAGGGCACGCACGTGAGATCGAGCGCCTGTTTTGGCTCGAACCGCGGCATGGTCGGCACGTTGAGCATCAGCGTTCCGCGATAGCGCCGGCCGAACCGGATCGCGGAGAGCGGCAAGCCGAACGTCTGTTCGCCCCGCCCGCGGGCGATCAGATCCAGACCCGCCTGGCCATTGGGCAGGGCTTCAAGATCGACGATCGCGCGGTACGGTAACGGCTGATCGTCGGAACCCGCATAGGAGCGTACCACACCCTGGAGCTGCGGCGTCGGCTGATCCAGCGGCCAGGTCAGTTCCACCTGCCCGATCTCCAGTGGCGCGGTCACCACGACCTTCTGGCCCATCCAGCCGCTTTCGTCCTCACCGATCAGCAGATACTCGCCGCACGGCGTGCCCGGCGGAATCTGCACCACCCGCCCGCCGGCCTGCAGCGGCGAAGGACACCAGAACGGCTCCCAGCGAAGTTGAAGCGTCGACCCCTGCTGGGCCTCGACCGGCTCCCATACCTGCATCTCACGCAGGTTCAGGTCGGGAATCTCAGCGAAGATCGGACTGGGGCCGATCGGCACCTCGTAGTTCTCGTTCACCCGCACCGGCCGACCCGTCATATCGCGGATGTATGACGGCAAACCGGGCAGGAACAGCCTCGCTTCGGCGGCGACGTCCCACGCCGCCGCCACCGTGCCGCCGCCCTTCTTGAACAGGGCCAGGTACGCGGTCGGCGTCACCTGCAAGACGCGGCCGGGCCCTTCGACGCCAGTCAGGCATCGTGCCGTGTTGGCGTAAGCGGCGTAGCCGGGCCGCGGCGTAGATTCCCAGTTCAGCAGGCCATAGCCCGCCGGCCCGCGCGGGTCGGCCCAGCGGAGGTTGAAGTAGATGATCGAGTCGATCTCCTCGGCAACGAGCAGGATCAGCGAACGGCTGACGTATCGCGCCTGGGTCAGCGGATCGACCGGCTGCTGCCAGTCACCCGGCGGAACGGTCCAGCCGTACTCGGTGATGTAGATCGGCATCTCGCCCTTGCCGATCGACGCCATGTACGCCTTGAGCTTGCGCACCAGTTCGATGAACTCCCCCTCCGGCGCCGTCGCCCGCACGTACGCGTGCACCACCAACCCATCGAGGAAATCGAAGATGCCCAGCTTGTGGAGCATGTCGAGGAACTCGATCTTGATCGTGCACGGACACGGGCCGATCACCTTGGTCTCCGGGCTGACCGACTTGACCGCCTCCGCCATCTCGCGATGATAGCGGACCAGACCCTCCAGCGGGCCCTTCCAGAAATCCGGCTCGTTGGCCACCTCGACGTATTCCATCTGGTGCGGGTTCTGCTTGACCACGTACCGCACGAGGTCCTGGAAGACGGCGTAGTCCTTCATCGGGTACATGGAGGCGTAGTAGTCCGCATCGCCGGACGGCTTGTCCTGGAGCCACGGCGGCTGGGGCCACAGGCAGTAGATCGAGCTCTTGCCCGGCGCCGGCTCGGCGACGATCGGCGTCGGACGGGTCGAAGGAAAGCCCTCATCCGCCGCCTTCTTGTAAACGTCGTTGTTGAGGTTGATAAACGGCCGGTCCCAATTGGCCCCAGCGGCGACGAACAGCTCTCCACCGCCGGTCAGGCCAAAGGGCGAGGCCAGCCGCTGCGCGTCCGGGATGAGCGGTCCGACCACCGCGATGGGAGTCGAAGCCGAGCAGGCAATCCCGTCGGTGTACTGGACTTGGGCGTTGAGTTGATAGTAGCCGCGGGTCGGCAGCTCGATCGGCTGATGGGCGAGGCCGGGTTTGAGTTCCACTGTTCTCACCGGACGGTCCTGTTCGTCGAGAATCCGCACGCTGCCGGATTCCAGTTCATCCGGACTCGTGACGATCACGTCAATCGTCACACGGTCGGCGGTGATGATCGTGTCCTTACGCCGCCGGTCGAATAGGACGCCGCGTTCGAGCAACTCGACCTTCAGGTCGTCGAGCCGGATCTGACCGTCATCGCGGCTGCCTCCAGCCATGATGTAGAGCTGAAGCGCAGCGATCTCCGGGTCAACGAGCCCCACCGCCTCGGACCGGGTCCACTCCGGGGTGATCGGCGTCGACATGAACTGCGGATTCAGATAGTCGAACCACTCGGGCTCGCGACCCTCGGGGAAGATCTTGAGAAGCTGAACGGACGCCGAACCGCCTTCGGCCCCGTCCGCCCGCGACCAGAGCGACACCCGCACCAGCCGAGCCCGCGGCTCTTCGGCCGCCGGAAGCCCCACGCCGATAAACACCGCCCCGCTCTGTCCGCCCGACAGGTCGAACTGCAGCGACTTTTCACCGGCATGAGCCTGATCGGACGTCACCGCGACGGCATTCTCGATGCCATGCCAACCCTCCAACGCCCCCTCAAACCCCTCCTCCCGCAACACCGCCGCATCAGCGACCGCACCGCCGACCAACACTACCGCCAAAATGATCAACCGCATGAAATTCCTCCGCAGACAAGTGGCACGGCCGTCCTGGCCGTGAATTTGTAGGCTCCGCATTCCTTCGTCTCGGTCAGTGCCGTTCCGTCCAGAATCCACTCAATCACTCATGGTAGGGTCGGTAGAAGTAGAGATTGTAGCCTGGCCCTACCTCTTCGTAGCTCTTCCACTCCACGTGCCAGTCCAAAAACAGGAGGTTGCAGCCGCCGTTGTGACGGTCTCCCGGAGGATAGGGACCTTGGTGGACTAATCCGTCATGGCTCGTGTTCTCATCGGAGTCGCAGACACCGGCCATGTGCGAAGGATACCGAATGCTTGACTGCTTCACCACCGCCGACCAGCCATCCCCATGTTCATGTTTTCCGAGACTGACATAGTTGTAGCCATAGGAGAGTCGCTGGAGACACCAGCCCGCAACCGTCGGATCCGCGGTCGGGCAGAGGAACACTCTTGGACCATTTGGCGCCTGCGACACCGGCGGAGCAATCGTCGAGCCCTGACCGAGAAGTGCGACATACTCTTCGCCAAGTCCCATCGCCCGTGCAACGGTACCCGACCAGTTCGGCCACCAGTAAGCGTAGGGAAAATAACCGGGTGTCAATCCCGGCGGACCGTCCTCGATCGCCCACTCCAGCCCCTGGCCGATCTGCCGGAGATTGCTGGAACAGGCCACAGCCCGCGCCTGCTCCCGCGCCGCCTGCAGCGCCGGCAGCAGGATCGCCACCAACACGGCGATGATGGCAACGACCACGAGCAGCTCGATCAAAGTGAATCCACGCACTGCCCGCTGAGACGCACGCTTCCTACGCAGAGCCATTGAGCACCTTCCTGTTCTCGCCGCAGCTTTCGCGCCACACGAGGTACCCTTCGACGTTCCGCTGGACCGGTTCGCCCGATTCGCCGGCGATCTGCTGCTCCAGAAGTTCCATCGCCTCGCCGACCAGTTCGGCCACCCGGCCGTCCACGCTGGTCAACGCCGGCGAGAGTTCCTCACAGATGCTGATGTTGTCGTGCCCGACCAGGCTGATATCCCGCGGCACATGATAGCCTCGCCTCAGCAATTCATTCAGTCCGCCCAAAGCCATCCAATCGTTGCCGAACAGGATCGCGGTCGGCGGGTCGCGACGTTCAAGGTAGAGCTGGACGGCGGTCCGCCCTCCCGCGACCGTCGGCTCGACATTCTCGATCACCCATTCCGGATCCGCAGCGATTCCGATCGCCCGCAAAGTCTCTACGTAGGCATGGTACCGTCTGGCGATCGATGGATACTCGCGCCGGCTGATGACTAGGCCGATCCGCTCGTGGCCCAGATCACCAAGGCGCCCAATGGCTTCGGCAACGCCGGGCCCGAAGTCGGTCATGACGCTGCTGCACCCGGTCCGCTCGACGTGATCCTCAATCACCACCACCGGCGTCTCACTATCCCGCAGCCGCCAACACAGATCAGCCGATGGATGACCGGTAAGAACAACCCCATCAACCCTGTTCTCAGCCAGCACGGCCGGCGCCGCCGCCGACTCCTCGCGCGACGTGAACTCCACGTGGACGTGCCGCCCCTGGGCCGACGCGCAACGCTCCACCTGCGATATCACCATCTGCTGGAAAATATCATCCGCCACCCCCGGCTTGGGCGTCGCGATCAGCAGCGCAATCGCATCAGCACGCTTCCGCCGCAGCGGCCGCGGCCGATAACCCAGACTCCGGGCCAACCGCCGAATCTCCCCCGCCCGCTTCGCCCCAACCCCCCGATCACCAGCCAGCGCGCGGGAGACGGTGCTGACGGCGACGTTCATTTGCTGGGCCATCTGTCGGAGGCTTACCGGTTGGTCGGCCATAAGCTCAATCCCTAATGGCACTTAGGCAAAAGCGCCTCCGGAGCGTCCCGGCTAGGGGCCGATGCGCCGGCGGTGCGTGGTGCAACAGTTGCGTTGAGTGCATGGTAACGCAACAGTTGCGTGAAGTCAAGGCCCTGGTGGCGATTTTACGGGGGGTGGACAATTGCCGCGGGACCGGCCATGATGCAGTAGGAGGCGGTAGGCGGAGGAGGATGTGGAGGGGCCATGACGTGGTGACGTCGGAGGAAGCGGCTCTTGAACGTCTGAATTTCTGAAACTTCGGTTTCGTTCTTACTGTAGTGAAGGCGAGACGGCGAGGAAACGAGTGAACAGCGAACAAGACAACCGAAGCGACGCCGATCTGGTCCTGGCGGTCCGGGCGGATAGTCGGGAGGCCCGGGAGGTGCTGGTGAACCGGCACCTGCCGAGTGTGTATGCCGTCGCCTTCCGGATCGCCGGCCAGTCGTGCGACGCGGAGGACATCAGCCAGGACAGTTTTGTCCGGGCGTTTGAAAAGCTGGAGCAGTACGACCTGAGCCGGTCGTTTCGCAACTGGCTGCTGAAGATCGCGACGAACCTGGCGATCGACCACGTTCGGTCGCGCAAGCGGCTTCGGGTGGTGGACTTGGAGCCGGAACAGGCGTTTGGATGGCGGGAGCGGGAGGATAGCGGCCCGGAGGTCCGGCGGTTGCTGGGCCGGCTTGACGAGGGTCAGCGGGCTGCGATCGCGCTCTTTCATTTCGAGGAACTCTCGTACGATCAGGTGGCCGAGGCGATGGGCGTGCCGATCAACACGGTGCGCACGCTGCTGCACCGCGGGCGGCGTCGTCTGGGCGAGTTGATCCAGCGGGAGAAGGCTATGGAGGACCGAGCATGGACTGCCGCGAGGCGGAAAGCCTGATCGACACGTACCTGGATCGCGAGTTGGACCAGGCGCGGACGGCGGCTCTGGAGGCGCACGTACGGGCGTGTCCGGAGTGCCGGGAGAGTTTGGGGCGGCTGATCGAGTTCCTTCGGTCGGACGATACGGTGGCGGCGCCGGAAGGGTTGTCGGACCGGATCGTGCGGACGGTAGAGCGTCGGATGGCCGGCCGGTCTCGGCGTTGGATGAAGCTGACAGCAGCGGGAATGGCCGTAGCGGCAGCGGCTGCGCTGTGGGTGGTCGGCTGGTGGGAGTTGGGCCAGAGCCACGCACCGGGGCGAGAATCACAGCCGCCTGTGGTTCAGGTTTCGCCGTGGATGGCGAGCGGGATGGTGCAGGCGGTGGCGACACAGGCCGGGCCGGCGGGGCCGGTCATTTCGGCGGCCCAGGCGCATCTGTTGGAGCGCAGCGCCCACGAGCCGCTGGAGCGGCTGGGGCGGGCCCTGGCGGATCGGGCGCTGGTGCGGACGGGCGAGACGGCCCGGGCGAGGCAGCCTCTGCCGGAGGAGGCGAGGCTGGCGGTGTTGACTTCACTCTATGGGGTATGGCGTTAGGAGAATTCCCATGATGGTAACGAATACGCGGACATGGCGGCGAGCCGGTTACAGTGGCGTGTCACTCTGGTGCGTCGCCGCGGCGGTTATGGCGGCGGCGGGAACCGGCTGGGCGGCAGAGCAGGATCGGATCGAACGGAAGATGGCGTTTGTGGAGAAGTGCGTTGAGGCGACTGAACTGATGGGATCGAGGCAGTTTGAGCAGGCCCTGGCGATTTTCGAGGCGTTGAACCGGGATTACAGCGATCTGGACGCGGATGGTTTTGCCGCGATCTCAGCGGGCGACTGCCTGCTGGCGCTGGAGCGGCGTGAAGAGGCGCGGCGAGCATATCAGTTGGCGGCGTCGCTGCACCCGGAGTTGCGCGAGCGGGTCGAGCAGCGGATCATCGATCTGGAGTTGACGCAGGACGTGGACGACGGACTGATCGAGCGACTGCGGCGGCGGGCGGCGGCGGGCGGCGAGGGTCAACAACTGGCCCAGTGGGACCTGGCGCGGGCCCTCCAGAGGCGGGCGCTGCCGCTGCTGGAGGAGGCGGATTCGGCGGTCCGGGCGGCGATGGGCGAAACGTCGCTGGGACGTCAGATGGGCGAGATGCATCTGAGCATGCTCAAGCACGTCAGCGACAGCCTGACGTCTCTCGTCGACCAGATCGAAGGGTTCCACCGGATGCGGCAGTTCGACAAGCCGGCATCCGACAAGCCGCTGCCGCCGGCACTGACCATCGAGGACCTGGAGTGGCGGATGAAGGCGGGCGTGAAGGACGCGGCGCCTGTCGCCTTCGAGATCAGGCGGACGGAGAGCTGCGAGATCGAAGCAACCGGCGACGGGAAGACGATCGAGCTGGCCCCGGATCAGCAGTTCATGCTCAGGCACTATCAGGAGGCGATCGGCCGCATCCTGGTGGAGGCGGCGGGCAAGGCGGATGGCAACGCGCAGCGGTAGCAAGAGCCAAATCAAAGCACAAAAGGAGAGAACCATGTTTTCGATGATGCGAGTGGTTTTGGCAGCCCTGATGTCGGTCTGGATCGGCGGGGTGGCCCTGGCGGAGGCGCCTGGGAGCGTGGAGCTGAAGTTCGCTCCGGAGGTCGGACGGGTCGAGTACCGGCGGATGGTGACCAAAACGGTGGGCAGCATGCAGATGCCGCCGCCGATGGGCGAGCAGAAGATGTCGCAGACGATGGAGCAGTTGATGCGGGCTGAGTGCATCCGGATCAACGAGGACGGTTCGGTGGTGTACGAGATCAGCACACCCGAGTTGAAGATGGACATGGTCGTGGGCGGCATCAAACAGAGCTTTGACTCCCGAGCGGCCAAGAAGAACGGCGAAGACGCGGCGCCCTCGTCCGGAACCGCTCCAGGGCCGGATTGCGCCATGTTAAAGGCCATGACCGAGATTCGCTATCATCTTATCCGCAGTCCCGAAGGCGAACCAATCCGGATGGAGGGGTACGCGGAGGCGATGAGGAAGGCCATGGAGGAGGTACGCGGCCAATCGCCGGTGCTGGACCAGATGCTGGAGATGATGAGCAAATCCTTCGACGACGAAACGATCCTGAAGATGCTCAAGTCGTCGATGCACAGTGTTTTCCGCAAGGCGCCGGTGCGGGTGGGCGAGAGCTGGAAGCAGGCCGACCGGGTGAAGTTCCCCTTCGGCGCGATGGAAATGGACGTGGACACGGAATACAAGCTGGTGGGGGTCGAGCCGATGGCTGGTCGATCGTGCGCGAAGATTCTGATTACTCGGACCATGCGTTCACAGCCGAATGCAGCCTCGGAGAATCCCATGGCGCAGTTCATGGACATGAAGCTGCTCGACAGCAACGGCGAAGGCGTCATGTGGTGGGACATCGAGCGCGGCGATCCCGTGCGGATGAAGGAAGTCACGAACATGACGATGGAGATGAGCGTCAAGAATCCGGCGGCGACGCAACCGGCTGAGTCGGTGAACGTCGGGCCAATGGTTCAGAAGCTCCAGACTTCCACCACGGTCGACCTGGTGGATCCGCCGCCCGCGGATGAGCGCACGGAAGAGAATCCCGCACCGTAGGGATCAGCGATACCTCCGAGACGACAGGATGGAGCAGGAGCCGGGCCGGGTATTGAGCACCCGCCCGGCTCCCGGTACGTCAGGTCAAGGGAGCATGACCCGTTCGAGAGCTCGATCGAGGCATGGAGCGCGGTTGGGCCAGAGGTAGCGGCCGACCGCACGGCGAAGGGGCAGCGGATCGGCCGGCCATATCGTGCCGCCGGTTTCAATTCGCCGGGCCAGTTCGATCAACTTTCGGGCGAGTTGCTCGGCTGAGCCGTCATAGAAGAAGGCGTCGGCGTTGGGAAGCTCGTCGCGGGACAGGACCTCGGGATAGGCCAGACGATCGGGCAGGAGCGGATAGGCTCCGGCGGCTGTCGCCTCAATCACGGCGATGCCGAAGAATTCGTGGAGGGCGGTCGAGACGATCACGTCGGCTTCGCCGAGGGCGGCGAGGTAGTCGTCGCGAGTCGGCTGATAACCCCAGCGGTCGATGCAGGGCGCGAACTGTTTTTCGGCGCGATCGAAGATTTCGGGGCTTTCGCGGAAGCGTTCGCCGATGACGCTGAGGCGGAAGGCGACGTTCTCCCGCTGAAGGAAATCGAGGGCCTCAAAGAAGGTTTCGGGATTCTTATCGTGCTCCCACCGGGCGGCCCAGAGGATTCGCAGGGGGCCGGGCGGACGGGGCGGGCGGTCCGCCGGCGAATCAATGCCCGGGTGTTCGACGCGGCTCTTGACAGCGATGCGATCCACCGCAACCAGAGGTTGGTGGTCGGGCATGCGTTTGAGGAATCCAGTCAACGCGGGCAGGAAGCTATCGCGGTGGAAGGCGGAGTTGAACCAGACGGACGAGGCGGCCAGAGCGGTGGTCAGGTTGGTCATCACGAACTGGTAGTCGCGTTCGCTTTCCCAGCGGACGGGGTAAGTGAGTTGGTTCTCGTGGAAGTAGACGATGGAGGGCAGCGAGCGGAGCGGCTGAGGGGCGAGGCCGAGGAACTCGGCGAGGTTGAGCATATCGGAGCAGAAGATCGCATTCCAGCGCTGGCCCTCGCGCAGACGGGCGGCGACCTGATCGGCGAGGGTAACGGCGGCGTGGCGCATCCGCCACTTCCACTTGTGCGGCGGCAGCGACAGGACCGTCCAGCGGTGTCGGCTGTGAGCCCGCCAGCCGTCGAGGAAGGCGCGGTGGCTGCCGCCGTAATAGGGTTCGAGGGCCAGGATGTTCAACGGCTGTTCTGACGGATCGTTCATGGCAACTCCGCCGCCGCGGTCGTCCGTCATCCGCACTGCTCGACGAGGGTGCGTTCGGCGAGCAGCGGCAAGTGCGACTCGAAGCTTTCCCGCCGGCTGCGATAGATGACGCCGATGGGGATTTCGGGATCCCACTTGAGGGCCAGTTCCATCGCCCTGGCGCGGTCGTACGGGTCGTGCGAGTCGTCGATCGGGCGGACCCGATCGCGGTACCACTTGTAGGTGTTGACGCGGTTGAAGGTGACGCACGGCTGAAGGATATCGAGCAGGGCAAAGCCGTTTTGGCAGCGGATGGCCTCGATCATCATGGCCTTGAGGTGGGCCTGATCGCCGGCGAAGGATCGGGCGACGAACGCGGCGTCCTCGGCGACGGCGACGGCGAGGGGGTGGAAGCGGTCGCTGACCACGCCGTGGGACTGGACCTTGGTGCGAAAGCCCGGATCGGAGGTGGGCGAGGCCTGGCCCTTGGTCAGAGCGTAGACCTGATTGTTGTGGACGAAGACCTTGATGCCGACGTTGCGGCGGATGGCGTGGATGAAGTGGTTGCCGCCCTCGCCGTAGATATCGCCGTCGCCGCTGGTGATGACGACCTCGAGTTGGTGGTTGGCGAGCTTGATGCCGGTGGCGGCGGGCACGGCCCGGCCGTGAAGGCCGTTAAAGACATTGGCCCTCGTGTAGTGCGGCAGCTTGGCGGCCTGGCCGATGCCGGAGACCAGCACGAGTTTCTTGCGGTCGAGGCCCAACTCGTCGACCACCTGGTCGAAGACCTTGAGGATCGGGAAGTTTCCGCAGCCGGGACACCAGGCCGGATCGTTGTTGTATATCCGATCGGAGAATTTCATCAGCCAACCCTCCTGGCGATCTGGTCGCCGGTGAAGTGCAGACCGTCGTATCGCAGCATGGTCCGGCAGGGACCGATCAGGTTCAGTTCGCGGAGGAGCGAGGCGAACTGGGCTGTGCAGTTGCCCTCGACGCAGACGATCTGGTCGGAGTTCGACAGGTCGAAACCGGCGTTGGCGGCGGCGGCACGGACGGCTTCGACGTTGATCGGCCAGACCTGCGGGAAGTGGAGCAGGGCGACGTTGCGGCCGGCCTCCTGGAGACGGTCGACCGCTTCGCGGACGGGGCCGTAGGTGGAGCCCCAGCAGATCAGCAGTTGTTCGGGGTTTTTCGGGCCGTAGAACTCGGGCGGCAGGAATTCGCCGATCATGCCCTGGAGTTTGCGCATGCGCTTGTCCTGCAGCTCGACGCGTTTTCGGAGGTTTTCGGTGATGTGGCCGTCTTCGGTGTGCTCATCGGAATCGACGATCACGAAGGCGTTGGAACCGGGCAGGGCTCGCGGCGAGACGCCGGACTCGGTCACGGCATAGCGGAGGTAGTCGTCCGGCGGGTCGGCCAGGATATGGCGGTCGACCGGGTCGTAGCGGTCGTCGAGGGCAGGGGCGTTGCGTTCCTGGTCGACGAGGTATTGGTCGGTCATGAGGATGGTCGGCGTCTGGTACTTGTGGGCGGTCTCGAGGGCCCGGCGGGTCAGGTGGTAGGCCTGTGTGATGGTGCCCGGCGCGAAGACGGCTTTGGCAAACTCGCCGTGTCCGGCGTGGATGGCGAGGCGCAGGTCCTCCTGGCCGGTGCGGGTGGGCAGGCCGGTGGCGGGCCCGGGCCGCTGGCCGAGGCTGATGACGATGGGCAGTTCGAGCATGCCGGCCAGCGAGACGCCTTCGGTCATGAGGGCGAATCCCCCACCGCTGGTGGTGGTGATGGCGGGCACACCGGCGTAGACCGCCCCGCAGATCATATTGACGGCCATGATCTCGTCCTCGGCCTGTTCGACGAGGATGCCGTAGCGGTCGGCGAGGGAGGCCAGGGCGGTGAAGACGGGCGTCGAGGGCGTCATGGGATAGGCGGCGACGAATTTGACGCCGGAGCGCGCGGCGGACATGGCGATGACGTCGCCGCCGACGAGGACGTCGTACTGAATGCCGTTGTGGGTCGGGGCCTCGACGTGGCCGGCGTGGTCGGAGGCGAGCTGTGCGCCGCGCTTGGCGCACTCGATGTTTTTGCTCACCACCTCGTCGCCCTTCTTTTCGAAATGTCTGGCGAGAAACTCGCAGAGCTTGTCGACCGGGTAGTCGAGCAGGGCGAAGGCCGCACCAGCGGCGACGGCGTTGGCCATGATGGCTGAGCCGGCAACTTCTTTGGCGGTTTCGGTGAAGGGCATGGCCAGCACGCGGTCGCCGCCGTCTTTTCCATCGAAGAGGATTCGGCCGTTTTCGGCGACCTCGTCACCGAGTTCGTCGACCGCCTCCGGGGCCAGGGCCACGAGGATATCGGCTTTTTCGCGGAGGGAATAGAGCGGGTAATCGGCGATGCGGACATCGTACCAGTTCAGGCCGCCGCGGATGCGCGACATGTAAACCTGGCCGGAGATCACGTGGAGCCCCAGCGAGGCCAGGGCGTGGACCAGCAGCATGCCGGTGGTCTGAACCCCCTGCCCGGCCTCACCCGCCACTCGGATGTTGGTATCCATAATGTCCCCCAAGGTCTGACGGTGCGGTCGGCGAGTTGACGACTCGGGACGGTTACTCGGCGACTTCGGAGAACTCGTCCTTGCTCACGCCGCAGACGGGACAGACCCAGCCGTCAGGAATGTCCTGGAAGGCGGTGCCCGGTTCGACGCCGCCGTCGGGATCGCCGATTGCCGGATCGTAGACCCATCCACACACGTTGCACACGTACTTCTTCATCTTGGCCTCCATCAACGCGGTTCACGTGCTGACGCCCGCCCGTCGGCAGGAGCATGACGGTCTTTATACCCGAACGACGCGCAGCGATCAACGTCGCAGTTGTTTTGACCGGACAGCACGCCGCAAGCGCTTGGCGGCCAGACGGTTGTTCAGTAGCGGCACCGGCGGATGGTCTCGATCATGGCCTGGACGTTTTCGTCGGACGTGCCGAGAGGGATGTCGTGGGTCGAGAAGATCAGTCCGCCGTCGGGACGGCCGAGGGTCTCGAAGACATCCCGCACGTGTTGCCGCACGTCATCGGCAGTTCCGTCAGGGATGGTGTAGCAGTTGTCGAGGCCGCCGTAGACGGCCAGGCGGTGGCCGAAGTCGCGTTTGAAGGCGGACAGGTCGTTGAGGTGCGGCTGAAGCGGATTGACCGCGGCCACGCCCATGTCGGCGAGCATCGGAACCAGGTCGCGGACGCAGCCGTCGGAGTGGAAGAGCACGGGCCGGTTGTGGGAATGGGCGATCGCGACCAGTTCGGCGGCGTCGTCGAGGCAGAACTCGCGGATCATCTCGGGCGAGAAACTCAGGCTGCGGGTGGTGGCCAGGTCTTCCATCAGGTAGATGGCGGTGACGCCGATCCGGCAGGCGCGGTCCACCACGACCTTTAAGGCGTCATTGATCCGGCGGGCCAGCCTGCGGAGTTCGTCCGGGTGGTCGAGCATGTCCATGTAGATTCGTTCGTAGGTCCGCATGCCGGCGATGATGCCCCAGGCGGTGCCGACGTCGAGAAAGACAGCGGTGTCGGGGAATTCGCGGAGGTCGGCCTGCATCAGACCGTAGACGTTTTCATCGTGCGGGTCGGGCATGGGAAGCTCGTCGGCCTGCGCCCAGTCGTCGAAGAGCGGGCCGGTGTGCCATTCGGTGCCGTCGCGGGCGACCGTCGGGCCGGACGGGAAACCCAAGCCGTGGAAGGTTTCAATCACGTCGGCCCCGCAGGCGGTGACCCGCCAGTGGCGATGGCCGTGCCGCTGCTCGTAGCCGGCCATGAGGCGGCGATCCATCCAGAAGTTGAAGGGCGGACGGTCGGGTTTCTGGCGGGCCAGAGCGGTCAGGACGCGGGTTTTGGAGTCCATCCGAGGTTGTTCCTTTCAACGATTGGCTTTGGCCTCTTCGATCATGGCGAAAATGTTCTCTTCCAACGTTTCGCGGCCGACCTGGTCGCCGGTGCCGATGATCAGCCGCGGTTCGCCCGCGAAGGTCTCCTTGATCTGCCGCACCTCGGCGCGGACGTCGTCGGAAGTACCGCGGATGAGGGTCGCGACGGTGTGGACGTTGCCGTTGAAGGTGACCTTGCCGCCCAGGCACCAGCGGACCTCGCGCAGGCCGGCAAGGCCTTCGACGTCGCCGCCGGGCGGGCGCTCGAAGGGACAGACGCAGTCGATGCCGATTTCGGCGAAATCGGAGACGGTCTCCATGCACCGGCCGTGAAAGTGGATGTGCAGGAGGCGGCCGTGCCGGTGGATTTCATCAGCCATGGCGGCGATGTAGGGTTTGTCCAGCCGCCGCCACATGTCCGGACCCGTGAGCGAGTTGCACGCGTAGCAGCAGCCGATGAAGAAGGACTCGAAGGGCGTTTCGCGGCAGGCCCGGCGGACCAGTTCGCGGTTGAACTCGATGTAGCGGGCCTGGAGACCTTCGAGCAGGGCGGGCTCTTCGCTCATGGCGTAGAAGAGGGCCTTTTCGAAGCCCATCGCGGCGGCCAGGGAGTCGAAAAAGGGACCGCCGATCGCCAACTCCAACAGGTAGTCGTCGCCGACCGCGCGGTGGGCGTCAACCGCGGCGGCAAAGCCGAACTCGGTGTCTGACGCAAGCTGCTGGCGGCAGAACTCAAGGGCGTCGGCTTCGTCCTTGACCGGCCACTCGACCAGCCACGAAGGTTCCTCCTTGTCGAAGACCTGGACGGTCTGGTAGGTCTTGCCGGCCAGATTGGTTTCGGCGGTCAGGCGATACTGGGTGGCTGAGAGTTTTTGCCAGTCGGCCTTGGAGGAGGCGCGCGGGTTGCGGGCGGACGGGCCGACGATGGCCCAGCCTTCGGTCCCGTACTTGAGGAACGTGGTCCGCAGGGCCTTCCACAGCGGGATGTTTCGCTCGAATTCGATCATGTCGACGCCAAGCACCTTGGCTGGGTAGTAGTACCAGAACTCGGGGGCCACCGGGTATCGGTCGGAGAAGACGCCGCGGTAGGCGTTGAGCATTCGCTGCTTGGGTGTGTAGCTCACAGCCAGTTTCCCTTCCTGGTCAGTCGCGCACCTTCAGGCGGGCGTACTTGATCGAGCCGTAGGCACCCTCGCCATACCAGGCGATGTGGGCCCAGACCATCCAGACGAGGCCCTCGTCGTCGACCATCAGGGCGACGTTGGCCGCCTGTTCGTGTTGCATGGGCGGCATCGGCTGGATGCAGACCATGTCGATCACATCGGGCCCGGTCCAGGTTTTGCCTTCGTCCGATGAGACGGCGACGGAGAGGAAAGTGCGCTTGGCTGGGTGGTCATTCCAGGCCAGGACGAAGCGGCCGTCGGGCAGTTTGGCCAAAGCCACGCTGGCGGGAGCGGCGACGATGCCGGTGTCGGCGGGCTGGGCCCAGGTTCGGCCGCCGTCGTGCGAGCGCGATTGCCACATCGTGCCGGTGTTGGTTCGCAGGTACATCAGGAGCGAGCCGTCGGCGCATTGGGCGATGGCCGGTTCGTCGAAGAGGCGGTTCGGGTCGTTGGTCTCCAGCAGGCAGCGACGCCAGGTCTTGCCGTCGTCTTCGGATCGCAGGACGCCGAAGCCGTTGCGGAACTCATCCGGCCTGGCGGGCGGGAAATGGCGGGTGTGGTAGCCGACCGGGAGGACCAGTTCGCCGCCGGCGAGCCGCAGGCCGTTCTCGCGGATCTGGAGCATGTACGGCTGACGCTTCTGGTGGAAATCGGTCAGTTGCCTGGGATCGGACCAGTAGTAGCCGGTGTCGTGGGATTCAGCGAGCCAGACGTCCTCGGTGCCGTCGATGAACCAGCCGTGCGAGGCTTTGACGCGGCCGAGGTAGTCGTTGTAGAAGACCAGCATCCGCTGGCGGTCGCGGATGAAGGCCACGTTGATCAGGCCGTGGTCGGGGCGGTCGGCGATCACGAACGGTTCGTAGGTCCAGGTCTTGCCGCCATCGTAGGTTTCGCGGCCCATGGTAACCGCGTTAGGCGCGACTTCGTAGGCGCCGGCGGTCCAGGCGACCAGCACGCCGCCGCGCGGGGTGACCACGGCGTTGGGAGCGATGGCGAAGGGGTACGTCTCGTCGCCCTTCATGAGGTTGACGCCGATGTGGTCGAAAACGGTGCCGCGTGCGACGACTTCAACCGCTCTGTGGGTCGAATGACTTTGCATGGACCGCTCCTCGCCGAGCAGCGGGCGAAAGGGCTACAGCCCCGCCATGAACTGGTAGACCTGGTCGCTGAAGCCGGGCAGGCCTTCGTGGGTGAAGTCCGGGTAGATCGCCAGGGACTTCGGCGAGGTGATCTTGTTGTAGGCGGCGAACTGGGTCGAGGGCGGGCAGATGGTGTCCATCAGCCCGACGCCCATGAGGATTTCGCCGCGGATCCGCGGGCACAGGTGCTGGACGTCGATATAGCCGAGTTTGGTGAAGATCTCGTCCTCGCGCCGGTGGCAGGGGTCGTACCAGCGGAAGAACTCGCGGATTTCAGCGTAGGCGCCCTGGGCCAGGTCCATCTCCCAGACCCGCTGGTAGTCACAGAGGAACGGGAAGGTGGGCGCCGCCCGCTTGATGCCCGGTTCGAGCGAGGCGCAGGCGAGGGTCAGGCCGCCGCCCTGGCTGCCGCCGGCCGCTCCGACGCGCTTGGCATCCACTTCGGGCATGGCCATGACGATGCGGGCAAGCTGGGCGGTGTCGAGAAATACCTGGACGAACAGCATATTCTCGGGCGAGTCGTCGAGTCCGCGAACGATGTGGCCGTGCAGCGTGGTGCCGCGGACGCCGCCGCGATCCTCGGAGAACCCGCTTTGGCCGCGGCAGTCGAGCGCAGCCACCGAATAGCCCATGGCCACGTAGGCGAGCTTGTCGTGCCACTCGCCGGAACTGACGCCATAGCCGTGGAAGAGGACCATGGCTGGGTGCGGAGCAGCGGCCTGTTTGGGCCGGAGGTACTTGGCGTGGATCCGCGAGCCGCCCACGCCGGTAAAGTACAAGTCGAAGCATTCGGCGAAGGGAACCTGGAACTCGGCTGGGACCAGCTCGACCCGCGGGTCGAGGGCCCGCATCTCGGTCAAACGGGAGTCCCAGAATTGGTCAAAATCCGCTGGACGGGGGTTGATTCCTTGGTACGTCTTGAGCTCATCGAGTGGTTTGTCGATCAATGGCATGGCAGTTGATAACTCCTGAAAACGACTTGGCCGCAACCGCGAAACAGGACACAATCTAACCGGCGGCGACGCGAAGTCAATGGGGAAACTCAATCGGCCGGGATTAGGCTAACGGGCAAGATCAACGGCCAAAGACTGACAAGCCTCGACAAACCACTTCATTCGTCGAAGAACAGCCGCCGGAACCAGGCCACGAACCGCAGAGCCACCTCGGAATCATGCCTCAGGTAACATGCCGTCACCGCCGTGCCAAATGGGACTCCCGGCTCCTGCTGCCATGCAAGCCAGGTGTGGATCTCGGCCTTCAGTCGGTCCACGTCGCCGAACTTCGCTCCCCGCTGCTTGGCCTCCGTCGCCGCCTCACGGGCGTACGGCCAGCACGCATCATCGGCGGGAACCAGCGTGGCCAGGAAATCCTCGAGATTTCCCGAAAGGGTATTGTCCGGCATCAGCCACACACCGGTCCGGCGACCAGGAGTGATTCCATCGGCAACCACACCTTCCGGGGAAGGAGTCGGCGGCAACTCCAGCCCGATCTGCGAAAGCCGGTTTCTCACCGACCGCCACCGACCGGCTACGTCCACATCGGCGTCAATGACGACTCCAAAACGTTCATAGGACTTCACGGAGGCGGTCAGGGAATCAAGCAACATCTGCACACTCTCAGCCGGGCGGATGAAAGGCGCCCGTTCATCGGCGTCCCAGTCAACACTGTGGCGCCTCATCAGGTGAATGATTGTGTGCTTGTCGTCCTTGCCTTCGACGACCAGACGATTGGGCCGCTGCTCCCCTACCATCCCCTGACCTCCACATGCTCCCTTGCCGCGGCCGCGATTTCATCAGGAGTATACGTGATGGTCTTTTCCTGGCCCTTCTCGATCCGGTGCAGACGCACTTGCGTGAACGACTCCGGCGACTTTTCCCGAAGCTGGGCGAGGCTGCGAACGCAGTCTTGGCTGTGCGTCGTGGCAAAGAACTGGACGTTCAGCCGCACCGAAGTCTCTATCAGCACTTCCCAGACCTTCTCCATTACGCTGTGGTGCAACCCGGTGTCAATCTCGTCGATGAGCACGAATCCGTCCTGCGAACGGATAACCGCCATCGACAGGGCCAGAAGTCGGCGAATGCCGTCGCCGAGGCTTCCCAGAGGCAGACGCTCATCAATGCCGTCAACCTTGACCACGATTCCACCGGAAGAACGGCCGCTGTCACTCAGGAACGCAAGGCGCGTGATTCCGGGCTCGATGATGCTTAAGGTTCTGGTCAGTTCCTCTTCCTCTTGTGTTAAGGCAATCTGATCCCACAGGCGGCGCATTTCCGCTGCACCAAGACTCTCCGAGGTGACGAAACTGACCGGCCGACGACCTGGACCGACGTCCTCGGACTTGGCAGCGGGCTCCATCGGCAAGCCATCCCTGGATGAGAGCCGAAACTCCA